>JACXTT010000527.1_pt1 | contig 65164 bp, 62 predicted proteins | sample 9270951 | NCBI WGS metagenome assembly JACXTT01 (sample SAMN15532306, study PRJNA645909) | rock metagenome | isolation source: weathered quartz diorite | place: Puerto Rico | collected 2017-06-21 | reverse complement strand
GAAGAGTTCTTCCGGCACGAATTACCCTTCGACCGCTCGTCGCTGACCCGCTGGCGGCAGCGGATGGGCGAAGAAAGGCTCGTTGCGCTGCTGCAAGAAAGCCTTGCGATCGCGACCCGCAGCGGTGCGGCCAAGCCCACCGACTTTGCCAAGGTCATCGTGGATACGACCGTGCAGCCGAAGGCGGTCGCTTTCCCGACCGATGCGAAGCTGATGCACCGGGCCCGCGAACGGCTGGTGCGGCTCGCCAAGAAGCACGGCCTCGCGCTGCGCCAGACTTATGCGCGGGTCGCCAAATACGCCCTCGTCAAGCAGCAGCGCTATGCCCATGCCAAACAGTTCAAGCGGGCAAAGCGATCGCTCAAGACGCTGAAAACCTATCTCGGCCGCGTCATCCGCGACATGACCCGCAAGATCGCAGGCAACGATCGCCTCAAAGAGGTTTTTGCCAAGGAGCTGATGCTGGCGCGCCGCGTCCATGCCGGGAACAAGAACCTGCGTCCGGTCAAAGGCGCGCCGGCCGAGTCTGATCTTCGGGTGTTTAGTCTGCACGCGCCGGAGGTCGAATGTCTGGCAAGGGCAAGGCGCACCGGCCTTATGAGTTCGGGGTCAAGGTCTCGGTGGCGACGACGCTTGGCCATTCAAAGGGCGGGCAGTTCATCGTTCACGCCAAGGCCTTGCAGGGAAACCCTATGGGGGCCACACGCTCGCCACCGTCATTCCCGAGATCGAAAGTCTTGTCGGCATCAATCTCGAGCACATCATCGCCGATCGCGGCTATCGCGGCCACAACGCGCCGCCGACGCATCGCTTCAAGGTTTACGTCTCGGGTCAGAAGCGGCGCGTCACCGAGCAGATCAAACGCGCGTTGCGGCGAAGACCAGCCATCGAGCCGGTCATCGGCCACACCAAATCCGACCACCGAATGGACCGCAATTACCTTGCCGGGAAGGCCGGCGATGCGATCAACACCGTGCGCGCCGCGCGCTGGCCACACCAAATCCGACCACCGAATGGACCGCAATTGCCTTGCCGGGAAGGCCGGCGATGCGATCAACACCGTGCTCGCCGCCGCCGGCTACAACTTCCGCCGCCTGTTGGCCTGGTTCAGCCTCTTGTTGTCCGCAATCTGGATCGCTCTCACGGCACGAAGCTGCTACGAACCAGTCCATGAAAGAGCTTGATCCGCAATCTTCACGGCCGACTTTGGAGCGGGTTAAACTTTTGCTTGCTCCTCGCGGAGAGCTTTCAGCTCCTTTTCGACCACTTCCATCTCTTGTTGCCATGTTACAAATCTGGGGGCGCGTGCCACCAGATCGGTTAAGATACTTAAGGATTCCTCATACAGTTTAAGAGCCTCGTCGTTACCCCTTCGCTTTTCCGAGCGTGCAAGCCGGAGACACGCCAACGCAAGACCGCGCTGCAAATCCGAGTTGCCCGGGTCCTGCTCGGCCAGGCGGCGGATGATGGTGAGGGATTCCTCGAGGGCTGCCCGCGCTTCGTTCGGCTGGTTTTGGGTCTGCAGCATACTGCCCATCTGGCTGAGGGCTACTGCTAGTTTCTGTGATTTTTTCATAGCTGTCGAGCAAGATTAGTGCGGGTCTACTCAGTATAGGGCTGCTTAACTGGCGCAGGGCTTGTAGCAGCGTCCAGGGGTCTACTACGAAATTCGGCAGCACGGCGCCAAGGTCGAGCCGCAGCCTCCGCAAGACATTGGTTTGGCTAAGCAATAAGGATTCTTTGAAATCCACATAGGCCGCCGGAATGCCGAGGATTCCTGCGTATCGGTTCGCCGCGTTGAGCAGGGCGGTCTTGCTGTAACCACTAGGTCCTTTGAATATGAGGACGCGTTTGGCTGCACTCGCAGTCATTAACGTCTGGATGGCGGGCCACTGCTCGCCACGATCGGCAAGGCCGGGTTCATAGGGGGTCGGTTCGTTGGGCCATTGCGGATGGGCGGCCGGTGCGCTTGCCTGTTGGGTATGAGGTGCGGCGCGGTGAAGCCGATCAATAATTAGTTCGGCGCTCTTATCTGTCATTCTCGAGCGGACATCCGGAATAATGGAAGTGAACATGGGGATGCCTTTAACGTCGCCCTCCCCAACCCGGATTGGCAACACGCCGAGCCGCTCCTGGTCGCTGTCCGAAGCCCGGGAACGATTCACGCGCGTTCCTATGGCGGCATGCTCGGCACGTGTCCACGGCTTATCTCCGTAGCGTTCAGAAACACAGACAACCGCGAGATGACAGCGCTCGCAATAGATATCCTGCAAAAGGATATCTGCGTCGTCCCCCGCGATGTAATCCTCGTACCATTCATCGAAGAATACTGTCGAACGCCCGAGGCGTTCTTCGACGGCTTCCGCGATCGACCGCACCAGATCGCGTTGCTCGCCGGCAAGGAAAAGGACACCAAAAACTTCTGGGGGACATCGCGCGGTGGCATGGGGTCGCTCAACTCAGCTTTGTTCCAACACCGTCAGACCTTCGACCGCCGCCATGGCGCCGAGGGAGAGTTCCCAGGCTGCGGCGCGGTCAGGGTCTTGCGGCGCGAACTCGCCTTCGAGAATTCTGCGGTTGATCTTGAGGCTGGAGAGGCCCCATTGCTGCAGAAAGTCGCGTCTCTTCATGGCAGGTGATTTATAAATCTTATGTGCAAAATGTCACATTTCAATCCCAATTTGCTCCACTCCGCAGGACACCGACTTGACTCGCTCCGTCGCCTCTGCCCTTTCGCCTGGCAAGGCGGCGAGAGCACCGATTAAAACAAATCCTCGGGCTGTCGGTGCGAGCAGCCTCAGGTCTTGAGACGGGTTTTCTTCGTCATCTTCAGCTTCGACGGTTTCGAGCTGTTGCGCCGTCAATACGATGACGTCCATTCTGCCGTTGTGCGCGGCAAGATCCGTCATCGAGTAAAAGAGCTTTCCGGACGGCGCATGAAACGATAGCGCAAGAAGCCGGTCGCCTTCGACATCGGCATGCACGCGCAAACCGCCTTGCGATAGGTCGAAAGGGCAAACGGCTGTTACCATCGCCGGATCGGCAAAGGGGATGAGCTGCTTTTCAGACTTGGCGGGCGGCAAATCGTTCAGCTGCCCTGGTTTTAACTCCGAAATCCATGCATAGGTGTCTTGTCCTTTAAACCCAGGCAGAGCGAAGATGACGATGATATGCGTCACTCCAGCAACGGCCAGCACAGCCAGGACCCATATCAACGTCCCAAGAAGGCGATCGGACATGTTCATTCACAATGGCCTTTGACAAACATGGGCATTTTCCTGGCATCGATCGTACCTGAAGGGGCGCTCAGTTCGCTGTCATACAGCCGCAGGACCAGAACAAATCTCGCGCCTTCGCCTGACGGCAGCCAATTGCCGGGCCGCGCATGGCGGGAAATCGTGATTTCAAATTGGCCGGCGCTGTCGCGGAGAACCTCGCCTGACGTAAACCCCTGCCTTCCCGCTCGGTTAGCAACCGGGGCGCCCTCCGGAGAAAAAAGTGTCAACGTCCAGTAGCGCGCGAGTGGTACTTCACCCTTCATGACGTAATCGCAGGCCGGATCGAAATCCGCCCCGCTCCTATCGCCATAGGCGACGAAGCTTGTCCCCTCCGATTCGCTCAAGGCCGTTTCACCAAAATAGGCAAGAATCGCGCGGCCGTAAGGATCGACGTCCGGTGTCCCAATGCGAGACCAGCTCGTCCACGGTCCCGCTTCAATGGCCCCAAATCCCTTTTTGCGTTCAATGACAAACCAGGTAATAATCAGGCCGAGGAGAATACCGGCGGCGGCGGCGGACAGGAATTTTCCTAAAATTACAACCTGCCCCCATAAATCCCGTCCGGCAGCAACGGGCGTGCCGAGACTCATCCGCCTCCCCCTGCCGGTGCGTTTGCCGCCCGCGCGGGCTTGCTTGGCAGCGCTCCATTGTCCGGAAGATCCGGTACCGCAATCGCCGCGTCCAAACGCTGCATTTGCGATGCCCGCATTGCGGCTTCTATAGAAGTAAGGACCGTTGCCATGCCCGCGGACAGACTGCGCGGGCGGCGTGGCGCTTCGGCGCCGGCAACCGCAGCAGGCGCCTGCGACGCGGCTAAAGCTGGCCTGCCCGGCAGCGGCTTCAGCTCAATACCTTGATGCGCATATTGCATAATATCGTGCCACGTTGCGGCCGGCAATGTCCCGCCAGTCATCTTTTCCATCGGCGTGGTGTCATCATTGCCGTACCAGACGGCGCCAACGTAATTGCCTGTGTAGCCAATAAACCAGGCATTCGTGTAACCATTTGTCGTCCCTGTCTTGCCCGCAACTTCGGTATTGTCGAGATGTGCGCGCCTCCCGGTTCCGGCCTCGACCACCTGCGTCATCATCGAAACCATAGTTAAAATGGTATCCCGATCGACGATTTGCTTCAGGGGCGGCGCGTCGCGGTCGTGGCGGTAGATCACTTCCCCGCGGCTATTCAAGATCTCGACCGCAGCGTAAGGAGGCGCGCGCAAGCCGCCATTCGCGAATGTGCTGTAGGCCGAAGCCATATCGATGACCGTGACTTCGTCTGCACCTATCGGCAGAGAAACGGTATCGATGAGCGGCGTCGTCAGACCCATCAGCCGGGCGTTCGCAATAATTTTTGCGCGGCCGCGCTTGGCCTCATCCCAGATATTGTTGTGCCCCGGTACAGAATAGGCCTTGCCAATCTCGACAGACAAGCGAACCGCGACCGTGTTCAGCGACTTTGCCAAGGCTACGACGAGTGGTACGCGGCCCGCGTAAGTGCCTTTGTAATTACGCGGGCACCAGTTGCCGATACAAATCGGCCCGTCGACGACGATGGTTGAAGGCTTAAACTTGCCGGTCTGAAGTGCGGTCAGATAAACGAAAGGCTTAAACGACGAACCCGGCTGGCGCAGCGCATCGGTTGCGCGGTTGAATTGGCTTTCACCATAGTCCCGCCCGCCAACCATCGCTTTCAGGGCGCCAAGTGGTTCGACGATCACGCTCGCGCCTTGTTTGACCTTAAACTCCCGCCCGTGCTCACGCAATTGATCCTCGATGGTTTGCTCGGCATGTCTTTGCAAATTGGTGTCTAGCCCCGTGCGGACGGTGAGCACGCGCTCGTCGCCAAGTTTCTTTTCCTCGGCGAGTTTTTTTACTTCGCCAAAGGCGTAATCGAGGTACCATTCCGGGGTAACGTCCCGGCTGCGATCGACCGGCGTCGCCGGATTTCGCAAGGCTGGATAAATCTGTCCTTCGGTGAGATAGCCTACCTCCACCATGTTGTTCAAAACATAGGCTGCGCGCGCGCGAGCTGCCGGGAGATTGATATGCGGGGCAAATTTCGTCGGCGCCTTGAACAAGCCTGCAATCATCGCGCATTCGGCAAGCGAGAGGTCGCGGACCGATTTGCCAAAATAGAATTCCGCCGCGGCCTGCACACCGAACGCCCCGCCGCCGAGATAGGCCCGGTCGAGATAAAGCCACAGTATTTCGCGCTTCGGAATGTGGAACTCGAGCCAAACCGCGAGATAGGCTTCCTTGATCTTGCGCTCAATTGTCCGTTGGTTCGAAAGAAAGAGATTCTTTGCCAGCTGCTGGGTGATTGACGAGCCGCCCTGAACCACGGTGTCGGCCTTGGCGTTTACGGTCAAGGCGCGGAATGTGCCGATAACGTCGATCCCGAAATGTTCGTAGAAACGCCGGTCCTCGGTGGCAAGCACGGCATGAACCAAATTCTGCGGTAAATCGTCGAAAGAGACCTTATCGTCGTGTTTTATTCCGCGGCTCCCGACCTCCTGGCCGTAGCTATCAAGGAACGTTACCGCATAATCGGTCTTCTTAAGCCAGTCGTCCGAGGTTTCCTGAAAGGCGGGGACCGCAAGCGCGAGTGCGACAACGCCAAAGCCAATTCCAAGGGTAAGGACTTCGCAGGCGAGCTCGTTGAGTACCCGCCGCCAGCCAGAAAGGTGGAATCCATCCATATAGGCCGAGAAGGCGGCGTATCTTTCCTTTGCGCCTTCCAAGCTTGAATGGAGCGAGGAATCCACAAAGGCATCGGCGCCGAGCAGAGCCCGTCTAATTTTCCGGCGAAGACTGGACGATTGCGGCTCGTCGAACAAGGTTTTGCTCCTTCGCGTTGCCCGTAAGTTTTGGGGTAACCGCCACGAATGCAACACCCTTCTTGACGCCCGCCGCGCCCGAGTGTCAACTCTGCCTGCATTACCGTCTTATCGGAATATCATCGGTGCGAGAGGAACGAAAACTTTTGTCCGGAACAAAACGGCCATGATCAAGCTGCCAAAAGGCAGAGCTTCGAGCGTTAGCGCGCGTTCTAAGACCCGGGCGCAGCTGCCTTTTTGGAAGGAAAAGACGCTTGAAGAGCTCAATCCTGTGGAGTGGGAAAGCCTCTGCGACGGCTGCGGCCGCTGCTGCCTTGTCAAGCTCGAAGACGAGGATAGCGGAACCGTGCACTTTACCGATATTGCCTGCAAACTTTTCAACTCCCTCAGCTGCCGTTGCAACGACTATGCGCGGCGCTTGAGGAAAGTGCATGATTGCATAAGGCTCACGCCTGCTAAGGTCCGGGCGCTCAAATGGCTGCCGCCCTCCTGCGCTTACCGGCTCGTCGCCGAGGGCCACGATCTCCCCTCGTGGCATCCGCTTGTTTCGGGTTCAAAAACAAGCGTCCACGAGGCAGGCATTTCCGTGCGCGGCCGCGTTCGCCGCATGGAAAACGAGGTCGATCCCGGCGACTATCCGCGCCATATCGTGGCCTGGCCAGGCAAGAGACCCTATGCGGCGCGACGCAGGCGAGCAGATACCTAAAGCTTAGGTAATAACCCAATTTTTGCGTTTGCAAATGACTGCGGAAAATACCGGGCTGGATGCGTGCAAATGTCGTGAACGTTATTGTAATAATTTGATAAATTCTATAGACTGAGTGAAATTTAGCTGGGAAATGCGCAGATGGACGGCGAACGCGGGTTGGGACTAACGGTTTTTGTCTCTGTGGAAGTGGCGGGCCACGACACGAAGGTACTTGCGGATTTCACTGCAAAAATCGCGGCCATGCGAGAGGTGGTGGAGTTTTATCGCCTCGCGGGGGACGCCGACTACGGAATGCGTATTGCCGTTACTGATATGGCGGCGTTCGACGCTTTTTACCATCGCCTGGCCGAGACGGCGCCGCTCAAAAGCGTGACCTCGCGAATAGCCTTAGAGACGATCAAGTCCGAAACTGCACTTCCCGTCTTGTGCAATGGATAGCGGCGAGCGAACAATCTAAAGCCCTCTCATAGGAGATTCGCGCTGCTCAATTGGCCGCTGTGGTAGTTGCAAAATAGTTTCTGTACCAATCGACGGTTTCTGCGAGGCCTTCTTGCAGCGAGAATCTCGGGGTCCAGCCGAGTTCGCGGCGGGCACGCGCGGCAGAGAGATATTGCACCGGGATTTCCGCATTTGCCTCGTTCAGAATAATGGGCTGCAAATCGGCCCGGCCCATCACTTCGAGTATCCTTTGAGTCACTTCAAGAACGGAAAGTTGTATCTCCAGGCTGAAGTTGTATGCCTGCCCCCAGAATTCCTTGTCGTCCATGGCTTCCGCGAGCATGAGATAGGCCGCGACAACGTCGCGGACATAAATGTAATCGCGGATCATCGTGCCGTCGCTGCGCAAAACGGGCGGGGTGCCGTTGAGCACCGAGCGGATCGTTCCCGGAACGATCCGGTTGAAATTCAGATCTCCGCCGCCATAAAAATTTGCCGCCCGCGTGATGCTGACAGGCAGTCCATAGGTCTGATGGTAGGATTGCGCGATCAGATCGGCGCAACTCTTGGACACGTCGTAAGGATGACGGCCCAAAAGCGGCATGGATTCGTCATAGGGCAAGCGCTCGGCATTGCCATAGGCCTTGTCGCTTGACGCCACAACAATCCGCTTTACCGTAGCGATCTCGCGGCATGCTTCAAGGAGATTCCAAGTTCCCCTGATGTTCGCCTCAAAGGTCGAGCGCGGGTTACGATACGCAACGCCGACAATTGGCTGCGCCGCGAGATGGAGCACGGTCTCGATCTCGTATTCGTTCAGAGCCCGCAGCAGGCACTCATAGTCCTCGAGGTGTCCCCGGACGATATAGCCGGCTTGGGCCCCGGGATGGAAAGATGCCGGAGTGTCACCTGGCTGATCCCGCATCAATCCAACGACAAAGGCTCCCTGCGCCCGCAGTTCTTTGGCCATCCAAGTGCCTAGGAATCCCGAGACACCGGTGACAAAAACATTGCGGCCGCTCCAAAATTTGCAGTGCTCACTCATGGCGATGCAACTCACAAAAACCGGCGCGCACAACGTTGCCGGTTAAACGGTTGCTGCCTGCAGCCAAGGAACCGCACCCCGCTCGTAGATTTGTTCGAGCTCCTGCTGGTCTTTGTGTGTGTCCATGGACTTGAAGAAGCCGTGGTGGCGGAAAGTATAAAGCGCTCCTTGCCGTTGAAGGGCAGGCAGAACTTCCCGCTCGAGATTCTCTCCGTGCCAGGAGTCGAATACGGCGGGATCGAAGGCTATGAATCCGGCGTTGATCCAATGGCCTTGCAGTGTCGGCTTTTCCCGGAACGCCAGAATGCGGCCAGTCTCATCGGCCTCGATTGTCCCATATTGGGATATCAGCGGTACGCTGGTCACGGTCGCAAGGCCGGAATGTGACCTGTGAAAGGCCAACAGTTCGGCGAGATTAACGTCGCAGATGCCATCGCTGTATGTGGCAATGAAGGTTTCCTCGAGGAGATGACGGCAACGCTCGACGCGATCACCTGTATCAGCCTCCTCACCCGTATCCACGATCGTCACGCGCCACTCCGTGCGGCGGGTTTCGAAATAGTCGATGATGTTTTCTTTTCGATAGCCGACGGAGAGGACAAAATCCGCATGACCCTGCGCAGCAAAAATCTCCATGACGCGCGCGATAATCGGCTTTCCGCACACCGGCATCATCGGTTTGGGCATGTAGTCGGTAAAAGGAGACGCCCGCGTGCCTCTCCCTCCGGCTAAAATGACAACCTTCACAAGCGCAACCTCCCTCTCTCGAGCAAAGCGCGGCTCGCTTATATCATGCAAGACCGGGAACGCCAGTGGGATCGCTCGCGGCGTTGCCCGCCCGCATGGGCGCGCTCCTCGAACGCGAAACGCGAACCGCACGCAGCGATGCGCTCACCGAACTCAAGGAGCTTCACATCGCCCACGAAGCCTTGGTGCAGGATCGCACCGCCGCCAGGAACCGCGCCGAGATCCAAACGCTCGCGCTGTTGAAACGGCAGAATGCGCGCGCCGGAAAGCTCAAATTGAACGTACAAATATGCTCGCGCGCCCGAAAATAATGTCAATCGTTAAATCGCATCCCCTGAACAGGGGACGCCGGGGACTGGTTTTTGAATAAGCTGCTCCTGGCCGGTTACAGTGGCGCTTTGATCCGCTGCATTTTGGAGGGTCGATCCGACTGTAGCCACAGGCTCGTTACTTTAACACTAGGCATGGTTACGCGCGACGTTCTTTAGCAGTTAGCGGACGCGCTGTTCCTGCGAGGGGGTGGGAGTATGCGTCCGGAGCTTTATTCAAAACAAATTTCGTCTGCCAATTCGCCGGGCCGCACCCAGTCAATCATTGCGCACACACAGTCGCCTTGCTGTGGGTTAGCAAAGTCCGGGGCAGACTCCCGACTGATCGGGGAGAGCGAGGGGCACCGCCGGGTGCTCGAACGGCTTGATCGACTGGCTCCAGTAGACGTCGAGGTTCTGATCACAGGTCCAACCGGGGTCGGCAAGGAACTTTACGCCGGTTATGTCCACAGGCACAGTCCGCGCGCCGGCCGAGCCTTCGTTGCGATCAATTGCGGAGCATTGCCGCCGGAACTCATCGAAAATGAATTATTCGGCCACATGACCGGTGCCTATACGGGCGCACAGGCTCAAAGCCGAGGCCTCGTCGCTGAGGCGCAGGGCGGGACGCTGTTTCTTGACGAGGTCGACGCCTTGCCAATTGGATCGCAAGCGAAGCTCTTGCGATTTATTCAAGAGAAAGAGTACCGCCGACTCGGCGAAACGCGGCTGCAAAAGGCGGATGTGCGCATCGTCGTCGCGACCAATGCAAATCTGGCAGCCGCCGTGAACGCGAAAACATTCCGCCAAGATCTCTTCTTTCGATTACGCGCCGCGCCGGTCGAGGTCCCCTCCCTAGCGCAACGGAAGGAAGATATTCCTCTTTTCGTCGAAGCCTTTGCCGCGCGCTACTCACAAGCCTATAATCTCCCGCAAGTGGTATTCGGGGAACATGCCATGAGGCGGCTCAAAACCTATGCCTGGCCTGGCAATGTCCGGGAACTCGAAAACTGTATCAGATATCTCACTTGTCTCAGGCTGCAGCGGCCCGTGGATCCTATCGATTTGCCCCTCCTCGATGAGGATGCGGCGAGCAATGTCCCGCAGTTCGAACAGCTGTTATGCGCTCCGTCACTTAAGGAGGCGAAGCGGGAGCTCGTGAGCTGGTTCGAACACGCCTACCTCGAGAATGCGTTGCGCCGGTCCGATGGCAATATCGCCGCTGCTGCGCGGGCGAGCGGCACCGACCGGCGCGTCTTCTTCGAACTTATGCGCAAACGCGGCTTGTGTGGCCGAATGCGTCCATCAACCAACGGATCGGGCGACCGCGTGGAGGTATAACTCCGATGGCCAAAAGCAAGGTCGAGCCTCGCCTTTCCGTTCCAGTGAGGCGCCTTCGGGCCGCCGTCGCGCGCTTTTTACGAGTCCTGACGTCGAAGAAACGCGCCGATGCGGAGCGGCTTTCTCCTGGGAGTGGGGGCGATCATCTTATGAAGCCACAGGGCGCCGGACAAAGTGAAATTGCGGCCTGCGATATGGCGGGGGAGCTTCGTTCCTGGGGCCTCAAGCGGGACGCGGCGGGTGGCTGGCGCAATCCGACACAAGATGGCTCAGTGACTATAGGCGGTGTTTCCAAACTTTCTCCGGTGGGCCGGGCTGCCGCCCGGCATTGGCGGATTCCCGATGCTCCGCAGGGAAATATCCGAGATCAGGACGATTTTTCGAATACATCCAAAATCATGGACGCGATCGATTCCGAAATTTTCGAGAAGGATGGAGAGGCAAAGTGGGTTTCCACTTTGTCTTGTCCTGCTCTCGATGAGCCGGCGGCAAAGGAAGAAGCCTTCGATGGTCCCGCGGAAGGTGAGGCATCTTGCGTTCCGCTCACTGACACAAACGCGGAACAAGAGCCTGGAGCACCGGCAGAGGATTCTGCGGAGCAGCAGTTTCTGCCGAAATACTCGCCGCTTCCGGCTCTCTCTACTTCTGGTACATGTGACCAGCTTCTTGAGATGCTCGACCATATTGCCGGCCTCGACACGGAGGTGCTGATTACCGGGCCCCCTGGCGCCGAGATGACACGTTACGCGCGTTATTTGCATCTGCGCAGCCAGAGGGCTGATCGGCCCTTCGTTCCCGTTTGCTGCGGGCGAGACGGGCAAGGCCTAATTGACGGCGAGCTGTTCGGCCGAGGTGGCGATGCGAAGAGCGACTGTTTCATTGCCAAGGCCGAAGGGGGGACCTTGTTCCTCGACGAAGTGGACCAATTGCCCCTCGGCGCTCAAATCAAGCTGTTGCGTTTTCTTGAGAAGAAAGAGTACCGCCCGCTTGGCGAAGCCCGTATCCGGCGGGCTGATGTGCGGCTGATCATGGCGGTCAGCGCCGGTCCGGCCGAAGCGTTGGGCGAAAAGCCCCTCCTTCCTGAGCTCAACTCCCGTTTGCGCTTGACCGCGGTCGAGGTCCGCACAACTGCGGATCAGAGTGAGGAGTTTCCTTTGTTGAGCCCCACGTTCACCTCCGATTATGACGGCACCTGATTGTCCCGACCGGACGCTCCTCACGACGAGCCACTGAATAATTGGGGACTGCCCTCGCCCGGCGATCGCAGCGAGGTCGGAATCACGCAACTTATTATTATTTGACTGCCTTCGGACGGCGCGTCAGGCGGAGATGTGTGATCTGCAGCTGCCCCTGGTCTCCGAAGCGCGGAAAACCTGGCCCGATCTCGGACCGAGAGCCGACGCGACCATGCTGAACCCCGCTTGTTCAGGGCCAGCTAAACCCTCTTCGAGAAGGCTCCCGTCTACCCATGTGAAAGCACATTACGTCAGACACTTCTATGCACTGGGCATGATTAACCAATTGATTCTAGCGATCTTGCCACCGAGTGAGCCCTCAGCCAGATCGTCCATTTCCTTCTCAGCCGCCTTGTCAGGTTTTCTGTCTGATATAATTGTTACGACTACCGAGAGTTCTGGATGCTGTTTTAATACGGGTTGCATGTTTTGTATAAGGCTCGCCGCTTGACTGCGTTTCTGAAGGCGCTCACCTTTTGTTTTTTCACTCCCGGCAAGCCTCCAATCACTTTTCATTGTGATTTCAAGTGTAATAAATTGGTCCTGCGTTGCAACCAGTAGGTCCGGCCTGCTGGACCCAGTTAGCCCCCGGCCCATCCCTGGCATTCTTATAACCGGTTCGTTGAATACTTGCGCCGCCTGGCCACTAGTCGGCATCGAAGACTGCAGTCGCTCCATCGACAGCCCTATCTTTGGCCTTTCTTCAGCAACGTGGACACCTTGTGGCAATAAAGCGGGAAGCACTTCACGCACAAGAACGCCCTTACCTACTCGCTCGAACTCCTCAGGCGTACCCGACGACGGCAACGGTGTCGTACCTCTCACCTGCCATATCGTGTAATTGGACGTTGCTTTCACTATCTGAAATACGACGTCTTCTTCGGCCTTTTCTCCTGCTGCCTCGTCCGGTCCTTCACTCGCCTTCCAGTGGAAGTTCCAAGCCTTTCCGCCGTCTACTACGTTAATCGACTTAAACACATTATGTTCGGCTTTGACTTCATGACTTACATCTTCCGCCTCTTTCAAAGTAATTTTGCCGTCCTTCTTCCTGCTCTCCGCTTTCGTATGGAGTGCCGCCAATCCAGCCTGTATTTTGGCCGATTTCTCTGGATCGTCTTCATGCGGCTCCTTTCCTTTGTCCTTCTCCTTCCCCCCGAGCAGCCCCTTGATGAAGCCGCCAACCGCCTTCACGGCCTTCACCGCCAAATTGATCACCCAGTCGATCGCCGTGTTGATGGGCTTGCGGATCGTCTCAATCACCGACTTGATCTTATCGCTGATCCCGCCGAGGCCGAGCAGACTCGCGAGGAAGCCGATGACCACCGGGATGGCCTTCGCCAGAGCATTCTCGACCATGGCCGCAGCGCCGCCGATCGCGCCCATAGCGATCGCGGTGACAGAGTCGATCACGGCGTTGACGAGCGCGAGAATTTGGGCGCCGCGCTCGACGAAGAATATGATGATGTCGTAGATCGCCTTGCACGCCTTGACGAAGGCCGAGGCCGGATTGAGCAGCCCGATCAGCCATGTGATGCCGGCGACGATCACCCGCTGGATGATGAACGCCTTGATCTGATCGATCACCATCGCCTTCAGATCGCCGAGCTTCTCCTTGATCCATTCCCACAGCGCGCCCGGTCCCTCGGTGATAAGTTTCTTGAAGATTTCCGCGGCGGTCTCCAAGGCGGCAACCATCTTCTCGCCGAGTATCGCCACCGCGCGCGCACGGATATTGGCGTAAGTGAGGCCGAGGACCTGGAGCACGAGGCTGAGGATTCCTTTGAGATCAAAGGTCTTCGGCAGCGTGATGCCTGCTTCCGCGACTGCGCCGAACAGCCACTCCATGAAACCCTGCTTCAAGTGCTCGCCGATGCGGGAGGCAAAGTTCTGGACGCCGAGCTTCACGCCCGCAACGAGATTGCCCAGGAACTTGATCGGATGCTGGATGATGAGGTTGATTGCATTTGCGGCGCGGGCAAGCACGCCGAGCAGCATGTTTTTCAGATTGATGATGGTCTGGATGGCGCCCGCCAGCGCTTCCTTCGCTTGATCGACGAGGCCTCTATTGGCGGCCTTCATCTCGCCGATGCGGTCATCGACTTTCTGCAGCGCCGCGTTGTATTTTTGCGTGATGCTATCGATTAATTCGTTCTGCTTGTCGGTGACGCTCTGGTCGAGTTCGTCGAGCTTCTTGCCGATATCGGCGGCAGACTTATGGCCCACCTCCTGTAGCGCCGGATCGAGCCCCGCAACATAGGTGGCGATGTCAGCCCGCGCGCGGCTGACTATGGCCTTGGCTTCGGTGAGCCCGGTCTCGACGATCGCGGCGACGACGTCGAGCACATGGTCCATCCGGGCGATGTAAAGACTGCGGCCTTCCTCGTAAAAAGCGTTCACCTCGTCCGGCAGGTTCAGAACCTGATCCTTGATCCACAGAAGAGAACCGCCGGGCGTGAGCAAATAGCGGTTGATCTTATAATCGGTCATCCGCTTATCGACGTGGTCTTCGAGCGCCTTCTGCGCTTCCGTCGCGCCTCCGTCGAAAGCCTTATCGACATCTTCGTCGAGTTTCTTCAGCCGCGACTCGACCGCGCCTTTTGCCTTGTCATAGAGGCCGAGAATGTGCGCCGAAACCTCGGCGCGCTTCGCTTCGTCCGCAGCCTTAGTCGCGGCTTGAAGTGCCTGCGACGCGGAAAGACCCTTGCCGCGGGCTCCATGCATGGCGCCGAGGTTCGTGTGCGCGGCAGCGGTGATGCCGCTGCGCGCTCCGGCAAGCGTTGTTTTCTCGTCCGCGCGCATGGCCGTTGGTGCGGCGGCCGCCTGCGCTACCGCCTGCTCTTTGGCACCGAGGGCGGACTGGAAGGCTGGTTCGTTCGATTGCTTAAGCTGCTCATCGGTGACGCCGGCTGCGCTCATCTGCTGATCGAGTGCGGCCGGGCCGGACTTTAGCGAGACCTCGGACTCCGGACGCGGCTTCGGCACAGCCTGCCCGGCGCCCACGTCGGGCGGTGGCGGCGAAGGTTCAGGACCGGAAAGCGGAGTGACGGGCTTGGCCGGAATGCCGCTGGGATCTGGCGCTTTGGCGGCGGTGTCGCTGATCGGCCCCGCCGCTTCCTTCTTGCCTTCCGTGACCGTGCCGTGCAACTCGGCTTTCGCGCCGCCAAGTTTGCCTGCCTCCTTGAACTTGGCCGCATCACCCAATGTCTTCGGCGCGGTCGCGGCGATCTTGGCGAGCAGTGCGGCCTTGAATGCCTCGCGGCTAAATGGGCGAGGTTTCTGCGCGTCCAACTCCTGCACATGCTTGTCAGCCGCGAGGCCTTGAGTCTCGGCGGGGGGGCTGACCGCGGCAGCTTGAGCCTGAGCAGCTTTAACTGAGGAAGGGGCATGTTTGCGTTGCGCAGCCGCGGCTCCGTGCACTTTGGCGATGACATTTTGCAACGCCGGGTCATGCGCTGGCCCGGCCGGCGCGGCTTCGTGATCGCCGCCCACCGCCGCAGCTGGCGTCGGCGGACCTCGCTCTTTGCCGACGCCTGCAGTCCTTCGGGACTCGGCCGGGTGCGTGGCACCCGGGCGGCCGCGCCCGCGCAGAGCTGCTGGCGAAACCGCAGGAGGCCCCGCCTTGGCAGGCGCGCGCGCTTCTTTGTCACCCCTCGCCGCAGCTTCGTGCCCGGCAGCCCGGCCCGCTTGCGCGGCGACAGTTTGGGCTGCGGGCGCTTGCCGCGCAGTGGCGGCGATAGACGCATTGCCGCGACCTGTGGCTGGCATTTCAGGACGCAACATGGCCGGCGGTTGCGACCTGGCCAGCGCCGTGAACGCGGCGTTGCCGAGCTCAGGTTTGGGAGCCGCCGTTTCACGCCGTTCGGGAGCACGCAACGGCGCGGGCGGCGGAGGGCGCCAGCTGGTCTTAGGCCGTGGCGCCGTCTCCGCCGCTTTGGCGGGTGCGTGGGTCACCGGTGGTCCTGCAGCAGGCTAGCGTAAGGCCCAAGCTCGACCGGCGTCAAAAGGCGCGCCTCGCGCCGGAACTGGCGAGCGATGGCCCGCACGACATGCGGCTTGCCGATTATGCCGCCTCCCTCTCCAGCGGCCAGGAGAGCGGCATTGCGGGCGGCGCTGACGATGCCTGCGCCGGTGAGATCAAGATTGGCCAATGCGTCAAAATCGACCGTCGGGTCGATTGGCGCGTCCGGCGGGAAGGCTAATCTCCAGATGCGCAGCCGCTCGGCCTGTTCGGGGCGCGGGAAATGGAGAATGGCCTGAAAGCGGCGGGTGAAGGCCTGGTCGATATTGTCCTTGAGGTTGCTGGCAAGGATAATGAGGCCCGAGTAATCCTCGAGGCGCTGCAATAGATAGCTGACTTCCAGATTTGCGTAGCGGTCGACACCCGACTCCACATTGCCGCGCTTGCCGAGAAGCCCATCGGCCTCATCGAAATGCAGCACCGCCTGGCTGTCCTCGGCCTCCACGAACACCGCGTCGAGGTTTTTCTCCGTCTCGCCGACCCATTTGGAGGTGACACGCGACAGGTCCACGCGCAACAGCGGCATCTGCAATTCGCTTGCGATGACTTCGGCGGCAAGCGTCTTTCCGGTGCCAGAATCACCGGTGAACAGCGCCTTGATTCCGCCCGCCCCAGTCACGAGCCGGCCAAATCCCCAGCCTTCCGCAACGGCCGGCCAGGCGCGGAAGAATTGCGCCACTTCCATCACTTGGCGATGCAGGGCGGCGGGAAGGATCAAATCGTCGGCGGTGCGTTTGGGTCGGACCAAGGTCGCGAAGCTGCGGGAGCGAGCCCCCGTCACCGATGCCGCGGCGCGTTGCAGCTCTGCGAATCGCACGGGAGCACCAGCAATCTCTGCGCCGCTGCGCGCCATGCGCACGCAAGCCCGCGCCTCGTCCCGGCCGAGGCGCAGACGGGATGCCATCTCTTCGGCTTCATCAAGGTCGAGTTCCGGCATCTCTTCGCGCCACATGTCACGCCGCGCGCAGAGATCGGGCGCTTCGAATTCGATCTCATTGTAACCTTTGGCCGCGATGAGTTCGACTGGCCGCCACGCCGAGGTCCCGGTGAGCAGGATCGGAATGGAAATATGGCTGAGTTCGCTTGCAACGAGCGCGGCGGCATCGCGGCGGCGCGGATCGGCGAAAGCGTCCACCATTATGGCGAGCAGCGCGCCGCCCATTGCCGCTTCTTGAATGGCATCGCGAAGACTTGCCACGAGCCCGGGGAGAATTGGCTGCTCATCGGAAGACGCAGGTGGCGACCAGGCTCGCAAGCTGAGACCAAGAATAGCGGCAAGCGTTCGAGCCGCCTCTGCTTTCGCGCTTTGCCGCGGCCCCCAGATGCCAGCTACGCCGAGAGCGCCCGTACGCAGCGCCTTTGCCAACCGAACGAGGCGTTCGTCTTTAGCCAAGTCTCCGGCAGCCGGCAGCAGGCTGTCCCAGCATAGCGCCGCAAGATCGCCGCCACCGCCCGTAAGATAATCAAACAATCCCTCGGCCAAACGAAGCGGTTGGCGAATTTCGCTTGCGGCTTCCCGGTCCGTCACCAGGATGCCGGACCGGCGCAACTTGCCAAAGCGGGAGATAGCGTGCCGGCGGGAGATACGGTCGCCGATGGAGCGTGCGCCGAGAGTCGAGAGCAATTCGACGCAGGGCGCTTGCCGGCCAAAATCGTCAAGCAGGAAAGCATAGATTCGAGCGTAAGCTCGATCCAGCTCCGGCGCGGCGCACAAAAGGATCGCGAACTGCTCGAAGGGAGAGAGAGCAAACCGTTGGCTCAGAGCGTCGAAAGGCAGGACCAAGCCGAGTCTTGCGGCCCCGCGGCGCAGCCCGGCCTCAGCCGGATCCTCACAATCAACCGGGCACGTTTCCTCGCACACACCTTCCTTGAGAAGACGGCTGGTGTCCTCGAAAAGTTGGATCACCTCGTCTTCGGCGATGCACTGCGGTGTAAGGTCCGGCCTTTGCAGTCTGGCCGCGCGTCCGATCTGCGCGTCCATAGCTTCCCGCACCACGCGATGGATTTGCCGCAGGCGAAGCTGCAGATGGGCGATTGCGAGTTTCTCGATCTCCTTCATCCGCTACCCCAACCCAAAGCTGAGCAAGCGGCCGGCGAACCAGGGAATAGTTGCGACGTCCTGAAGCAGCCCGTGTTCCCGCAGGTCGGTAAAGCGGCGCCCGCGCGGCAGCAGAATGCTAACGCGATCGGAATCGACCCTCACCCGGGCCTGCAGATCATGGAAGCGTGAAAGAGTGAGCGCGGGCGCCGTCGATTCGAGATTGCGCCACAGCTCCCAGGCAATCGTGCCGAGCGCGAGGCTTGCTGCCAATGTCAGGCTCCGCTCGAAAAAATCACCGGATCGCCGGGGAATTGCCGGCCGTTCGACAGCCAGGGCCACCCAGGATTCCTCTGCAAGCTCGAAAACTTCATCGAGGCGGCTGCCGGCTGCGGCAAGCCACTCCTCGGATGAAAGCATATCATTGGACCACCAACGCTCGCCGGGCCGCCCTTTTATCGAACGAAAGCTTTCACCGCGACAGGGCTGCGCATCGGTGACAAAACGAGCGCCGGCGGCGTCGAGCATGGCAAGACATTCGGGTTCGGCAACTCCGGCGGGGACAAGCACGAGCTCCTGAGGCATGCGCCGCAGCACCGGCGCCATATCAGCGGCCATCGCGACCGGGAACAAACCATCTATATCCCATAAGACATGAAGACTCTCGGGACCGGAGCCAGTGCGGGTCAAAAGAAACGCCGCGCCTGGATGGTGACCTTCGCATAAGACGTCTTCGACGACCGCATCGAGAGGAGAAAGCTGCGGAGCGATCGCGGCAGCAAGAGAAGCTATTTTGCCGTCCTCAGGCGCTTCCGCCAGTAAGGAAAAGGCGGCGGCGGCTTCTCGCACTGAGGGCGAGCGCAGCCAGCCGCGGGCGGGTGGATCGAGCGCCTTATAGGCCAAGGCGAGGGCGAAAAGTGGCATGGCCTCCGGGAGGCCCGCTGCCGCGAGAACGGCTTCGAGTGCAGCGAAATAGCCAAGCCGGCTGAGCGGTCCCAGCATGAGAAAAGGAAGCGCGCAACTGATTTGACGCTCCTGCGGCACGTTGCAAATTTTGTGCGGCTGGGAGCCCGCGGGTGAAGGCGCAGGCGGGGTGGCGGCGGGTTTAAGCCGGGGATGCGAAGAGGGTCGAGCACCCGGCGCCTTGATCGAGGCTGGCGCCTGGGGATCTCGCGCGTGCGTATGGCTGGGGGCGCGATAGGAGAGCGCGCGGTCGATCGTTTCCCGAATGACGGGGCTGCCGAGGGCGCCTTCCATCATCGATTGCAAAACCGCGAAGACCTCCAATCGCAGCCGAAGCACCGCCGCGGGATCATCCGCAATGCCCGCCGGCCGCGTGGCCAAGCGCTCTTTGAGGCGCGCGGCCAAATCTGCCGCCGCAGCCTGGTCCAGCGGAGCAGCAGCTGGAAGGGAGAGAATATGCGTGTGCCACGCCATCAAGGCGTCCAATGCGAAGGACCTCAGGCGCATATGCAGCCGGCCTTCCTGGTGCCAGGCGGCCAGCACGCCAAGAGGATTTGTTGGCGCGAGGTTTGCCGTTGGCCGTGTTTCGGCGAAAGGATTGGACTCGATGATTTCGGAAGCGGCCGCCTTGTGTTCGTCCAACCCGTCAAGCTCTTGCGCCAAGGCCCGGCGTAGCTCGGCGCCGAGCCTTGCGGCGAGAGCCGAGTCCGGCGCTGAATAGGTAAGATCGTCATCACAGTTTGCGGGCTTGGCGCGCAGCTCGGCAAGCGAGGCCGCGATGCGCAAACGCACCGGCGCCGAAATTTCACGCTCCTCGTCTTCGGGCCAAAGCCGCTCCACTTCGGCGCCGATTAGTTCCGGCAATGATTTCAGCGCGCGGTCGAGCAACGCCCGAGGCGCGGCCCCCCACGCCCAGCCGCCATGGCGGACGATCTTGATGGTGCAGCGCCTGATGAGGAGGTCGGCCATGGCGCATTTAGCTCATCACTACAACTTCACTTGGTTCAATGACGGCATGACCCCAGAAACCAATACGAGCACGGAATGGAAACCCGTTGTCGACAAAGGTTCGAAGTCCAGGTCTATTTTATCCGAGGTTGGAAAAGGAGATGGTGGAGTATACGGTGCGGACGCAGTTCGTGAGGCAGCCGCTAGTTGTTCGGGATCAGTGACTAGCTGTGGTGGCCCCAGCGGTTGAATCCGTGCCCAGATCGTCAACTTGTCGGGCGATTTGACCGGAAACGTAACATGCAATTTATTTGTCGTGCCGGAAACAAACAACGGCGGCGTGGTCATCGTATTTGTCACATCGACCGGTGAAAGCGATTTATCGGCAAGCACAATCGTCGTTCTGGTATCATTTAGTGACAGAGCTTTCGGATCAACGGATAGCACGGCAAGCTGATCAGCGGGAATGTGGACTTCGAGTTCCGGAGGAGTCGTTGACGGATCGATGTAACGAACCGGCAAAGATGGGCCTGCCAAAGCCTCGGGTGTTGGATCTTGAGCGGGCACCGCAACCGCCGTCGCCGCTGCGACCCCATGGCCAGTCGCTTTGACGTAAAGAAGATAGGTTGAGCCGCTCATCAGGGACCTCCGGATGCTGGAACGGAGACGATAAGAAGGTAATCGCAGAGGCCTAGCGCATCGTTCGTGCTGCCTGTGCCGGCATTATAGGATCGAACAAGGCAATGCACGCGGCGATGCCCGTCGAGATAGCATTCAAGCGACGCGTTTATCGTATTAGCCGCCAGTGGATTCGACGGCGCCCCACCAAGCCGCGGGACAAGTTGCACATGCAGATTTCCCTTATCGGGCGTTACCATGGCTTCAGTCACACCGGGTGGAAGCGGCAAGATGATGCCATCCGTTGCGGTGCCGGACTGCACCAGAACGGTGCCGGACGCGGCAGCACCCTGAATCTTGCCCAAGGCGATGACATCGCCCTTCGCGGTCACGCGGAAAACAGGCTGGACCGTGCCCGCAGAATCCTGGGCTCCGAACTGAAATTCTCCGGTGAAGGCGGGGTCGGATGGATTGATCGCGACGGCGGCGGCGCCTCCCTGCGTCCGTGGGGCACTGCGCAATACGAGATGCCCGCCGCGGGCGGCAACTTCGTCAGCCTGCACGCCAGCATAACGCGGGCCGATGCCCAGATTGGTTAAACTTACGTCAGTGAACTTAGCGATTGTGCCGTTCCATTGCACAAAGCCGAGGAGCACGCGCCAGCCGCCCGGGCCCGGTCCGTCCGTTATCGCGGGCAGCGTCTGATTATCGAGGAGAGCCTCATCGCCAGGACGGCCGAAATCGATCCGGAAATTCTCGACGATCGCAGAGGATTGAGCCGCGGCACATGCGACCAGACCGCCGGAGGCCGGCGCCCCAGCCTGATCCGCTCCCATGATAAAGACCGGGAACCAATCGTTCGGCCGCGCGCCAACGGCCACGTTGGATTGGTCGAAATCATTCGCGCTCAAAGAAATATCATTGGGCAGGACGATTTCGCGGCCGGTGCCGTCGATTGCGACCCCTGCCTTGACCGTCACCTCGACATAGGGGACCGATCCCGGCGGGGCGGTTGTTCTTGGCGCTTTTTCGAGGCTAAGACCTGCGCCAATTCCCCACGAATGCAGATAGCGTTCGTGCCGCGCCAATTGTCCTGATGCGTGGTCGATTCCCGACTGAAGATCGGCGGCGGCGAGGATCTGCCCTTCAAAAAAGGCGGGTCTTGAAATGGCATCACCCATCTGCCTATCCTCTGCGTTTGGTTTGTCGCGTGGGCTTTTTCGATTCCTCGGCCGGCTTTTTGATCTGAGCCTGCAACTCGCTGATCTTGTCGTCCATCTCGTTTATGCGCTGGCTCAGATCCTGAACCACTTGGTCCTTGACCATCCCAAGTATAAATTGTGGAACTGTGGTCCTCTGCGAATCAGGTGGTTGCGCGTACACCCTGTCACCGGCGAGACCTCCAAACGCCGCGATGATGTGGGCGAAGCGGGGTCGATCAGGAGACTTGGCCGGCTGGAGCGACGCCACCGCCAGAGCGGCCGCTTGAACAAGACGAGCATCCTGCGCGATCTCGGCGCCGAGCGGAGCGCGGGTTTCCCCCTGCAACTCGGCGGCCTCTTCGGGATAAGCCGGAGTTTCCTTCTTGCACGGACGGCAGGCGCAACATTTTTGCCGCAGCCATTGCTCTATTCGATCACCGCTCAGCCAGTAGCGCATCGCGACCGGTGAGATCACGAAACGCCGCGACAAGTTGCAGATTTCGATGACTTCGCATTTTTTGACTTTGATACATGCGAGGAGAACGCCGGTATCGGCACAATCGCCGCAGGGCGGGATCACAGCGTTGCAAACACAATCCTTGAGCAGCTTGACGAAAATTGTAACGAGCTCGTTGTATGCTTTCTTCTCTGCGTTCGTTGTCAGCTCGGATTTTTGCGTTCCGACATCCTTCGGCAGCTTCACGGCGAGAATCTCATCACGCAGCTTGCAGTTCGTAAGACACGGGAAACACTCGATCAGAGCAAGCAGCTGGTCGCGGAGATCCGCCGCAAATTTCTTTTGTTGAACCAGGCGCTCCTCTACAGACTCTATCCACCCCCTGACATTAATGTCTTCGAGAATGAGCGCGCCCCAGCTCATTTTCTCGATTCCGATCACATCCTTCATGCAGCATTGAAGGGCCCCCAGGAGATCGTTGGGTGGCTTGGGCTCTTCCGGGCAGCGCAACTCGAAATAAAGGCCTTCGCGAACGCGCGTTGGCTCGCAAGCCGCCGGACTGCAGGGCTGGTCCGGCGAATAGGGCGAGACGGGATCGCTCTCCTGCTCGCAGTAGCGGGCATAGAGGCAATATTCGCGGACGACATCCTCAGAAGATTTTGTTTTCGCGGCCTGCGCCGTCGGCGGCTTGGTCTGCGCGCAGGGATCGCCACAATCGTAGCCGCCGAGCTTATCGCGCCGTAGATCCCGGATCATGAGATTGATGTCGAGCTCCGCCTTGCACGAAAGCACGATATCGTTTCCGCAGCAGTCGAGGGCATAGCCAGGCTGAACGAGGACCCGGCCATCGCCGCACGGATGACACAGGACCTCGAAGCCGCACACGACGCCTTCGCCAAAGAGGTGACGATTGTGCAACCTGTTCTTGGCCAGAACATAGGACTCAAGCGCTTGAAGATCGTCCTCGCCCAATAATTGGCCGGCGAAAAACCTTGGCCGGACGTAAATATCTGGTTGGCAGTTGGAGCCGCATTTGCAGGTGCAAATCTCCCCCCCTGCTCCTCCGCAGGAGCACGGTTTACCGGCCAGCGATCTCGCCGTGATTAGTGGGGCATTCATGACGCTGCTCCTCTCTCAGCATAATGCGGCGGGCCTTCGCGGTAGTGATCGTCCCGCTCGGACACGATTATCCAGCTTTCAAAGGAACTGCCCGGCGATCCGCTGCCCGAGGTCCAGGGGCCATAGCCCCAAGGCGGAATCGCGCACTCATGATGCGGAGGCTGTTTTTCCGGACACAAGCTTCCAGGCAATAACGGCACTCGGCCGCCGACATTCGCCCCGTCAACCGGGCGGCAACAAGCATCGAGGATGAAGGCGCTGCGGATGGTGATTAGAATGCGATCGCCATAATCGAGCGCCTCCCGGTCGATTTGCCGGTAGCGGAAACTGCTCGCCATGCCGCCGGCGACATTGTGCGGATAGCAGTGGCCCCGGATTTCGCTAAAATAGCCGGACCGGCCCTTGCCGCCTTCGATGCGCCAGAGTTCGACGACTCCGCGCTGCTTCAAAATCTCTGCCCAAACCGGGCGCGAAAAGTGAACTACGAGACCAGCGGCCTCGTCTTCCGTCCCAAGCAGGGCTTCGGCTTCGTGGCGAAGATATGCCGCCCCATGCACCCAATTGATGCCCGTGATGACCGTGTGCTGGTAAAGACCGATCCGCCGCCTTACTTCGTTGCGAATGGCATCCTCGCTCAATTCGCAGCCGGGCTCGAATCCGCAAATTCGCGCAAGCAGGATGCAGGGCTCCTTGCAGGGCGTGCAACAGGTTTCGCAACGGGTGTCCAGATCGGGCGCGGTGAGGCTGACCCGCACGCTGACGCTCTCGCGCAGCTTGCCATAGGTGCATTCCGCCACTGCGCCGCATTGATCCGTGATGATCGGACGGAACGGATCAACCGGTTGCTCGCAATAGCAAATGCTGACATAAATATCGACCTTCCGCCCCTCGGCGCATTTGCGTTCTTCTGGGCTGAGTGAGGCCCATGGATCCACGGGGATCGGCCTGCGGACGGCGAGCTCGTCACCGTTGCAATCGATCGCTAGCCCGCAATCGATTAAGATTTTGACCGGCGGGGTGACGAGGCAACGTTCGGGCGGGTAGGCTGCGAGCTGCTGCTGAAGCTTCTCGAATTTGGCCGAAAGAGCCGCTTTCTTGCCGGCGTCGTCAGTTTCCGCATCCCTAGCCGCGATCGTCTCGGTAAGCTCCCGGCGTAGCTCGTCCGCCTCGCTATGCACCGCGGACAGGCAGTCGGGCGGCAGAGGCAGGGGATGGACGAGGAGCCCGCAAACGACGCCGTAGCCATGCAGGCAGCGATTGCGCAGACGCAGCTTCTCACGGAAATAGTTCTGCTCCGTTTGAAAATCGGCGGCACCGAGCAGTTGACCATATGAGTATTTGAGCCGCCTGAATTCCGGCAGTGCAGCACAGGTGTTCGGGCCGGAATTGCAAGGCGATGATTGCGTGGAAAAGCCTGCTGCGTCATCCATCGGAGTTACTCCATTAAAGCCTGCCGCCCGACCCTTATCGCGTCGGCGGCATTTAGCGGCTGCGCATATCGGCTGCGCCGCAGAACGCTCGTGCGGGTCAAGCGGATGTTGCCCCCGCGGCCGAGAATTGGCGGTGGTAAGGCGGTGAACGCAGTATCGACGCCAACAGCCAGATTCATGCCGAGCACAAAGCCGCCACCGCCGAGCCGGATCGTGACGTCAGTGTGCGCCGGCTTCTGGCTCTCGATGAGGCTACGCATCTGGTCGAGAATGGGCGGGCTTCGCCCGGGAACGGGCGGGACGAGCACTGAAATTCGCCACGCGAGCGCATCGAGCGGGTCGACTGCCGGATCGCCGAAACTCTTCAATACCGTAGCGCCCAGCGCGGATCGGCCGATCTGTGCACGTGAGCGGGCGCGGCCGAAAAGACGGAAGCCGCTAAGGACCGAATTCTTTCCAACCCCAGCCCAACGTCTCTCCAATGCTCGCTCCGAGACGACAAGATCTGTGTCGAAGACCAAGCGGAAGGCTAATTTCAGCCCTGCGATTGTTCCGCGGAGGCGATACAGCTGCGGGATGGCGCGAATTATCGCTCGGCTACGCTTTGGCTCCCACCCCGGATCCAGCACAAGGCCTAGGAAACGCGCGAGCCAAGGCAAAATATCGTCCGGCACGCCGCCAGCGTCGAGCAGCGCAGGAGCCCGTTCGATCGCCGCGTCGAGGTCGGCGATGCTGGCGTCAAACAAGGCAAGGAAACGCTCGGTGAAATCGGCGCCTGCTGGGTTTTCCCGATAGATTGCCGGCAGTCGATCCAAGCTGGTCGCTCTTGGGAAATCGAGCCTGATGCGGCGAATGCGTGGAGACGCCGCACCGTCTTGCGAGGAAAGAGTGAGATCGAGATAAAGGTAGCGGCCGGGCGGCTGCCGGATGAGGAAGTCATTCGCGCCGGGCAGAGCGATTTGCCAATCCGCCGGATTGAGAGTCCCCGGCACCTCCGCGCTTGCAATCTCTAGGGAGATGCTGGCGCCGCTTGGAATGTCGGCATCGAGCCGGACGCGATGCCAAACGCAGCGTGGCAGGCCGCTGTCGATCGCGCCGGTCAGCAAATGACCGGTCTGCTTATAGAGCGGCACGACCTGTGTCTCAATACTGTCAGGCGGAAGTGTACGGCCGAAGCGTGAATAGCAACAGCGTTTAACGGAACCGTCTGCACTGGCGCGCGTGATGCAGAAGCCATCATCGGAGACAGCGGCGAGACCGAGAGCGGGCAATGCCCGGGCTAGCTCCATCAATGTCGCTTCTTCGAAGCAGGCGTCAGTAAGGCCTGCCTTCCAAAGCTTGAAGACGCCGGCCGCACCAGCCGGCGTAGCGAGCCAGACTGTCTCGTCTACCGACACCGCCATGCGCATGATTGACCCTCCATCCTCCGGCAGCATGGCTGCAAAAGGCGGAAGCGGCGCGCCCGCCGGATCGAAGCGCAGCAGGCGGCGTTGGCCCGCCGCGGCGACGAGTAATATTTGCGCAGGCGTAAAGGCCATCGCCGACACGGTCTCGCAGCCAAAGCGCGCAGTGGTCCCCGCGCCATGGCCATCGAGCAGGACGATGCTCCCCGAAATGGAGTCGGCGGCAGCGATAAGCCGGCGAGCAGCGGCAATGGCAGTTATGTCCACCTCCGGCAGCGGATTACAGTTTCGCTGCTCAAAAACATGCCGCCAAGCACACTCGCACGGATCGAGGCGCAAGAGCTGCGACCATAGGATCGGGCGGCCGCAGTCTTGCGCCGCCGGGGTCGCCAAGTACCATTCGCATGGCCCGCAGCCTGGCGCGAGCCAAGCAGGCGGAAGTAGCGTCACGACATCGCTTTGCCGCACCGCTCCGGGATTGGCGGGAGCCAGCGTGATCCCATCGAGGTCGTCGAGGCCTGCTATATCTCTGACGTCATCGGGTCGAGATCCCGGGTCCCAGCCTACGAGACCGTCGAGAAGACGGAAGGTGGGACCGGCTGTGATGCAGCTCATGGTGTCCCCCCATCCCCATCGAGAATGAACAATTTATGCTCTTCGGGCCAAAGAAGCGCGTAGGGGTGGATTGGAACATCGCTGCAGCTTCCCTGGCGAATGCCATCGAGCACGATGTTCAACCGCGATACGGCGCGCACCCCGGCAACGCGCGAGATGCGCAGAAGCAATAGAACCTGCCGGATGGCGCCGCCAAAAGGCCAACCTTCTCCGTCCTCACCGCCAGTGAGAGGGTGCAGATAGCCGTTCAATGCCGCCATGACAGCCGTCATCGTGGCACCGCTGTCCGAGCCTGGCTCGATTGCGATGCCTGTTTCGATGCGCACCGCATGACTGCGGGGGGCTGCCGCCACGACATCGACCCCAGCTGGTGCGGCCTCCGCGGCGAGATGGGTGGCGACCGCCCGTAGCGTTTCTGGATCTGGTGTCGGGAACCCGGTGCCACGATCGGGCGATACGACGAAGACGCCGACGACACCCGGTATCGCGCGGCCCGGATATTGCGGATGAAGTCCCGAAACAGCAAAGGCTCGCGCCACGTCCGCGCCCGTTGTCCGCAGCGCCAGCAGTGCGTAGTCTGCGACCGTCACCGCCCGGCCGCGAGTCCGGATGAGTTCGAGCGGGGCGCGCTTTACCGACTGCGCCAACGTTTCGCCAGGTCCGCCTCCCTGGGCTGGCTGAGCGTTGGTCACTTTTTCGAGGAACTCCAGCGCGGAGATGGCCGTGGTGACCGTTCCAGCTTCGACGCGGCCGGGAAAGATGCTCTGAGCCTGATAGCTCACGGCGTGAACGTTCCGGTACCCGTCAGGCAAAGCCCGGCCTTGATGGCCATCACCGAAGCGAAGTTCGCCAGAGGCTAGATCGACCTCGAAAACCGGATCATCCGGGCCGTGCGTCGCTACGTCGGGGACCGCCTCCCAACGAGTCCGCCCGCTAACCGGCAAAGCAGCCCCTAAGGCTGTGGCTGCTTGCAAGACATTGTCGTCGACTTCGAGCTGCAGAGTTTTGGCGACGATGGGCGTTTGACTGAGCTTGAACTTGCGTCCGTTGGTTTTCGCAATTGGCACGGGCACCTCGTCGCGCACGGTGCGGGCGCCGATGGCACGCGTCATATTCAGAGTGACGAAAGCAAGCTGTGGCGGTTTGAGGAACTGGCCAGAGGCGATGCGGACCCGCAGGAAGCGCGGCGATTTGGCGATTGCGAGCCCCAGCGGCAACCCGGGCCTCCATTGCCGGGGAAGCGCGAGCTCGATCAGCCCGCTGCGCATGAAGCCCGCGGTTTCGTCCCGCACCACCTCCACCTCCACTGGGGTGCTGCCATCGATAATTTCCCAGACGAGGGGGGGGCCAGGCGGCACCGGCAATGGCAGCAATCCGCCTGAGCCAACAGGCGGCGGCGGCCCGGCCGGCGCGGAGATACCGATTCCCAACATAAGAGTTTGGCTGGGTGCCGCGACCCCGGTCAGTCCTATGGCCACCGCAGCGGCGCGAGAACGGCCGTCTCCGAACGGGGCAAAAGGCTTGGTCGAATCGACCAGATCAAAATTGGTGCCCTCGACCGTGAATATTTCACCCGTCTTGCCTGGAGCGGCGTAAAAGCTTCGTTCGGTTTCGAACACCACGAGTGAATCGGCGCCGGGAGGCCTCGCTCCAACCGCAAAGCCGGCGCCAACCGTGAGCGACTGCGGCGCGGTGTCCGCGACCTGGAATTCAAGCAGAACTTCCGCCGGAGCCGAGGGCTGCATTGAAGCGCCAGCGATGTTCAGAAATTCGAGCATCGCCTTATCGGGCCATTGATTGAGCCGGCCGGCGACGGCTTCGAGCTGTTCGCCGAACAATTGGCGCAGCGCTGCGCCGCTGTCCTCGGACGGCCGCCGACTCGTCCATTCCGGCGTGAACGCTTCAGCGCGGCGGTCGAGGTCGATCAACAGGTGAGCGCGATCAGGGGGAAGAAGTTGCGGCGCCTCGCCGCCAGAGACCACAGGGCGCGCCGTGTTTCTTCCGCTCCCCCTTCCCCACCAGACGGTACTCACATCAGGCCTCCCGCCGTTGCGGCCGGAGCTGGAAACACTCGGCTAACGACTGATTTCAACGCCGGTAAAGAGTGGCGTCCGATGTGCACGTCATTGCAGCTCTCTTCGCCGGTGCCGGAATCAAGGAGCCTGATGCCAACTCGGCGGACATTTCCTTGCGTCCCAATAGCTACCTGCGCCTGTCGAAGCAGAACAGACGGCCGCAGCTTTTCTCCGAACGACCAGCCCGTCTTGTTTTCCCCCCCGGTGAGCGGATCAAGAAAAAGCGCAAATTGCACCGCCAAGAGGGATTGCAAGTTGCCGTGGGCCGGCGAGCGCGCCTCTACATCGACCGAGAGCGCCACGGGCCGATAAAGGGGTGGCAGCACGAAAACTTCGGTTCCGATCAGTCGAGCCTTGTCGAGCCTTGCAGCGACGGTCGCGATGGCTCCGGCATCTGGGACCGGCGCGGGCGTTGCGGTGCAATCACTTTCATCGCCGTTCCGCGGCACGGCGGGGACGATGAACACGGTCACCGCCCCCGGAACCGGAAGGCACGGAAAGTCTGGATGCCAGCCGATCGCGGCGTGCGCCCGCTTTATTGCAACTCCCGGCGTTGTCACCGCGAGTTCCTCGAAATCGGCCGGAATGACGGCACGGTCTACTCGCCGCAAATCCTGGGCCGCTCTTTGCCGCGCATCGGCAAGAGCCTCCGGCTCGGCGCCGCCAGCGGACGGCACCGGATTGACCGCAAGCGGCGCACTAACCCCCCCCACGGGCTCCCACACTAACAGCGCAGAAAGGTTTCCCCTCGCGCCACCGCCGATCCGAAAATGAAGCTCCGCCGCGCCTCTTCGTAAGAGTTTCGGATAGGCGTCTTCGAGCAGCAGCCGGTTGACACGTTCCTGCTCGTACCTTGAACGGCCGCGTCCGTCGGGTATCGGTTTGAGCGCAGCACGCGTCACATCGCGCAGCTGAATTTCTGCAAACTTGTCGTCTGCGAAGAGCTGGTCGGCCGATAGGGCGCAATTGAGGCCCTCGAGCAAAGCACGAAACAGAGGTCGCGCCACCTTAATATTTGGTTCGTAGCCGGAAATTGCCGCTGCTGCCGGCGGCGAAAGGAGCGATAATACAATAAAGGACGAAACGGGATCACCACCGTGCTTCCAACTCGCCGCAAGCTCGCCAGCATCGATTAGATCGCGCAAGCCGAAGCGAGATCCCGGCAACGGGATCCGGCCCGTTTCACCATTGCCAAACAAGAGCTGCCCCGTGACACGATCGGCAACGAAGACGCGATCCTCTCGCCCATGGAAAGCAAGATCGGCGGTTGCCGACCACCAATGGGCTTTGCCGTCGCGTTCCATGAGCCGCATCCGCGTGTCTGACGGCAACAAAGGCTGCTCGTCGGGAGCAAGGCGGATGACGTTGCCGGGCAAGGGCAGCCAATCGAGATCGCGCCGCCGGCATACGCTCCTTCGATGCGCCGCGCTCGCGACATTGGGCCATATTCCGGCGAGCCGCGGCGGCGCGGAGAAGCCGCCGCTGTCGGCGCGAAACCAGATCGTGTAAGGGTAGAGGTGTTGCTCATCTTCCTGGCCGTGTCGCCAGTCCTTCGGCAGGACGAGGCGCACGATGCCCGAGCGGCGCAATCCTTGTGTTCCATCGGCGACATCAGCGGCCGGAAACCGTGCCCGCTGGCCATCCGGCCCTGAAGCATACCACCATGAGAGGGACGCAGGCGGCGCGATTCCGGAGACCGCGTCGGCGGACCATTGGGCTGCAACGTCGCGCCCTGCGGTATTGAGCAATAGGAGTATGGAAAGCGCCGGCTGGTCGTCGCCAGCGACAAAGCGAGAGGTTAACCAAAGGGTGATCCCGACCTCGTCGCCGGGCGAACCCAGCACGCAAAATTCCCGCCCGGCGAATAAATCACTTGCCCGATTCGTTCCTTTGATCATCACGTCGATTCGCGGCCGGCGTAAAAAGCGTCGATCATCGACGGTAGCCAATGGAAGAAGCGTCACCGGGTCTTCGGTGACGAAGACGAGCGGGGGATCGCTTCGTTGTACTTCCATCGCCGTCCCGGCAGCCACGCTCCGCGATCCGTCGGCGAGGAAATGCAGCACCGTTGTCGCGCAGCCAGCATCGCGCGCGGATTCGCCGAGGAGCATCAATGCGCCACGGGTCAGCGAATCAGGGGTTTTGTCCATCCAGTAGAGCCGCTGCTCGAGCAGCCAGGCATGCAGCTCGACGAGAGTCACTCCCGGATCGACCGGCGCGTGCAATGTCCAGCGCCCATTGGAGGCGGCGGGGATGCGCTGCCTCGCTGCGGCCGTCAAATCCGCCCAAGTTAAATCATCGAGCACTGGCTGGGGAATTGCCATCAGGGCTGCTCCACCAAGCCGACATAAAATGGGAAAACCAGATTCTTGCGGGTATTGGTCTGGCGCACGGTGTAGCTGAGCGAAACCGTGACAAAAGATGGCTCATTCGGATCGGTTTCGGCAGTCACGTCCTGCACATCGACCCGCGGCTCCCAGTCGCGGATCGCTTCGCTCACCGAGGTTTCGAGGAGGCTAAGGAATTGTTGGCTGCCGGGTGCAAAAACGAGGCGGGGCGCGTCACAGCCGAAGTCGGGCCGCATCACCCGCTCACCGAAGCTGGTCTGCAAGAGTATGCGCAACGACTGCTCGACATTGGCATCGCCCTCCACAAAGGCGAGCCGGCCGGAGGGGTCGGGAATGATGGGGAACGGCCAGCCAGCACCGAGAAATTTTACCGTCATGGCAGGTTGTCCACAATCGTCTGCAACGTGTCGATGACCTGCTGCAAGCTATCCAGGTCCTTTCTAGCGGCGGCGAGATCGCTTGAGCCGCCGACCGACGGCAATTTGATGGGAGACACGCCCACGATTTCCATGAAGGACCCGGCAAGCTTGAGAAGCACGCCTATCGGCTCGATGCCGATCATCGTGCTCGCCATAGCCGACTGCGCGTTCTCCCGGGCGCATTCTAGGGTGGAGAGAAGGTCGCCATTGCCAGAGGTGCGGGCCGCATTAATCTTCTTTTCAAGATCGTCAAGCACCGCGAGGATGCTACGCAGCTGCTGGACGAGGCAATGCAACATTGCGATGATCAGGGCCAAAATGTCCTTTACGAACGGAATCATCGCCAGCGGCGTCGGCACCAGCAAGCACGGAGCGACGGCCTCGGCGGCCGGGAGAAAATCGGAAACGGCTTTGGCTATTTTGATTGGGTCTGGCATCGCTTTGATCACTTCAATCAGCGGCTTGATGAGTCCCAGCAGTTTCACCAGGCATTCGATGCTCGCCATGATCGGGGCAAGCTGCAACGCCAAACTGAAGTTAAGTGAGCAGTCGCTTGGGATACCCCGCGTCAAATCGGCAATTCCCTTGATGCTGCCGCCTGTGGGAAGCCGGATCTCCGGAAGCTTCGGCTTGGGAAGCCGAAGGTCGGCGCAGCTTGGAAGCGCGAGCTGCTCTTGGATATCGGCAGAGAGTTCGACGTCGATGCGCAGCATGGCGATTCTCAGATCGGACTTGGGTTGAGTTGCACGACGCGGCCATTGATGGTGACAATGGGCGCCTTGATTTCCACGATGGCAGATCCGGTGAGCGAAATCTTGCCGTTTGAGAGTGTAATGCGATTGCCGTGCGCATCCTCGATAATGAGAGCGCCCATGTCGCCGCTCGATGGCGTGCTATCAACGAAGTGGATCTTGTGGCCGTTTCTGGAACAGATCATGCGCTCACGCGGATCTTTCGTCGGCGGCTTGTCGGCGCCATTATAAAGGCCCCCTAGAACAATCGGCTGGCGCATGTCGCCCTGGATAAATGAGATGAGGACCTCGTCGCCGACATTGGGCACGAAGAAGGCGCCATATCCATTGCCTGCGTAGAATTGGCGAACACGGCACCATTCTGTCTCCATTTGCGGATCGAACCACGGCATTTTGATCTTGACGCGGCCTTCGCTTTCCGGATCATTCACATTGGACACGATTCCTTCGTAAACGCCGAAGTAGCGTTGATCGGTGGAGCTGCTGCGGGCTACGAGAGCGCTCATTGGGTGCCTCTGTCGGATAGGCTGCGCACTTCGAATTGGGTCAAATAACCGCTGCCGCCCAAACTATGCTCGACCTTGGTGACGTAATATTCGCCACTGAATCGCTTCCCGAGGCCTTGCAGTTCGATATTGTCGCCCGGCCGCAGATCGGGGATGCCGATCACTTGGCCGGAGCCGGTGAGATATGAATAGGCGCGCTCACGCAGAAGGCTGAGCGCCAATTCGCGCGCTTCCTGCACCGAGGCGACCGGTCGATCAACGACGATGTCCTGCTTGCCATTCAGCCTCGCGGCCGCCAACGCTGGTCCGGATTCGCCGCCTCCGGTTTTTGGTAAATCGTCCGGACCGACGGTGTAAGTGATCTCGCTCTTCGTGCGCGGATTCCATGCCCTAACTGTTACCTTGCTGACCTGCTGCCCGAGATTGAGCTTGGGATTAAAATTGATGAGGCTCTTGCCCCATTCGAATACATAGATGCGTATCTTGCTGCCATCCCTGCCATCAGTTGGCCGGGTGAAATACAGTGTATCTTTGCCGTTATCGGGGTCGACTCGGATGTAACAGTCGAAATCGATCCGCTTGGCGCGCTCCATCAGGAACTTTGCGTCATCCTGGTTTTTCTGAATGACAAGCGGATGTCGCGGGCCGGCCTCAGTTACCTTGACTTCAAGGTGGTTGCGCGCCGCGATGAGCTGAGCGATCTGCCAGTCTGTCATGTCGACAAATTTCTTTTGCTCCGAACCAACTGGCTTGCGGTCTCGCAGCTTGAGCATTGGATCGAGCCCGGTCACGCCGAGGGTGGGCGGGCCAGACTCCGGAAATTTTGGCGTGAGAGTGCTGATGATGCCGCTGGCCATGAAGCGCAGATCGTCCGCGTAACCCATACGAATATGCACGCGGTTGCCGACATCAAAAATCTGGGTGTCGCTGTATTTGAACCCAAACCTCTTGTCGTCCCAATTGTTGACCGTCAGATCAAAGCTCGTGAGGTTGTCGATGTCCATGGAGACTTTGACGTCCAGGATGTCGCCCTTGGATTCAGGATCTAGTTCGCGGCCTTCAACCTCAACCTTAAAGTTCGGAGCATAATAATCGACCGCCGGAAGGCCAGATTGACGAGTCGAGAGGTTCAGTGGCATGCAACGGCTCCCTTATTGCAGCCTCGGCAGGGACAGGACTTGCCCGGCCGTCAGTCGGCGTGGATCGACGATGTCATTTTCTTTGGCGATTGCTCGCCATTGGCCACTGTCCCGATAGACCGCGCCAGCAATGCTCGACAAAGTGTCGCTGCTGCGCACCACCCACGTCTTGTCGAAATCTGGTGAGGCTGTTGGTCGCTCCTTTACTTGCACCGCCGCGGGACGATACTCTTTCATCGTCACGCCGAGCTTCGCTCTTAAAGGCACGCCTTCCGGGGTAAACAGGATGTAGCTGACGTCGAGGCCTTCCAGAACGCCAACAAAAATTTGCCGGTCCCACACGAAGCGTAAGATCGGCGGCGCATGCAGCTCGATATTGAGATTCATTAACGCCCGCAGCTTATCGACGTAGAGATCCCGCACATCCTTGAGTGTATCGGAAGAGTCAACGAGAACTTCGACGCTCAGTTTCTCGGCGCCGCCGCGAACGAATTGAATTGGCGGCGATTCTAAGCCGGGGATGGCGATCTCGGAAAAGTTGTTTCCCTTTTGAAGCTTGTAGTCTGTGGGATTGAATTTTAACGGAATGACGTTTCCGGGGTAAGGAATGACCGGACGCACAATTTCCAGTCGAGCCGGAGGGGGGCCTGAATCTGCCGCGGAAATCGCAATTGGCATTATCGATCCTCCTCCGCCCCACGGTCGCCCAAGGAGCGCTGCTCCTTCGACAAGCGATCGCGAGTCTTGCGATCGCATTCCTCCTGATGCCAGCGCCGGATATGCTGCGCGAAAAGATGCGCAAAGACGCGCTCGTCGCTCTCGCCTTCCACTTCGAAACGAACTTCAAGACTTTGAATCGTAACCAAGCGGATCACTCCTCTTCAGTGGAAATGCGCGGCTTGCTGCAAACCATGATGCGCAATCTCGAGCCCCTCGATGGCGATGCCGGCCTGCGTCGCGGAGAATTCCGGTCCAGTCCATTTCACGGCGATGCCAGCATGAAAGGTCCAGGAGATCGCCGGTTCGCCGCTCTCGGAAAGCAGTATGATGGCGCCATCGCGCCTTGCGCCGAGCGATTGGGAGAGACCAGCTGAATACCAAGCCCAAAGACCCGGATCGCGGACCAAACCGCGGCGAAGCGAAATCCGAGTCCAGGAGTGACGCACTGGCAGCTGATGCACGAAATCGGTCTTGCCGCCTTCGGGATAGGGCATGACCTCGAGATCGGCTCCCAAGCCCTTCGCTTCCTGGAAACCACCGCCAAGAAAAGCCGTGAGCAGCGCGGCTTGCGAGGGAGGCAGATATGCGTCTGCCGGATTGAGCGTAACCACGAACCGGAAATTGGTGAATTCGTCGTCCATCGTCTCCTCATCAATCCAAATCCGAGGCAAGCCGCGAGACCGAAATCACTATGCGACCGCGGAAAAGATGCTTCCGGCCGTTGCCCTCTGGATCATTTTTCAAACACGTCCAATGTACCATTCGCCGAAACCGACACCCGCAAGGTGATAAATTCCATTGGCGTCGCAGGTGCGAAATCGATCTCGCAGAGCGTCTCGCTCCGTTCGATGGCCTCTGGCGGATTGTTGGCCGCGTCACATCGAACCCGAAACGCCTCTTCCGGGCGGTTACCCTTCAATCCGCCACCGCGATAGGCCGCAACGAGGATGGTGGTGATCGCGCGGGTAAGAGTAAGCCAAAGAACGGGACCGTTGGGCTCGAACACCAGGGGCTCGGCCACACGCCTGATCGCGCGAACCAAGCGATGGATTAGCCGTCGGTGAGCGAGGAAGAGTTTACCGGGCTCCTGTCTCTCCGGATCGGGATAGAGCGTCCGTCCGCCCCACACCTGAACTCCCCTTCCCGGCCAGCAGCGAAGAAGGTTGACCCCTGCCTCATTGAGCGCGGCTCGCTCGGCCAAAGTGAAATCCCTGGTTACGTCCAGCACATCCGTCAACGTGGCGTTGGCGGGCGTGTAATGCGCCCCGCGTTCACGATCGAACAGGCTGATGAGGCCAGCGACGTGTCCGCAAGGCGGGATCGACCGCAATGGCGCAACTGTGCCGCCGAAAGGATCCTTAACGTTGACCCAAGGGTGATAGGCAGCGCCAGATCGCAAAGCATCGCGAACGCCGGCGAGCCGCATCGTTGCCGACCAATCCTTCGCCCTGATGCTGTCATAGCCTGGCGCAGGCAGATCGAGAAGGATCTGCCGGTCGAGCAAAGCGTCCGCGTCGGCGAGCGCGTCTTGCTGGAACAATATCGCTTGCTCTTGTCCAAGATCGCGGGGCAAGTCCGGGAACGCAATCAATGCGGCTTCTTGCTCGTCCAAAAGCACCTGCAAACCGGCATTATAGTCACCGATGGAAACGGCTTGATCCGTCTTTAGGCCGTTCTTCAGAATAATATCGGGCCAGCTCAACAGGCGCGGCCCGATGTAGGTGTCATCGCGCTTCCCGGGTTTTCCTGGATCGACGATGCTTATCAAATTGGAGCGATCATTAACTTGCTCGGCGATGTTTGCGGGGTCTATTCCGACCAAATATTCCGCTATTTCTCCCGAGGGGCATATGGTCAAGTCGAGTTCCGGTCTCCCTGATGCGCCCTCTTGCCGATAGCGCGCACTGATACGCAGCCCGTTCGCCCAGACGCCGGGAGACGTCGCTTTGATTTCGAGCTTTTCCGCCGGAAATCCTGCCTTGACCGGATCCCACTGCCATTGTGGTTTATTTCCTTCCGGCTTGGTGAGATCCCAGCACGCGGAGGCTTTGAGATCCTCGGAAGCGCCGCCCGGAGGCGAGCCCAGCAAACGCACGACATAGGCGACTTCGCCGCCATTGGTAAAATATCCCTGGACGGCATGCGGCGTGTCGGCGTCCGGCAGCAGCCCACCAAATAAAAGCTGAAATTCACGCCAGCCGGTGATCCGGACCGCTTTTCCGCTGGGGCCCCGCGCGGTGCGGCCGAGGAAGCCAGCCACGTCCGAGCGCAAGGGCGATGGCTCGGCCGGCTGACTGACCGCCTCATAATAGAAGCCTGGTGCGAATTGGGTCTTCATCCGGCCTGCCCGTCGATCGATAGACCTTCATGCGCGATCTCAAGGGCTTCCATCGCGATCTCGTTGTTCTTGGCGTTGAGGCTTGGACCCGTGCATTTCGTCGGCCAGCCGCGTTTGAAATGCCAGCGCATGACCTCGGTCTTTGCCTCGTCGAGCAGAATGATGGATCCTTCGGTGCGATGAACCTTTCCGTTCATGCCTTCCAAAATCCAGTTCCAGAATGTGAGATCGCCGATGATCCCGCGCTTCAGGGTGATGTTGGGATATTTCTTCAATCCCGGTATTTTCCGGACCGTGAAATCCTCACTGCCGTTACGATACTCGATCGGGTCCATTGAGACATCGAGTCCCGCGCATTCGGCAAACGAACCTTTCACCGCGGTGCCGTCATCGCTAATTCCATTGATAACTACTTCGAACTGATGGCCAGCATAGGGATCTGCTCTAAACACAGGAGGCATGCTCTTTCTCCTTCAGTGGTCAGGCCGTTTGGGCCGTGGTCTGGTCAAGCGTCTTCTGCTGGATGCGGAAGATGACGAATTCGGCTGGCTTTACGGGAGCAATGCCGATCACGCAGATCAGCCGGCCGTTGTCGATGTCGTCTTGCGTCATGGTGGTGTGATCGCATTTGACGAAAAAGGCCTCGTCCGGCTTGCTCCCCTGCAAGGCACCGCTGCGCCAGACCGTTGTCAAGAAATTGGTGATGGTCTGGCGAACGCGCGCCCATAAAGGCTCGTCATTGGGTTCGAACACGACCCACTGCGTTCCGTAGTCAATCGATTGCTCGACATAGATGAAGAGCCGCCGGACGGGCACATATTTCCAGGACGCGTCGGAGGTCAAAACGCGCGCGCCCCAGACCCGGTTACCGCGGTTTGGGAACAAGCGCAGGACATTAATATTTACCGGATTGAGGATGTCCTGCTCGCGTTTAGTGATGTCTTGCTCAAGACGCTGAATGCCAAAGATTACTTCATTGGCCGGAGCTTTGAAGACGCCCCGGTCGGCATCGACGCGCGCGTAGATGCCAGCCATGTGGCCCGACGGTGCCATAGCAACGTCTTGGGATACGCTGGGATCGCGAACGACCACCCACGGGTAATACAATGCTGCATATTTAGTGTCGATCGGAGCGCGAAATGCCTGGATGTTTTCTATGTCGAGATTATCTGGTGGATCCACTATCGCAAATCGGCTCTTCAACAATTCGCACTGAGTGATCAGTGCCGATTGGACGTAGGTGGACCATATGCCAGGCGCGATGACAATGGAGATTTCTGTTATGTCCTCGAAGGCGGCTATTCCTGTCCGCTTGCCGGGACCGCCATCCGTTCCGACGAAATCATTTGTCGTCAGTTTGTCAGTGCCGTCGTTTCCGTTCGCCAGAGGTTGCCATTGGCCCTTGCCTTGTGCGGCGGGAAATTTTGCGAGATCGGCGCCTACCGCTAAGCCAGCTGCATCGACATCAATGAGGTTAGATTGTTGGGGAACTAACCGCCCGAGATAGTTGGCGCCGGTATCGGAAAGGCTTAGATTGGAGAAAACTTCCTCGGTGACAACTTGATTGCTGGGCGCATATTGGACCGTAACCTCCGCTTCTACGATCCTGATCTTGTGGCCTTCATAATATTGCTTTGTCGTGACGGCTGAGAGGGTAACGATATTCCCCGCGGTTTTGACGACGGTGAAAGTTTCCTTGTCGCGCCCGTTGGAGAGTTCGACAATGGCTTTTTCGTAAATTGCGCTGCCACCCCACACGCTGATATTCGCGGTGCCGTTGCTGGCCTTACGTATCTGCCTGATCGCAGTCCCGGCTGCTGCAGTGAGGCTTCGATCGACTTTGATGGTAGTGCCAGCGGGAGGATCCGCGATTGTATACTCGGCTCCGCCGATCACGATGTGATCGTCTTTGTTGAAATGGGCGATATCGTCCACAGAAAGTGTATCGGTACCGGCTGCTGCGGTTGTAATGTGCGTGGTAGCAGGAGCAATTGCAGCGATGCTTGGATCGACAAGCAAGTTATAAGTCGCTCCTACAATGGGGCGGACTCGAACCCTTAAGTCTTGGCCCCACGCCCCTTTGGCCTTTGCCGAGAAAAGTAGGGTTTGGTGAGCAGGATCAGTGGCGCTCAGATCGTGGATTACCGCATAGTCGCTGTTTTTGACCGAAAGAGGAGCCGGAATCGGCGTGTCAACGGTTATCTTCCCACTGGTCTCGTCGATGTCCTTAACCTTTACTTTGATGGATCTTCCGATTCCCCAAACTACAGTGATTTCCGAACCGTTGCCGGCGCCGGCTGCCGACTCGCCACGGATATTTATCAAGTGGCGCAGCGTGAGTTCGGTCGCATTCTTGTTCGTGTCTTTGATGATTTCAGAGACAAGGCCTTGATAGATCGCGGCGGAGGCCGCGGCAGCACTGCTGGAAATGACCCGCTTGATGTAAAGCTGTTGACCGCCGTTCTCAAAAAAGGCCTTAACTCCGAGCGGAAATTGCCAAAATCGGCCACCGTCATCCCTGCTTGTGACCCATTTCGTGACGATCGCAGGATCGGGCGCAGGCAAAAATCCGCCAAACTTTCTGGTGAAATCGGCAAAGCTCGTCACGAGCACCGGCTTTCCGTCGGTCGGGCCCCGCGCCGTCACGCCGACGGCGCCGCAAATGCTGGTGCTCACACCCTCGATCGGTTTTGGGCCCGCATCAATCTCTTCGATATAGACTCCTGGGCTGCGGTATTGAGGCATGGCCGGTTCCTCTCAAGTTATGGTGATGAGATTGCTTTTGCCGAGATCATCTGGAAGCGTAACGGTAATCTCGCCATGGCGAGTTTTCGGTGAGTCAACAGCGTCGATCTTGATCTGCCCATTCTTGGGTGGCAGACGCAATGCGAGCACAAAGGCTCCTCTTGAATCCGAAAGCGAGCGTTCGGTATTGCCGAGGAAGACCTCGGCGCCGTCGACCGCCGTGTGTGCTGTGTCTTGAACCAATCCGCGCAGCACCCTCAGATGCGATTCGAAGGGGTAATTTGGTGCCGGGAGCAGCACCACCGCCCGTGGCGCTGGCTCTGTTTTTGCGGGCGGATTGTCGTCGTTGAACGGAAAAGCGTCAAAAACAAACAAGTCCGATGCAGCACTGTCGAATGGGCGATAATATTCCGCCTCGATGGCCACTCGATAGCGTCGCGCTGGAGCGCCTGCGACAACGGCACTCCTTCCAAGGGCTGGGAAAATCAAAATTCCGCTCACGCTGCGCACCGGTTTCACATCGGTGCGCCGCCACTGGTTCACTCCATCCTGCGCGAAGAGAGTGCAACTGACATCGCCAAATGGCGCTTTGCCAGTGATGTCGTCAATCAGTCGGAAGCCGACCGGGCTATAAGTGTGCCGGGTGGCGTCGAGTCGCGTGGCAATTAGCGCCGTCATGGCGCCGCTCCGGCAAGATTTGTGGCAAGGCTGCGGTCGCTGACGGCCGGGTGGCGCTCGGCAATCTCGCTGTCGACGTTCACTACGCGGACTTCATAGGAAAGCGACAACCGGTACGCGCGCGTCAAGGCAAACCAGACCCGGGTGCGTTCTTCCAAGGTCAAAGGCGCGAGCGTGATTTTCAGCGCCTCGTGCGTATTCCTCAGACTCGTTCCTTGCAAATCTGGGCCGCTGACTATTGCGTCGTCATAAAGTGACAACATCGCGCGACCTAAAAGCTTATGCTCCGTTAACCGGTCACCGGCCCATGCGGTAATAAGGTAACGTAAAACGAGCGCCATCGGCGGCTTCGTTAACGTGACCTTCGATCCAGACATTCCCTGTATGCGGGGCCGGTTGCGGGCGCTGTAATCTTCCGAAATCTCGAACAGGAAGATCGTGAGTCTCGCTGGCTCGGGCGGGATTGCACCCTGGAGATCGTGAATCTCAGCCGTGGCGCCGAGCGGATTCACGGCCTCGCTCAAAACGGCTTTCAAGGTCTCGGAGACCGAGGCGATCACACCAGAATCAGGCACGTGAGCAGGCCCTATGATACCTATATACCGCGGCGCAAGGCCAATCTATTGATGCCTGCTGAGCAACGCCCGTGCCATTCCCCTCACTTCCGCATAATCTATTAATTATCAACGTGATATGATGACCTCGTTAGATAATTGTCGCGGTACCATCCAGGATAAATTTGTCTATCCGCGAGAGCGATTTCGTTCTTTAATTCTGCTGGCGAACGACGTACAAATACCGGCAAGCTCGTCGGATCTTCGCAAATATGCGACCCTTGTATTTAAGGGCTTCCCGCGCCCACCAAACAGGACAATTTTATCCGCCCACTCGCTCGCGCTAACTCGTCGGTGCAGCGCATATTCTCGCGCGGGCTGCGGTCAAGGGACCGCAAGCTTGTGGGCACCCATGCCAGACCGGAATGAGGACAAATGCAATGTTGCAAGCTAGCTATCTTACGGGATAGATTCTGCGTCACTTTCCTGCGAATGTAGGGACACTCGGGCCAGGAAATTTCTATCAATGTGCTGACAAACCGTGGATTAGCAGTTTCGGCTGATGGGTCCGCGTAGAGCGGGGCTATCTCTTTTACCCGATGCGTTACCCCATTTTGTAAGCTTGCCAAGCAAACTTGCAATAAGTGTTTGACTTTATCGGTGGGTGCACAAGGGCTCGAAACTTGGACCCGATTAAGAGTAAGCGCACCAGTTGCGGCGCGGTGTGACAAAAACACAGACAATCCGTCATTTGTTCTCTCATTCCAATTGGTTATTAGCTATATTCCTGACATTATGCGACATAAGACACCCCAAAAATGATGTTTCGGCGGATCCGCTCGGGGTCCGCAAGATTGTGAGAAAGAAATGAAACTGACGCTGAACCGGATCACGGCTTTGCGTTGCCCGGAAGGCGCCCTTAAAAAGCGTCCGCACCGGGATCTTTTCCCCGCCGGTTAGCTTTTTGACCAGATCCTCATGCAGCGGCTTGGTCGCCGGGAGTTCGAGAACTCTAAGCGGGATTCTGTGGGAAAACGAGCTCCTCATGCTCGTGGGCCGCCCAATTCCAGATCGGCGAGACGACCGTGCGGGCACGATTTGCGGCACCGGGATAGCCGCGCCCGAATGGATTTTCGAGAGGTGCGCGCGTCGGATTTCCGTCATCCGCAATGCGCCGATCGCCGGCAAGATATGAAGCCGCAGCAACGTTTCGTACGACTCAAACGTCAGCGGCTTGCTGTCGATTATCCTTGGGAGAAGCAAGAAACAGGGCGTCGCAGCTGACGGAGCACGATCTTCGACGTCGGGCAAATATCAACCTGGCGTGCTGCATTGCAATGCCCGCGCGCTCACCGCGTAAGCCGCGGCCCGCCGCGCAAAAAACTCCCGATAAGTGCGGCGGCGAGGATGAGGCCCGCCACGGGCAATAAGATCAACAGAAAGCCGAAGAGAAAAGCAAAGAGCGCGATCATCAAAACGCCGCCCAGCAACGCGAAGGGCAGCAGGCCAAAGGGTCCAACCTTGGTCACATAGATGCGTTGGAAACCATGCTCTTCGATCGTTCGTTGGCCCCAGATCTCGTCTCTAGGCGCGCGGCTGTCATCCTGGCCGGGCGGGATGATTTCCGGCTCGGGATAGTGCCGCTCGTCTTTGGGTAAGTTCTCGCCGGCCATTGTCTTTTGGTGCAAAGTTGGGGTTAGCGCGGCAGGCGCCGCACCTCTGGTCTAAACCCCGCGAGCGCGCGGCGCCAGCTAAAATTGCTCCGGCAAATATTCTTTGTCCGCCAAGTTGGCGAACCGCGTCACCTCGGCATCGAAGGCAAGCTCGACGGTTCCTGTGGGCCCATGCCGCTGCTTGCCGATGATGATTTCGGCCTTGCCGTGCACCTTTTCCTGGGCTGCCCACCACTCCTCGAACTCTGGCGTCCCCTCGTGAGGTTTTCTGCCGTTCAAATAATATTCCTCACGAAACACAAAGAGAACGACATCGGCATCCTGCTCGATCGAACCGGATTCGCGCAAGTCCGACAATTGCGGCCGTTTGTCGTCGCGGCTTTCCACCTGCCGCGACAATTGGGAGAGCGCCACCACCGGAACGTTGAGGTCTTTGGCGAGGGCCTTGAGACCGGTGGTGATCTCGGTCACTTCCTGGACCCGGCTGTCGCTGCGCGTCCGCGAGGCGCCAAGCAATTGCAGATAGTCGATGACCAGAACATCGAGACCGCGCTGGCGTTTGAGCCGCCGCGCGCGCGCCGCCAATTGGGCAATCGTAAGCCCGCCCGTCTGATCGATATAAAAGGGGATCGCTTGCATGGCCCGCGCGGACTCGGCAATGCGGTGAAAATCGGGCTCGCTGATGTCGCCCCGGCGGATCTTGTAGGAGGGCACGCCCGCCTGCTCGGCAATGATGCGTGTCGCCAATTGCTCGGCCGACATTTCGAGCGAGAAAAAGCCAACGATCCCGCCGTTGACGGTTTCGCGCGTGCCATCGGGCTTCTGACTATCTTCGTGCGACCGCGCTATGTTGAAGGCGATGTTGGTCGCAAGCGCCGTCTTGCCCATGCCGGGGCGCCCGGCAACGATGATGAGATCGGAGGGTTGCAGCCCGCCCATGAGATGATCGAGTTTTGTAAGGCCCGTTGCGATCCCCGATAATTTTCCGTCGCGCTGATAGGCCTTTGCCGCCATATCGACGGCGGTTGTCAGGGCCTGGGAAAAACGCTGAAAACCGCCCTCATAGCGGCCGGTCTCCGCAACCGAATAAAGATTTCGTTCGGCCTCCTCGATCTGGTCGCGCGGGGAGGCGCCGACCGGCGCGTCATAGGCCGCATTGACGATATCCTCGCCGATAACGATGAGATCGCGGCGCAGCGAAAGATCGTGGATGGTGCGGCCATAATCCTCGGCATTGATGATGGTCGTGGCTTCCGCCGCAAGACGGGCGAGATATTGCGGCACCGTCACGCCGCCAAGATCGTGCTCGCCCAAAAACGTTTTCAAGGTGATCGGCGAGGCAAGTTTGCCGGCGCGGATCAATTGCGAAGCGACATCGAAAATCCGGCGGTGAATTTCCTCCGAAAAATGTTCCGGCCTCAAAAAGTCAGAGACGCGGTCGAAGGCGTCGTTATTGACCAAAATTGCGCCCAGCAGCGCCTGTTCCGCCTCGATATTATGCGGCGCCATCCGGAAGGCGGCTTCAGTGCCGGTGCTGCTCGTAAGAAGAGCTCTTCCGGCAAGATTTTCGACTGCTGGCATAAAATTTCCCGCCCGGCGCAAGGCTTGGAGCCTGATTCAAAAGCCTCCCCCTCATCTGAGGAGGCCCGGAGGGCCATTTCGAAGCATGGGCCGCAGGTGACTCTTGCGTCATGGCCGGGCGAGACCCGGCCATCCAGACTCTCAACTTTCGAGGCTGGATGCCCGGCTCAAGGCCGGGCATGACGGCAACAATCATTTACGACCAACGCAGCTATGAGCTTCCGCCAGGCTCCTGAAATAGACTCTTCTGCAACGGCCTCCGAATCAGTTTGTGTCTGGTGCTTTGTGGCACGCCGGCGCGGCAAAAAAGAGGGGATTTTTGCGGCCGAGAACGTGGATACCGCAATTCACACGCGAAAAAATTTTTTCAAAAAAACCGCTTGCCCGCAGCTCGATTTTTGGCTGCGAGCTTGCCTGCCGTGTTCCGGGCGCGGCGTCGCGGCCTCGCCCGGCGGCAGTATTGGAAGGATGACGCCGGGTTGCCGGCCCCCCCAGCGTGAGAGACGGCTTCACAACTCCACTTGGAACATACGAGGCCGGGCTCATCCCGCCACTACAGACCCTCGACCATGAGTTTCGTGTCCGGCAACACGCTCAGGTACGGCAGCATCCGGTCAGGGCGCGCCAAGCGGCTGGTGGCGTTCAGCGCCGAGGCAATGGCGCCTTCCTGCCAGCCGGGCAACGACGACACCTGATCGCCAACAATGAAGAAGCTTGGCTTGCTCGCGCCATCGACACCCGTGCCCTGAATGATGTGATTGTAGTGTCGGACGCTGTTTGCGACGTTGTTCCATTGCGCCCAGCCGCCCTTGATGTAAGTCATGTTCTGCCACGCGATCGCGACCCCATGCTCGAGACCTTTAGCGAACTCCTTGCCAAATAGCGCCGCGCCGGCCCGTGCCTCGTGCAGCCGCTCTGCGATCGGCATGCGGCCAAAGCGGGCGGCGTTGGCCGAAAAGTCGTAAGCTCGATCCCCGCGAAAAGAAACCCAAAGCAGAAAATCCTGGACAGAGCTGCAACGATCCGACTCTGCGCCAAGCCTGGCAGCGCTACCTAGATGCAGACATGAAGCGCAAAGGCAGAAGCGTCGGCACCCAGGACAGTTACCGAGATCATGTTGAAAGGCTGATGGCCGATTGGCTCGATCAACACCTGTCTGTACTTGGGCATCATCCAAACCTCGTGATAGCACGTCACGATATGATCACTAAAGAGAATGGCCCTTACATAGCGAACGGCTGCATGCGCAGCTTCGCGCGATTTACAACCATGCGCGCAAGATTGCGCGCTCGCTTCCAGTTGAAAATCCCGTGACAGCAATCGATTGAAATACGGAGAAGCGACGCGACACCGCGCTAAGCGCAGCCGAGCTGGGCCGATGGATGAATGATCTTTCGTTGATTGCCAACCCAGTTCGTCGCGAATTCCACTTACTCCTCCTTCTTTCGGGCAGCCGTCCGGACGCATTGAAACGCGCCCGCAGTTCGAATGCGAAGCGTTTGAATGGCGACAGGCTACCGGATTTCAAATGGAGATGGCGAAAGTCGAAGCTCCAGAGTCGGTAGAGCCAGCGCTCCAATCCGCCCGTCAGATCAAAATAGGCGCGGTCGATTGTCAAAACGAACGCGTCGGCCATGATTCCGGCGTAGAACCAATCCGGCAGGATCAGCTCCAGCCCTTGCGGCCGCCCGCGGGAACCGACCCGTTCCTTCCATTCGTTGATCCAAGAAAAGCGGTGCATGCGCCGCTCTGCGGGCTGCCTTATAGAAGTGGCCACCGTCGTCGATTGCAGCCGGTCGAGCGCCGCCTTGAGCCCAAGATAGTCGCGCGCAGATGTGTTGCGGCCAATGTAGGTCAGGATCTCGTGAGGTGTTGCCGCCATGTGGCACGACGTTTTGAGACCCTTGTCGCGTGCATCCACGATCTGCGAAGCAGCCCAGATCAGAACGTCGGCGTCCCAGATCGTCGCCATGCCATGCTCGACTGTCGGCTCGACGTGGATCGCGATCTGTCCCGATCGAAAATCGATTGGTTTGACGCGTGGCGACTTGGCGAGGGAGAAGAATGGATAGCACATGAGATCCTGTGCGTCCCGCAGTGCCATGGCACCCGGACGTGCCTGAAACAGCTCAAGCTGTTTGCCAGCGCTTGCGAGGAGTTGGGGGGAGGACACGAACGCCGCTGGAACCGTCAACGCCGGGCAGGAGAAATGCGGTTAGTTTCTTTGTGCAGCCACTTGGCCGGGTGGACGGTCCCCCGTCCAGGGTCAGAGCGAGAGCGTCTTGATGGTGCCGGTATACGAGCCATCTTCGCTGCGCGTGAAGGTGCCAATCTGAGCCATGGTGATCTCCTTGAACTGCTGTTTGACCCGCGACCATCGCGGGCCTTGATGGCGATCTGTGAGCGCCGCGATGGCCGGCCCGCAGCCTTTAGGCCCGCAGCAAAGCGGAGGATGGCGGGCTGAGCGATCTTGTTGTCTCGCGAGGAATGACGGCGAAGCCGTCAAGGGAAGAAGATCGCGAGCGAGCCATTGCGGGGCAAGGCCGGCGAGCGAAGCGAGTGCATCGTAGCGCGTGATCCGCCAGCAAGAAAGGCCCGCATGGATCCGTGGAACACGAGCAGTTTTCTAAGGAGAGCATCGGGTCACAGGCACCGCCACTGCCAATGATGGTATCACCACAGCATCAGCCTGACTTGCACGCAGCAAAAGCTCATTCCCCGACTCACGATCGAACGGAGGAGGCTCGACTTGCTCATGAATTTGGCGCAATGGAAGCAGCCGCACCGAAGCGGACCCCAAGGCGTCTCGCCGCGGCATGGGGCAGCCCGACCTCACGCCGGAGATGGAGATGCGTCCTCCAACAAAGAGGCGATCAACGCATCAGGGGCTTTGAACCGTCCGCGGCGCAGCTCCGGCTGAATGGCCGCTTCCACCGCCTCCAGTTTTTCGGAGGCATCCATTCGCAGATAGATCTCCGTGGTGCGGAAGTCGGCGTGACCGAGCCATAAAGCGACCTTTCGAATGTCAGCGAAAAAGCGACACAACGACGGAGCGCTTACCGTTCATGCTCGGCGACAGATCATCGTGAGGGCGATCTAACATTCAACCCACCGAACACGAGTTGGACGGCTCAACCCTCGTCGGCTTTGGCTCTCAGCAGTGGCTGAGCCGGCGCCAGCGACGCGATGCCGCGTCACGTGGGGCCGAAAACCACGAATGAGGGCGGCAAAAAGCCGTTGATCCCACCTCCACCCCGCAGCAACCCTGAAACATTCATCTGGGATTTACGTGGCGGGAATCACGCGTTTAGCAGTCAGGAGTTGCCGAGCGGCCAGCCAGTTCGCGTTGGTTGATCGCTAACGGCTTCACAATTATCGCCGAAGTGAGCGCGGTGCCTTGCCTTCGAACGCACGCTTGACATACAATGCAAATGCATTACATCTCGCCTTAGACTTTCGGACAGCGAGACGATCGGGCGGCAGCTATGGCCAAAGCAGGAGAGTTTTTGGAAATTCCCGCAACAGTAACCGAGCGGGGACAGACAACCGTGCCTGCCGCGATCCGCAAGATGCTCAATCTTTGCAAGGGGGACCGCGTGGTGTTCAAAGGAATGGCCGATGGGACCGTCATCATCGCGCGCAAGGAAGAAGCGGAAAAGGCCGATGGAGACGATCCCGTCATCGGCAGGTTTCTTGCTTTTCTGGCAGGGGACATGGCGAAAACCCCTCAGCGCATTCGCCCGGTCCCCCGTAATCTCGTCAAACGCGCCAAGGCTCTCGTCGACGGCGTAGAGATCAATCTCGATGCTGCGTTGCCGGACGACGATTCGTGAGCGACGCGCCGCTCGAAATAAACGGCTGGACGATCTACGCGCACCCTCTCTTTCTCGACCAGATCGAAGCGCTTATCGCTGAAGTCGAGAGAGCAAAGAGGAAGGATCCAGCCGGCTACAAGAAGAAACGCGCGGCGAAGCTCCTCGCCGCCATTTTGAAGGTGGCGTTCGAAGTCATTCCTAACAATCCGACGCGAGCCGTTTATCGTCAGGGCGATACGCTCAGCGATGATTACAAGCACTGGTTTCGCGCGAAGTTCTTGCAGCAGATGCGGCTGTTTTTCCGCTACCGGGAAACGAAGACCGCGAAGGTCATTATTGTCGCCTGGATCAATGACAACGACACATTACGCGCCTATGGCAAAGCGAGCGACGCTTACGCCGTGTTCCGAAAGATGCTGCAAAGAGGTTGCCCGCCCGATGACTGGGAAAAGCTGCTTGTGGCGGCGGCCAAAGACAGCGCTCGCGCTAGGCTGACGCGAGTTCGCGCGGCGCGAAACTGAACTCCGTGAGCGAATTGGACAGCGCTTCATGCGCCGTTTTTGCCGACGCGCCACACCGGAATGCCGAGCTTCGTCGCTTTGTCGGCGAGGTTGTCTTGGATGCCGGTGCCGGGAAATACCATGACGCCGATCGGCAGCACCTCGAGCATCGCGTCGTTGCGCTTGAAGGGCGCGGCCTTGGCGTGCTTCGTCCAGTCGGGCTTGAAGGTGATCTGCGGTACCTTGCGGTTGGTTGCCCATTTGGCCGCGATCAGTTCGGCGCCCTTCGGCGACCCGCCATGCAGCAGCACCATGCCGGGATGCTTGGCGTGAACCTTGTCGAGCCGATCCCAGATCAGGCTGTGGTCGTTGAAGTCGAGGCCGCCGGTGACGGCGATCTTGGGCCCGGCGGGCAGGAGCACTTTATTGTCGGTGCGCTTCTTCGCGGCGAGGAAATCGCGGCTGTCGATAACCGCCGCGGTAAGTGCACGATTGCTGACCTTAGATCCCGAGCGCGGCCGCCAGGCAGAGGCGGTATGATGTTCGAACTGGTCGGCGGCCTGGTCGCGAAAAAACTCCATGCTGTTCCTGCGCTCGATCAGCGTCTGCCCCTCGGCCGTGAGACGTTCCAATTCGCTCGAATCTCGGAGCCATCCTGTTCCTTCTGGCTGCGGCGCTGCGCTTGTTCGTTGTCGTCGAGTTCGCGCTCGATTCGGTCGACGGCGCGGTGGAAGAGATTGACGGTCGACCAGAGTAAGTCCTCAAGGTCAGGTTCAAGGCGGGTGTTGGCCAGCGCTACCACGAGGGCGTCGAAGATGTCGGAGACTGCGCCAGAGACGAGGTGCGCTTCGGGCAGAGGTCAGATCGAGTTCGAGGCAGGTGTCGACCGCATAGCGATAGAATACTTTAATGCAGAGCGCGTGTAGCGCCGCGAGGAAACCCACGTCCGGCTGCTCGCCGAGGGCGTGACGAAGTGCAAGCGTCCGGTGCGCAGTCAGCTCGGTCATCAGCCGGTCGGGGATAGGCTTCATGCCCTCGTCCTCATCCGGTTCCGTCGGGCTCGCCGGGTTGGCCTGCACGTTGTCGACGTCGGTCTCCACACGCGCAGCGATTGCTTGCTGCCTATCGTGCCCTGTGTCGGCATCTTGTCGGGTTCGGCTGGGATTTCGTCCTCGGGACGGACGTAGCCGCGCGCGACTCTGAGCTGGCCCGAGCCATCAATGCTGACGAAGGCTCCGGCGCGCGCGCTGTCGCCCGGATCGAAACGGAGGGGCCGCTCCTCAAAGCCAGCAAGTGCCGACTCGATCTCGGCGAGGCGCTGACCAACTTCGTCAGGCAGTTCTGCAGCTTCCACGTAGGTTTCCTCGAGCCGATCGTATTCGGCCTGAAGGGCATTGCGCCCGGCCCGCTCTTCATCTGACAGTGGGATTTCTTCACCACGTAGTTGACGGAAACCATAGGTATGACCGTAGGCGAACTCGGGTGCGATCTCGATCCATTTCCAGCCTTCGGCGCGGATCACGTCCGCTTCACGTTCCAGCTTCTCGGCAACGAGGCGATCGACGAGCGCGACGTCTTGAAGCCAGCCACCGTCATCGCCCTGAAAAAGGTCGTGCAGAACGACGCCGCCCGTCTTTTCATAGATGTCGAGGCCGATGAACTGTGCCCGCTTGTCGGTGGCGCACCGCGCCTTCGGTTAGCATGCGGCGGATGACATAGGGCTCTTTGGAGTAGGATTGCGAAAGACGTTCGAACACCTGCTCCTGGCGGGCATGATCGCCATTCACCGTGAAGGCCGTGAGCTGGTCGAGCGTCAGCCCGTCTTCCGCATAGACCTCGAGCAGCCGCGGCGACACAGAGGCGAGCCGCAGGCGCTGGCGGACCACGGCGACCGAGACGAAGAAGGCGGCGGCGATCTCCTCCTCGGACTGGCCCTTTTTGCGCAGCGCCAGGAAAGCGCGGAACTGATCGAGGGGATGGAGCGGCGCTCGCTGAATATTCTCGGCGAGCGAGTCCTCCTTGGCGAGCCGCCCTCGCGTACCACACATGGGAATGGGGCCGTCTTGGCCAAGCGCTTCTGCTTCACCAGCAATTCGAGCGCTCTGTAGCGGCGGCCGCCCGCTGGGATCTCATACATTGCGGTCTCATTGCCATCGGCATCCCGCACCGGCCGGACCGTGAGGCTCTGCAGGAGCGCGCGCCGGGCGATGTCCTCGGCGAGCTCCTCAATCGACACGCCGGCCTTGATGTGCCGGACGTTCGACTGGGACAGGATGAGCTTATTAAAGGGAATGTCGCGCGAAGCGCTGAGGGTGATTTTTTGAACGGCGGTTGCCATATCGGTTTCTCCGCGACGGGCGCCAAGAGCCTTTCTCTCAACTTTCAACCCGTCGGTGCGCCAAGACCAACCTCTAACTCTTTGAAATAAAGGGAGGACTCCGAGTTAGACACAACTACCGACCAGCTTTGGGGGGTGTGAGACCCCTCCCGCCACACGGTGCAGCGTGGGGCGCGAAGCGAACGGGTGAGGCCGACCGGGGGCTTCCGGAAGGCCGTAAATCAGCAGAACCCGTTAATGCCGGGCGTGACGGGACTTGCGATCCCAAGAACGGCCCGGCCAGCTAGTCCGCCATGGAGAGGAAAACCGAACCGATGGCCGAAGCCCCGTCAGGAGGCGCTTCACCGACACGGAAATGGGTGAGGCAGTCGAAAGACTTGTGGAGCGCCGACGCGCAAATGATGGGTGCGCGTCGGGGACATTGGGGCGCCATATCAACTCTGGCAAGTCAATTTTACCATACCGTACTAATTGACTATTTAGTACGGCAACGATTGGCTAAGGTATTGAAAAAATTGGCGCGCCCGGAGAGATTCGAACTCCCGACCCCTAGATTCGTAGTCACGTAACAAAAATAACAGCGAATTTCCCCGAACATTTGTTGCCATCCTCATATCCTTGATTAATAGTAAGTTTAGGTTGTAGCTGTTCGCCACGGTTCGCTTGCAGCCAAATCAAATTGTGCCCCCAATGTGCCCCCGGGATCGCTGGGCACACCCCTACGTGGGTCCGTCCGATGAAGAAGGCGCTTACCGACACCCTGATCCGCACCATCGCACCGCCCGTGTCCGGCAGGGTCGAAATCAGCGACGAACGCTGCTCCGGTCTGACTTTTCGAATGACTGAAAACGGGGTGCGCTCATGGTCATTCCGATTCCGCGATCCAGGCTCGAACAGGCTCACGAGGGCGACGCTCGGCACTTATCCGGCCCTGTCGCTTGGCGAGGCCCGTGAGAGGGCGATCGACATGAGACGCGCTGTCGCCAAGGGCACGAACCCGGTGGCGGAGAAGCGTCGTGAACAAAAGCAAGCCATGACCCGGACCTTCGGCGCACTCGCGGACAGATACCTTGAGGAGCACGCCCGCAGATTCAAAAAGACTGCCGAAGCTGACGAGCGAGCGCTCACCGTGCATATCTTGCCGAAATGGCGCACTCGGCCTTACCACAGTATCGGCCGGCGTGATGTCATCGAGCTGTGCGAATGCATCATCGCCACCGGGAAGCCTATTCAGGCAAACAGGGTGCAAGCGCTCGTCAGCAAGATGTTCTCCTTCGCGGTTGATGCCGACCTGCTGCCCGCGAACCCGTGCTCGAGGCTTCGCAAGCGTGCCAGCGAAGTGGCGAGGCGCCGTGTGTTGTCCGACGCAGAAATAGCTCTGTTCTGGCACAGGATTACCGAGAGGCCGGTGTCACGTCGCATCGGCTTGGCATTGCGCCTGGTGCTGCTGACGGGCGTTCGTGTCACCGAAATGGCTGGAGCCGAGCTCAGAGAGTTTACGCATATAGACGGAAATCAAGCCACCTGGTTAATCCCGCCGGCACGATCGAAGAATGGCCGCGCTCATGTGGTGCCTCTTTCCTCGATGGCACGGGCGATCGTGAAAGAGCTGGCACACATTGCCGACAGGCATGCCGAGGAGTTAGAGAAGCGAGAGGGCAGGGTGGCCGCCGCTCGATTTCTGCTGGTATCTCCGGCTGGATACGACCAACCGATCGATGGTCATGCGCTTTCGGTTGCTATGGCTCGGTTTGGTAAATCATTCGATCCCAAGTACAAGAGCGATGGCCAAGAGCTTGACGCAGAGCAATTCAAAGCGGCGGCGACTTGGATTGAAGATCGGCCAACTGCTCACGACCTCCGCCGCACGCTGGCAACAAGACTGGCTGCGCTCGGCGTTCCAGCGGAAGACGTAAAAGCTTGCCTCAATCATGCCCGCACCGACGTGACCGGCCGCCACTATGATCAGTATGACCGGCTCCGCGAGAAGCGTCGCGCACTCGAATTATGGTCTGAGCAGGTCCGGGGCATTATCGATGGAGCGACGACATCGAATGTGATTTCATTAGCCCCGTTCAAGCGCGATGTCGGCATTTGCGCGCCCGAATAATTAATACCGAATTATTAGCTTGAAAGCGGGTATGGCTCATGGTTGCGCGGGGGGCCTGAGTCTTGCCGCGATCTTGGTGAACTGTTCTAGTGCGGCTTCCAAATCATCGGCGATTTCGGCGGCAAGGATGTCTGGCGCGGGCAGCGACTCGGTGTCAGTAAGGCTCTTGTCTTTGATCCAAAAGAGATCGAGGCTGAGTTTGTCGCGTTTGAGTAGGTCTTCGTATTTAAAGCAGCCCCAGCGCCCCTCGGGGTTTGCCTCGCTCCATGTCTCCACACGTTCGTGCACGCGGCCTGGTTTGTAGCACTCGACAAACTCGTCAAAATCCTTTCGCTGGATCGGCTTCTGCTTCAGCGTGAAGTGCTGGTTCGTCCGCAGATCATAGACCCATAGTTTGTCGGTCCACGGCTCGGCGCGGCCTTCTTTCTTATCGAAGAAAATCACATTGGCTTTCACGCCCGGCGAATACCAAATGCCAGTTGGCAGGCGCAGCAATGTGTGGACGCGGCATTTTTGAAGGAGATTTCGGCGCACTTTCTCGCCTGCCCCGCCCTCAAATAGCACGTTGTCAGGTACCACCATCGCCGTGCGGCCATCGATCTTTAGGAGCGTGTAGATGTGCTGAACAAAATTGAGCTGCTTGTTGCTGGTTGAGGTCCAAAAGTCCTCGCGCACGACTACCTGGTCTTCTTTTTCGGTGTCGCCCTCTTCGTTAACAAAAAGCAGGCTTTGTTTTTTCCCGAACGGGGGATTGGTCAGCACCATCGTGTATTCCCGGCCCCAGGGCGCAGCGAGGCTGTCATGGCCGTTGTGAACCATCACCTTATCGCCGCCGATGCCGTGCAAATAGACGTTCATCGCGCACATGCGGCCAACCTTGGGGGACAACTCCATTCCCTCCACTAACTCCTCCCTCAACGTTCGCTTTTCATCGGCATCGAGGTCTTTCTCGAAACGAGCGAGCACATATTGGTAGGCGTTGCAGAGGAAGCCGCCGGTACCAGCCGCGGGATCACAGATGCTGTCTGCTGGACTCGGCTGCATCACCTCGCACATCGCCTCGATCACAGGCCGTGGCGTAAAGTATTGACCGGCGCCGCGGGAGGATTCTTGCACCGAGCGCGAGAGCAGCTCTTCGTAAATCGTCCCCTTCACGTCTACGGGCAGCGAGAGCCAATCCACCTTGTCGAGCAGATTGACGATGAGCTGCTTTAAGAGCGCCGGGTTGTGGATTTCGCAGCGCGCCCCTTTGAAAATTACGCCGAGCATCCCTGACTTGACGCCAAGGCTCTCAAGGCTCTTGCGATATTGGTCCTCCAGCGCTGCACCATCACGTGGCAAGAGCGCTTTCCAGCCAAGTTCCGGCGGAATGATGGAAGCGCGGTTGTAGGGCTCTTCGGTGAGTTGATCCGCCATCTTCAGAAACAGCAATAGAGTCAATTGCTCGACGTATTCGAAGCAGGACAGCCCCGCGTCTTGCAAGACACCTGCATAACTCCAAGCCCGCTTGCCGATTTGCGATGCGTCCATTACAGGGCCTCTTGCTTTACCGGCCGGCTGCGCTGCGTACCATTGGTCTTTTTCGTTGCACGCTTCGCGGCGGCTGCTTCACGGGCGCGGGCCTCGCGCTCGGCGGCTATACGCCTAAGCAGTTCTGAGGCTGGCCCGTCTTTAGGGTCCTGCGGCACGAGCTTGCCTGTGAAGGCGTGGCGCAGGATGGCTTGGCGCAGACTTTCCGCGCTTTTCAGCTTTGCCTCCAGGTCGGCTTCGAGGTGATCGAAGATGGAAAGTTGATCCTCGGCCGCGTCAACAATGGCCTCAATTTCTTCCGCGGGGGCCAATGGTATGGCAAGCGGCTGCAACAATTCCAAATTGATGTTCGGCTGACCTCCGGAAGCTGATGCTGCGGCCCGAAGAGCAAGTTTCTTGGTTCGTAAGAATAATTCTGCAAACCGGAGTAACGCAGATGATGTGGACTGGAGCGCCACTAGGCTGTCAGGGCAGCAGCTGTCAAAAGCCAATACACCTGAGTTGCCGATTGTGGCGCCAACAATTGCAATTAAGACCGTACCGGCTGGAAATTTCTTGCTTACAGATAAACCCGCATCATTCAGTGTTTGGCTGAATGTTCGGATAAGACCGCCCTCGCGTGGTAGCTCACCAATTTGGACAAACGCCACATCACCGCCGTAGTAGCGAGGATCGTTTCGAGGGCGCACTGAGAAGCGGCCACGCTCGACACGGAACAGCTGATCGAGCGATGCCCAATGCCAATGCTCGGGCAGCACCGGCAGCTTGTCGATAGTAGGCGCCTTAGGCTCAATGTATTTCGCCTTCCAGTTCTTGGGCGGCTCTTGGCCTTTCTCTTTGAACTTTCGGAGTTGATCTTCTTCCCAGCGGCGGCGGCGCTCGGCGAGGATGCGCTTGAGAAGTTCTGAGGCTGGCTCGGCGTGCGGATGCTGCTTGCGCCATTCCGCGGTAAGTTCGCCTTCAACCGCCGCCTTGAGCACAGAGGCGCGATAGAGTTTCAGCTTCTCCCGCGCCCGCTCTAGCAAGAACATGCCAGCGTCGAGGTCCGAAAATAGTTCGTCCAGAGCGTCGGCGATACGCTCTTGCTCTGTGCTAGGTGCAACCGGCACGGAAATCCGGGCTGCATTCTTGCCCGAAATCTCAAGAAACGTGGTGCCGCTCGCGAGTTTGCTGATAAGTGGCTTGGCATATCGCAAGTAGTAGTAGATGAAATCTGGGCGCAGGCCCAGTTCCAAAACGAAACTCTTAAATCCTTGATTCGTGCAAATAGGCCCGGTCGCAATAGCAACATAACCAATTGGCGCCCGGGAGCGAAAGAGCACGCTTCCCGCGGGCATTATTTGTGCGCCCGAGTTTTCGTAGCCCGCTTTGGTGATGTTTCTTGCGCCGCGTGAAACATGCTTTGCCGTATAGCCAGAGAGGTCCGCCGGAGTGAGCCACGCGATGTCACCGCCGAAATAATCAGGGTCTCGCGTGTCAGGCGTACCGCCGCCAACGACGGCCGAGACCTCACCCATCTCGGTCCATTGCCAGTTCTTAGGGATGTCCCAAGGCCAGCTCACGCCGCCAGCCTCTCATTCAACTCGGTCATTAGCGGCCTGAGCTTGCTGCCGAAGAGCGCATGGGCTCGGCCAAGGCTCCCATGCTGTCCGAACCAGCCGGTTTCAAAATCCTCCGGTGCAATTGCGAGGCTTGTCGCAATGTGGTCAGCCATGCGGTCAAGCCATTCGCGCTGCTCAGCGGTGAAGGCGTCGTCCGCGTCACGCTCCTTGAGCCATGCTTGGTAGCGCTCCTGCAGCTCTTCTCGGTATGGCACGAGCGTAAAGGCTGGCATGAGTGCATGACGCACGAGGTTCACGAGATCGGTGAGCATGTCGCCGCCAGAGCCTTTGACATTCTCAGCCTCAACCGCCTGGAAGGCGCGCCAGAGCTGGGCTGGTGTAGCGGCAAGCGGCGGCCGGGCCAAGGCGTCCCGCAACTGCCGCAAATCCTTGCGCGAAAGTTTGAGCGGACGCGTGCCGGAATAGAGCACCTGAAGCGCAGTGAATTCGTCTTTGTGCTGTTCGATCCAGAGACGGAAATCCTTGACTTTGGCTTGCGCCTTCTCGACCGCCGAAGCATCGAATCCCGCATAAAGAACATCGTCGATGGTGTGGCGATCAATCGTCTGCTCGTTCTGCTGGCGAATTTCGAGGATGCGCCGCCGGAATGCGGCCTTCATGAAAGGTGTGGCGGCGACTTGGGAAAGCTGATCTGCTGCCTGTCTTATTTGTTCCTCGCTCGGTGAGGTAACGTTGAAGCGCCCTTTCGCGGTCTCAATTTGGGTGTCGGGATCGCAGGCGTTCAAGAGGCCGTGCGCAAGGTCCGGAAAGGATTTGCCATCGGCGAGGTCCCGCAACTCGGCGAGCTGGGCAGGTGTGAACTCGCGCTGTAGGCGGGCAAGCCGCCCCGCAAGCGTAGTGAGCGCGTCGGGGTCCGTACCACCTTGAGCGACGTATTCAAGCACTTGTTCCAAGGTTTTTGCCGGCTGGCGGTTGAGCGTGTGGGAATCGGTCTTGTCCTGTTCGCACACGCCCACCGCGTCCACGATGATGAAACGGTCCTTGACTTTTGCACTCGGCGTCACCGTGCGCAGCTTGTCGGGCGAGATCACGCGCACACCGCGACCTTTCATTTGCTCGAAGAAACCAGCCGATTTCACATTGCGCAGGAAAAACACGCACTCGATTGGCTTCACGTCTGTGCCAGTAGAGATCATGTCCACGGTTACCGCGATGCGCGGATAGAAGCTATTGCGGAAGTTGGCGAGGATTTCGTCCGGGCTGAGATTCGAGGTCTTCACCCATTCTGTCACCTCGGTCTCGCAGCCATCCTCGTTTTTCACTTTCTTGATGACCTTGGTGAAGCCAGTTCGATAGGTGATCTTTTGGCAAAAGTCATTGCCCGCTGCGAACACCTCGCGGGCAATGCGGACAATATCGTCGGCATGCGAATCGTCCTTGGCGAAAACGAGCGTCTTGGGCACCTCGTTGCGCCCGGGGAAAGCGTCCGGCAAAACCTTATCGCGGAATTCTTGCAGTACGGTTCGAATCTGGCTCTCGGAAACAACGTCGCGATCGAGCTGATTGGCGGTGTAAGTTAAATCCCGATTAAGAAACTCTAACCGCTCCCGGCGCGTAAGCTTATGCCGTTTGTCAACATACACGCCAGTATCGCCGGCGCCGATGGTCGCGCCCTGTTCGGTGACGCGGGTGCGAATGCGGTACACATCAAAATCCACATTGACGCCATCGGTAACTGCCTCATCATGGCCGTACTGCATGACAAGGTTCTGGTTGAAGAAGCCAACCGTTCGGCCCGCAGGTGTGGCAGTGAGGCCGATTAAAAACGAATCGAAATAAAGCAGCACCTGGCTCCACAACTCATAAATGGACCGGTGACACTCATCCACGATGATGAAATCGAAGAATTCGGGTGGAATGTCCGCATTGTATACGACGTCCGGCGGCACGCCCTGCCAGGGCCTGGCCGTGTCAAAAGCTGAGCCCTCTTCGTTGCCAGCATCAAACTCGGCCTCGCCTTTTAGCATCGAATAAAGCCGTTGGATGGTCGTGATGACGACCTTAGCGGCCGGATTGATCGCGTTCGTCTTGAGCCGTTGGACGGTATAGAGTGTGGGAAATTTTCGCGGATCATCGGGCGGCTCGAAATTGGTGAATTCGTCGTCCGCTTGTTTGCCAAGATTGCCGCGATCCACGAGAAAGAGGATACGCTTAGCTTGGGTGAATTTGAGCAAGCGGTAAGCCACGTTGACCGCGGTGAAGGTCTTCCCTGATCCGGTTGCCATCTGGATTAGGGCACGCGGATCGGCCCGGCCGAACGATTGTTCGAGATTGTGAATCGCTCGAGCCTGAACCTTCCAGAGGCGGGATTCGTCAAGCTCCGGCAACTCCTTGAGCCGGGTGCGGAGCTGTTTGGGATGCGCGACCCAGTCGGCCAGCGTCTCGGGCCGCGGAAAATTGAACACTTGGCGGCTGCGGGGAAAAGGATCGAGTCCATTCGTGAAATAGGTCACCGCTCCGTTGGACTCAAAGAGGAACGGCAACGGGCGCCTGTGCGCAGGAAGGTTATCTGGCAGTCCGGCCGCGTATTTGGCGGACTGCGCTTCCACTCCAGTGAGTGTCCCCTCGGCCTTTGCTTCCACTGCCCCGATCGCCTTGCGATCGAGATAAAGCAGGTAATCCGCAGCTCCAAAACCGGATTTCATCGGGAACTCGCAGACGGCAATGCCGCGCCCTGCAGTCAGATCAAGTTCATCGCGATTTTGGACGATCCAACCCGCCGCCATCAGATTGGCGTCAATCTCCCGGCGGGCTCGCTGCTCAGGTGTTTCAGGCACGCTATTCGACCATCTTCATCACATGCGCCTGTGAATCATCATGCCGCTTAAACGCCTTAAGGCCATGGCGCCCCGGAATTGAATCATTTTCACCGATTTTGCGAAACGGAGATCAGCGGGTATCAGGCGTTGATCCGCGCCGCAAGTCGTTGAGGCGCGGCCAGGGCTCATAGTTGAGCAGCCTAATCAGATTCGCGCGGAAGGCGGCGGTTTCGGCGGCCTATCCCTCTTGCAGCCAGGCGTCGGGCCGACTTCATAGTCGCTATCAGCGGACTTTTGCCGATTTGCCGACTTCTGGCCGCAACGTGCGTATCCGCATGAGCGTGCGCCCGTTCCAATGCGTGGGGAAGACTTGCGAACCCCGCAAGGACTGCCGCGTAAGGCGACCGCAGGCAAGGTCCAGTGCGCAGGTACCGAAGGATGTAGGCCTCTCGAACCACGAGACTGTATGGCTCCGCCTGGGCTATCGCAGCCGCGACAGGAGATCGCGGCTTTCCCGGATCAATGAAGCGAGGCGCCTTCGTTCATCGATCGCTTCGGTAGTGAAGCCGCCATGATGGTAGTTTCCGTTGCGCTCCCCCTTCGGCGCTCCACTGCCCGCCGCGCCGCCATGCATTCGGCAACGGGTCTTACCGGCGACCGCTGGCGACTGGCAGGACGTCCCGCGCCTTGTCCGCGCTAGGCAGCGTGGTGCCTGGCGCAAACGTGATGGCTCCAACGTTTTCGGGTGCATGGGGTTGTCCTCGGTTTTCGTCATTTTCCCTCCCCCCGCCGGATTGATTCACCGAGCCAACGATTGCCTGCCCGCCAGTATGGACGTGCACGTGCTCGACGGTTACTTTCTGCTGCCCCTTTCCTCGATAGCGCTGCAATGCTTCAGTCTGGGCCGCGAAGGTTCGAAGAAGTTTCACAGCGAGATTTCCGTTGCTGTCCTGCTGGTGTATCGTGTCTGAGCCCTTCAAGCGGCGCAGCGCACGTGTCGCCGCGAAATGCGTCGCGACCATCTGCACTGCCAACATCGCCTCGATTTCGTCGTTGGCGCCGATCCCGTGAACCGCCCCGAGTACCCCGTTTATGTCTTGCCCCGTTGGCGGATTGCTGGGGGTGCCATCACAGGCCGCATTGATGAGGCTGTTGAGCAGAATATTTGCAACCGCTGCTTCCGTTGTTCCGAATGCCAGCTCTAAGCCCGCGATGTCGGCCGCTGAGAGTTGGCTGACTTCCACCGGCCGATTTGGTCTTGATTTGACACTCAAGCGCGGTGCCGGCGGCCGACTTTCGCTCAGCTTTAGGTACCGCTCCAGAACTTCGTGCTGTTGCGGCGTTGGCGTCGCTTCCGCACCATCAAATGAGCTCACTCCCTCGGTGCGCTGATGCGTTTCCGTTTTCGGATTGACTGGCTCAGTCATTTGCTAGGCTCTCAATCGAACAAGAACAATATGGTTGGATGGTGCGGCTCTCCACGTGAGCACGGCGCTTTCCCTCGTTGAGGGCGATGAACGGCGCAAAACCACTGCCCCATTCTCCCGTCGCGCAAATTAACGCCGGAGCCGTAACTACCCCAGGCGCCGCAGACGGAGCAGAAATGCAGCAGCGTGTCCCCCTGCCATTTTATCCGTCCGCGTCGGGGCGGCCACGGCTCGGAAAATCCCGGCTCGCGCGACGCCGGCGACGCGATGCGCTCCACCCATTTGCCTGGAGCGACGATCGCCGTCCCGGAAAGCGGCATGTCACCTTCATGCTCACCGTTGACATTGTGCCCGCTGGCGCGTGCAGAAAACGGTACCCGCCGATGCGTGGCAGTAAGAACCGTGTTTTCAATTTCGAAAGGCGCGTCATCTAAAGTACCTAAACCACCTAAACGGGGAAGGCTGACCGGCTCAACCGGGGTGGCATTAGGTGCTTTAGGTGGTTTAGGTGGCGTGGGGGTCCACGGCTCGCTTTGAAGTGTGTCGATGAACTTCCGGTATGCGCTCACCTTTAGCTCCCCCGAACGACGCGCCAGGCATCACGCCGGTGCAGACCCGAAACCACGCCACCTTCCGGAATCCGCACCAGCCATCCGTGATCTTCAAGGATTGCAACCAGCTTCGCCGCCGTCGCCTTGTCGCCGATGGCATTCAGCGATCGCTGATAAATATCGGGCAGTGAAACACCAGGCTCTGTCCAGGTACCGAGAAGCCAGTCGAGAAGCCTCTTCGCAAGCCGAAGATCGGAGTTGACGCGGCTTGCGCCGAGAAGGCGCAATGCTTCCGCTGCGTAGTGCTCGGCGAGGGCGATTCCTGCTCGCATGTGATTGGCGTCGATCTCGGGCGCGTCCAAATCGTCCACCAGCGCCAGGATTGCGGCAAGGCGTGCCGCGTGCTCAGGCAGCTTGTTTGCCAGACCACGCACCGGCTCGAGGGCGCCATTTGGTCCAATGGCTATCTCGATATGATCGGCGAAGGCGATCCATAACCCGCGGGCCCCCGCTGAGAGGGCCAAGCGCCGAGGCTCCAATTCATTCGACTTGCCGGTCGCCAGCGGCAGGGGCTGTTCCAGGACGCCAAGCAAACGGGCGCCGTACCTTTTGAGCGCTGCACCGCTCTCCGGCTTCGGCTCATGCCATAGCCGGAGGCCGGCGGCGCTGTCGGGCGCAGTTATCAGGAACCGCGAAAGAAGTCCTTGGTCCGCGAGCAGCCGGTCGTTCAGCATGATTCCGGCAACATCAGGTTGCACCATGAGATGCACTGTCAAACGACGCCCTGGCAGCATTGTCGCGCCATCGCCCACACGCACGCGGCGTGTCTCGCCGTCATCCCATAGTTTCGACAGGCCGGCCGCAGTACGAAGCTTTGCCTCGTCGGACATGCCGTGTCCGCCTACGAATTGCCCGCCCTCAGTGGCGAAAATACCTAAACTCGGTTGCCCAACGGCGAACAACTTGCACAGCCCCTCGAAGGTGGGTTCGGGGCAAGTCATCAGCGGTTCGAGCGGCGGCGCCGGTGCGGGCCCTAGACCGTCCAGGGCTGCCTTTATTGCGGCTCTGTTGCCTTTCCCCCGCTTCACCGCCTCGTCTCGCGCCTTCTCCCAGGCGGTTTTGTCGTTGACATGACTCGGCAGTTCTGCATCTCGGCTCTCGCGCAACGCCTGTTCGCGCTTGCGGATGGGCCAGATGGCCTCAGTGTCAGATGCGGACTTTCGGGCGCCGGTTTCGGCGACGGTGACGAAATATTCCGATACCGGTCTCATATGTCCCATCGGCAGCTCGACGTCGGCATGGCCTTGGACTGCTAGCGCCGCGGTGGCGAGCACCGATTGGCTGCAGATTGCGAGGGGCGCCTGCACGCGATCATTGATCGCACGCGCCGCAACGCCGAGCACCTCTCCGAGGGCATCAACAGGGAAGACATCGGCCGGCGGCATTCTGCGTGTCAGCGGGCGCGGCGGCTCCACCCTCATTTCCTCGGCTTGTTCGACGATCGCGCGGATCGTGCATGGGTCAGGCGACATGGCGGCTCTCGTCGACGCGAGCGAATGCGCTGCCACGCAGGAGGTCGTTGAAATCGATTCCCGATTTGGGCGGTAAGGCGATGCGGACGCGCCGGCCCTCGGCGAGAAAGCGCCCGGCCGCGGCAGCAGCGGCGCGCTGGCCGACACCGTTGGCGTCGTTGTCGGCGCAGATCACGACCATTTTCGCGGAGGGTGGCAGTACGAGGGTTTTGATCCCTCCCGCTGACAGCGCTGCCCAGCCGGGCAAATCGCAGGCATGCATGACGCTGAATGTCGTTTCCAGTCCTTCGCCAACAACGAGCCATTGGCCCGCGCGTACCTGGGCCAGTCGTATGGCGCTGCCCGCAACTGGACCAAGGCTGGCCTTGTCGGGTCCAACAGCGGCTTTGCCGGAGCCATCCGCAGAAAGGAAGGTTCGATGGATAGCTGTCGGCCCACGGCTTACATGTTCGACCAAGCCGATCATCGCCGGCAGATTTGCTCCGCTCGGGTGCGGACATTCGGGATGGAACCGCAGACAATATGGCGGTAGTAGCGCCAGCCCGCGGTTGGCCAGATAGGTCTCAACAATCGTCCTATTGGCGGGTTGCGCCTCGCCCCAGACGGCAAGCGCTCGCGCCGTACGGACAGCCTCGTCGGCGTGATCGACGCGATGCATCGCCGGCGCTTGGTAATTTTCCGATGGGCCGCCAAGGAACCCCGAGCGGCGGAGCTCGGAGAGCACGTCCCGCGCGTCGCAACCCCCATAACAGAAAACAAGGATCCGACCCACCTCTCCGTCGCGGACAAATAGACTGCGCCCGCTGTGGATCGGACAGCGGCACCGCCATTGGCGACCTTCGCGTCGTCCGTCGAGTGCTGCGGCAATGTCTGCGGCGGATGTTCGCCATCGCCGAGTCATGGGCCAACCTCATGGGACAGGAGCCAAGCTCGCAAAGCCTCGACGGCGATCAGGCGTCGCTTACCAATCTTGAGGCTCTTGAGCGCACCGGACCCGAGTGCGCTGTAAATGGATGTCCTGCCGAGTCCCGCAAGCCGCGCGGCCTCCGCGGGCGAAACGGCGAGCGGCTCAGCCTTGGGAGGTGCGGAGGACAGGGAGGCGATATCTATTTTTTGCATGATTGCGCGATCTCACCGATGTTCACCGGAACGCCGGCAAACATCGCGCGAACGTGGGGCGCAAAATAGCGGGCGCAAAATGGAATAATTTTGGGATTTTGCGCCGCGCGCGGCGGTATCACACCAAACAAGAATTGTTGGAAGGGCCGCTCTACCCGAGCCACGTCCGCTTCCGGACCACTCCTGCCTTGGGATTATGTTGACGCCGAGCAGATCGGTAGCGAATGACCCGGAGCGGTCATTGCTGCCGTTCCGGTGATATGCGCAAAAAACAAGAATTTCGGGACACGTGCGATTTAACAGAACGGTCCTTCTACGACATCATACGACGTGGGGAGGCGCGGGGTGGCATTCCCCGTTAGGTTGTTCGCTTACTAGGCTATAGCGATTAGAATGTGCTGCTGTCGGTCAGGAAGGTGCCGGGAAAGAGAGAATCTTCCCCAGGACAATGATAACGGCAAGCGTGAAGATATAAGCCACGCCCTGCATGGCGGTAGGCTGATCCCTGTAGCCAAAAAGTGTGTGCCATAGACGCGTGATCATGCTCTTCTCGGAAAGGATCGCGGACGCGATCTAGAGCCTGGCACTCACGATCGTCACGTTGTTGGCCTTTTCCAGATAATATATGCATTGCGCGACCGACATACCGGACCGGGCGTGCCACCTACTTTACCTTGTTTCAGAAACGCGTGCACTAATTTATCCTCCTGGTTACCGGACGCCCAAAAGGATAACCGTAAGCCGTCCTTCTTAGCTTCTTTGTTGGTTAAATCCAAAATTGAGCGTGAGGTGCACGATGCCAATTGTTCGTGATCAAAGACAAAAAAACAACGTCGTGCATTTATTGCAGCGAGCGCTGCCATTGTTGATTCCTTTTGGTTTTGTCGCGTTTTTTATTATTGCGGGCCAGGCAATGGCGCATGAGCGCTGGATTTTGTCGCCCGATCAAATTGCCGAATGGAACGCCCACCCCTGGCCAAAATTATATTCCGAGTTGTCGGCACTCAATGTGACGATGATTTCGTTATTTTTGCTATTTATCGTGGGCTGGGTGTGGCTCGGGTTTACCGGCGCACGTGAGTTGTTTCCCGATTTGCAGGCCCGGCTCGCATCCTACGGCGACCATGTTCCAAGAATTCTCCGGGTGTGTCTGGCCTGGATGTTATTGTCATCCGCCTTCGGCATGGAGCCACGTTTCGGTGTTTCGGCGTTTACCTCGCCGACCTTGTTCGCGCCCGATCTGGAGCTGCGACTGCTGGGCCAAGAGTGGAACTGGCTGCCTTGGGCCGAGGTCGTGCTTGGCTTGGCGATCCTGTTTGGCATCTATATACGATTCTTTGCGATTCTTCTGATCATAATGACGCTGCTTGGCGCCTGGCTGTTTGGCGAGGCGATTCTCGCCTATGCAGGCGCGCTGATTGGCGCCAGCATTTATCTGTTGATGCAAGGCGCCGGGAGACATTTTCTGCCCTTGCCGACACCGCCTTTCCTGCTCGGTGTGCAATCCTGGCTAGAGGCGCAGCCGCGTCAGCGCGCTCAGGCGATCATGCGCGTATTGACGGGTGCCTCGGTGCTCTACGCCGGT
>JACXTT010000526.1_pt1 | contig 65183 bp, 54 predicted proteins | sample 9270951 | NCBI WGS metagenome assembly JACXTT01 (sample SAMN15532306, study PRJNA645909) | rock metagenome | isolation source: weathered quartz diorite | place: Puerto Rico | collected 2017-06-21 | reverse complement strand
CAACGGCACGTTCCAGTTTGAAAGTGACGGGATGCAAATGTACCTGCGCGACCTCAAACCCGATAAGTTTGAAGACCTTATCGCCATGAATGCCCTGTACCGGCCTGGCCCGATTGAGTATATCCCCAATTTTATCAAACGTAAGCACGGCCAGGAACCTATCGTGTTCGACCTGGCCGATATGGAAGAGTACCTGGGCGAAACCTATGGTATTACCGTTTACCAGGAACAGGTGATGCTTTTATCGCAAAAGCTGGCCGGGTTTAGCAAGGGCGATGCCGACGTTTTGCGTAAGGCCATGGGTAAAAAGCAGATAGAAGTGCTCAACAAAATGGAGGCCCAGTTTATGGAAGGCGCCACGGCCAAAGGCCACGCCAAAGATAAGCTCACCAAAATATGGACCGACTGGAAAGCCTTTGCCCAATACGCCTTTAACAAATCGCACTCTACCTGTTATGCCTTTGTGGCGTACCAAACCGCTTATTTAAAGGCGCATTACCCCGGCGAGTACATGTCGGCAGTGTTGAACAACCAAAACAGCATTGATAAGATCTCCTTTTTTATGGAGGAGTGCCGCCGCATGGGCGTTGAGGTTTTAGGCCCCGATGTTAACGAGTCGTCGGTACTGTTTACCGTAAATAAAAGCGGACAGATCAGGTTTGGCCTTGCCGGGATAAAAGGCGTGGGCGATAAAGCGGTTGAAAGCATTATTGAAGAGCGTGAAGCCAACGGCCCTTTTAAGTCCATTTACGATTTTGCCCAACGCTCAAACGTACGCTCCATCAACAAAAAATCGTACGAAAACCTGGTTTACAGCGGCGCTTTCGATAGTTTTAACGTTGGCCGTTCCCAGTTTTTTGCCAAGACGGAGAACGGTTTGCTCAACGGTATTGAGCGCCTCATCAAATACGCCAACGATTATCAAAATACCCAAAATAGTTCGCAATCGTCGCTTTTCGGTGGGTCGGTAGCCTCCTATATCCCCGAACCAAGCCTGCCCGATGCCGAGGAATGGGCCCTGATAGAAAAGCTGAAATACGAAAAAGATGTGATCGGCATTTACCTTACCGGGCACCCGCTGGATAATTACAAGGTGGAGCTTAACCGTTTTTGCAAACAAACCGTTGCCGACCTTAAGCTGGTGCAGCGCATGAAAAACCGCGAGGGCGGCGAGGAGACCGAAATAGCCTTTAACCAGTTACGCAAAACCGCACCCGAACTGAATATTGGCGGCCTGGTAAGCAGCGTGCAGCATAAAACCACCAAAACCGGTAAACCCTTTGGCACCTTTGTGCTGGAAGATTATAACGATAATTACGAGTTTGCCCTTTTTGGCGACGATTACGTTAAGTTTCGCAACCTGTTAGTTGATGGGTACTTTTTGCACCTCAAAGGTAATATCGAAGAAAAATTCCGCCAGGTAGGCAACTGGGACATGCGTATCACGGCCATCAGCCTGCTATCCGAAATGCGCGATAAATTCACCAAATCGTTAACGGTGACATTGAACCTCAACGACCTGAGCACAAACCTGCTTGATAACCTGCAGCAATTGGTGTCGGTCAATAACGAGAAATACCCGGTAAAAAATTGCACCCTGCGCTTCAAGATAAGGGATAATGATGAAGCTCTGCTGGTTGACCTGCCCTCAAAAACAATTAAAGTAAGCCCAAGTGATGACCTGCTGGAAGAGATAAGGTTGCTGACGAATATGGAGCCGGTATTGGGGTAAGTCAAAAGTTAAAAGTCAAAATTCAAAAAAATGCGGGTTCGGTGAAAATGAAACGATTTTTCTCCCAGTGACTGGACCCGCGTTAGCGATAGTAGTGGAAAGCCCGGAATGAGCCCTTCTATCAGGGCGAATGAGGACTTGGAGTGGATAGCGCGGGTCCCGATGGCTATCGGGACAACGCCCAAAGCAGCTGCGCTAATCTCACTCACTTATTCACATCAACATCAATTATTCACACCATTGCCTTTGGAAACCCAAAACCATTTATATTTATCACACTAAAACAATAAACCTGCCCGGTCGTCTATGCAATGTCACTTTGTCATAAACAATTTGCGGCAAGCTATTTGATTAGTATATATTTGTTCAGTTAAAATTTAAACAAGGAATTATCATGGCATTAGAAATAACCGATGCAAACTTTGACGAGTTAGTATTAAAATCAGATAAACCCGTATTGATCGACTTTTGGGCGGAGTGGTGTGGCCCTTGCCGCATGGTTGGCCCCGTGGTTGAAGAAATAGCGAAAGATTACGCAGGCAAAGCTGTTGTGGGTAAAGTAAACGTGGATGTTAACCCCGGTATATCGGTAAAATACGGTATCCGCAATATCCCCGCTTTGTTATACTTTAAAGATGGCGAAATTGTTGACAAACAAATTGGCGCTGTACCAAAATCTGTTTTGGCAGGCAAGTTGGATAAGCAATTGGTATAATTGGCATAGCGCTAAGCGTTTGGCGCATGGCGTAAAATCATATTTAAAGCGTTCCGGGTGTTTCCGGGACGCTTTTTTTGTTGGAAGAGGTTTTTGATGGGTTGGGATTTGAATTGCTTGATGATCCAAAATAAAATCACTACAAAGATTGGAGCGGTATAAATGGATTGATGAAAGATGAACACATAAAGCATCTTATCTCCCAATTTACACTCTTTCCAACGTGAGGTAGTATAAAGACTATATACCATTGCCGTTTCAGACAAAAACCTAAGGATAGCGATAGTGATCGTTACATAAAATAATCTGACCATCCAGCTTCTTCCTCTTTCATTCATTGTTAGCGCACCTATCGCAGCAATAATGCCACCAAGGTGGAATACGCCAACCATGAAGATAAACCACAGATGTGCCCTAACATAAATGGTTAAACGCAATATAAAACCAACAATCCCTCCGATAGCCAACCATGTACCCGGAAGACCGCGATCATCGACAGACAGTCCGAAAGCAGCCAGGATGTTATATAGTACGAACCAGACGCAAACTACCCTTAGAAATAACAGATGACGCTTAATTGTGAATACGGACATAGGCTTTTAATACAATAAATATATGGAAAAATGAAATGAATTTCGTATATTTAAAGAGAATGAGAACACGAATTTGCACCAATTAAAACGAATGATACGAATTGAAAAATACCCATATTTACCCACGTGTGTAGTGGCAGTTGCGGTGGCGAGTAGCAGTAAAGCCAATAACCTAATAACCCTTAAACATCACAACATTCAAATCTTACAACAAACCGAAAAATACCCATATTTACCCATGTGTTTTGAGCTAATGATTGAAGGATTGAATGATTGAGTAACTCAATAACCTTCAAACATTACAACCTTCAAACATTCCAACAAAAAATACTAAATTCGTTTCATGCCCACACTAAGTAACAACCGCGAAGTACAGCAATTAGGCGACCTTGAACTACTGGCCCGCCAGGTTGTGGAGGGCTTTATTACCGGCCTGCACCAAAGCCCGTTCCATGGCTTTTCGGTGGAGTTTGCGGAACACCGGCTGTACAACAATGGCGAGTCGGTTAAAAATGTAGACTGGAAGCTGTTGGCACGCACCGAGAAGATGTTTGTGAAACAGTTTGAGGAGGAAACTAACCTGCGGAGTTATTTGCTGCTGGATACCTCATCGTCCATGAACTATCCCGACAAGGGGATGAACAAACTGCAGTTTTCTATTTATGCCATCGCATCGCTAATGTACCTGTTTAAAAAGCAGCGCGACGCTTTTGGCTTGGGGCTGTTTTCGGACAAGGTGGACTGGCTAAGCCGGGCGCGCTCAACCTCCACACATTTGTATTACCTGTTTGCCGAACTCGAAAAGGCTTATGCTCACCCAAAGGCCAACAGCCAGACCGATATTGCGGGCGTATTGCACCATATTGCCGAGGACATCCATCAGCGCTCCATGATCATTTTATTTAGCGATATGCTGGAAAATGCCATGGATGAGCAAAAGTCCGACGCGTTGTTTGCGGCCATACAGCACCTCAAACACAACAAGCACGAGATCATTATTTTTAATGTGACCGACCATAAAAAAGAGCTGGCTTTTGATTTTGATAACCGTCCGCACCATTTTGTTGACCTGGAGACCGGCGAGGAACTTCGCGTACACCCCAACGAAATAAAAACCAGCTACCTAAACTCGCTGCAAACCTGGCGGCAGGCGCTGCAACTCAAATGCGCCCAATACCACATCGACCTCATAGACGCCAACATTCACGAAGGTTTTGATAAGGTGCTAAAAGCCTATCTCATCAAGCGTAATAAGATGATGTAATATTACCGGGTCATGCTGAACTTGTTTCAGCATCCCATCATAACAGTCTCAAACTTTGCAGGTGCGATCCTGAAACAAGTTCAGGATGACAGGTCCATTTATTTCCATTTAAAAAAATCAATTCGCCCCGCTTGTTGTTAGTAAACAAATTGTAATTGCAGATACAGCTTATGAGGTTATCCATCGAACGTAAATCAGTCAAAGTTTATCCCGATTCAAAACGGGTTATCGCCCGCTTTTTTTACAATGGCGAAATTCGCGCCAAAGAGGTCATCGGCAAAGTAATGGAACTGAGCGAAGACCAGGTTTTTGATATCATTTCGCCCATTTTGCAGGAGTACTCCAAACGCCACCGCAATATTACCCGGATATTGCAACGCCATTGCTCTAAACTGAATACCTTGCTCAAGGAGCTCAACATCAATGAGGAAGAGCTTACTACCTACCGAAAACTATTGATAGGCTCGTACTTTACGCACGAATATTCTATCGAGTCGGCAGCGTTCTTTAACCCATCCATCATCGAAGATCCGGATCAGAGCGACCTGGAAGAAGGCGAAAAGCGCATGATCATCAGCTTTAGGGCGGTAGGCGAGGGGCATATCTCGTCCATCGCATTCAGGCGGGCGCTCATCGATAAAAATAATGATATAGAAGTGATAGGAGCGGGTAATTATATCGACGAGGCCGAAGTGATCCGCAATGCTACGTATAATAAAAAGCTGTTTTTCGAAAAAGCCGCCATCACCCAGATCAACATTTCGGTACTCAACGAAGTTGAGGGTAAACTGGAAGAAACCTTTGAGTACGCGCAATTGCGGCGTATCATTATTGAATCGCAAAAGCTGGAGATGGATGATATCAAAAGGCTGGAGTTTGATAAGATGCTCTGGCTGGCCGATTCGTATTACGAGATCGTTTTTTCGCTCGATACCGATATATCCGATCGGGTTATCTTCCCGATATCCGAGTTTGAACGTAAAGGCATTGAGGATGCCCGCTTTGTAAAATTTGTAGATGATGACGGCACCTATGCCTATTACGCCACCTATACCGCTTACGATGGCGCCATGATCATGCCCAAACTGCTCCATACAACCGATTTTTACGACTTTAAAGTGATGCCGCTATACGGGGCCGGAGCGCAAAATAAAAACCTCGCGCTTTTTCCGCGAAAGATAAACGGCAAATACACCATGATATCGCGTATTGACGGGTGGAACAACTACATCATGTATTCGGATAAGATCAACATCTGGGAAAAGCCCATCCGCTTGCAGGAGCCCAAATTTCCCTGGGAGTTTATCCAGATCGGTAACTGCGGCTCACCTATCGAAACCGAACACGGCTGGCTCATGATCACCCACGGCGTAGGCCCTATGCGCCGCTATGTTATCGGCGTAAGCCTGCTGCAACTGGATGACCCATCGGTTATCATTGGCAGGCTAAACGAACCGCTGATATTGCCAAACAAAGATGAGCGTGAAGGTTACGTACCAAACGTGGTATACTCATGCGGGGCCATCATCCACAACAATAAGCTGGTAGTGCCCTATGGCTTGTCCGACTATTCATCCGGCTTTGCCCTGGTGGATATGAACGACCTGATCAATAAACTGAAGAACGAGATATAAGAGAGGCCGAAAGACCGAAAGAAACGTACCAGGTCAGACTAAGGCGTTGTTTGACCCTGCGTTTTAATAACATCGGCAATGATGTCCAGAATGCCCTCGTTTTTAACTATCCACATGCCCAGGCGCTCGTCGGTAACGCCGGTTTTGAGTTGATAACTAAAAGTTGGCGAGCCGTTATCAAAAACGGTTTCCATAAACTTAAAGCTGATATTTTGGACAGCTAACAACTCCCTGGCTAACTCAACAATATGTGTGGAGACCACAAAGTAGCTGTTTTTGATCTGCGCGAAGGAGCGGATGATAGACAGCGAGGCATCGTAAGCATCTTTTACATTGGTGCCCCTAAACAGTTCGTCAAATATGACAAATAGCTTTGGCGACGATGCTATTTTTTGCGCCACATGCTTAACGCGAAGCACCTCGTTGTAAAAATGGCTGTTGCCCTGGCTTAAATTATCGGGCAGGTTTATGGTGGTGATCAATCCATTAAAAACAGGGGTTTGCATGCGCACCGCCGGTACCGGGAAGCCAAGCTGCGACAGGTAGATGCAGATGCCTATGCTTTTTAAATAACTTGATTTACCGGCCATGTTGGTACCTGTTATAAAGCAGATATTCTGGCTGGGAGTAAAGGCGGTGTTGTTAGCCACCGGGTTTTTGATCAGCGGGTGAAACATGCCATCAATGATCAGGCTTTCATCCCCATCGCTGATCACCGGCAGGGTATAACCTGAGTTTAAGCCGGTAAACGCTACAGACAGGTAAACATCAAACGCATAAACAATATCCAATAGCTGTTTAAGCCGGTCGAAACCTTTGTAACGGAAAATATGGTCGGCGTGTGCTATCTCAATAGCCCCTGGTTTTTTAGGGTCTATACTGTTGAGGGGGGCAAAATCCGGATCAGTTAAAACCTCGTTGATCTGTTTGTGGAAATTTTGGAATAGCGGAGGCAAACGCTCTATCGGATAATTCCCGATAAAATTGCGGAGGGTAACAAACAGCTGCAGGGTGTAGGTAACACCGCTTTCAATTACATAGTAGTCGCTATCGCCCTTTAGTTTATAACGCAGCCATTTTTCAACCGCCCGGACTTTTGATACCGATGCAGGCTTGTTTTTTTGCTGAAGATAAAATTCAATAAAATCGCAGGGGCTTTTCTCAATTTTAAAGTCGAGCGCGTTTTGTTGTAAATAGTTGATGGCAGCAACGCGTTCTTTGAGTTGTTCCTTATCGGTTAAGGGGTTATCAAAAATATCCTTGAGTTTGTACCCGCCGCCATAGGTAATGGTTTTGTTGAAGAGGGCGAAAATGCAATCGTCGTTTTGCCCGCTTCTAAAAATAGCCAGGTCGTTACGTGTTTGCTCATCACACTCAAATTTCATCAGTTCGCACGGGGTTTAGTGGAATGAAGGTATGAATAAATGCGATTATAAATCGCGAAACGCTAAGAAATGAAATAGGCCAACTTACCGCCTTAGCGCCTTTGCGTAAAAAAGAGTTAGTGAGCTAACTTTTGATACAAGTTATGATAATCCTCCACCATCTTCTCCTTACTAAATTTACTGATCGCCCAATCCCTGCAGTCCTGACGGTTTAACGTACTCAGGTCGCCAATCGCTAAAACAGCCTGGTCAACATTATCGACCGAAAACCCGGTCAGCCCGTCTTTAATAAGCTCCGGCATTGATCCCCGACGAAAGGCGACGATCGGCGTACCGCAAAGCATGGCCTCGGCCACGCTCATACCAAAAGGTTCATCAAAACTAATGGGGTGCAACAGCGCATGGGCATGGCCCAAAAGCTGGTTGCGCTTATCCGGACCAGCCTCGCCGATAAATTGTATCTGCTCGCTTAAAAACGGCTCAACTTTTTCGCGGTAGTAATCGGCATCCTGTATAATACCGGCTATAATAAGGCGCATTTTTGCCTTGGTAGCTATTTCAATGGCTTCGGCAGTACCCTTGTCGGGATGGATGCGGCCAAAGAACAGCAGGTAATCGTCCGGCGTGGGATTAAACGTAAAATCGGCAACATCTACGCCATTGTAAACCGTAGCCAGGTACTCCAGGTCCGGGCTGCGGTCGGCGTTACTGATGGATACATAATGCGACGTAGCGTTATACTTTTTATAAACCGGTACAATCTTTTGCGACGAAAACCCGTGGATCGTGGTGATCATCGGTGTTTTAATGAGCCGTGAATAGGTGAGCGGCAAAAAGTCGAAATTGTTATGTATAATGTCAAACTCGCCCGCCCGCTCCATCAGGTTACCGATGTGCAGGCACTCCAGCACTTTGGCATCCTGGTTGCGGTCTTCCTCGTACCCCGTTTGGCATGCCGATGCCAGTTTTCCTTTGGTGATGGAGTCGCCTGTCGCGAAAAGCGTAACATCCTCGCCCAAAGCAACCATACCCTCGGCAATGTTGGAGGCTATTTGCTCCCAGGGGCCGTAATGGCGTGGCGGTGTGCGCCAGGCAACGGGCGATAATACAGCTATCTTCATGGCCTAACAGAGTTCAACAGTATGCCCGTATTTGTGGTACTCGTATTCCAGTTCAAAAGCTTTCAAAACCGTCAGGTGCGCTATCAGGTAGGCCAGCGTACTTTCGGCACCCTGGTTGCGATTGATGCCGGTAGGCAACAAGCCATCGCAACAACCCTTGGTCTCATGGTCGTACAAAGGGGCACGGAGCGAGTTTTCACCCAAAAACCAGGTGTAGCACACAAACATCTTCTCCACATATTCGGGCTTATGCCAGATCTGGTACGCCTGAAAGTTCATCAGCACCATGGCCATAGTTTCAATGGCTTGCTGATCGTACAGGGGCACTTTTCCGCCTTTGAAATACCAGCCTTCGTTGCCTATCGGGGTAAGGTAACCGTTTGATAGCGTAACCTTATCCAAAAACTCCATCGATTCCAGGGCTATCTCACGCACGGCCTCATTGCCTGTTATTTCGCAGGAGTGCATCATGGCTAAGGGCAAAATGGCATTATCATAGGTCATTTTTTCTTCAAACCAATACCAGTCATCTTCACGGTGCTTATGGTAAGCATCAATCAATGGCTGGGTTAGTTCTGTCAACAGGCGTACCAGGCCCTCTTCGGGATTAACCTTGAGGTATAGCGCCAGGCCGATAATGGTATTGCCCAAACCGCGCAGGTGGTGCAGGTTTTTAAACTGCGGTATAGCTTTCTGGAATATTTCAGTCGCAAACTCGCGATATGAATTGTTAACCGCGCAGTTGATAAGATACCCTAACGACCATATTGTACGCCCAAATGAATCCTCCGACCCTACCTCGTCCAGATACTGCCGGCTAAAGCTTAAAAAGTTGCGGAAGTTGCCATCCTCGGTTTGCATGTAGTGTATGTAACTCAGGTAAATGGGCAGCAGGTTCAACGCCTCCTGGCTTTTGTTGCGCTGGTAGGCCATCAAGGCCATAATTAGTGCGCGGGCGTTATCATCCAAACAATAACCCTCTTTTAAATTGGGTATACCGTATTTGGCGTGTTGCACGATGCCTGTATCATCGGTTAGCCGCAGCACATGCGCCAGGCTAAAGCGCGGCATTATTTCAGGGTCAACAATACTGCTGGTTTTCAATACCTTTTCGCTAAAGTCATCCGTATCGCAAGCGTCCTGTGCTGCTTTAATATATTCGGCACCGGTTTTTGGCCAGCGCAGGTGCAGGCCGTAGTTATAAGCGTTCCGTTTTAGTTCGGCCAGGGTCTCGTGGTTACCTAATAACTCGTTCACGTGGGCGGCAAGCTGATCGGCATCCTTAAAATCAAACAAACGTCCGCGGTTATCGGCCAATAACTCAGTAGCGTGCCAGTAGGGCGTTGATACCACAGCCGCGCCCGCGCCTATAGCGTACGATAGCGTTCCGCTGGTAATTTGTGCTTCGTTTAGGTATGGGGTAATGTAAATATCGCAAGCCGTGAGGTAATCAAAAAGCTCCTCTTCGGTTACAAATTTGTTGATAAAGGTGATGTTTTTGCTCACGTTTAATTGCTGTGCCAAACGTTTTAAGCTGTCGCGATATTCTTCGCCGCTGTTTTTGATAACGCCGGGATGCGTGTTGCCCAATACCACGTACATTACATCGGGGTGTTTTGCTACGATCTGCGGCAAAGCCCTGATCACCGTTTCGAGACCTTTGTTCCTGCTGATCAACCCAAACGTAAACAGTACTTTATGGTTGCGAAAAGCCGGTAAACTTTTTACCGGGTTTTTTCCGGATGCCTCCAGATCGGGCACACCGTGCTCAATGATCTGTATTTTTTCAGCAGGTATATCATATATCTCCGTCAAAAAATCAACCGCTCGCCGACTCATCACAATTACCTTGGCCGATTGATCGGCTATTTCGCGCAATATGATCTTTTGTACAAAACTCGGGTCTTTTAAAACCGTATGTAATATGGATATGAGCGGCTTTTGCAGCCGGTTGATGAGCGGTAATATATAAATGCCGCTCTCGCCGCCGTAAATGCCAAACTCGTGTTCCAGTACACAAACATCGGCGGTACTGGTGTTCAGGTAATTGGCTGCCCGCAGGTAATCTTTCTGATGGTTTTGGCGGATGATGAATTTAACCTCGTCGGGATATTTGTACTCGTCAACATCTTCCGAATCGTTCATAGCCACCACAAAACCGTTTTTTGCAGTAAACGATTTCCCCGGAAAATTGGCGTTTACCGCGTTTACCAGGTTTTGGTTAAAGGTAGCTATACCGCACTCGCGCGGCGGGTATGTTGATATATAAGCAATGCGCATTTAATACAGATGTTAATGATACGTGATGTATGATAATAACATCCATAAGCTTTTTTTGTTCTTAATATATCATTAAAAACAACATTATGTTGACGTTTAAGACGGTTTTGTAGTAAAATAATTACGATCAGTCTGCGTAAAAAGAGAGCGCTTCGATAATGGTGTCGCACGCTTTCGCGATCTCGTCGTTTGAGATAATGAGCGGCGGTGCAATGCGCATGGAGTTGCTACAATGTAAAAACCAGTCCACAATAATGCTATGTTCAATACAACGGTCAATTACCCGTTTATTCAGTTCAAAGCTTTCCAGTTCTATGGCTAATAACAAACCTTTGCCGCGTACTTGTTTAATAGCCGGGTGTATCAGCAACTGCCTGAACAATGCCGATTTTGCTTCAACCTGCTCAATCAATTGTTCATCCAATAAGGTTTCCAGGGCCGCGAGTCCGGCAGCACAGCTTACTGGGTGCCCACCAAAAGTAGTAATATGCCCCAATATCGGGTTTTCGCTCAGGGCCGACATGATCTGGTTCGATGATACAAACGCGCCGATAGGCATACCGCCGCCTAAAGCTTTGGCCAGTAATAAAATATCGGGCACAATGCCAAAATGCTCAAACGCGAACAACTTGCCCGTGCGGCCAAAAGCAACCTGTATCTCATCCAGTATCAGCAAGGTACCGGTCGCGGTACAGCGTTTGCGCAAGGCTTGCATATACTCAGCATCGGGCACGCGTATACCGGCTTCGCCTTGCAGGGTTTCTATGATTACGCAGGCGGTTTCGGTGCCTATCTGGTCCAATTGTGCAGGATCATTAAAGTCAATAAACCTTACCCCTGGCAATAGCGGACGGTAAGCCTGCTTATACTCTTCGTTACCCATCACGCTCAAAGCGCCTTGCGAGCTGCCATGGTACGAGTTTTTGCAGGCGATGATCTCGCTGCGCCCCGTGTAACGTTTGGCTAATTTTAAAGCACCCTCGACAGCTTCGGCACCCGAGTTTACAAAATAGGTTGACTGTAATTGCAGCGGTAATAACGATGCCAGCTTTTGCGCGAATTTAACCTGCGGGGCCTGCACGTACTCGCCATAAACCATCAGGTGCATGTATTTTTCGGCCTGCTGTTTAACAGCTTCAACTATGCGCGGGTGCGAGTGGCCCAGGTTGCTTACGCCGATGCCCGATATCAGATCGAGGTAAGCTTTGCCAGCTTTATCGTACAGGTAAACACCCTTCGCGCTTTCAAACTCCAGCATCAGCGGGAAACGGGTGGTTTGCGCATTATGGTCTAAAAACAACTGCCGAAGGTTTTGCATGGTGCAAAAATAACAAAGGCTCCCGGTTATTACCGAAAGCCTTTGCTTTTTAAAGTATCTGAATGTTAATTATTCACCTGGTCTTTTTCGCCGTTCATTTTCCTGAACAGTTCATCATTAAATTGCTGCTCGCTCTTGTATATCAAGCTTACTTTTTCTGGCGGCAATATTTTCAGAAACTCGTCCTGGTAATGGTCTTTTATGTCGGCTATTTTACGGGTAAGCGCCCGGTCGCGTGTTAATTGCTCTAACCCATTGGCACCGCCAACTGAGTTATTAAGGCGCTTTTGTATTTGTGCAGCGGTCAACTCGTCCTGGTATTGATTATATACGGGCCAAAATTTTTCGCTTTGAGCAGGGGTAAGGTCAAGCTGTCTGGTAATAAAGGCGCTCCTCCCCATTTTTATGCGTGTAAACCGGTCAACTATTTTAGTTGTCTTTTTTTCAACATTAGGCGGCTTCCTCATGTTGGGGCGCTCCTGCCGTTGGCGGCCGTCAAATGGCCTGGCTTGTCCCATCGCCGGGAAAACAATCACAAATAACAATATGCCGATTATATACTTCATTTATTGGTATCCAATATTAACTGTTTTTTACAATTAATACATTAATTTTTTATTTCACTACCCTGTGTAGCGGCTTGTACAGCTTTCAGGTCGCTGGCGTCGGTATTATTTAAAGCCGGCGATGCGTCGGTAGTATTCAGTTGTAAAAACGCTTCAATTTCATCATCCGGTATCTTAGATACTACTTTATGCAAATAAGAATGCTGGTGCGATGTATTGGCACTGGTGGTGTTAAACTCACTTAAAAATAAGCCGGTACCGGCAATCAACGCAAAACACGCTGCTGAGGCGTATTTAAACAGGTGTTTTGTCCAAAGTTTAACAACAGTACCGCGTTCTTCTTTAACGGTATTGTCAGCAACAGCTAAAGTAGTTTGTGCTAATATTTTACTTTCTAAAGCTTCAAAATAGCCTTGTGGGATAGTGAAGGCTTCTTCAGTGTTTTCTTCAATGGCTATGCGGCTTTGTATATTTTGCTCCAGTTCGTCAAAGTAACCGGTTGGCACCGTAAAGCTTTTCTCATTGTTCAGCAGCTCGTCAATAGCTATGTGGCTTTCGATGTTTTGTGTTAGTTCGTTAAAATAATCTGCCGGAACAGTAAAGCCTCTGTCGTTATTCAAAACCTCATCGATAGTAATGCGGCTTTCAATATTTTGCGTTAGCTCATCAAAATAACCTGCAGGTATTGTAAAACCTCTGTCATTATTTAAAACCCCGTCAATAGCAATGCGGCTTTGTATATTTTGCTCCAGTTCAGTAAAATAGTTCTCCGGAACGGTAAACCCGTTCTGTTTCAATTCATCCAGACGTATTTGTGCCATCACATGTCCCTCCATTTCCTGGAAATAGCCTTCCGGAACAGCAAACGGGCTAACAGGGTTAACCTGTTTCAACGTTTGATATTCGTTTATCCATTCCATATTTTCTCTTTCGTCTTCCATATCCCTTTATAGATACATTTTTTGTGCAAAGGTTTAATTGACAGTTAATCTTCTGCCAATAAATACGCTTCTATCTTTTTGACAGCCAAATGGAAAGATGATTTTAACGCCCCCACGCTCGTACCGAGCACTTCCGACATTTCCTCATACTTCATTTCGTCGTAGTATTTCATGTTAAAAACAAGCTTTTGCTTTTCGGGCAGGGTTAATAAAGCCTTTTGCAGCTTCATTTGAGCTTTATCGCCATCAAAATAACTCGAGTCGGCCAATGATTCCGACAGTTCGTGCGCTACATCATCAAACGATACGTTGTTCTTTAGCTTTTTGCGGTTTAAAAACGTAATACACTCGTTGGTGGCAATGCGGTACATCCAGGTGTATAGTTGTGCATCGCTCCTAAAGCCTGGCAAGCTTTTCCAAATTTTAACAAAAACATCCTGTACCAGGTCGTCGGCATCATCATGGTTGATAACCATACGGCGCACATGCCAGTAAATTTTTTGCTGGTATTTTTTTAGCAGCAGGTTAAATGCCTGGTTACGCGTTTTCTCGTCCTGGAACATCTCCAGTATCTGTGCATCCTCAACCTGGTTAGACATGTATCTTCATTAAATTAGTTGATATCGGGTAAAAATAGCTAAATTAAAACACAAATATAGTAACGTTGTTTTTTTGTGATACCGTATAAGGTTATTTTGTTATTGAGTTACTAAGTTATTTTGTCAAGTGCGACAAAGCAACCGATAACCCGTTACTCAGTAGCCCAATAATCAATAACCCAGTAATTTAATCAACCAATAACCCAATCAACTAATAACCAAAAATATGTGGTGGATATACGCCTTACTCTCAGCTTTTTTCGCAGCCCTTACGGCGATATTCGCCAAAATGGGCATCAAGAATATGGATTCAGACCTGGCGACCGCCATCCGCACGATAGTCATTATTATCCTGGCCTGGTCCATCGTTTTTTATAAGGGGGCGGCAAACAGTATCGGGGCACTAACCCGGCAAAACTGGACATTTTTGATCCTTTCGGGATGTGCAACCGGGCTGTCGTGGATATTTTATTTCAGGGCCCTGCAATTGGGCAAAGTGGAGCAGGTAGCGCCTATCGACAAGCTAAGCGTAGCCCTGGCCATAGTACTGGCCGCCATATTTTTGAACGAACCCGTCACCCTAAAATCAGCCATTGGCGCTTTGTTGATCATTGGCGGTACTTTTGTGTTGATAATTAAGTAGATGTGCAGATATGCAAATGTGCGGATGTGCAAATGAAAACGACTTGCAAATATGCTAATCGCGTTGGCGTTCAAATTGCCTTAATTTAGCAGAATGATATAGGCAAAAATCATTCGCACATTTGCATATCTGCACATTCGCACATAAATGATCAGCCTAAAAGGTCCAGCACCTGCTGCGTGGCGTTTTGGTTATCAACTTTGGTGATGATGTTTTTGATAACGCCTTGTCCGTTAATAATAAACGTAGTGCGTATAATGCCCATATAATCGTTACCGAACATGCTTTTTTCGCCCCAAACACCGTAATCCTCTACTATCTTTTTATCCACATCCGCTATCAGCGTAAAAGGCAGGTTAAATTTTTTCTCAAACTTTTTGTGCGACTTTTCATCATCAACGCTTACGCCGATCACCTCAAAACCCTGTCCTACCAGCGACTGATAATTGTCCCTAAAACTGCACGCCTCTAAAGTGCAGCCGGGGGTATCATCCTTTGGGTAAAAGTATAGGATCACATTTTTACCCCTAAAATCCGTTAACGACACGCTTTTGCCGTTTTGGTCATTCGCGGTAAAATCGGGGGCTTGGTCGCCTTCTTTTAATAGTGCCATATTATCTGTAAAAATTTGCGGTAAACTGTGAAAGGTTGTTTTTATTATCGCTAACGCTCAGGTTAAAAATATGTTTGCCCGGCGCTATGGTTTCATCAAAGGTATAGATCAAAACCTTGGTTTTATAATCGTATTCCATCAATACCCATTTTCCGTCAATATTGCCGTTGTACGATTTGATGCCCGATAGGTTATCACTTATTTTAACACTGATGCTTTTGGCCCCTGCAAGGCTTGCCCCTTCGTGGATATTGATAGGCGATAAGTTAGGGCCTATGGTATCTAATTTGACGTAAAAATCGCCAAAAGTGCGGGCATTGGCTTTAATGTAGCCATCTACATACTCGCCGCCTTCGCAACCGCCGGTAGCGCTTACAATAACCGCTTTGTTAACATAATTGCCAATGGTGCTGTCGGGTTTTATCCATAGCTCGTAGGTATCGTGTATCGGCGTAAACCGGTTGTGAATATGGTATGTTGGCGAATATGCTCCCGGTCGGTGGCCTAAAATCCCATAGTCAAAATACAGGTCATCATAAAGGTTACCTTGCGGGATAACTACTTTAACCTTATCGTTACTGAATACGTTTTGCTGATCATACTTAAATAGAGTTCCGGTTGGTTTGGGCAATGGTGTCTGCGGCTGTTTAAAACGCACTGCAAACTTGAGCGTGGCGGTATTGCCCGCTACATCCTTAACAATATACTCAACCTGGTGTACGGCGTCGTCATCAAAACTAATGAGCCCCCGGTTTACCGATTGCGGATAAACCGATATTTTATTACCCGGCAGTATAAAACTCTTTTGTATTTCGCGGTTGCTGGTTAAATACGCCGGGTAATCAATATGCGCGTTAATGGCGTGCGTTTGGTCGAACGCGAAACGCTCCACCGCGAAAGTGTATACCGGCTTATCATCCACATTTAACTGGATAGAGTAAGCGCCGTTATGGTTGGCCGATGTGCTGTTTACATCGTAAGTAGTAATGCCAAAGCCCGTTTGCCCGGTAAGTGTAATAACACCGGCTCTGGTTAAGTGGTACTTACCGTTGGCACCCGCAACCTGAAAATAATCTTTCGCCGTTTTTTCACTGAATGGCAAATCATTCACATGATACACGTACATGGCCGTTAAAGTAGGGGGTACCTTATCACGGATGGTTAAGCCAAACAGCTGCGGGTTTATGGTTTCTTGTGTTATGGCATCGCGCAGTTCAAAATGCACATGCGGCCCTGCCGAAGCGCCCGCATTGCCCGACCATGCCACTACCTGCCCTTTGCTCACCGGCATTTGCAATGGTGATAGCGGTATATCGCATTCCCAGGTTTGCATCTGGTACTGGTAATCGTGTACAATTTTAGCCAGTTGTGGTGTCAGCTTTGATAAATGCCCGTAAACCGATGTATAGCCGTTTGGGTGGGTAATGTACACCGCCCGGCCAAAGCCGCCAAACTGTATGCGCACGCGCGATACAAAACCATCATAAACCGCGTATACCGGGTAACCTATCGCCTGGTTGGTTTTAAAATCCAAACCGGAGTGAAAATGATTGGAACGCAACTCACCAAAACACCCGGCCGTAGTTGGCGACAGGTCTAAAGGGTATCTAAAAACATCCTTGGGGTATTGTCGGCTTTGTACAATATCCTGCGCGTACGCGTTAAAACTGAGAACGAAAACGATGAGTAAACACCCATAAAGTTTACCCCTCATACTATTTGATGTAGAAATCAAGCATCTTTTCACCCTCCAGGTAACCTTCCAGGTGGTCGCCTATGGCTACTTTTGATACGCCGACCGGTGTGCCTGTAAATATCAGGTCGCCTTTTTTTAGGGTGATATATTGCGATACAAACGCGATGATCCGCTCGAACGAGAAAAGCAGGTGACTGGTATCGCCCTGTTGCCGCGCCTGGCCGTTAATGTCCAAATGAAACTTTAACTGATATAGATCGGCAAATTTTGATTTTGGTACAAAGTCACTGATCGGTGCCGAACCATCAAAAGCTTTAGCCAGTTCCCAGGGCAAGCCTTTTTCTTTGTGGCGGGCCTGTATATCGCGGGCGGTAAAGTCAATGCCTAAACCTATCTCGTCAAAATAACCGGCGGCAAATTTTTCATGGATGTTTTTACCCTCTTTGCAAACCTTGAGCACAATTTCTATCTCGTGGTGCACGTCCTCCGAAAAATCGGGATGGTAAAACGGCTTGTTGTCTTTTAACAATGCCGTATCGGGTTTCATAAATATTACGGGTACGGATGGTACCGGGTTGTTCAGTTCTTTGGCGTGTTCGGCGTAATTGCGGCCTATGGCTATTATTTTCATTCGATATTGAAGGGGTTTAAAAACCAAAGCTAAAAAATAAAAGCCCTGTTCCTTAATCGGGAACAAGGCTTTTGATAAAAAAGTTTGACTATAATATCGAAATTCTTTTGATCAGGGCTTCGCTTCCGTTACCCGCAACCAGACGTAGTGTATAAAAACCGCTTGCCAACTTGTTGTTGAGGTTAAACGTGAACTTCTGCTCGCCCGGGTCAACCCTTTGCGAAAACAGGGTCATTACCTCGTTACCCAAAATATCAATTATTTTAATGGTGATATTACTGTTTTTGGAAACATTATAACGCAGGTTTATCTGATCGCTGATGGGGTTGGGGTATATCTGCAGGCTGCTAACCAGTTTATCGCTCTCAAATTTGGGAAAATTGAGGCGGCTGCTGTTACCGTAAATGGTCACATTTGGCTTTAAAGGCGGCAAAGCCACTCTAATCCCATTTTTTAGGTAGGATTTATCGTTTTTATTCGCGAAAACTTTTGTTAACCTTGTGGTGTCAAAAATAACCGGCTTTTTGCCATCGTTACGGGTATTAACAATGGGCTTTTTACCATCGGCATAAGCAAAGTTAATACAAGCCGCCACGGCGGTCAGTATTAAAAACGCATAAATGTAATGGTAAAATTGCTTCATATATTATTTGCAAAAGTAGTCATAAAAGTTGTGCCAAATTGGGATGTTTAAATGTTCAAATATATTTTTAACATTATTTAACAATGCTTGCCAATGCCAAAATTAAGCCCTTTTTTTGTATCGGTTTATAATTTAGACATATATACGTAAAAAGTGTTTAACAGGTTAGTATATTTTACATCATTTCTTTGCTTTAATTTAAATGTCATCAAGTAGTAGCAATCATTTTACCAAATTATCGGCTGCAGGGGTCCTTATTAGTTTAGGAATAATTTACGGCGATATTGGTACCTCGCCGCTATACGTGTTCACAGCCATTGTAGGTAAGGACAAGATCAACGCCGACCTTATCCTCGGCGGCATCTCTTGTATATTTTGGACGCTTACCCTGCAAACCACACTCAAATACGTATTGATTACCCTACGCGCCGATAACAAAGGCGAGGGTGGCATATTTGCATTATTCTCTTTAGTGCGCCGCAGGGCCAAATGGCTGCTTATACCGGCTATAGTGGGCGGTTGCGCCTTATTGGCCGATGGTATTATTACACCGCCTATTACCGTTTCATCAGCTATAGAGGGGTTGGATATCATCAGGCCGGGCTTGCCCACTGTATACATCGTTGTGCTTATACTAACAGGCTTGTTCCTCATCCAGCGGTTCGGTACCGCTTTTGTAGGCAAAGGTTTTGGGCCTATCATGTTTGTTTGGTTTAGTATGATGGGCATTTTGGGCTTGACTTATATTGTAAAGATGCCCATGATATTTAAGGCCTTAAACCCTTATTACGCTATACATTTGCTGTTTAACGACCCTAACTTTTTTGTAGTGTTAGGTGCAGTGTTTTTGTGTACCACAGGTGCCGAGGCCTTATATTCCGATCTTGGCCATTGCGGGCGTGCCAATATCCGTATTAGCTGGATATACGTTAAAGCAAGTTTAGTGCTTAATTACCTTGGCCAGGGTGTATGGCTGTTGCAGCACGAGGGGCAAACACTGGTGCATACCGAGGCGGGGCACGAGGTTACCATTAACCCGTTCTATCACATCATGCCCGATTGGTTCCTCCTCTACGGCATTGGCATTGCTACTGTGGCGGCTATTATTGCCAGCCAGGCCTTAATTTCGGGGTCGTTTACGCTTATTGCCGAGGCCATCCGGTTAAACCTGTGGCCTAAGCTAAAAATTGTATACCCGACCGATGAGCGTGGACAATTATACGTACCAAGCGTTAACTGGTTGCTTTGGGCGGGCTGCTTAGGTGTGGTAGCTTTATTTAAACATTCCGAAAATATGGAGGCGGCCTATGGTTTAAGTATCACCATAGCCATGTTAATGACCACCATACTCGTGTCGCGGTTTTTGAAGGCCAAAAACTTCCCGATGTATATCATATACATCTTCCTGGCGGTTTACATCACTATCGAAACCACTTTCCTGGCCAGTAATATGTTCAAGTTTTTACATGGTGGCTGGTTTACAGTAAGTATCGGTACTATCCTGTTCTCTGTAATGTGGGCATGGCATACGGCTCGTAAGATACGCAACCGCTATGTTAAGTTTATTGAGGTGAGCGATTACTTCCCCATAATTAAAGAACTGAGTGATGACGAGACAGTTCCAAAGTACGCCTCGCAACTGGTATACCTCACAAGCGCCAATTTTGACTCCGAAATCGAATCCAAGATCATTTATTCTATCCTGCAAAAACAACCTAAACGGGCCGACGTTTACTGGCTGGTACACGTTAACGTAATGGACGAGCCACATTTGCGCGAGTACGATGTAAAGGTACTAATACCCAATAAATTGATCCGTATCGATTTCAGACTTGGTTTCCGGGTTGATCAGGGCGTTAACCTGTTGTTCCGTAAGGTGGTTGAAGACCTGGTTAAAAATGGCGAAGTTGATATTACCAGCCAGTACAAGTCGCTTAACAAGCACCGCATCGTAGGCGATTTTAGGTTTATTGTATTGGAGAAGATATTGTCACGCTCGCATAACCTGTCGTTCTACGAAAAATTTATCATGAACTATTACTTCCTGCTCAAAAAAGGCAGTTTGTCCGAAGAACGCAGTTTTGGCTTAGACCTGAGTTTTGTAACCGTCGAAAAAGTACCGCTGATGCTGTCGGATCCGGATAGCGTAGAGTTGCGCAGGATCAAACATTAAGATCTTTTAGTAAGACAAGACATAACCAATGTCATCTCTATTCATTAGAGGTGACATTTTTGTTTTACAACTCTTTCACAAACGTAAAACTCATAGCCCCATCCTGATAACTGGGTGTCAGCATGGTTTTTCTGCCGGTTTTATTATCCGTATGGGTAAGCGCGTTACGGATATAGGGATAAACCAGGTACGATAACTTGGTAGATAGTATCCCATATCCGGCACCGGCCACTACATCGCTAAACCAATGGTCGTGGTTATACAGCCTGAAAACCCCGGTTGTCGCCGCGATTGAATAACCTATCAAACCATACCAAACCGATTTGCCGGTATACTCCTGCGCTAAAAATTCGGCACCTAAAAAAGCGGTAGAAGTATGGCCTGATGGGAATGACAAATAATCAGAACCATTAGGGCGCAAACGGTGGGTGGCATTTTTGGTGATATAAGCGCTTGCGCCTAAAAACGCACCCGACAGCCCCAGTAACGCCGTGCGGTCTATAAACGTATTTTTGCCGCTAACTCCAACCAGGTTTAAGCCGTAGACCATAATAATAGGCGCAAACTGAAAGAAGTTTTCGGTTTTGGTGTTAAAGTTAGGGGCGGTGCGTACTATCTCGTTATTAACCGTATAGTCAAAGTTCCGGATCGGGTTAACCGCGAACGATAAAGCCCCATAAGCGATCAGCCCGGTTGGTATAGCTAATGACAGAGGCGTGCTATGTAAATGCTTAACGGTGTCGGGCGCGGTAAACAGGTCTTTTTTTACACTGTCAACAATTTGCGCGTTGGCGCTAACGCTAAGTATACAGAGTAGACCTATCAGTAAGTTCTTCATGGGTATTAAAAATGTGTTAACTCATTGTTAACGTCGTGTTGCTGTTTTAGTTTGTGATAGTGCGCAAATTAAGTACGCACAATACCTTGTAAGGCACTAAAACTATGGCGAAAAACTGTAGAGATATTGTAGCCTCAGGAACTTAATGTGTTGGGGAGTAAGATGTGAAGGTTATTTATACTTTATTTTGTAAAATAGTATAGTGAGTGCAAGTACAAATGTAACTGCATTGGCAGCCGCTACCGGCCACTGGCTACTTAAAATACCATAAGTAAGCCAAAGTGCAGTGCCTAATGTAAAAACGGCATACATGAGTAACGAGATGCCCGAAGTGTCTTTAGTGCGGATGGTTTTAATAGCTTGCGGCAAAAACGATATGGTAGTACAAAATGCCGCCATATAGCCAATAGTATCGGTATAGATCATATTGGCCTAATATACGCATTTATCAGGCTGTAGCGGCACTCTCTTTGGCCAGTTTGCTTTTTTTGACACCGTAGCTAAAATAGATCACCAAGCCGATCACCAGCCAGATAATGAACCTCAGCCAGTTAGTGGTACCCAACTCCGTCATCAAATAAAAGCACGACATTAAGCCTAAAACCGGGATAAGCGAGAAGTTTTTGATATATCCCACAATGGCTATCGCCAAAACCAGCAGGGTGAAGGCAAAATAAGGTACTTTCTCCATAAACACATGCGCGGTGGTATGCGAAGGGTCGCCGTCAGAATAGTTGAAGAAGAAATTATGGAAAAAATCGGGTAATTGCCATTGAGTAACTGCCACCGATACGATAATTAGTGCAGGTATAATAAACTTGCCGTTAACATAAGGCAGTGTAAACTTGCCGTTGCCTTTTTCGGCACGCGGTAAAATTAAAATACCACCGCAAACCAGTACAAATGCGAATAAAGTACCTATACTGCACAAGGCCGTGGCTATCTCCGAATCCAAAAATAAAGCAGGCACGCCTACAACCAATCCCGTTACAATGGTAGCGAATGATGGTGTTTGAAATTTTGGGTGAAGTTTCGAAAAACGCGGCGGCAGTAAACCATCGCGGCTCATGCTCATCCATATCCGGGGTTGGCCTATCTGGAACACCAGCAATACCGATGTTGTGGCTACAATTGCGCTTAACGCGATGATACCGCCAAGGAAATTCAAGCCTCGCTCATTAAATGCGTTGGCTAAAAAATCGGCCGTATTTAACTTGGAGTAATGCACCATGCCGGTTAATACCAGGGCGATAAGTACATATAAAATCGTGCAAATGATCAGCGAGTAAAACATACCGCGGGGCAGGTCGCGTTGCGGGTTTTTACATTCTTCGGCAGTGGTTGATATGGCATCGAAGCCAATATAAGCGAAGAATACGGCCGACACGCCTTTCATCACACCAGCAAATTTGTTGGGTAAAAACGGCACCCAGTTGGCCGGGTTAACATAATAAAAGCCGATGGCTATTACCGCCACTACAACCAAAAGTTTAAACAATACCATCAGGTTACTTGCTTTGCGCGACTCGCTGATACCGATATATACCAGGTAGGTAATAAACACGGTAATTGCCAATGCGGGTATATTCAGTATCACCGGTAACGGGCCAATATGCGGCGCATTTAACCAAAGTTGGTGCATATCCGCAAAATCGGCAGCGCCTTTTATATCATGCTTGGCTATCAGGTCAAGGTATTTGGCATTGCTGCTTTTTACGTCGAAAAAACTGTTGCTTAAAAAGCCAGGTATCTTTAAACCAATGTTATGTAAAAAACTCGTCAGGTTGCCCGACCATGAAATGGCCACCGTAATGTTACCAACGGCATATTCCATCACCAAATCCCAGCCAATTATCCAGGCGATGATCTCGCCAAAAGCCGCATACGAATAGGTGTATGCACTACCCGACATGGGTATGCGCGATGCAAACTCGGCATAACAAAGTGCCGCAAATCCGCACGCTACCGCGCAAATAATGAACAAAAATATAACGCCCGGCCCGCCATCAAAGCAAGCCTGGCCAACTGTACTAAAAATACCAGCGCCTATAACAGCGGCTATACCAAGCGCGGTAAGGTCGCGCACGGTTAAAACTTTATTTAATGATATCCCGTGGCCGTCATCAAGTCCGGCTTTTGAATCTGCAACTATCCTTTCGATCGACTTTTTACGGAAAATATTTGTTGGCATTACTTTAATGTTAAGCTAAAACCAAACATAACTATTTTTTTGCATTGATTAGTAAGCTTAACTAATTAACTTGCGGCCATGAAAACCAGTGTGGTTGGTGTATTGAAACGGATCAGGGTAATGCTAATTCCCTACCTGGTTATCCTGGCGGCTTGCCTCGTAATTTCTACAATGTACACTCGTACACAGATCTATTTTACAATAAATAGCTGGCATTTTGGTTTCGGCGATACCTTTTTTGCGTTATGGACAAACATGGGCGATGGCATAACCTGCGTTATCATTTCGCTGTTGTTACTGGCTGCTAATTACCGCTGGGGCTTTCTAATGGCCACAAGCTACGCACTTACATCCATCATTGCGCAAAGCCTTAAATTTATGTTCGAGGCGCCCCGGCCGGTTATCTTTTTTAAAGATCAGGCGAGCAGGATGTATTTGGTAAAAGGGGTCGAAATGTTAGAAACACACAGCTTCCCATCGGGGCATAGCGTATCGGCATTTGCCATGGCGGTGGTGCTAACCTATATCACACCAAAAAAGAGATGGGGTGTACTGTTTTTGCTAACAGCACTGTTAACTGCTTATTCGCGCATTTATTTGAGCGAGCATTTTTTTGAAGATGTTACGGCAGGTTCGGTACTCGGGGTGTTTATAACGGTATTTTGGATCAGGTGGATAGATAGCAAACCCTTCCTCCATTCAAAAAAATGGGATAGGGGTTTGCTTTCTCGTTCCAAAAGTTGACCGGGCTTATGCCAAACGCGGCCTTCGCCTGTAAAATATTACCCCGCCGATGATTACAAAAGCGATGCCCGCGAAAATAATAACCCGCACAATGGGGAATGATGGCGCTACGGTTATATACTGGTCGGCTGTTGTTAGCTCCGGCGATACGTTTATCGATTGCAAATAGGCTTTCATTTCGCCAGCTGCAAGGTCTTTCCTAAAATCTTCATACAAATATTGGAAGGTATAGGTCACATTTTTGGTGTAGATCAACCTGAAGTAGCGCGATTGCGGGCCGCTGCCAGTGTCGAGCTGTAAAGTAAAATCATGCGCGGTAAGCTTGCCAATGGTGGTATCATGGTCATTCATGATATTACCTTCGGGTAATGATCGTTGCACGTTTTTTACATATTCTTTAAAAACGTTGTCCAGTCCTTTTACATTTTTAACGGGCTGCTTTAACACCGGGTTAACCGAGCGGATAACTACCATTGAGCCATAAGAACCGTTCGCGGTCAAAACATCCTGACCGCCCTGGTTACTTTTGATGTAGTCTTTAGGTAACGACACCGATATCAGGTTATCAACCTTTACCGGATTCAAGTAATATTGCGCATTAGCCTGCCTGGCAAACAAAAATATGCTGAGGTATAATACTAACTTCTTCATTTCAATTATTTTTAGTTTTGCAAAGCCCAATAAGCAAGCTTTGTTGCAGGTATGACTCCAAAAAGCCAGCCAAAGTTTAGATAAATGCAAGAGGTTAGCACGAATGTGACAATATCCGCGGGTAAATATACTGCGTAAGTATCTGTATAGTAATGTTTTAAAAATTAAATGGTTTTGAGGGGATTTTTGTAAAATTATTGTAGCTAACCGCCAAAGCCGCCAAGCATACTTGCTACAATAATGGCCAGTACCAGCAGTGTTATGCCTACGTACAGATAATCTTTTTCGAGCACAAAGCCAATTGCGGAGAACAAAACACGGGCGATAGGTGTAGCAATGAGCAGCAAAATGCCCGTTTGTATAATGGCCCGTCCCCTGAAGTCAAAAACTGCAATGGTCATGGCAGGCAAGTTGCGTGTAAAATAGGGCTCCCCTGTAAATGCCGAATAATCGATCCTTTCGTGGCCGTGGCGATACAAATATACTATGCCGCCTACAATTACCACAGCCATGGATAGCAATACCCCCCAGCGTAAAAGTTGACCTATAAACAATTGTATGTCCTTATCTTTTATAAACTTATGTTCAGGCTGTTTCATATAGTACCTGTTAAGCCTTTATAGATCATTTGAATAGCCAGCAACGTAACAATGACCGAAAAAAAATACCGCAGTTTAGTTGATTGCGCATTCACCAATATTTTTGATCCCGTAAAGGCGCCTAATAACACACCTATAACAACCGGCATGGCCAGCCCAGGGTCAATGTAACCACGTTGCAGGTACACTACGGCACTTGCAGCGGCTGTAACACCGATCATAAAATTACTGGTGGTAGTTGATACCTTGAACGGGATGCGCATCAGCCCATCCATGGCTACCACTTTTAGCGCGCCCGATCCTATGCCTAATAAACCCGACATCATACCGGCGAAGATCATCATCATAAAACCGCCGCCAACATTTTGTACATTATAAGCTACCATGGTATCGCCAATCGGGTAACTGCCGTTTAATTTAAGGGTTTCTGCAAGTTTGTTCTTCGTATTTTCAATGCGGTCAACTTTTTTCCGTAACGATAAAAGCGCCGAAAATATAAGTACCACGCCAAATAAAATAGCAATATATTGTACAGGCAGGTATTTGGCTATAATAGCCCCCGTAATTGCCCCGCTGGTAGTAGCTATCTCCAAAAACATGCCTAAACGCATATTGGTGATACCTTCGCGTACATAAGCTGCTGCCGATCCGGACGAGGTAGCAATAACCGAAACCAGCGATGCGCCAATGGCGTAATGGATGTTTACATGCAGCAATATGCTAAGCAAAGGAATAATGACCACGCCCCCGCCCAGGCCCGTTAACGACCCTACCAGGCCCGCCGTATAAGCGCCGATCAAAATAATTAGGGTTAACACCAGGACAGACATACCCATTGCAGTTTTAGTGCCGACTAAAGTAGCAATAAATTATAAGCACATAAAAACACCGGCGCTATTTAAAATTGTTATCGTTTTGCGCCGTTAATTGTAAGGTTTGATTTGTTATATTTATCGGCACATGCTATAAGTTTATGATCAGGAAATTTTGCTGCTTTATTTTGCTATGCCTGTCGGCACACTTTTTACAGGCCCAAACCAAGCTGCCAGCCAATATATTTTTGCGTACACTGCCCAATGGGTTGGATGTTTTGGTGGTTGAGGACAATAGCGTGCCACTGGCTACCATTGTAATAACCTGTAAAAACGGCGCGTATACCGAGCCCCCCGAATTTAACGGGCTTAGCCATTTGTACGAACATATGTTTTTTAAGGCCAATAAGGATTATGCCAGCCAAACCGAGTTTATGAACCGGGTGAGCGAGCTGGGGATGGATTTTAACGGCGCTACTACCGAAGAAAATGTGCGTTATTACTTTACGCTGCCAAAAAAGAACCTGAAACAAGGCCTCAGGTTTATGAATTCGGCTATCCGTTTCCCTACGTTTGACGCTAAGGAAATGGAGCGCGAAAATGTTGTGGTCGACGGTGAGTTTCAACAGGACGAGTCGAGCCCATTTTTTGCCTTACAAAACGCCATGGACCACCACATGTGGGGCGACTTATACAGCCGCAAAAACACCATTGGCGAGCATAACGTTATCCGCACTGCTACACCAGCCATGATGGATTCTATCAAAAATAAGTACTATTATCCAAATAATTCGCTGCTTACCGTTGCCGGTGATGTTGATCACGAGGACGTTTTCAGGCAGGTGGAGAGCGTGTACGGCACCTGGCAGCCATCACCGTTCGACCCCTTTAAAAAATGGCCTGTGCCCGAGTTTAAACCGTTAAAAAAGACCGATTACTTTGTTGTTGAATCTAATTTAGCCCAGGTGCCGGTTTTTGAATTTGACTGGCAGGGGCCTGATACAAGGAGCGATATCCCGGCTACTTACGCTGCCGACGTATTTTCGTACATCCTAAACCAAAACTCGTCAACACTTAGCAAAGCCCTGCTGCAATCAGGCCTGGCCTTGCAGGTCAATATCGGCTACTTAACCTTAAAGCATGTTGGCCCTATCACGCTTACCGTAGTGCCTAATCAGGCCAAGGTAAAAGAGTGCCTTGCCGAAGTCAAAAGGCAGATAGCACTGTTTGATACAGATGGCTATGTTACCGATGAGCAGGTTGAGACCGCCAAACGCAAACTGGAGATCAGGCAATCGTTTGAGCAGGAGGTAACCTCCGATTTTGTGCAGGTACTGTCCTTTTGGTGGGCATCGGCCTCTATCGATTATTTTACGACTTACGTAGATAACCTGAAAAAGGTAAACAAAGCCGACCTGAAGGCTTATGTAGACAAGTACATCAAAGATAAGCCTTATTGCGCAGGTATGCTGGTAAGCCCGGCCATGAGCGTACAAATGAAACCCGAACTGTTTTTTACCGATAAATAACCTGATACCTAAAATGAAACGACTTTTGCTTGCCTTGTTTTTGACGTTTGTAGCCACCGATTTGGTACAGGCACAAAATAATACAGTTGAGTTTACCGTGGAGGGTATTAAAGTAATATTTAAGCCTACGGTAAAGGATGTGATCAGTGTGCGGATGTACTTTAGGGGAGGGGTGGCCAATTACACTCAACCGCAGGCCGGTATTGAGCACCTCACATTAGGTGCCACAGCCGAGTGCGGCACAAAAAAATATGACGCAAACCAGTTTAAAGATATTGCCGATAAATATGGTGTTGAAATTGGCGGCTCTGCTGATTACGATTACGGCGACATCAACATGATCTGCATTACCAAATACTTTAACCAAGGCTGGGACCTGTTTTCGGAGGCTGTTATGAACCCGGTTTTTGATGAGAACGAGGTGCAGTTGCTCAAAAATAAATTACTGGCCGATGTGAAGCAACGTGAGTCGGACCCGGATGCCCGGATAGAACATCTATTATTTCAAAACGCCTTTAAAGGCACTATTTACGCTACGGACCCAAAAGGGACAGAAGAGACCATCACGCCGCTAAACTCCGCCGCGCTTAAAGCGCATTATCAGCAGTTGCTTAACAAAAACCGGATGTTTATTGTAGTGGCAGGTAAAATATCGCAACAGGAACTGACCGAAAAGATTAAGGCTTCATTTGCTGCCATACCTGCAAAACCATACCAGCCGCTGGTTTACCAGGCCCCCGTTTGGAGCGATAACAAGCTACTGGCCGAAAACCGCTCGCTGGCTACTAACTACGCTAACGCCATCATGAACGCTCCGCCAATGGGCAGCCCTGATTATATACCTTACCACATGGGCATATCGGCGTTAAGTGGCGGCTTGTTTGCCGAGATACGTACCAAACGTAACCTGTCGTATGCTCCAGGCGCGTTGGCAGCCAATATGCAAATGCCTTATTCGGTAATGTATGTAAGCACACCCTCACCGAAAGATGCCGTTAAGGCCATGATGGACGAACTTTACAATTTAATGCACCGCGGTATTACCTCGTCGGGCTTAAAGGAGCTAAAAAGCGGCTTTATTACATCTACCTATGTGAAACAGCAGGAATCGAACGCGATTACCGGCAGCCTGGGTGTAGCAGAGGTAATGGGCGACTGGAAACTATCTGACGGTGCTGCAGATAAAGTTGAAGAGGTTACCACTGAGCAGATACAGAAAGCAATTAATAAATACATTGTTGGTGTTAGGTGGGCTTACCTTGGCGATATTAACCTTGCCCACGAAGCTGATAATGAATTACGCATACCGGTAAGGTAAGAGCAGCGCTGAAAATAAAAAAACTCCCGGAAACAAAATCCCGGGAGTTTTTTTATTTGTATTTAAGTGAGGTACTTATTGAGGGGCCCAGGCCGTTCCGTTGTTAATGAATACCATAGTGTTAAATAGGGTTGAACCGTTAAACACAAGGTACGATACTTTGTACGGTACGTTAATTTTAGGGCTTGGGAAATCGGCTGTTAAAACCGCTATCATTGCTGCTTGCAGATCGGTTGGGCTCCAGTAGGTAGTTGAGCCTGGCGATTGAATGTTAAAATCGCCAAAGGATGCTTGGTTGGCCCTTCCGGCAGCGCTGCCAGCTGTAGAGTTGGCAATAACTACGCTGTAATCAGTTTTAACAAGGGTGTAATACACGGTAGGGTCGGGTATCCAGGTGCCGCCGCTTTTAAGGAACGAAAGGGTTTGCTTGTCAACCCAGTTTGTACCATCGAACGTAAGCGCAATAACCTTTTGGTTTGTAGTTGTAAAGCGGTAGCTGATGTATTTAATATCGCCTGTTTTAGCCGTAGCCATTACCAGTGGATCGGCCTTTAAAAAGGTATTGAGGTATGCAGGCAGGTTGGCTACATCTGTAGCTAAAAACCAATTATTAGTTCCGCGGTTTACAGATGCGTATTGCGCCGGTGATACGGTGTATATTTTTGTCCATACACCGCCAACAAACATAAACGAATCGGTTACTGTTGTACCGGCTGAAGGTGTACCGCCGCTTTCAAAAAATACATAAGTTAATACAATTAACTGGTTAGGCACCGGATTAGGGTATTTGTAGTTTAAATAGTTAAGTACACCCGAGGCCGATAGGTCGGCAAATGTGTTGCCCGGAAAGGTGTAATCGGCAGTAACCATGGTATATGCTACGTGGGTGTAAATACTATCGGGTACAATAGGCTGGGTTGTAGCTAACGCGAAAGTAACGTTCGCATTTGAGCCATTGTCCAATTGCGGGTACTCGGCATTTAAAATGGTAGGTATGTACAAATTAGCATCGGCAGTTGATTTAAAAACCAGAGCTTTATTGGCATAAATGCTGGTGGATAGTTTGGCATAATCGGCCGAACCAAGCGTAATATTTAAAGTTTTGGTGTAAAGTGTTGGCGTAGCATCAAGCGTTGTATAGGTTTTGCTTAGCGGATCGCAAGAGTAAAACACTACCGCGATAAGTGCCAGTAAATAAAAAATCCTTTTCATATAATTATTTTTAAGCTCTTTTTAATTAAAATTTAACTTTTAACGTGGTAGTAAAGGTGCGCCCTATACCGTAATAAGTATTAACAGCCGAAGCTAAACCGGTAGCGCCCGAATCTAACGCGTCGGCAATGTATTTGGTATTAAATACGTTGTTAACGTTACCGATCAATGACGACTCCAGCCCTGCAAATTTAAACCTAAATACGCCGTTAAGGTCAAAAAGGTTGTAGTTAGGTATTTTAAATGGCTGGTAAGGTACTTTGGTAGCATCGGTTAAATTCGAAAAAACAAAGTTTGAGGTATAATTAGCATAATAGTTGTAAGTACCGCCTATTTTAAGCTGCGGTAACACATTAACATCCAATAATACTGCCGCAGTAGTTTGTGCAGCATCGCCAACTTTAATGTTGGTCAGGTAAACTGCCGAAACAGATTTGATCAGCACATTTTGATCGTTAAATACTTGTGCAGGGCCTGAGTCTTTGGTGTAGTGCCAATCGCCAACAGATAGCATACCACCAATGGTGATGTCTTTTATTGGCCTTAATTTAAGCTCAAGCTCCGCACCCTGATGCAACTCGTTTACGCCGGTAATGTTCACACTGTATAAAACGTTGGTGGTAGGGTCGGGATACGAATTTGCGAAGGCCTCATCTTTATACAAGGTATGATACAAGTTTAAGTTTAGGCTTAACAGCGATGATTTGTAACCGTAACCCAGTTCATAGCTAAACAATTTTTCGGGTACCGATGCTGCATTGATAGTATTGGTGAATTTTTGGAACACGTTATCAAAATACGGCGGCTTGGTCATGTAACCGATATTGGCAAAAATATTTTGCTGGCTGCTGATGTTGTAGTTTAAGCCGGTTTTAGCCTGGTAGGTAAAAAAGTTTACGAAGGGGCTTGTTTGGGCCGGGTCAGAATCAAGATAGTTGAAGTAATCGGTACGGCGGTTACCTGTGTTGGCACCCGATAAAGTAACAAAAGCGGTTAAATCATTTTTAGAATATTCGGCCTGGAAAAACGCACCCTCGTAAATAACCGCGTCGCGGTTATAGAAAGATATCTTATCGCCAACTTTAGCGCGGTTGATAGGATTATTAACGTTACCGCTGCCATTACCGCTGGCAACTGTGCCCGATTGCTTATCCAATACATAGTCGGCACCCAATAAATCGGTTACTTCGGTATAGTGGTCGCCGGTGTACCACCTTAAGTCGGCACCGGTAGATAAACTTAAGTTGTTAAAAAAGGTTTTATTGTAAGTGCTGCGTATGCCATACCATTGGTGATTGTTCCGCGATGCCTTAAAGTAAGTTGCTGCCGAGCCATCGGTGCTGGCGGCGTTGTTTTTTTCGACCTGGGTAAAATCATAAGGCGAGTAGCTGTCGCTGATACGCGGTGCCACACTGCCGCCAATTGAGCCGCCGCCACCGGTACCAATTGATGCATATAATACGGTAGATAAACTTGAGGTATTATCAATGGTCCAACTGTGATTTAACGACGCGATTGGTTTGGTGAAAAAGTTTTGGCTTGGGTTTACGATCTGCCCATCTTTAATACCCCAGTTAGCATTAAACCTGGTGCCTTGTGGTGCATTGCGGATAGTTTGAATGGGTTGCTGAAACCTTTGCCCGTGAGTTTGCTGCGCCCCCATTACCGTAAGTGATAATGACTGGGTTTTGCTCAGTACTTTTGAAAGGTTAAAAAAGTAATCGTAACCTAAAAACTGTAAACCATCGGCATTGCCGTTACCCATGGTGCGGCCGCCTGCAAATGAGGCTGCCCAGCCTTTATCGTTTAAACCTGTTGATAGCGATACCGAGGTTTTGCTGTAATTATCGCTACCAATTGCTTGTGATATGTAACCGCCCTGTACAGCATCGGTACTGCGGGTAATGATGTTTACCGTACCACCAAAAGAGGGTACAACAATTTTGGATGCACCTAAACCACGCTGTACCTGCATATAGCTCGATACATCGGACAGGCCTGCCCAGTTTGACCAGAATATCGATCCGTTTTCCATATCGTTAACTGGTATACCGTTAATGGTAACAGCTACGTTCCCTTTTTTTGAACCGCTCGAAAAACCGCGGATACTGATACGCGAATCGCCAAAACCACCACCTTGCCTGGTTGCCTGTATGCCGGGGGTTTCTTTTAATAATTCCGGAAACTCCTGGCTCCCTAATTTTTCTTCGATAAACTCTGCGTTAATGGTCGAAACAGCGACAGGCGTTTTACGGTCAACCGCAACGTCGCTGCTAATGGTAACTTCGTTCATGGTAGAAGCGTTTGAAACCAGTTCGATATTGCCCAGGTCTTTTTTGCCGTTAACGGGCACTTGCTGCGTTATATAGCCAATATACGATATCACCAGTATGGCGTTACCATCGGCCGGTACGCTTATCTTGAACGTACCATCCAGCGATGCCGACACCGCTTTGGTTGTGCCTTTCAACAAAACGGATGCGCCAATTAAAGTTTCCTTGGTTTTTGAATCGAGTACTTTACCCGTTACACGGATATCCTGCGCAAAGGCTGCGCAAGCTGTAATTAAAAAAATGAATAGGATAAGTAGATGCTTCCTCATGCGTGCTTTTTTTAGTAGTTTTTCTTTTGTGGTAAAATAATGAAATGATCAGTTTCTTGCAAATATAGCAATCGCTAATATAGCTAATATTAATTTAATGTTAACAATTTCGGGATTGGAAAGTAAATCGCTGATAAAGAAAATGGAGCGTATGGGTACATGCTTTACAATTGAAAAGGCACGTGATATCAATAACAGTTACATAAAAAAAGCACCCTGTTTTAACAACAGGGTGCTTTAAATTAAGCGATGTCTTTATTATTGAATAGTAAATAAATTATTTACGGTCAAAGAGGACAATATGGCATCTGACGAACGCGCGTTAACTATAACGTTATATGTTTTGCCACTTACTAAAGGGCTGCCGGTTGGATAAGTAGGGCTTACCGCCGGTATTTTTACAATAATTGAACCCTGATAAATTGTAGTATTAGGGTAGCTTGAAGGCACAGTGGTATAGCTAATTGATCCTAACGAAGGGGCATTAGCACTGTCGTTACCCGTCCATGTATTGAAATGCAGGGTTTGTACAACTACAGAGTTGGCCGGCTTAACAGATGCGTCATAAATATTAACATCAAATGTACCCGTTAATTTATTTGTAGTTGTAGCGCCAAATACAATTTGGATGGTGTTAACCGGTGTAGGGTTAGATGAAGTTGGCAAAGGCGGCAGTGCGTAAGGCCCAGGCGTTACCATGCCCACACTTGATAACTGTATGCCAGGCAATATGGCCGACACAGCGTTAACATCAACCGCTTTGGTGCACGAAACCACCGTCATGGCTGTTATCGCGATTATTAAAGCACTTATATATTTTTTCATTTTTATCAATTTTAAGTTTTCGGATTAATTTATACTGTCAACTAATTAAAATTTGTATTTCAATCCTATTAATAAACTCCAGGTAGTACCGCTTGTTGCATCAATAAATGGTGTGTTTACCAGTTTACCGTTTATCTGCCTTAAGTTGTAGTAAGGTACGTTTGCGGTTGCAGCAGTATTTGGCAGGTTATAACCAACAAAGGTTAACGGGCTTGTAGTAAGCGCGTTTTGGTGGATGCCCCAATATTTATCTAAAAAGTTAGGTAAGTTTTGGATAACCGCGCTAAACTCAAGCACATGCTTAGTTTTGCCGGTCATGATGTAAACGTCCTGTAAGAAGTTAAAATCAACGCGGTTATACCATGGTTGAAAAGCAGCATTTCTTTCGGCATATTGGCCGCGGTGAGCTTTAAGATAAGGGCTTGCATTAATAAACTGCTCTAAAGCTGCCGCTTGCTGGGCCGGGGTATAAGTATAAGTTATACCGTTAACAGTTTGGGTAAACTGCGCGAAAGTGATATCATTTACGTTTGCCGGGATGTACATCAGGTCGGTAGCGTTATTGCTATCACCATTTAAATCGCCGTTAACAGTATAGCTCATCACACCATCATACGAACCCTGGTAGAACAGGCCGAAAGTAGTTGCACCATGTTTTAAGTAGTTAATGGTGTAAGCAGCGTTAGCAACAATGCGGTGAGGGGTAAAAAAGGTAGAGTTACCTAATTCAACTTCGTTAGAAGTACCGATGTTAGGGTTACCTGCGTAAGTTGAAGCGGCAGTTGAACCTAAGTTAGCGTTAACATCTTTGGCAATGGTATAGGTATAACCTATTGATCCGTAGAAACCGTTAGCGTAACGTTTGCTTAACTGTAAGCTAAGGGCGTCTGAATAGCCTTGCGAGGTATTGGTTAACAAGTAAATATTACCTAAGGTAGGGTACATTAACCTATCGGTAGCAGCAGGTAAAGCACCGTTAATACCCAGATAACGCTCTCTTGACAAGCCGCCTTCTGAAGTTAAACCAGTAGCCGGCCTAAGGTTAGCGTTGGTATAACGGGTAGCGTTGATATCTTTGGTAAGCAAAGCCTCGGCAGTAAAGTTATAGCCGTCGCCAAATGATTTTTCTAACGCTAAGTTGGCCCTGAATATTTGCGGGAATTTGTAGTTAGGGTCGATAACCACAGTACCTGACGATACACCTGTGCCTGCGATAACAGGGAAGTTGGCAGGGAATTGTGCAGCAATGGTAGCCGGATCGCGAACTAACTTAACCTGTGCTATTTGTGTCGGGTTAGCAACATTGGTAAGGTTTGTGCTAAACTGGTACATACCGCTATTGGTTGGCATGTTGGTTAAGTAAACATAAGGCAACCTGCCGGTAAATATACCTGCGCCACCACGAACGATTAAGCTTTTATCGTTACTTGCAACCCAGCGGAAACCTGCGCGGGGCGAAAATAACCAGCCTGATTTAGGCCATTTACCAGTGCTATAGCTGGTAAGGTTATTGTTTTTATCTAATAACTGTAAAGCCGAAACCTGTGGGTTTTCTTCCGGGTCTTCAAGGTAAATAGGTTTATCAGCACGGATACCGTAAGTCAGCTTAAAGTTATCGCTTAAGCTTACCTCATCCTGCGCATACAAACTTACTGTTCCGATCTTTAACGATGCAGAATATGGGGCAGCAACGCCTGGGGTTAATGAGTAAGTATAGGTAAATGTAGCCGGGGGCGCATTTGTTAAAAAGTCGTTTAACGTGTTGTAGGCATAATAACCTGCTGCACCCTGCATAAACTGGTTACCCACGTATTGGTACTCATAGTTACCGCCTGCGGTAATGGTATGTTTACCGGCATAGTAGGTAAAGTTATCGGTAATGGTAGTAGTGTTGTTAATAACATCGTTGTTCAGCGTGAACGGGTCGTTACCTGCAGTTATATAGTTGCTGCCCGCCCCGTTGAAGATATCAACCGTAGGGAAAGCATCACCGCCAGGGAAAGTACGTTTTGCATCAGTTTGAGTTACCGCGTACAATATCTGGTTTGACATTTGGCTGCTGATAGAGCTGTTTAACTCTGCAGTATACGTTCTAACCTTGTTGATAAAACCGTAGTTTGAATTTTGAAATGCTATAGACTGTAAGCTGTAACGTGAGTTTGGTAGCGAGGTAATGGCACCGGATTTGCCTGTTACAGTGAACGATGGGGTACTGGGTATTGAGGTACCATTGATCTGAACATCAGATGTTGCAGATAGGTTACTGTATTTTAAGGTTAATTTGTTCTTGTCGTTAATGTTCCAGTCCACCTTAGCTAAAAAGTTGATCGCGGTCGGTGCAAAAGCCGGAAAGTTATCGTAACCACCTGTTTGATAGTTATAAGTGGCTGGGTTTGCTAAATAGTCGGATACTTTTTGCAGATCGGCTACCGGGGTTACCGCTACGGTACCCGAACCTGAACCGCCGGTTGGTGAAAACGCGATACCTGGCGAAGTACTTTTGGTATTCTCATAGTTAACAAAAAAGAACAACTTGTTTTTGATGATGGGGCCGCCTAAGGTATAACCGTAGGTCTTGGTCGATGCTTTGGCAAATGTGCTCGAAATATCATTGTCGCCAATGTTTGTACCATTATACGACTGATCTTTATAGTATCCGTAAGCCGAACCGCTGAAAGTGTTTGTCCCGCTTTTGGTTACTGCATAAATACCGGCACCGGTAAAGCCCGATTGCCTAACGTCAACTGGGGCAACGTTTACCGATAACTCATCAAAAGCTTCGATCGAAACTGGTTGGCCTATGCCACCACCGCCAGGAAGCGGGTCGGTTGATAAACCAAAGCTGTTGTTTAAGCTGGCACCGTCAATTTGCGTATTGTTTAACCTGCTATCGCGGCCGCCAAAACTGTTACCGTTGGCCAATGGGCTTAAACGGGTAAAGTCGGTAATACTACGTGTAATAGTAGGTAAGGTAGTTAACATGCGGCTGCTGATGTTGGTACTCTCGCCAGCCCTTGCAACGTTAATTTGTTTGCCGCCAACAATAGTAACCTCTTGCAGGGCTGTACCGGCCTGGGTCATGGTTACGTTCAATATGAACGGTTCGCCTAATTTAAGGTCAATGTTTGCGGTTGTTGAGGTGTTGTAACCAATGTACGAAATAACAACAGTATATGGCCCGCCTATACGGGTGCTCGGAAGTATGAACCGGCCATTGATATTTGTTACTGTGGTGTAAACGGTACCGCTGGGCCCGTGGGTAGCCTTAATACTGGCGCCCGGTAAAGTTTCTCCTTTTGAGTCCTTTACAACCCCTGATATACTACTCGAGGTAACCTGTGCAAAGGCTACGCATGTAGTAAACAGCGAAATAAATAAAATGAGTAAATGCTTTCTCATACCTGCTTGTTTAAAATAAATTGTTTTAAATTAATTAATGAAAATCAGTATTGCTGCAAATATAACCACCAAAAATGTAGCTATTGTTAACTTAATGTTAACAATCTTTAATTATTTATCCACATAATTCGCAATAAATCAGCATTGTAGTTTCATTTTCTTTAAAAATCGGGTCAAAAAAAACAATTATTGTAAAATTGACACAAAGCCCCGGCGCGTTTTACGATATACTGTTCTCACAGCGTAAAAACACAGATTTGTCCAATAATTTATCGGCTTTTCAATTTATGGTCATCTGCATGTATTATGTAAGCAGGCTATTCATCATATCCATGTTTTTATTTAGCTTTGGCGCTAAATGGTAAATGATATAAAATATGAACTATGATCTAATTGTTATCGGCAGCGGCCCCGGCGGATATGTTGCCGCCATACGGGCATCACAACTGGGGTTAAAAACAGCCATCGTCGAAAAAGAATCGTTAGGCGGTATCTGTTTAAACTGGGGTTGTATACCAACCAAGGCCTTGTTAAAAAGCGCCCAGGTATTTGAATATATTAACCACGCTGCCGAGTACGGCATTAAAGTTGCCCCTGGCGAGGTTGATTTTACGGCGGTTATAAAGCGTAGCCGCGACGTGGCCGATGGCATGAGCAAAGGTGTGCAGTTTTTGATGAAGAAGAACAAGATAGACGTGATCATGGGTTTTGGTAAACTTAAGGGTAAAAACACGGTTGAGGTAAAAGGCACCGACGGTATCCCTAAGGAAGTCACAGCGCCGCATATTATATTAGCTACCGGCGGCCGCTCGCGCGAGTTGCCTAACCTGAAACAGGACGGCAAAAAGATAATTGGTTACCGCCAGGCCATGGTATTGCCAAAAGCGCCGGCATCAATGGTTGTGGTTGGCTCTGGCGCTATCGGCATCGAGTTTGCCTATTTCTACAATAGCATCGGTACCAATGTTACAGTAGTTGAGTTTTTGGACAACATCGTTCCGTTAGAGGACGAAGATATATCCAAACAACTGGCCCGCACGCTAAAAAAACAAGGCATCAACATCATGACCAGTTCGACCGTCGAATCCGTTGATACATCGGGCGATGGCTGCAAGGTGAACGTTAAAACCGCCGCAGGCGATATTGTACTGGAATGCGACGTTGTATTATCGGCCGTAGGTGTAACTACCAACCTCGAAGGTATCGGTTTAGAAGAGGCCGGTGTAAAGACAGATAAAGGCAAAGTGCTGGTTGACGATTTTTACAAAACCAACGTCGAAGGTGTTTACGCTATCGGCGATATAGTGAAAGGCCAGGCCCTGGCACACGTAGCATCGGCCGAGGGTATCATCTGCGTTGAGAAGATCGCAGGTCATCACCCTGAACCGTTGAACTACAACAACATACCAGGCTGTACTTACTGCTCTCCCGAGATAGCCTCCGTAGGTTATACCGAAAAAGCAGCCAAAGAAGCAGGTTACGAGTTAAAAATCGGCAAGTTCCCATTCTCTGCATCGGGTAAGGCAAGTGCCGCCGGTGCTAAGGACGGTTTTGTTAAAGTGATATTCGACGCCAAATACGGCGAGTTTTTAGGTGCACACCTGATAGGGATGAACGTTACCGAAATGATAGCCGAGGTAGTTACCGCGCGTAAACTGGAAGCAACCGGCCACGAGATCATCAAATCGGTACACCCGCACCCAACCATGAGCGAAGCCATAATGGAAGCTGCCGCCGACGCGTATGGCGAGGTGATACACCTTTAAGATAATGTAAAATGTGAGAGGTAAGATGGAAAATGTATTTTCCTCTTATGTCTCACATTTTTTCGTTTGGATACATCTTCCATCGTACCTAATCTATCTTCCATGAATTTATACACAATAAATACCGGCTTTTTTAAACTCGACGGCGGTGCCATGTTTGGCGTTGTGCCCAAAACCCTCTGGAACAAAACCAACCCCGCCGACGAGAACAACCTGTGTACCTGGGCCATGCGCTGTTTGCTGGTTGAGGACGAAGGCCGCCTCATACTCATAGATAACGGTATCGGCGATAAGCAGGACGCCAAATTTATGGGCCACTACTACCTGCATGGCGATGATACCCTCGATAAGTCGCTGGCTAAACATGGTTTTCATCGCGATGATATTACCGATATGTTTCTGACCCATCTGCATTTCGATCATTGCGGTGGCTCAATAGTTCGCGAAGGTGATAAATTGGTGCCCGCCTTCAAAAATGCTACGTATTGGAGCAACAAGCAGCACTGGGATTGGGCGGTTTATCCAAACGATCGGGAGAAAGCTTCTTTTCTGAAAGAGAACATCCTGCCCATACAGGAAAGCGGTCAGCTCAAATTTGTTGAGACGGTCGATCGTGAACAATTCTCCAAAAACATGTGTATCCGTTTTGCCTATGGCCATACCGACGCCATGATGCTGCCCCAACTGTACTACAAAGGCAAAACCATTGTATACATGGCCGACCTGCTGCCCTCAACCGGGCATATTCCTACGCCATACGTTATGTCGTACGATATGTTCCCCCTCAAAACGCTGACCGAGAAAAAGGCTTTTTTAGCCGAAGCCGTTGAAAAGGAATACATCCTCTATCTGGAGCACGACCCCATAAACGAGTGTTGCACCTTACAGCAAACCGATAAAGGCATCCGGCTAAAAGACGTTTTCAGGCTCGACGAGATATAAGTTAAATTATCCCGTAAAGCGGCCCGCCTTTTTCGCCCAGCTTGTCAACCCGCTTTTCAATTGCCGGGTCTTTGATCAGCGGTGGCGCATGATGTGGTTTTATACGCGCATCTATGATCAGCGGCCCTTTGCAGCCCCAGTGTTTGTGTTGGGTAAGATCGTTCACGCCATAAATATCATGGCTTGGGTTGCTCCGGGTAAAGGTTACCCAAACAAAGTTGTTGATGTTTTCGGCAGTAAAGCCGGCATCATCGCACAATACCATTAACGGTAAACTGTCCAGCTTCTCGTTTTTTAAGTGGTCATTCAAAATGCCAATTTCTTTCGCGGTTTCGCTTTCGCTGATATATTTGGGGGCTTCAACAGCCAAAACACCCGGCATCACCATTTTGTAATTGCTAAATGGTCGCGGTAAGCTAAATGCGGCGGGCAACTCTGTCCACAACTCCCGCCTTATTGCTCCTGCCACTACCACTGCTACTTTACTCCCCGCGTTCAGATCGCTGCCGCTATAGTCCAGAGTGTCAATGGTGGTCTTGGTATAAAAGTGCAGGTCGCGGCTTAGGTCTATCCGCTCCAGCACATGCCTCAAAAACTCTTGTATATAGTGCGTATGCAGGTCAGGGTTATCCTCTTTGGCTACAATAAACAGGTATTTGGCCAGGCTCAGCTGATTGCTTCCTAAAATATGGTTCGCCAGTGTTAGTATCTCTTGCGGCTGACGTCCGTCTAAATACGGCGTATACCGCTCACTGCCTATCGCGAAAAGAAGCGGGTGCACGCCTGCCGCGTCAACCGCGTTCACCTCATGCAGACCGGGTATCTCTTTCGGGATGGCGGTTCCTGCTATTTCGTGTATCAGCGCGCCAAAACTGGTGTCTTCCTGCGGCGGACGGCCCACCACCGTAAAACTCCATACCGGGTCTTTGCGGTGATAAACCCGGTTCACCTTCATCAGTGGGAAAGGGTGCGTTAAGCTATAATAACCCAAATGATCGCCAAACGGGCCTTCGGGCTTGTTTTGATGCGGCATCACCGTACCGGTGATCACAAAATCAGCATCTGCCGAAATGCAAAAGCCCTCGTCGTCATAATAATACCTAAAGCGGCGGTTACCCAGCGCCCCGGCAAAAGTAGCTTCGGATAGCCCCTCGGGCAGCGGCATCACCGCCGCCAGCGCGTGCGATGGCGGCCCGCCTACAAATATGCTCACCTTGAGCGGCTGGCCTTTGGCGTTGGCCTTGCTTTGGTGTATGCCAATGCCCCGGTGCAGCTGGTAATGCAGACCGATCTCTTCATTTTGCACGTAATCATTACCGCCCAACTGTATGCGGTACATGCCCAGGTTAGCGTTCATAATGCCGGGCGCGTCAATATCTTCGGTATAAACCTGCGGCATGGTCACAAAGGGCCCGCCGTCCATTGGCCAGTTCACAATTTGGGGCAGGTCGCTTATCTGGCAACGGCCAAAACTGATAGGCGCGTTCCTTCCGACCTTCATCGGCAAGGCCGATAGCGCGTTAAGTGCTACGTTAGCATATTGAAACGGATGCTTCAAAGCCTTTACCGGGTCGTTTTTTAGTTCGACCAGCGTTTTCATCTTATCCAGCGTATCCCTGAACATAAACCGCGAACGCTCGATCGTACCAAACAAATTGGACACCGCCGGAAACTTGCTGCCCTTCACATTATCAAAAAGCAGCGCCGGGCCACCATGTTCATAAACCCGCAGCTGTATAGCCGCCATCTCCAGGTAAGGGTCAACCTCCTGCCCAATGCGGACCAGGTGACCATTATTTTCGAGATCAGTAATGCAGGCTTGTAAACTGGAATAACCCATAGTAGTATTTATGCCCCGAAGTTAGGATTTTTTGTTGTTGCGTTGGGTTTGTTGAAAGGTTGTAATGTTTGAAAGTTGTAAAGTTATTGGATTACTGCTACTCGCTACTGCAACTGCTACTAAAAAAAACCCTTGGGTAAATATGGGTATTTTTCACAGTTTTTTCCACCATATCTTGCTCAATTCGCTCTAATCGCGTTTTTTTAGTTTTTAACCCTCAAAAAGCCTTGGGTATCCCTTGGGTATTGATGGGTACGACTTGGGTATACCCATGGTTTGATTTTCGCATAATTGCTGCTGTTCTCACTTTAGGTTTTCGCAAGATCAGGCTTGCCGCCAAAACTCCCTTCTCGAGAAGGGGTGCGGCTGGTTGTGCAGTGGCGGGGATGTGTTATTTCGTCGCGCGCAGAAACACACCCCTAACCCCTCTCAAGAGGGGAAATCGCTTTTTTAATTTTTTATATGCTTTGTGCAGCACCGATCAACTAATGACCAATGAACCAATGAACCAAACAAGGGGGGAAATTGTAAGAAATTTTCACAACCTTTTTTCCTCTTTCCTCTAAATTAAGCCTCGCGCCTAATCTCACAATATACGGAAAATTCATCAAATATCCAACATAAAAGTCATGCCGAACTTGTTTCGGCACCCCATCATAAAGGTCTGCTTTATTGCGCCGTTGTTGGTGTTATCACCAACGACTTTGAAAACGCCACCGACTGCAGTGAACCTATGGAATTATGTTGATCATTTTTGTAAAATCTCCAACTATGCCGCTGTATGATTTTCTTCCCTCTATAGACTTGTCCGGCATAAATTCAATCATCAATAAACTCTTGCTCACGGGTATAATTCCAGATATCATATAGGAATCCAGAAAGGAGACCGGTTTGCTTTTATAGCTAATAGAGATTGTATTGCTTAAGTGCATCTCCATATTTGTTTTAATTAGATACCCATCGCTAAGCAGATAGACGACATTATTTAATATAACCGGATTGCATGTGTTTTTAAGTTTTTGAGGATATATTTTCACCAAACCATTATTGATATTTATCACATACCCATATCCTTCATTATTACCATCTTCGTCCGTATAAGTGAATATCGAAAACATGAGGTAGCCATTTTCACAGAGCACTTTTGTGATACCTTTAATGCCCTTTTTACTCAAAATTAGTTTGTTTTTAATACTGACTGATAAATTATAATTATCGCCGGGTGCTTCTTTGCAAATCATTTTAATACCCTGGCTTTTAATAACTAAAGTGTTATTATCATCGAAACTAAGTAATTTGTCTTTTTTGATGCTGGTCACTGTAAAAATCGAAGTTGTGTCATTGGCCAGATTAAGCATTTTGGCTGTAAGTATTTTACCGCTTAACAGCAATAAGATGATTAAGAAAGCTAATTTATTCTTCATTGTACTTCGTTAATTATCATCTCAATACTCACATCTCAATACTCAAATCTACTTCAAATAAACATACGTTATCCCATCACCACCCCTGTCCGCGTGCTCATCCTCCATGCGGTCAACGGCGCTGTATTTGCGCAGGTATTCGCGGATGAGTTTGCGTAAAATACCATCGCCTTTGCCGTGAATGATCTTGAGGTTGCCAAAACCCATCATCAGGGCTTTGTCTAAGTAGCGTTCAATTTCGTATAGGGCTTCGTCGCCGCGTTTGCCCCGCACGTCTATCTCCGGACTAAAATTAGCCAGCGAATCCGTATTCCCCGCGTACGATTTGCGTACCTCTTTAGGCACTTCCTTTTTCGATACCTTTTGCACCCTGTTCTTTTTAGCCACAGTGCGCAGGTCGCCAATGGCGATGATCAGGTTATCGCGGGCTATTTCCATTACCACGCCGGTAGTCTCGCTGTCGGTTAGTTTTACCCAGTCGCCAATCTTAATGTCCTCATCCGTGGGTTTGGGCGCCACGGGTTTAACTGTGTTCTTTTTCAGCTCGGTATTCAGCTTTTCGCGAAGGTCGCGGGTCTTTTCCTTGTCGGCATTAGCGGCCTTAATTTCCGATATCGTATTTTCAACCAGCTTGTTCGCGTTCAGGATAATGTTTTTGGCTTCCTGTTTGGCCTCGCTCACCAGGGTGCGTTTGTTTTCGTCAAAATAGGCTTTTAGTTTTTCGTTCTCCTGCAACAGCGCGTTTACCCGGCCTTGCTGCTTTTCAAGCTGAACCTTGGCCATGTACAGTTCATTTTTTTCGCGTTCCAGGTCTATCAGTAAGGTGTCCACCTTTTTCTGGCTGTCGCCTATCTTGTTTTTGGCCAGGTTAAGCACTTGTTGCGGCAGGCCAATTTTTTGCGCTATCTCAAAAGCGTAGCTGCTGCCCGGCTTGCCAACCTCAAGCATATACAATGGCCGCATCTGCTGGTTATCAAACAGCATCGAGGCGTTTTCCAACCCTTCGGTATTGCTCGCGAATATTTTTAGGTTGCTGTAGTGCGTGGTCACCATGCCCTTTACCTTTTTATGGTTAAGCGCCTCCAGCACGGCTTCGGCAATGGGGCCGCCAAATTGCGGGTCGGTACCAGTACCAAACTCATCGATCAGTATCATGGTCTTATTATTGGCCTTCTCCACAAAATTTTTCATTTTGCTCAGGTGGGCGCTGTAGGTGCTCAGGTCACTTTCTATCGACTGGTCATCACCAATATCTACAAATATCTGTTTAAAAATACCCATCTCGCTGGCCTCGGCAGCAGGTATCAGCAAACCGGCCTGCACCATCATTTGCAGCAGGCCCACGGTTTTCATACAAACCGATTTACCCCCGGCGTTAGGCCCCGATACCACTACCACACGCGTAGCATCGTCAATTTGGACATTAAGCGGCACCACGGTATTATGCTCCTTTTTAAAACTGAGCAGCAGCAACGGGTGGCGCGCGTTCACCAGTTTTAGTTTGGCATCGGGCTGCATCACCGGCATGGTAGCTTCAATATCTATCGCGAAAAGCGCTTTGGCGCGCACAAAATCAAGCTTGGTGAGCAGACTATGGTACGACAGCAGGAGCGGGGTATAAGGCCGCAACTCATCGGTTAGGGCAGTTAGTATTTTTACTATCTCGCGGCGGCGTTCAAATTCAAGGTCGCGTATCTTATTGTTCAGTGTAAACACCTCTTCCGGCTCCATATACACGGTTTGCCCGGATGCCGACTCATCATGGATAAAGCCTTTAAGCTTCCGCTTATTTTCCGCTAAAAGCGGGATGCAAAGCCGCCCGTCGCGCATGGTCAAACTACCATCGGCGGTCCAGCCGCTGCCGGTAGCGCTTTTAAAAATATGGTCTATCTTACGGCGGGCCTCCTGCTCGGCTTTGGCTATGCCTGCTGTAATATCCATCAGCTCGCGCGAAGCATTAGGCCGTATCTTACCCTTTTGGTCAATAACCCGGTCAATATGTTTCAGTATCACCTTTTCAATAGGCAGGTGCTCAAACAAAGCTTCCAGGTTGGGGTAAAGCCCCTCGCGCTCGTTAAAATAACCGATCACGGCAAAGACCGTGGTGAGCGATGCCTGTACCTGGTAAAACTCCTCCTCGCTTAAAAAAACGCCCTCAACCCGGGCCTTGTTGGCCAACGTTTTGATATCAAAAAAATGATGGATGGGCAGGGGCGCGTCGTTTTCCAGTATGTTTTTAAACTCCTGCGCCTGGTGTAAAAACTTAACCACCTGGTCGTAATTGTTCATTACCTGTATGCGGTCAACCATTTGCTGGCCCATCACGCTCAGGCAACGCGTTTTTATCAGTCCTTTTACCTCGGTAAAACCAAGCTTGTCAACACTGTTATCGGGGTAAAGCATGGTTATTTTACTGCTTTATTTTTGAGGGTATCGGGTTTAACCTGCTTCTTCTTCTTCTTTTTAGCTTTTTGCTCCAGCTTCTTTTGCGCAAGTTGTTGCTTGATCAGGTTGGCCTGGTACAATTTGGTCGCTTTCGCGATCGAATCCTGCACATGCTTAACCCGTATTTTACCCAACGAGTCCGTGCGGTTCTTCAATTTGATCGAGTCGGCAATATATTTCGGGTTACTCCGCTTGATCTTGTCCAGGTGGGCTTTCACTTTTTCAAGCGAATCCTTTTTCTCTTTCAAACGGCGCTCAACGCCCCCATATATGATCAGCAATTCATCGGGGTGTAGTGTGTAATACTTTAGGTTAGCCCTAAATTGCGCGCTGTCAACATGATGTATTTTAAATACGGCCATATAAAGCGCCAGCCCATGCTTGGTCAGGCTATCCGGAATGGGTGTTACATTGGCCATACTGGCTTCTACAATGTGCATATCGGTAAGCAAGGCCGCCATCTGTGGCTTGGTCAGCATCTTGTCGGGCTCACCTCCGGGTCCGCCGCAGCTAATAAAAAAGCATCCTAAACAAAAAAACAACCCGATATAAAAACGCATTCTGTAATTTAGCACCATTTAATGGGTAAAATTACGGATTAATGAGTATTGCAGATAATATAAAAAATTTAAAAACCGAGACCGGCAGCCTGAACGTTAAATTGGTGGCCGTATCAAAAACCAAGCCTGCCGAAGAAATTGAGGAAGCCTATGCCGCCGGCCAGCGCGTTTTTGGCGAAAATCAGGTGCAGGAACTGATTGAAAAGTATGAAAAACTACCTAAAGATATCCAGTGGCACCTCATAGGCCACCTGCAAACCAATAAGGTTAAATATATAGCGCCTTTCATTACACTGATCGAATCGGTAGATAGTTTAAAGCTTTTGCAGGAAATTGATAAACAGGGCGCCAAAAACAACCGGATAATTGACTGCCTGCTGCAGGTTTATATTGCCGATGAGGATACCAAGTTTGGTTTAGGGTACGATGAGCTGATCGAGCTTTTACGGTCAGCCGAGTACGCCGCCATGAAAAACATACGCATTACCGGCCTGATGGGTATTGCCACCAATACCGATAAAGAAAAACAGATCAGGGATGAGTTTCATGAATTGAAGGTATTGTTCGACGGTATCAAAGCAAGTTTTTTCCGTAAGGACGCGGCATTTAAAGAAATATCGATGGGCATGTCGTCCGACTATAAATTGGCCATTGAACAGGGCAGCACCATGGTACGCCTTGGCAGTACCATATTTGGCCAGCGGATAACTAAACATTGGAAAAATAATTAACACCCGACAGCTCCCCTCTTGAGAGGGGCAGGGGTGTGTCTCATCACCATAAAGGAATATACAGCACAATATATGAGCGTAAATTTACGAGAAGCCCGCAAACAAGATTGCCCCCGCCTGTTAGAACTGGTACACGAACTTGCCCTGTTCGAAAAAGCGCCCGAAGAAGTGGACGTAAGCCTCGACGAGTTTGAAGAAGCAGGCTTTGGCCCCAAACCCGTTTGGAAGGCTTTTGTTGTGGAGGTTGACGATTACATCGTAGGCTTCGCGCTGTATTATGTACGCTATTCCACCTGGAAAGGCCGCCGCGTTTATCTCGAAGACCTCATCATCACCGAAAATATGCGAGGCAAAGGCTACGGCAAACTATTGTTCGACAGGATCGTTCAGGAAACCAAAGAACTGGGCTTTAGCGGCATGGTTTGGCAGGTGCTCGACTGGAACCAGCCCGCCATCGATTTCTACAAAAAATACGAAGCAGGCATCGAGGCCGGGTGGTTAAACGCATCGCTCAGTAAGCAACAGGTACAAAAAGCATGAGGTTAAAAAGCGCAATATTTGTTTTGCTTATCGTGATGGCATTTTCATCGTGCTTTCAAAATCATAACGGCAAGTTAAACCCAGGTGATATTACCAGCGATACCCTTGGCCACACCGCCGAAATAATTATTAAACGCGCCGATGATTGTGGGAACAAACCCGACAGCGCGTGCAGCAGCGCCGAGATACTTTACCCCGTTTTTCCAGATCAGGAGGCCTTGAACGATACCATTAAACAAAAACTATTATGCCTGTTTGATGCCCACCCGGATAAAGACCTGGAGGCCCGTGCCAAACATTTTATTACGGAGTACGATGCTTTTAAAAAGACCAAAAAACATTCGTTGCTGCCATTTAACCTAAACCTTAAAGCGCGCATCATCAGGCAGGATTCGAGTTTGCTCACTTTAGAAATAAGCGGCTCATCCTTTTCGGGCAACGCGCACCCTATCCATCAAACGTTTTTTACAAACTGGAACACCAAAGCGCAAAAGCAACTATCTTTAACCGACATCTTAGTCGATGGTTACCTTCCCAAACTCACCAAAATCGCCGACACCATCTTCCGCAAAAACGAAAACCTCAAGGATACCTCCTCGCTCGCCCGCGACTACTTTTTTAAAGGCAATACGTTTTCGCTCAATCAAAACTTTCTGATCACGCCCTTAGGTATCCGGTTTTTGTACAATGAATACGAAATCAAACCCTATGCCGCAGGTATTACCGATCTGTTTATCCCATATTCGCAAATCAAAAGTTTACTCAAACCCCATACGGTGGTAAGTCAATATCATTTATAATGCAGGTATATAAATTTGGAGGCGCATCGGTTAAGGATGCTGCCGGTATCATCAACTTAAGCGAGATCGTCCGTAAAAACCAGGACAAGCAATTGCTCATCGTGGTATCGGCCATGGGCAAAACCACCAACGCGCTCGAAAAACTGACCCATGCCTACGTAGCCCAAAGCGACGATATGCACAGTATTTTCGACGGGATCAAACAATACCATTACGATATTATTGATGAATTGTTCCCGGCAGGTCACCCGGTGTTTGACGAGGTAGCTAATACTTTCGTGGAGATCGACTGGGCAATTGAGGAGGACCCGCACGACGATTTTGATTTTATTTACGATCAGATCGTGTCCGTAGGCGAACTGGTATCAACCCGTATAGTTAACGCTTACCTCAACAAAGCCGGGGTAAAAAGCCACTGGCTTGATGCCCGGGGCTATATCCATACCGATAACACCTATCGCGAAGGTTTGATAGATTGGGATAAAACAGGCAAAAGCATCACGCGCGATGTACCTGCCCTGCTTAACAAAGGTGTGGTGGTAACACCGGGCTTTGTTGGCGGCACTTCCGAAAACTTTACCACCACGCTTGGGCGCGAGGGGTCGGATTATACTGCCTCCATTTTCGCGGCCTGTTTAAAGGCGGAGTCGGTTACTATCTGGAAGGATGTGCCCGGTGTACTCAACGCCGACCCAAAACTGTTCCCCAATACCGTAAAGTTTGATGAGCTGAGTTATGCCGAAGCCATCGAAATGACGTATTACGGTGCCAGCGTTATTCACCCTAAAACCATCAAACCCCTGCAAAATGCTAAGATACCTTTACTGGTAAAACCATTTTTGCACCCCGAGGAACCCGGTACCATCATCCGCGAAAGCGAATATATCCAGTACGAGGTCCCCGTCATCATTGTCAAGCAAAACCAGGTGCTGCTGTCCATCTCTACCAGGGATTATTCGTTTATCTCCGAAAACCACCTGAGCGATATCTTTAAGCTGCTGGCTCAAAACCACGTTAAGGTCAACACCATGCAAAACTCGGCCCGTAGCTTTACCGTTTGCTTTGACCATGATGAACAGCGTTTTGAAAAATTGCTGTCGGTTTTTAAAGCCGATTTTCGCATCAAATACAATAGCGGCCTTAAACTAATAACAGTGCGCCATTATAAGCCTGAACTATTAAAAGAACTGACCGCCGCCACAACAGTATTACTTGAGCAGGTAAGCCGCAATGCCGTGCAGTTGGTGTTAAAGTAAAACTTATTTTAATTACCGTGGTTGTATAGTACTAATTTTTATACAACATGGATAAGTTAACAATAAACGAACGGCGCCTGCTGGCCGGGAAACTAAAAGATAGCCGCAATTTTCTGATGCACTTTATCAGGATAGTTTTGGTGCGGCCCGAGTTAAGCGAAAGTTCAATTAAAAACGGCAAAAACCTGCTCACCTACCTGGATAATATCCCCCAGATTTTACCCGAAGGCTTTTTTTTCGACGTGATCATCAAGATATATAACTACGGTAAGGATAGCGGCCTGGATACCGAACCTGGCATTTACTGGATAGCCTGGCAAGCCGAACTGAACGAAAATACCCTGGCCTACTGCCACCATACGCATACCCTGCTCCAAAACGGCGAACGCGAAAAAATTGCAAAGTATGAGTACAAGTACCAGGTGTGGGATGACGGTGGCCGAAGTGAAGAGGACATTCCCATGGATCTGGAAGACCTGCAGGTACCGTTTCTAAACAATGCCGCAAACCCGCATAAATTCAGGCCACAGGGTTCATGGCTGAGTGCCAGCATTAGTTTTGATAAGGGTGATGTAGAAGTGCCTAAAATATCGTAAAAAAGTCGCGCAGCTTATTTTGGTAAGCCTGGCTGTACACCTTTACGCCATCGTAGATCACAAAATCTTCATGGGCAGTTGGTGTTTTGCTGTGCGATAAAACCAATATTTCCCGGTGTGGCTCTGAGTAGGCGAACGACTTTATGAAGATCACCTTCTGCAAGTGCAAACCCTGTTGATCAGCCAGGCTTTTAACCAATTGTGCGGTGGGCAAGGGCAATATGAGCCAGCACTCGCCGCTATCGGCTAAATGCTCCGAAACTTGTTCAATTAACTCTTCAAAAAAACCAGTATCGGCATGTTTAGCCAGGTTCATTTGTTTGGCCAATGCCTCGAGCGAATTGATATAAAACGGCGGGTTGGATACAATGAGGTCGTATTTTTTATCCGGATGTGCTTCAAAATATTGCTGAAAGCTGTCGGCGTAAATGTGAGGTTTGTGGTTAAATGGGGCGTTTTCAAAATTACGCTGTGCAGTTTCGGCGGCGGCCTCATCAAGTTCAACCGCGTCAATTTTGGCCTGTTCAAACTTTTGCGCCAGCATCAAAGCGATAACGCCCGTACCCGTGCCGATATCCAATATAGTTCGCGGCATATCGGTATCAGCAAAAGCGCCCAGCAATACCCCGTCGGTATTGATCTTCATGGCACAGCCGCTTTGGTCTACGGTGAATTGTTTGAAACGAAACATTTGCGTAAATTTAACAAAATGTATACCATGCTTACTATACGAGCTGTTTGGTTTGATGAGGGGAATATCTTTGTAAAGATGAGCAACGATAGTATAATTGGTACGCCTATCAGTTGGTACCCCAATTTAAGTAAGGGTACCAAGGCTCAGCTAAAAAACTTCGAGATCAAAGGAAACGGCAAATGGTTACACTGGGCCGATTTGGATGAGGACCTTTCTGCCGAAGGTTTTTTAGCCGTGGTTTCAAGCCACATGGCTATACATTAACGGCCAATTCAGCACTATCTTTACCGTTCATATATTTCTATCGGCAAACCATCAGGATCGGCAAAAAAAGTAAAACGCTTACCGGTAAATTCATCTGTCCTGATTGATTCAGTAATAACATTGTGCGTAGCCACGTGCTTGATGGCTACCTCAATATCATCAACCTCAAAAGCCAAATGGCGCAAACCCGCAGCCTCCGGGTGTGATACCCTCGTGGGTGGATCAGGGAAAGAGAACAACTCTATCTGGTACAGGCCGTTAACTTCCAGATCGAGCTTGTACGAACCCCGCTCCTTGCGGTATACTTCTCTAACTACAGTCAAACCCATCACCTCCGTATAAAACTGTTTCGACTTTTGATAATCCGAACAGATAATGGCGATATGGTGTACCTTATTGATCGTAAGCATATGGTGTTTTAAATTCCCTCCCTGGGGAGGGGGGGCGTTGGTTTGTGAAGTAGCAGGGAGGGGTTTATTCGCCCCGCTTATCGGTTAGACCCCTCCCTACACCCTCCCACTGGGAGGGAATCGCACGGCCCTGTGCTCTTAATTTGCGTGGTTTTACTCGCCTAAAATATTATGCAGCACGTTATCGTAAACGTTTTTAACCGCAGCGGTGGTACCAAACGGTTCCCCATCTACCAACAGGTCGCCATTGTTAACTGTACCTAACAAACTAAATTCAACTTCGGATGTCGAAAGCAACTCAATAAAGGCTTCCTGCTGTTCCGGTTTAACCGAAACCACAATACGGCCCTGTGCTTCGCCGAAAAGGAAAGCATCCTTACGGATAGCTTCATCACTATCGATAGCGAATCCTAAACCGTTTGGCATGGCCGATTCTAATAAAGTGATATACAAGCCGCCATCCGCAACATCATGCGCCGATTGTATCAGTTTTTGTTTGATCAATTGTTTGATAACCTGGTGCGTGGCGTACTCTTTATCCATATCAAAATACGGCGCAGGTGCGGCCAGTACTTTATGGTACGATGCCAGGTATTGGCTCGATGCGATATCGTTTTGCGATTCGCCTACCAGATAGACCAGGTCGCCGGCCTGTTTAAAGTCGGCGGTCATGATATTGCCGATATCGTCCATCACACCTAACATTCCAATGGTTGGCGTTGGGAATACCGGCCCGTCATCGGTCGATTGGTTATAAAAGCTTACGTTACCGCCGGTAACCGGGGTCTCAAATTTGGTACAAGCCTCGCCCATGCCTTTTATAGCGCCAACAAACTGCCAGTATACTTCGGGCACATAAGGGTTGCCAAAGTTTAAGCAATTGGTGATAGCTACCGGCTCACCACCAGCGCAGGTAATATTACGGGCAGCCTCGGCAACGGCAATAGCTGTACCCTTTTGCGGGTCAGCATACACATAGCGCGAGTTACAGTCAACGGTTATTACAATCGCCTTATCAGTATCCTTAACAGCCACAACAGCTGCATCGCAAGGCCGGTTGGTGGTCATGGTAGCAGTACCCACCATGCTATCGTACTGGTTGGTTACCCAACGTTTTGATGCGATGTTGGGGTGCGATACCAGATGCTCGGCAACAGCCTTTAAGTTGGCCGGTTGGGCAATATCTTCTATCTTAAATTGTTGATTTTTTGCAAAGTAGGCCGGTTCTTTATACTCACGTTTGTAAACCGGTGCACCGCCACCTAAAACCAGGTCATCGGCAGGTACATCGGCAACCAATTGGCCGTGCATATAATAATGTAAACGTTTGGTATCGGTAACCTCGCCAATAATGGCGCAGTTCAGGTCCCATTTATCAAAAACAGCTTCAACCTCTGCTTCGCGTCCTTTGTGCACCACAATCAGCATCCGCTCCTGAGATTCTGAAAGCAATATCTCAAAAGGCTGCATATTAGCCTGGCGGGTCGGCACTTTATCCAGGTCGATACGCATACCATGTTCGCCCTTGGCCGACATTTCGGAGTTGGAACAGATAATGCCCGCCGCGCCCATATCCTGCATGCCTACAACCGCTCCGGTTTTTATCACCTCAAGGGTAGCCTCTAACAATAATTTTTCCTGGAAAGGGTCGCCAACCTGTACAGCAGGCAGGTCGTTCACCGAATCTTCGGTGATGTTTTTTGACGCGAAGGCCGCGCCATGTATTCCATCCTTGCCCGTTGCCGAGCCTACAATGTATACCGGGTTGCCTACGCCGTATGATGTTGCCGAAACCGTTTCGCCTGCTTTAACTATGCCTGCCGAAAACGCGTTAACCAGCGGATTGATATTGTAACATTCGTCGAAGAACAACTCGCCGCCAACGGTTGGTATACCAAAAGCGTTGCCATAATCGCCGATGCCTTTTACCACGCCTTTGACCAGCCATTTGGTTTTATCCAATTTCAGGTCGCCAAAACGCAGTGAGTTCAACTGAGCTATCGGGCGTGCGCCCATCGTAAAAATATCGCGGTTAATACCGCCTACGCCTGTTGCCGCACCCTGGTAAGGCTCTAAGGCCGAAGGGTGGTTATGGCTCTCTATCTTAAAAGCACAGCCAACGCCATCGCCAAGGTCAACCAAACCGGCATTTTCTTCGCCGGCTTTTGCCAGCATACGCGGGCCGTCTTTAGGCAAGGTTTTTAACCAGGTTATCGAGTTTTTGTACGAGCAATGCTCGCTCCACATTACCGAAAAAATAGATAGTTCGGTAAAGTTGGGCACCCGCCCCAGGATCTCTTTAATGCGGTCGTATTCTTCGGGCAATAAGCCTAAATTTTTGGCGGTCTCTACGGTGGTTAACTGCTGCTGCTCCAAGGTTTGCGTGTTATTTTTAACGATGCCGCAAAATTAGGAAAATGGATGTAAAACGGGCTTAAAATGTGCGAATGTTTTAAACGTTAAGCGTTAATATATTAACATTTGGGATTGTTTTACCGAAACAAGTTCGGCACAGGCGTGCCTCGCAATTGACGCACAGAGAAAAGCAAATTAATAAAATTCGAAATTGAACATTCGAAATCCGAAATAATTTTATCTCACCATCCTAAAATTAACAGGAAGCTTGTATTTGATACGGATAGGCTTGCCATCTTTAATCCCCGGCTGCCATGCAGGCGATTGTTGCAGTACACGTACAGCTTCTTCGTCAAAACCATGCCCGGCAGGTTCATCAACCACAATATTGCTGATGCTGCCATCTTTTTCGACAATAAAACTTAAAAACACTCTGCCGGATATGCCTTGATGCCTTGCTTCATCCGGATAAATCAGGTTTTTTTGCAAATAGCTTGCCCAACTTTGCGCACCGCCAACAGGTATTGGTTTCGTTTCGGCAACCGCGTCCGGGTAAACGGTTTGGTCGTCGGTGGTAATTACAGGTGCCGTTTGTATAGCCGTATTTTGGGATGGGTTTTCAACCGGTTGGGTATTTGCTGGTTGCACTGTAGTGGGATGAGCAGGGCCAACCTGGGTTAAAACGCAATACGGATGCCCGTTGCCGGTATGCTTTTGCACATGCGCATAAGTGGTTTTTTTACCCGTTGAACTGATGATCACAAATTGTTTTACCGTAGTAACGGTTGTTTGTGGAGTTGTCGGTTGTACCGCGATAGGCGCGGGTTTATACATTAAATAACCTATAAACCCTAATACCCCGATGGAGAAAAATGTAAGCGCTAAAGCCTTAAACACCCTTGCCGTATAATGCTTCCGCAGATCGTACGCCCCGTAGCTTTTGTTCCGGTCTTTAAAAACCAGTTCAAGCCACTCATCGCCGTATATATCCACGTTATTGATAGCCATAACGGTAAAGGTTTATCTAATACTAATATACGTATATAATTAACAATTTCTATGTAATTTTTTTGTTGATTGGATGAGTGATCGTGAGATTTAAAACTGCTACTGCCTCTGCAACTGCCACTATCTTCCCGGCTTTCAGCTTCTTGCTTCCGGCTCAAAACCTACCACTTCTGTGTATCTATCACCTTTTTACCATCGCTTTTTTTAACAGTCACAGGGCCGTTTTCCATGTACGGTTTAAACCGGCTGCTAAATTTCCTGCCAAATGCCGCGCATTCGTCCAGGTAATGGTCGGCATCTTTAGTTTCTGCTTTTTTAGCGATCTGCTCCATAGGTACATCCATACCCGGTTGCGGCACCATATTGTTATAGCGGTCTCGCACATAGGGCGTAAAGACAAAGTCGGTTAACCAATAACGGTATTTCTGGTCTTTAACCTCAACTTTCACTGTAAAGGATATCTTACCATCGTCATGCTTGGCCATCATTTGCGCCCTCGATACCATAAAAAAACCTTTTGCCTCAAAAGTATGTGCATCGGCGTCCTTCGCGGTTATTTTAAATACATCGCGGTTATAAGGCAGGTTAAAAAAATCAAGCCCACGGGCCAGCAGCACGTTAGCCTCGGCTTTACTTGCCACCGTGCGGTAATAAATATATTTACCATGTTCGTCAAACGCTAACGAATCCTTTTGGGCCAATACAGCCTTACCAATAACCAGCAGGCAAATTAAAACGACTATCTTTTTCATAACTAAAAATAAAGCCGCCCCGATATTACCGGGGCGGCTTCTAAATTATAAAATAATTTTTGTTTAGAAGGCGTAAACAGCGCCGATCAGGAATTGAGCAGCCGATGTTGATGTTTTACCGTTGCTGTCTAAAAACTGGGCTTTTGAACCATTATCAAACCTGAACTCAGGAAGGATAGTTAAAGCGCCCGATTTAATAGCGGCAGTTGCAGTTAAAGCGGTTACAGATTCGCCTGGGATAACGCCCGAGTAAGTAACGGCTGTGCCTTTAGTGCCGGTTTTAGCAGTAAAATACTCGCCGCGTAAACCTAAGGTCACTGTTTTTGATACAGCGTATTGCGGGTATAAGGCAACACCGTCAAAACCACCGCTAACACCTAACGATTTGTAGGTTGGGGCGGTAAAATCGGCCGCGTTTAAACCTAATTTAAACTCAGGGGTTATCTGGTAGTTGGTGGTCAGGTCAAACTCGGTGCCCGAGTAGCTGCCCGCAGCTACATTGATATACGCTGTCCAGTTTTTAACAGGTACCAACATCAGTTGCGCGCCAAAAGTTGAAACGCTGGCCGACGAAGTGTAAACATTCCAGGCATCGTTAAAAATACCGGCCATTAAGCTGGCTTTATCGCTAAAGGTGTAAGTTAATTTAACACCTGCATTTTGGAACGGACCGTTAGTAAACAGGTACGAAGTTGAGTAGTTAAAGTTGCCTGTCGGCGAAATAACCTCGTAACCTACAAAGGTAGACATGTAACCACCGGTTACGTTTAACGCCGGGGTAAGATCGTAGCTAACATACAGGTTTTGAATGTGGTAGCCAGCGGTAGGTATCGATTGATCAGAACGTGGACCGAAAGATAACTCGCCTACAAATGCTGCTTTACCGGTTTTCTTTTTAAAACCAAGGTCTAACATGCCAATCGAAATTGAGTTGTTATCATTAGCAAAGCTGGTTGGCACGTTACCGCCTTTGGTGCCTGCAAAATCGGCTTTCCAGTAAGCGTCAACAGAGCCGGTTATTACCAAAGGGGCGTCGGCTGTTACTTTGATCGTATCCTGGGCTTTAGCAACCAGACCCGATGCGGCAATAGTTAAAATAAGTAATAATTTTTTTTTCATGATTTTTTGTTTAGATTGAAATTGTTGATTTGATTGAGTGATTTGTTTAGTAATACTTTGTTTTTTTTTGATCAAGGCATGGCATAACCAATATAATGCCGTAATTGCATTGATCGGGTATAATCGTTAAGGTCAGTTAATTAAGTCTTTTTTATCCCTTAAGGGTTTTGAAAATAACCTATCATACTGATAAAAACTATCAATATGATAGGTTATCTGTTTTTAAAATACCCCATACCCGGTATAAGCGGGCATGGGGTAAGTATATTATTTTGCAAGTGCCGGACTCGCGATCTCTATATCAGCAAGCTCGGTGTTGATCATATCAGGGTAAGCCGATGTGCCGTGCTCAAATACGTCCAAACCACCAGGGCCTGTTTCGCCATGCTCTTCAACACGCAGTTTCCATGGGTGTGGTAATTTATTGATAACCCACATCATGGCAAACGATACGATGAACGTTGCAATGGTAATGGTAAAGCTACCAATAGCCTGGGCTTTTAATACCGCAGTACCACCGCCATAAAACAAGCCTGATAATGCAGAACCTGCAGGATAACCGCCTAATTTAATACCAGGGCAGGCAAAAAAGCCTAACGATAATGTTCCCCAGATACCAGCCATGCCGTGAACCGGAACCGCACCGATCGGATCGTCAATTTTCATATACTCTAATGCGTAGGTAGCTAAAAATACCACGCCGCCTGCAATAAAACCAATTAAAACAGCGCCCAGTGGCGATACCCAATAGCAAGGGCAGGTAATGGCCACCAAACCACCTAATAAACCGTTTAAGGTAAAGCCGATATCAAATTTGCCTTTGGTTGGGCCAAACCATAACGCCATTAACATAGCGCCTAAGCCACCTGTACAAGCTGCAATTGTAGTGTTAAAAGCAATACGGCCTATACCATCAGCATCCATTGCCGATAGCGTGCTGCCCGGGTTAAAGCCGTACCAGCCAAACCATAGTAAAAAGGCGCCCACCGTTGCAACCGGCAGGTTGTGTGGCGCAGGCATACCGCCCCCGTCTTTCATAAACACCCTGCCTATCCGCGGCCCTAATACCATTGCGCCGGCGAGCGAAATTACCCCGCCGATGGTATGCACCACCGTTGATCCGGCAAAATCATGGAAAGGCTGTCCTAATGTTTCCATAAAGCCGCCTTTTGCACCCATAGTTGCCAACCATCCGTCTGGTCCCCAGGCCCAGTGGCCGATAATAGGATATATAAAACCGGTTACACCAATACTGTACAGGATATCGCCACGGAAACCGCAACGGCCTATCATTGCACCCGATGTAATGGTTGAGGTGGTGTCGGCAAATGCAAACTGGAATACCCAGTGCGCCAACACAGGGATGCCTGTAGCCTCGTAAGTTTCCGGAGTGCCTTTCAGGAAGAACCATTGTTGGATGCTGCCGTCTTTTAACAGGCCGCCCCAGCCAATAAAGCCGTTACCGTGACCGAACATAAAGGCGTAGCCAATAGCCCAGAACAGGATACCGCAAAGGCAGGTATCAAAAACGCACTCCATTAAAACGTTAACCGTTTCGCGGGTACGTGCAAAACCAGCTTCTAACATTACAAAGCCTGCCTGCATACCAAATACCAAGAAAGCTGCTACCAACGTCCAGGTGGTGTTGATAGAGTTCATCATCGAGGTTTCAATTGCAGTTGGGCCAGCGGTTGCAGCATGGGCCGAGCCGCCTAATAAGCCTGGTAAAGTGATCATGGCTGCCAGCACGATCATTAATCCGAGTATCTTACCCGAAAAAATGGTAATGCCCAGTTTCCATTGGTCCGGTCGGATACCCGCCCAGTTTGAAGAGGCTTTCGCTTCTCCGCTGCCTTTAAAAAAAGGTAGTCTGTTTTTGATAGTTGTTACGTTCATTGTTTGTTTTATTTAGTTTGATTGATAAGTAAGTTACGCTTTAAAGGCTTTTAGTAAAAATTTCACCATAATTGTCAGTTAAAATAATAAAATTGATAGAATTAGTGGATTTTTTTATCAGAATTTAACATTTTTTTAGATGTTTTTAGATATTCATGTGATTATTTGAATTATTTGATGAAATTATAAGTAATATTTTAAAAAAACAAGAGATTACATAAAAAAAATTAAAAAAAATTAAATTAACACATCAAAAAATAACCAAACTACAAAATCTTTATTTTAGGTATAAAAAATGCGTAGATTATGCAGAGTTTTCTATTTTTGATGTGAATTACTTACCAATTAATCCAAAATCATGTCAAATATTCGGTTTCAGGCCCTTCAAGCGGTGCTTACACGTACAATTCCTGAGGTAAAAGCACCCGGAGCTAAAATTTCTGACTTTTTTGCCTCAAATGTTTTCGATAAAAAGAAAATGATGGATTATTTATCCAAAGAAGCTTACCAAAGTATAGTTAGCGCTATCGAGATAGGCGAACCTATCCCACGCGATATGGCGGAGCAGGTGGCCTCGGCAATGAAGGCATGGGCAATGGGTAAAGGTGCCACACATTATACACACTGGTTTCAACCACTCACAGGTACCACAGCCGAAAAGCACGACGCGTTTTTTGAACCCGGCCCTGATGGATCGGCTATCGAGCGTTTTTCGGGCGACGCGCTTGCCCAGCAGGAACCGGATGCTTCGAGCTTTCCAAGCGGTGGCATACGCAACACTTTCGAGGCCCGTGGTTATACCGCCTGGGACCCATCGTCGCCCGCTTTCATCATCGAAAGCAACAGTGGCAAAACTTTATGTATACCTACCGTATTTGTTTCGTATACCGGCGAAGCGCTCGATTATAAAGCCCCTTTATTAAAGGCGCTCCATGTTTTAGATAAAGCAGCTGTGGATGTTTGCCATTATTTTGATAAGGGAATTGAAAAGGTAAATGCCAGCTTAGGTATTGAACAGGAATATTTTTTGGTTGACCTGGCCTTATTTAACGCCCGGCCTGACCTGTACCTGACCGGCCGTACCCTGTTTGGTCACGAGTCGGCAAAGGGGCAGCAGTTAGAAGACCACTACTTTGGGTCGATACCCGAGCGCGTGTACGCTTATATGCTGGATATGGAGACCGAGGCATTAAAATTGGGCATCCCGTTAAAAACACGCCATAACGAGGTTGCGCCATCGCAATTTGAGTGCGCACCTATATACGAAGAGATCAATTTAGCTATTGACCACAACCAGTTATTAATGGATGTGATGGACAAGGTTGCCAAACGCCATAACTTTAAAGTGCTGCTGCACGAAAAACCCTACGCCGGTATAAACGGATCGGGCAAGCACAATAACTGGAGCATGATAACCAATACGGGTAAAAACCTTTTGTCGCCAGGCAAAACGCCTAAAAACAACTTGATGTTTTTAACCTTTTTTGTGAACACCATTAAAGCGGTGTACGAATATGCCGATCTGCTGCGCGCATCTATCAGTTCGGTAAGTAACGATCACCGTTTAGGTGCCAACGAAGCGCCACCCGCTATCATATCTATATTCCTGGGTAGTCAGCTATCCGATGTTTTGGATGAGATAGAAACTTCGCGCATCAGCAAAAAAATAAAAGACGATGCCATGCTTTGGCAGGGCATACCCAAAATACCGAACATACTGCGCGATAATACCGACCGTAACCGTACCTCGCCATTTGCCTTTACCGGTAATAAGTTTGAGTTGAGGGCTGTAGGTTCATCGGCAAACTCGTCAAGCCCCATGACTATTTTGAACCTCATTGTTGGCCACCAGTTGCGCAGGTTTAAAATTGAGGTGGATAAGCTGATCAAAAAAGGGGAGAAAAAAGATATCGCTTTGCTCACCGTTATCAAAAAATACATCAAAGAATCCAAAGCCATCCGTTTCGAAGGCAACGGCTACAGCGATGAATGGGAAAAAGAAGCCGAAAAACGCGGCTTGTCGAACATCAAAACAACGCCTAAAGCGCTGGACGCTTTGCTTACCGAAAAGGTGGAAGACCTTTTTGTGGAAACCGGCGTATACAGCAAACGCGAATCGGAAGCACGGCACGAGATATTGCTGGAAAGCTTTTACAAAAAATTGCAGATCGAGGCTCGTTTAATAGGCGAACTGGTTACCAATGTTATTATCCCCACAGCGCTTACCTATCAAAGCAAGCTGGTAGAAAATGTAAAAGGGTTAAAAGAAATAGGTTTACCGGCCGAAACGTACGCCCCACAGTTAGACCTGATAACCCGTATATCAACCCACGTTAACTTTATTAAAAATAATGTGGACCAAATGATAGGCGAGCGCAAAAAGGCTAATGGTATTGATGATATGCGCGAACGGTCAATCGCTTACGATGAAAAAGTGAAAAGCTTTTTTGATCCTATACGCTACCACGTTGATAAACTGGAGCAACTGGTTGACGACTCGCTATGGCCTTTGCCTAAATTTAGGGAGTTGTTGTTTATTAAGTAGGGTAATTGCTAAGATGTTAACAAATACAATAACATTGTCCAATCGAATGCTTAAAGTATTGGCTGTAGTATTGGTAGCGCTAACATTTTTATTCGCTCACAATCATTTCAACAATATCATTACCTATAACTATGAATTTAATGACCTTAAAGAAGCAATTAAAAATCCAGACTATAGTTTAGACAGTCATAAAAAACAAATTTTACATGATATAATAAACACAAATTTGGAAATGATTACATCGGGGATATTGCTTTTAATAACTACTATGGTGGTATGGTTTCAGCCTAAATTCAAAGGGAGAATTAGCTATAAATAACAAGTGATAGTTATTTATAATGGTGGTTATTGGGAGGCGTCCCGGTAACCATTTTTGTTGGTGCGTTATTGTAACAAAACTTTGATACACTTTTTTCAAACCTATCGGCCAGGCCAGTGTTTAATAATTAATGTTTACAAATTATTAACCTATGAAAAAGATAGCAAAAGTTTTAATCTTAGCAGGTGCATTGGCCCTGGGTGTCCAGGCATCGCAGGCGCAAATTGTAGTAAGGGTACGCCCGAGGCACGAGAGGGTAGTTGTGCGCCCGCCTGCACCATCGCCACGCCACGTGTGGGTTGACGAGGATTGGCGTGCCCATGGCCGCGGATACCAATGGCAAGGTGGCCGTTGGGTAGCCCCGCCTCGTGAGGGAGCTGTATATGTACAGGGCCACTGGGAAAAACACCGCCACGGCGAGGTTTGGGTTGCAGGCCACTGGAACTAAATTATACCATAAAAAAGGCATCAGTAATTTGATGCCTTTTTTATTGATGTTATTTCCAGGAAAAAATTTGAGGATCATTCCGTCATCTTGGGCTTACCGTTCAGTTTACTTTTGTACTGCTGTATCAATTGAGCCATGCCGGTCACTATTTCGTCTAATTGCGAAATCGACTCGTTCATGTACTGTTTGGATATGGCTTGATCAGTAACGCTCTCATTGTCCATATCTATTAACGGCGCGAGGCTCATCAGGTTAGCCACCGGCCTGCGCAGCTCGTGCGATGTTTTAAACGCAAATTCTTCCAGTTCGCTTGCATAAACTTCAATGGCTTGTTGCGCTTTTTTGCGTTCGGTAACATCGCGGGTTATGCCCAGCACACCTATTACCGATTTAAACTTGCTGCAAACCGGCGTTAAATAGATCTCAACGTATTGATCCTCATTGTTGCGTAAACGTTTTTCCTCAAAAAATATCGATTCACCGTTGAGCACACGCTTATATATCGGCAACCATTTTTTAAAGGCTTCGTCCTTTACATACATAAAAATATTGTCGCCAATTTTTAGTTCCTGCTGGTCAAGCAGTTTGCGTGTTGTTTTAAATGCTTTGTTGGCCACAACGAGCGAGAAATTACGATCGAACGACCAGACCGAATCTACATACGCATCCACAATGGTTTGCAGGTTATGCGTTTCTAACTCTTTAAGTAACTGGCTGTGTTTGGTGTTGTTGGTAATGATGCAAATGGCTTCGTCCGCCTGGCTGCGGATGCACTTTAACTGGTAAAAGTCGTCGCCGTAATAAAACTCGATACATTGCAGGCGTCCGCTCTCAAAAGCGCGCGTTAAAAAGCCATTGAGCAGGTCGGTATGCGATGAGTTAAAAAGTGAGCTGAAACCACCATCAGCCTTATACAAACCATTTTTAAAAATAAGATCATCGGTATCCGCGTCAAAGCTGCGTATCACACCATCGCGCGCTATTTTAAAAGTATAGTTGTACATACCACTATAGCTTAAATTAGTTTAGGTATGTTAAAGCTATAGATAAATTTTATAGGTTGCTACAAAAAAGTACAAATAAACAGATTTACCTCTATTGCGCTTAGCTTATATCTTCAGCTTTTTCGCCTAATATGGTTGTGTTTTCAGCCTCTTTTTGAGCCACAGTAAGCTCTTTAACATACTGTGTTTTCAAGCGGTCGTAAAACGAGTGTTTGTCAATTAACACGGCCGCCAGGCTTGATACCATGCCCGCTAAAATTAAATGAAAGATCACGTTATTACGGTCGGTCATTTCTAAAACCAATATCACTGATGTGAACGGCGATCGTGTAACGCCGGTTAAAAAGCCTACCATCCCTGCAAGTATCAGCAAATTGGCATCGCCTTCGGCTAACTTAAACCATCCGGATATTAACGAGCCTATGCCCGCCCCCGCGCTTAACGCAGGGGCAAATACGCCACCCGCGGCACCTGTGGTGAATGAGATAACCGAGCCCGTCATCTTTAATACCGGGGCATACCAGGCCGAGTATTTATCGTGTGTAAACAAAACCCGCACCATGAGGTCTTTGCCCGAACCTAATATACCCAGATCGGCAAAGTACGCCAAAAATGCCATGACCAAACCGGCGCAAACCACATATACGGCCTGGTTATATTTAAAGGTCATCCGGCTTTTTAGCTTAAACACAAACATGATCAATTTGGCCATGCCGCTTGAAAGCAAACCGGTGATCAGGGCTACCAAAATAACCCCGGCAAATATAAAAGGGGCCGGGTTGTCTATTTTAGGGTAGCCCAGGTACAGGTAAGGGCCTAACAAGCCTTGGGCTGTTAAACCTGCAATAATTACGGATGAGAATATGGCCGTTTTAAAATAGCTGAAGTGGGTTTTGGTCAGCTCCTCTATCGCGAATACGATACCACCCAAAGGTGTATTGAACGCCGCCGCCAGGCCCGCCGCCGCGCCCGTCACGATCATATTGCGTTTAGCTATCCTCGGCCACCAGGCAGGTAATACCTGGTATACCAGTTTATATACCGATGCCGCTATCTGAATGGTTGGCCCCTCGCGTCCAATGGTCGCACCGCCAATGGCCATCACCAGGCTCGATGCCATCTTTATAACAATAATACGTAAACTAAGCAATTTGTCGACCAGGCTATTGGTTGCAGGTGCCGATAAGTATATGGCCGTTGTTACCTGTGGTATGCCGCTGCCACGCGCGTAAGGTGCAAATTTGTGCACCAGCCACCAGGCCAACAAAAAGCAAACGGGCATCAAAATAAAAAGCAGCCACACGTGGTAGTTAATGACCAGGGCGGTAAGCTTTTCGGCATATAAAAAAAGCTTGGCGTAAATTACCGCTATAATACCCGTAATTACGGATGCAAACCAAAAGGGTATGGCTTGCAGGGCGTTCTTTTTTAGGTTTTCGTTTCGTATACGGTCAAATGATCGTTTTAATTGCGAGCGCAGCCAGTAAATAGCATTCATGTAGTAGCGTGTTTTTGGTGTTGACAAAGGGGAGATATCAACATTATCCGGGTAGAATTCAACAAAGGTAATATGTACGGCCTATAAAACAGACTAAATATTATATTTGCCGCATGTTTTCTTCGCAAAGATACGATCAGCGTGGTGTTTCGGCATCAAAAGATGATGTTCACCGTGCCATACAAAACCTGGATAAAGGTATTTTCCCAAAAGCGTTCTGTAAAATTGTCCCCGATATTTTAGGTAACGACCCTGACTATTGCAACATTATGCACGCCGATGGCGCAGGCACCAAATCGTCACTGGCGTATACGTATTGGAAAGAAACAGGCGATGCTTCTGTTTGGCGTGGCATAGCGCAGGACGCTATCATCATGAACCTTGATGACCTGCTTTGTGTGGGCGCTACGGATGGCATCATCTTGTCATCAACCATCGGTCGCAACAAAAACCTGATAGACGGCGATGTGATAGCCGCCATCATCAACGGTACCGAAGAGATTTTAGAAGAACTACGCGGGCAAGGCATAGGCATCTACTCGACCGGTGGCGAAACCGCCGACGTGGGCGACCTTGTACGTACCATTATAGTAGATAGTACCGTTACCTGCCGTATGAAACGCAGCGATGTGATATCAAACCATAACATTAAAGCGGGCGATGTGATCGTCGGACTGGCATCCTACGGGCAGGCCAGTTACGAA
>JACXTT010000525.1_pt1 | contig 65253 bp, 57 predicted proteins | sample 9270951 | NCBI WGS metagenome assembly JACXTT01 (sample SAMN15532306, study PRJNA645909) | rock metagenome | isolation source: weathered quartz diorite | place: Puerto Rico | collected 2017-06-21 | reverse complement strand
CGGAGCAAGCGGCGCGGAATCCGCAATCGCATACCGGCCGCTACCTGGCGCGGGTGCTGAATGGCAACGGACAGGCAAAGCGCGGAGCGAACGGCGCATCCAAGTCCGCAGGGCCATCCGCTGCAATTTTAAATGGAGCCAAGACTCCTCCGGTTGAAACATGATGCGTCTGCGTCACCCCTTACTGGCTTCACGAACATTCTGGTATACCCTCTTGATCGTCTTCTTCGCAGGGGCGCAGCCTGCTACGCCACTCCTCGGTGACAAACTGATTGCTTTTGCGCAAGCCTCTCCAAGACAAAAAGCTGCTGGGCAATCTAAGTCGCAAAAAGTCGCCAATCCTCTGAACGAGCTGCTGGACGAAGCGAAGCGCGACATCGACAAGAATGAATTCGAAGCAGCCATCACTCCACTTCAGAAAGTCATTGTCGAACAGCCGGATTCGGCTTATGCGCACTTTCAGCTTGCGTACGTTTACACCGCGCTGAAGAAAACCAGCGAAGCGCGCGCCGAGTATGAGCGCACCATCGCCATTGATCCTAAAATGTCCGAAGCCCATCTGGACCTCGGGATACTTCTTCTGGACAAAGACCCCGCCGCATCCGTTGCGCCGCTGACTAAAGCCGCGGAACTCCTGCCGGCGGAAAGCCGCCCGCATTTTCTTCTGGGAGTCGCATTGGAGCGCAGCGGCAACGCAAGCGCTGCTACCACGGCTTTCGAAAATGCCGTAGCCCTTGATCCGCTGGACGTGGATACGCTGCTGCATCTGAGCGAGACGTACCTCGCCTTGAATCGCCCCGCGAATGCGGAACAAAAGTTTCGCAGCGCCATCGAGCGCCAGCCGCAGGATCCGCGTGCACTGCTGGGCCTGGCGCGCAGCCTCGACCAGCAGAAGAAACCGGAAGCCACCGAAGCGTATGAGCACTATTTGGCCGTGCAGCCCGCGGATTGGGCCGCGCGCGCCCGGCTGGTGCACCTGTATTTGGAGCAACAGAAATTTGATGCCGCCGATGCCGAACTCAACCGCGCGGATTCCGGGAAGCCATCTTTGGAATTGCTGAAACTTCGTGCCGACATCCAGATTGGCCGGAAAAAATGGGACGATGCCGTTCATACTCTTCAGGAGGCAGTGGCCCTGGCACCCGGCGAAGCGGAACTCCACGGTGGTCTCGGCCGCGTATATATGCAGAAGCGCGACTTTCCGGCTGCGGAAAAGGAGCTTCGCGCCGCATTGCGGCTCAATGGGAAAAACGCCGCGTATTGGAAGGACCTCAGCTCCACATTTTTTCTGGGTGGGAATTATCCTGCAGCGCTCGCGACTCTGGATGAAATTGCCAAAGTGGAACAGCCTATCGCCGGAACGTGGTTTGTCCGTGCAATTTGCTACGATAAACTGAACCAGCCGAAGCTCGCGCTGGAGGCTTACCAGAAATTTCTCGAGTTGGATCAGGACAAGAATCCCGATCAGGTCTGGCAAGCGCAACAGCGCAGCAAGGTGTTGCGACGGATGTTGGAGCAAAAAAGGTAACCGGATGAAGGCTCGCGGTACGTCCCTGGGAGCGGCTTTCGGCTTCGTGCTTGTTCTTTTTGTTTGGCCTCCTTCGGCAGCAAACCAGCTGGCCGATCTGCAGATGCGATTCGACCGGGAATCGGATTCTGTTCGCAAAGCGAAACTTCTCCATAAACTCGGCGAAGCTCAATTTGAAGCCGTCAGGCAAGCCGAAAAGGCCGGGGACAACAGTACCGTCGGCCTGACGCTGGAAAAATATCGGGACAATGTTCGCGCGACGTTCGATGCTTTGAAAAAGCAGCACCCCAACGCCGAGAAACAATCGAATGGGTACCGTCAGTTGGAAATCCAGGCGCGCAAGGGAATTCGGGAGATCGCAGAGAGTTTGCTCGTGGCTCCCGAGCCTTTCAAGCCACCGCTCGAAATCGTCCGCGAGGATCTCGCCGCCATGGATGACGAGCTGCTGAAACTGCTATTTCCAAACCGTCCGCTGAACAAGAAAGCTACAAACCCGCCTCCACCGGAGAAACAACCGTGAGATTGCTGACGCACGTCCTTTTCGCATCCGGTCTGGTTCTCAGCGCTTCGCAGGCCGGGAACGCCAGCCTTCAGCAACAGAAGGACTATCTCTCGTCCGTCGAAGCTGACAAAATCCGCGACGCGGAGAACAATACCAACGAGCGCATCCGGCTTTTTCTCCTGTTCGCGGAAGACCGTTTGAAGAAATTTCAATATGAACTGGAGCATCCCTCCACAAACCGTCATGCGGACATGTTGAACTCGCTTCTCAATGCGTATGTGGGCTGCGTGGACGACGCAGCGGATCTCATCCAGCTGGGGATTGAAAAACAGGACAACATCCGCAAAGGAGTTGAACTGATGTCCGTGCGCACCAAGGAGTTTCTGGTTATCCTTGAAAAGCTATCGGCGGAAGGCGCTGAACGCGAGATTTATAAGGACAATCTGGACGACGCGATCGAAGGTACGCGGGACGCGATGAACGACGCAGAGAAGGCCAAGAAAAAAGTGGCGCCTCCGCCGGTGCGCCGGAAGAATTGATGCGAATAAGAATCTGATGAGATCGGCAAACGCGAATCAACGAAAAAAGCATCCCGTGCCGGGCGGCGCGGCGCTTTTTCAGCGGGTGTTTACGCGGCTTGGGTGTGATGGCCGGCCGCCGCGTTTCCGCGTCGAGTTCTACGCCTATTCGAGCCTGGTGCTGACGATCCGGCGGCGCGAGGAGATGATTTACGTGCGGTTCTCGGACCTTTTGCGGCGCGCGCCGCGCTCGGTGCTCGAGGGTGCGGCGGCATTGCTTCTCGGGCGTGTGTACCGGCGGAAGGCGCCACGGTCTCTCGTCGAACCGTATTTGGAGTACGCGCGGAGCGATCGCACCCGGGCGCGCATGAACCGCATGCGCGGCGGGCGCGTCCGGCTGGCGGCCGCGAACCCTCGTGGGGAGTTTTTTGATTTAGGGAAGCTCTTCGAGGATCTGAATGGAAAATATTTCAGCGGAGAATTGCAGCGTCCGCACATTGGCTGGAGCTCGAAAAACTGGCGTCGGCAATTCGGCTGCTACGATCCCGGGCCTAACCAGATTCTGCTCAATCGGCGGATGGACCGCGCAAGCGTTCCGCAATGCGCCGTGGAATATGTTTTGTTCCACGAAATGCTGCACGTGAAGCATCCTACCCGGCGTTCCGGCTGTAGCTTGGTATCTCATTCAAAAGAATTTCGCGCCGAGGAAAAACGGTTCGAGGAGTTTGAACGAGCCCGCCGTGCCCTCGACCGTCTCGCGCGTTAATTCTTGCAGCGGCGAGTACGCTCACGGCGACGAAATGATTGTCAGTGCGGACGGGGAACAGGCCGGGAAAGACGAACACCGGGATTAATTCTTCTGTTTCTCCACTACCTTGTGGAGCTTGTCGATCCGCTTTTGAATCTTGTCTCGATCTTCCGCGTGGGGATACAAATCCAAATACCGCTGATAGGACTTGATGGCTTGCTTCTTCAAGCCCTTCTTCTCCTGCGCCTCGCCTAGAAATCGAAAGGGAATTGCGTAGCCGGGTTTTGCCAATGTAGCATCTTCGAAGCGGTCGATCGCCGCGTCTACATCGCCCTTTCTCATGTAATACTGCCCCACCTCGAGATCTTTTTCGGCTCGCAGCGGATCCCAAGTGGGCTGGTCCGGAGCGGATTTTGCTGCGGTGTCCTTATTTTTCTTATCGTTCTTTCCGGGCTTAGCAGTTGGCTTTTCCGGCGCAGGACTCGGCGGGTCAGAAGGTTTTGAGGAGGATTCCTGCGGCGGGTCTTGCGCGGGCGCAAGCGATACAGCGCACAACAGCAGAAGCGCCGCGAGAATTGGAATCGTATTCTTGAATCTCATGCCAGGCACAGAGGCTCTCCCACCTCTTGGATTGCCTCTAGTATGATGGAAGTTGTCCGCGATTGCAGCGCTCTGCATAAAACCCAATGGAACCCCGCGAAAAGGCCGCTTTGCTCCCCGAAACGCCAGGTGTCTACCTGTTCAGAGACGCTGGCGGCACTGTGCTTTACGTCGGAAAGGCGCGCAACCTGCGAAGTCGCGTGCGGTCGTATTTCCTGGAATCACGCTGGGCCGACGCGAAGACCGGCTCCCTCGCGCGGGAAATCGCCGACCTGGAGACGATTCTCGTAGGCAATGAGCGCGAAGCCCTGGCGCTCGAACACAACCTCATCAAGCAATACCGCCCGAAATTCAACGTCGTGCTGCGCGACGACAAGACCTATCCCTACATCAAGTTCACCGCCGCTGAAAAATATCCGCGCGTGTATTTCACGCGGCGCATCAAGAAAGACGGGTCGCTGTATTTCGGTCCGTACTTCCCGTCGAGTCTGGCGCGGCGGATTCTCCATTTTGTGCATAAGCGGTTCATGGTTCCGTCCTGCACGGTGGACCTCTCGCGATCTCATCCGCGGCCTTGCTTGCAGTATTACATCAAACGGTGCCTGGGCCCCTGCGTTACCGGGCTGACGACGGACGATCGCTACGCGGAAGCCGCGCGCGATGTGCGGCTCTTCCTGGAAGGCCGGCGGCACGACCTGATCAAAAGCCTCGAAGAACGCATGGGCGCGGCCGCGGAGAAAGAACATTTCGAGCAAGCTGCGTCCTACCGCGACCTGCTGCGCACGCTCGAGGACATTGAAGAGCGCCAGCGCATCGCTTCCGCACAAGGTGACGACACGGACGTCCTTGCGTACTACGCCGAACCGCCGCTGGTGGCGGCGAATCTTTTTCATTTGCGCGGGGGCCGCGTTGTCGATCGCCGGGAATTTTATTGGGAGGACCTGGAAGAATTTGATGCGCAGGAATTCGTGCCTTCCCTTCTGAAGCAGCTTTATCTGGAAGCGGAGTATCTGCCGAAAGCCATTCATGTTTCCGCGGATTTCGAGGACCGCGAACTTCTGGAGGAGACGCTGACGGAACGCGCAGGTCACAAAGTCGAGATCTTCACGCCGCAGCGTGGGAGCAAGCGCGCGTTTCTCGATCTGGTCGAGAATAACGCCAAACATTCCTTCGAACAGCGTTTCCGTGTGCTGAAGCCGAGTTCGAAAGCCATTGGCGAAGCGTTGCAGAATGCGCTCAATCTCGCGGAAGAAGCAAAGCGCATCGAGAGCTTCGACATTTCTCATATCCAGGGAACGGATACGGTCGCGTCCCTGGTCGTCTGGGAAAATGGACGAATGAAAAAATCGGACTATCGGAAATTCATCATTCGCGGTGAAGAAGGGCGCGGTGAGGACGGAGGCAACGCTCTACTGCCCCGGCTCAACGATGACTTTGCGAGCATGCGCGAAGCGGTGACGCGCCGCTACCGGCGGGTCCTGGAGGAGAAGAAAGAGCTGCCCGGGTTGATCCTGATTGATGGCGGGATCGGCCAGCTTCACGCCGCCGCTCAAGCGCTGGAATTGCTGCAAATCATCAATCAACCGATGGCCAGCATCGCAAAAAAGGAAGAGATCCTCTACGTCTTTGGCCAGGAAGACGAACCCATCGTGCTGGACCGCCACTCGCCCGTGCTCCATTTGATTCAGCAAATCCGAGATGAGACTCACCGCTTCGCGGTTTCCTTCCACAGGCAGCGCCGCGGCAAACGGCAAACGCAAACAGCGCTCAAGGATATTCCTGGAGTGGGGGCGAGAACCGCGCAAAAACTGCTGAAGGAGTTTGGAAGTGTTGCCAATGTCCAGCGAGCGGGAGTGGAGAAACTGAGCCGGCTGGTGACGCGAAAAAGTGCGGAGAAAATTCTCGAGCATTTGGGGAGTGTTTCAAGGGGATAACCAGTTTCAGCCCCAGATACAGGTTAGGAGGCATTGCACCTGCGATGCTGCTATGCTACGGTTTCTGTGGAGGTTGCTATGGCGGACAATGTTGGATCCAAGGTAACTTATTTCCTAGTAGGGCTGGGAGTTGGAACCCTGGTAGGGATTCTCTTCGCGCCAAAATCCGGCGAGGATACTCGCGAATTCCTTGCGAAGAAGGCCGATGAAGGCAAGGATTACGCGCAGAAGAAGGCTCGCGAACTCCGCGAGCGCGCGGACGAACTGATCGAGCGCAGCAAGGACGTTGCGGTGCGAAAAAAGGATTCCATCTCGGCGGCGGTCGAAGCCGGGCGCGAAGCGTATCTGCGCGAATCGAAGTCGTAGGGACTCGTCAGGACGGTAGGATGGGGTTCCGCCTCCTAGTGGGGCGGGTGGGGCGCCTATGCAATTCTGGCTCGAATTCTTCAGCATCATCGCGGCGATAGCGCTTGTTGTCCAGGTGGTGATACTGACATTGTTGTTTTTTCAGATGCGCCGCACGTCGGAGAACGTCAACCGGCTGTCGAGCGATTTACAGGCGCGCGTAGGTCCCATCCTTACGCGCGTCCAGATTCTGTTGGACGATACGCAGCCAAAAATTTCCAACATGGTGAACGACGCGTCGCACGTCGTCTATTTGGCGCGCGGCCAAGCGCAGAAAATCGACCGCGTATTGACGGAGGCCTCGGACCGGCTACGCGGCCAGCTCGTGCATGCCGACCGAATTTTGACGGGCACGCTCGAAGCGGTGGAAGATGCCGGATCGAAGTTCAAGCACAATTTTTGGCGGCCGGTGCAGAAGGCCTCAGCGCTGGTGCAGGGAATTAAGGTGGGCCTCGATCTGCTCCGTTCGCGGCGCGGCCGAGGCACCCGCGGCGACGATCCGCGCGAACAGCAAGAAGAAGAGCTATTCATCTGAGCTGAGCAATCACGATTCGAGATTGAAGTGGGACAGACATTCTTGCCTGTCCCTTTTTATTTTGTGCATTGCGAGAGGAGAAGGAGCTGCCAGCCTTCCGTTTAGAATGTTCTTCAGCGGATCCAGCCGCCGCCCAGCACGCGATCCCCGTCATAAAATACAGCGGCCTGTCCCGGAGTGATGGCGCGCTGCGGCGTATCGAAAGTGATGCGCGCGCGATTCATTCCCAGCGGTTCAATGGTTGCTGCTGCCGGCTCGTGCTTGTGGCGAATTTTTGCGAACGCGCGTAAGGGCGCTTCGGGTGTTCCGCACGAAACCCAATTCACATCTTCAATTTCAAACGTGGTGGTGCGGAGAGAGTCGTCATCGCCCACGACGACGCGATTCTGCTTTTGATCGATAGAGATCACGTAGAGCGGCTTGCCTGCGGCAAAGCCGAGGCCTTTGCGCTGGCCGATGGTGAACTCATGCACACCATTGTGGCGTCCGATGACCTCGCCCGTTTCCGTCACGATTTCGCCTTCGCTGCCGTGCAGCGAGATTCCGCTCTCGCGCGAATATGCCTGAATGAATTGAACATAATTTCCATTCGGCACGAAGCACAACTCCATGCTTTCGGGCTTTTCCGCCACGGGAAGATTGGCACGACGCGCGACGGCGCGGACTTCTTCCTTGGTGAGTTCGCCCAGGGGGAATTCGCTGCGCGAAAGCTGCTCCTGGGACAAGCCCCACAGGAAATAGGATTGATCCTTGCTCACATGTCTTGCGCGCAACAATTCCCAGCGGCCGGTTTCGTCGTTCTTGCGGATGCGCGCGTAGTGGCCGGTGGCGAGCCGCTCGGCGCCGATCTGGCGCGCCATGCGCAGCAGCGGCTCAAACTTCACGTCCGTGTTGCAGTTGGTGCAGGCAATGGGCGTGCGGCCGGAAAGATATTGATTAACGAAAGGGCGGATGACCCGCTCTTCAAATTGCGCCTCGAAGTTCACCACGTAATGCGGGAACTTCAAATGCTGCGCCACTGCTTTCGCGTCGTAGACGTCGTCGAGCGAGCAGCAGCGGTGCTGCGCGGGGCCATCGCCTTGCAATTCCGGGAGACGCCGCTGGTTCCAGAGCTGCATCGTCAATCCCACGACGGGGCGGCCTTGTTCCTGGAGCAGCGCAGGGACGGTGGAGGAATCCACGCCGCCGGACATGGCGACGGCGACGAGGCCACGCTGGATTTCTGCGCGTTCCGGAAGCGTATCGAATTGGGTGATCGTAGTCATGGGCGCAAGAAGGGCACCCGCCGTGGCGAGGGCGCCTGTCTATTTAGTTTAGCGGGCTTCCGCCACTTTTGGATAGGTAGGCGACAACTCGCGAAGCTGCTCCACGGCGGAAGGAACGACTTGCAGCGCAAAGTCAATTTCCTGTTCCGTGGTGTGGCGGCCGAGACTGAACCGGAGGCTGGCGCGAGCTTCTTCCGGCGGCAGACCAATGGCCGTCAGAACGTGCGAAGGTTCCACCGCGCCGGAAGAGCACGCGGCTCCGGTCGAGCAAGCCAGACCCTTCAAATCGAGGGCAATGAGGAGCGCTTCTCCTTCGACACCGGGAAAAACGAGGTTCGTCGTATTCGGAGTGCGCGAAGCGGCGCCGCCATTAACACGTGCATGGGGCACGCTTGCCAGTAATCCCTGTTCCAATCTGTTGCGCAGGGTAGACACGCGCCGCGCGTCTGCCGCGAGTGACTCGCGCGCGATTTCTGCGGCCTTGCCAAGGCCGACGATGCCCGCGACGTTTTCTGTTCCCGGGCGGAAGCCGCGCTGGTGATGGCCGCCATAAAGAAGCTGGCGCAAACGCGTTCCGCTACGAATGTAGAGAGCACCTATGCCCTTTGGACCGTAGAATTTGTGAGCGGAAAGGGAGAGCAGGTCGACCCCAAGCTTGTTCGCGTCAATCGGTACTTTTCCCGCAGACTGCACGGCGTCGGTGTGGAAATAGATGTCCCGCTCTTTAGCGATGCGGCCAATCTCTTCAAGCGGCTGGACGGTGCCCAGCTCGTTGTTCGCGTGCATGACGGTGATCAAGACAGTTTCCGGCCGCACGGCTTGCCGCAATTCGCTGAGACTGATCTGGCCTTCACGATTTGTCGCGAGGAAAGTAACGCGCACGCCGCTCTTCTCCAGAGCCTGACACGCGTTCAGCACCGCTTCGTGTTCGATGGCGGTGGTAATGACGTGGGGAAATGAAGCGGCATTTCTTGAAGAGGAGACAGGCAAGAATGCCTGTCCCACAACCCCAAAGACGGCGTGATTATCGGACTCGGTGCCTCCGCTGGTGAAGACGATTTCTTGAGCGCGGGCGCCGATCGAAGCGGCGACTTGTTCGCGAGCAGTTTCGACCGCGGCGCGAGCCCGCTGGCCGGGGCTGTGAATGGAGGCAGCATTGCCAAATTCTCCCGAGAAATAGGGAAGCATCGCGTCGAGCACTTCCGGCTCGACGGGAGTCGTGGCGTTGTAATCGAGGTAGACACGGTTCATAGGGCTACCCACAGAATACTACCAGCGCACAGTGTCAGGAAATGCGCCCGGTCTAATCTGTCAGGGATGCGCCAGGTCTGTACCGAGCCGTTGTACCCCCACCCCCTGTTTTTTGTAAGTGTTGATTATTCGATGTACCCCATGATATTGGACTCGGCGCAAAACACGGCGACCGGGGTGCTTCCGTTTAAGGATTGTTGGTTTTGCTTTTTGGGCGCCAGTTAACGAGGTTGCTGGTGTACAGGGCGATGCAGAGAAGATTGGCTGGGACAAAACCAAACTGAGCGGTGCGGACTCCAATGACACAAACGACCGCGCTGTTAATGGCGGCAACCACCCAGCCATGCCAGAGCTTTTGCCAATGAGCACAGTCGCCAGGACGGTCAAAATGCAGGAGACATAATCGAGTCGAATCGTGTGGAGCATATTCAGCATATTGGCCGATGAGCCGGAAGCGAAGCCTGATGGAATATTCAGCCGGCGAACTTGCGTCTATGGCCCTCCTTCCTGAGATGATTCATTCTTTTGCCCGGGGATTAACGAATCATTCCAGGTTTTTGGGAGATGCTGACACGAGCGACGTGCGAGCAACCGGCTCCCTCCCTGAAGCGAGGGTGCAATTGTGAGGCCAATTCGCGCCGAGCCTCGAAACGGGGCGCAGTTTTGCCGATACCAGTAAGTTGTTGCGACAGTTCTATTTGGACCGGCACGGAATACCTTCCAAAATGGGGAGGTAGCATGCTGCGGACGTTTATGGTCAGTCTGAGACCGTTTGTGTCAGCGTGAAACTTCTCCGATTCGATTTGCGACTGAAGGAGGATAGGGCTTTGGCGCTTTTTGCTCTAACGACGTCAGCAAGTGCTCCCCGGGACTCACGCGCGACATTGACGAGTGCCGAGAGGCGTTCATGATAGAGTTCGGCGAGACAGGAGAGAACAGTGGCGTACGCTGACTTGCGGGACTTCGTGAAAGAGCTCGAGAAAGAGGGCGAGCTGAAGCGGATTCGCGTGGAAGTGGACCCGGTACTCGAGATCGCGGAAGTAGCGCAGCGCGTGGCGCGGGACAAAGGCCGCGCGCCGCAGAGTGTGGGTCCCGCACTGCTGTTTGAAAAGCCCAAGGGTTCGCGCGTGCCCTTGCTGATCAACACTTTTGGCAGTGTGCGGCGAATGGCCTTGGCGTTTGAGGTGAAAGAGCTCGACGAAGTCGCTGAGCGCATTCAGGGATTCTTGAAAATGGAAACGCCCCAGGGGTTCTTTGACAAAATCAAGATGCTGCCCAAGCTGGCGGAACTGGGGTCGTTTTTCCCGAGGAGCGCAAAATCCGGGGCCTGTAAGGAAGTCATCCAGAAGGGAAGCGACGTCAAGCTTTTCGATTTTCCAATTCTGAAATGCTGGCCGCAGGATGGCGGACGCTTTATCACGTTTCCACTCGTATTCACCAAAAATCCGGAAACGGGGAAGCGCAACGTGGGGATGTACCGGATGCAAGTCTACGACGAGCGGACGACTGGGATGCATTGGCAGACGCAGAAACATGGTGCGGAGCATTTTCGAAGGGCACGAGCAGCGAATCCAGAAGGCCGGATTTCAGTGGCAGTGGCAATAGGCGCTGATCCGGCAACGGCGCTGTCCGGCATGCTGCCGATTCCGCCGGACCTCGACGAGATGATGTTCGCGGGTTTTTTGCGGCGCGAGCCGGTGGAGATGGTGACCTGCGAGACGAATGATTTGGAGGTGCCGGCGAATGCGGAAATAGTGCTGGAGGGCTACGTTAATCTGAACGAAATGCGAACCGAGGGTCCCTTCGGCGATCACACGGGTTTTTATTCCCTGGAAGGGGAGTACCCGGTTTTTCATGTCGAATGCGTGACGCACCGCAAAGATCCTATCTACTTAACGACCGTCGTGGGTCCGCCGCCGCAGGAAGACTTTTACATGGGGTTTGCCGTTGAGCGCGTGTTCCTGCCCGTAATGAAAATGCAATACCCGGAAATTGTGGATGTGGCGATGCCTGCCGAAGGCATCTTCCATAACCTAATGATTGTGGCGATTCGCAAGTCTTATCCGGGTCACGCACGCAAAATCATGAACGCGATTTGGTCACTGGGGCAGGCGATGTTCACGAAAGTGATCGTGGTTGTCGATCATGACGTGGATATTCACAATTACAGCGAAGTAGTGTGGAAGACGCTTTGTGCGCTGGACCCTGAACGCGACGTGCAATTCAGTTTGGGGCCCGTGGACACGCTGGATCACGCCGCGCGCTTGCAAGATTTCGGCTCGAAGATGGGAATTGACGCCACGCGCAAGTGGCGTACAGAAGGTTTTGCGAGACCGTGGCCAGGCGAGATCCTCATGGATGAAAATACGAAGGCAAGAATCCAATCCATCTGGAAAAGCTTGCAATTGTGATCCTGATTGGGCGGATTGCTTACAAAGGATAACCGTCCCTGCGGACAGGTGCGAAATTCCTGAAATCCACAACTTATTGTTGTAGTGGTGAAATTCCTCCACTAGGCCTTCGGGTACTACCCTATAATACCCCCCAAACTGCCTAGAACTACCCGTATTCATAGGGCAACAGCCCTATAGATTCCCTTGACGGTCGGAGTGCAGAATGTCATAAAGCTCCCACGGGCCGCGCCCCTCTGGATGTCCGCAGCACAGGTCGGGTGCAACGAGCGGTCGTGATTTCAGGCTGCAATTGAATGCCGGGGTGGCGTTCCTCGTGAGTGAATCGCGCGAAGTGATGAACGTACGACAGGCGTCGCAGTATCTGGGCATCTCCCCAGATACCCTGTACCGTTACATCACGGAGGGCGAAATTCCCGCATTCAAACTTGGAAATCGTTGGAAACTGCGTAAAACGATCCTGGACCGCTGGATGGAACGCAAGATGAGCCAGGCAACGGCACGGCGCCGTTAGGCTGACGCGGGCGACAGCAACGCTTGCTAGAAAAGGGGCCGCGATATGTTGGGATTAGGCAGAAAGAGCCGGCAACTCGTGGGACTGGACATCGGATCCAGCTCCATCAAAGCGGTCGAGCTGAAATCGACGAAGGCGGGTTACGAGCTCGTGAGCTTTGGGATGGAAACGCTGGCGCAGGACACCGTGGTGGACGGCGCGATCATGGATGCTCCTCAGGTCGCTAACGCGATCAGCAAGATTTTCGACGCACAGCGCATCAAGACGAAGAATGTGGCCACTTCCGTTTCGGGACATTCCGTAATTGTAAAGCGCGTGCCGCTCCCGCTGATGACGGAAGATGAACTCTACGATCGGATCCCTTCCGAGGCCAGCCAGCATATTCCTTTTGACATAGCCGACGTGAACCTCAGCTACCAGCTTCTCGAATCCATGGACGCGCAGATGGATGTTTTGCTGGTGGCGGTAAAAAAAGACAAAATCCTGAATCACACCAATGTATTGGCCCAGGCGGGCAAGACGCCGGTGGTCGTGGACATCGATGCTTTCGGTTTGCAGAACTGCTTCGAAGTCAACTACGAGCCGGATGCGGGGCAGACGGTGGCGTTGCTGAACATCGGCGCCAGCGTCATGAACATTAATATCGTGCGCGGCGGGGTGCCCCTGTTCACCCGCGACGTCAGCGTGGGCGGCAACCAGTACACCGATGCGCTGCAAAAAGAATTGGACCTGAGCTTCGAGGATGCGGAGCGCTTGAAGAGGGGCGATTCGCTGCCGAGCGTAACCGACGAGCAGAAGCAACAGATCCTGCGCAGCGTTTCCGACATTCTTACTCTGGAAATCCAGAAGACCTTTGACTTCTTCCGGGCGACGGCCAGCGGCGAAAGCATCCAGCGCATTGTGGTAGCGGGTGGCACGGCACGTGTGCCGGGCCTGGTGGACCTCCTGCGCGAAGAGTTTGCCATGCCCGTGGAAGAGTTGAATCCGTTCCGCAAAGTGCTCATCAATCCCAGCCGGCACAGCGATGACCAGATCCGCGAGATGGCGCCGCGGCTGGCCATTGCCGTAGGTCTGGCGCTGAGGAGCTTTGACTAGCCATGATTCGAATAAACCTGCTTGGACAAGTTCGACCGAAGTCCGCACGCCGTCCCGTGGACACGGGAGCAGCGCTTCCCGTCGTTTTCATAGGTGCGGGGTTGGTTCTCGGAGCGCTGGTTCTTGGCTTCTTCTACTACACCTGGCAGAAGCAATTGAATGAAGAGAACGCCCGGATCAAGGTGCTGACCGCGCAGAAGGCGGATCTGGAGCAAACCAAGCTGCAGGTGGAAGCATTCGAGAAGCAGAAAGTCGTCTTGCAGCAGCGTGTTGCCACGATCGAACAGTTGCAGCGCGACCGAACGGGCGGACAGGAATTGCTCGACATGGTCGCCAACACGGTGTCGCGGACGGAGAATCTGTGGCTTACGGAGATGACGCGCAAAGGCAATACGCTGGCCATGGAAGGTTCCTCGGCTTCCGTCAACTCCGTCGCGAACTTTATTACTTCATTGAAGCGCTCCGGGTATTTCCAGAAGGTGGAAATCAAGGAAACCAAGCAGGACGATAAGAACCTGGCCGTGCAAACGTTCCTATTCCAGATTTCTGCTGAAATTACTCCGCCACCGGCAGTGCAGGCGCGTCCGGCCAGCTCCGCGGCCCCGCCCGCAACTGCTCAGGCGCCGGCGAAGAAAGGATAAGGGGGCGCCATGGCCAATCCGTTTCGGGACATGTCGGTGATCATGCAGGCGCTGGTGGCCGCGGCGGTTGCCGTGGTGCTGGTCCTCGTCGGGGTTTATGTGCCCGGATCGCCTATTGCACGGGAGCGCGACGAAGTGGACCAAGCAGTTCAGCAAAGGACCAAGCTGAATCAGGAAGTCCAGCAGCTCAGTGTGTACAAGCAGCGCTATGGCGAATTGAAACAACAGATGGATGCGCTCTCCAAGCAATTGGACACATTGAAGACTATTGTGCCGGAAGAGAAGGAAGTGGATGAATTCATCCGCTTGCTGCAGGGCGCGGCGAGCGCTTCGAATGTGCAGTTGCGGCGTTTGACGTCGCAGGCCATCGTGCCCAGAGAGTATCACTACGAAATGCCGTTCGAGGTACAGGCGGACGGGCCTTATTTCAATGTCTTGGACTTTTTCGGAAGGCTGGGCCGATTGTCGCGGATCATCAACGTGGGCGACCTGACGTTTGACGATCCCGATAGATCGAAAGGTACGAAGTATCCCTTGCGGCCCGGTACCACGGTCACGGGGATTTTCACGGCAACTACATTTTTCACCAAGCCCGCTGATGCCGGTGCAGCTCCGGCTGCTGGAGCGAAGGCCCCGGCGCCGGCGGCGGGTAAACGATGAACGGGAATGAGCGAACTATGCGTTCAGCGATAACTCTGGGACTGGGTCTCATGATTGCGGCAGCCGCACCCGGCGTGCTCGCGCAGGTCAGCCCGTCGACGCCCAACAGTGTGAAGTCCGCGCTACAAGGCGGCGCTAAGCCCGCGCAGCAACCCGCCAAACCTGCGGCGAAGCCCGCAGCGCCTGCTGCAGCCAAGCCCGTACCTCAGGCTGCCAAACCCGCAGCAAAGCCTGCCACGAAGCCCGCGGCAAAAGCTACTGCAAAACCCGGAGCCAAAGCGCCCGCTAAGCCCGCAGCGAAGAAGGTGGAGAAGACCCGGAAGGCTGCACCAGTAGCGAGCGAGATCAGGATGGCGCGGCGCGATCCGTTCGAATCGCTCATCGGCCGGCAGCAAGGCAAGGGAGCGCCTAATTTGCCCCCGGGCAAGGCTGGCCTGCAAGTCAGCACGCTTCGGCTTGACGGAATTGTGAAAGCCCCCAATGGAATGATTGCCGTGGTTTCGAATCCACAGGCGCGCACCTATTTCCTCCGCGAAGGGGATCATCTTTACGATGGCACGGTGGAGAAGATTTCGATGGATGGCGTTTCATTCCATGAAGAGGGCAAAGATGCATTCGGCAAGCCAATGGAACGCCAGGTGAATAAACGAATTTACTCCAGTTCAGGAGAACAGCAATGAAGACGAATTGGCCGGCCTTTCGGCATGGCTGCCTGATCCTAGTAAGCATCGCGGTGGCAGCAAGTCCCGCGTTTGCTCAGACACAGGAGCCCTCCGGCACAAGCACGACCGGGGCGGTGATCTCCAGCGTTGCCATCACGCAAGCGCCGCAGCGCGCGGCCGTGCGGGTGGAGGGCGAGGGACGGCTTGACGTCCACGCCGTCCGGATGCAAGACCCGGATCGCTTGGTACTGGATTTTGCGGGCGCCCGGCTCGCCGTCCAAAAGACGGTCATCCCGGGTGTTTCGGCGCCGGTGCGCGGAGTGCGCATCGGGCAATATCGTCCAGATGTTGCGCGCGTGGTGATCGACCTAACATCGGCGACGCCGTATCAACTTTTGCGCGATGCCGGCGCAGTCGTGATCTATTTCAGTGCGCAGCCGGCCGAACCTGCTGTTACTCCGGTGAATGCCACGACGCTGACGTCACAGAACAAACTGTCGCGTCCGGAATTCCGTTATGCCGATGCGACGCCCCGGCTGTCGGTGCCCCGCTCTTCCAGGAATTCGCAGATTTCCGCTCCTCGCTTCACGATGCCGAGCGAACTGACCCAGCCCTCAGTCGTTCTGGCATCGTTCAGCGGGAAGAGTGAGCCGGCTCGTCCAGACGGAACGGCGAATCAGGCCGCGCAGCAGGCGGTACAGCAGGCAACCATTGCCGCAACCACGCTTGCTACCTCGGCTTCACAGTCACAGGCGGCGACGGCAAGTCCGGCGCCTCCAGTCGCAGCCGCAAAATACACCGGGGAGCCGATTTCCGTTAACCTGAAGGATGTGGATCTGCGCGACTTTTTCCGCCTAATCCACGAAATCAGCGGCCTGAACGTCGTGCTGGACCCCGCGGTAAAGGGGAGTCTTACGATCGTTCTCGATGAAGTGCCGTGGGATCAGGCGCTTGACATCGTTTTGCAAAACAACAGCCTCGACAAGCAACTAAATGGAAATGTCCTGCGTATTGCAACGCGCACCACGCTGAAAAATGAAGCGGAAACGCAGCGAGATCTCGAAAAGGCACAAGCCGAAGCGATCGCTCCGGTCACGGTTACCCGCGTGCTCAGCTATAGCAAGGCGGCAACACTGAAGGACACGCTGAAGAAATTCCTGAGTTCGCGCGGAGATATTTTGTCCGATGACCGCTCAAACCAGTTAATCATCCGCGATATTCCATCGGTCATCCCGACCATTGACAATCTCATCCGTCAACTGGACCGCAAGTCACAGCAAGTGGAAATCGAAGCCCGCGTGGTCTCCGCGTCGCGTTCTTTTGCAAGGGATATTGGCACGGAGCTTGGTTTTCAGGGGCAAGCAACAGGTGGCCGTACGGTTTTCGGAGGCACGCCCGCAGTAGGAGCCAGCGGTCAACACCCGGACACAACTCTTAACCCTCCCCTTATCTTTCCGGGTGCACAGCCTTCCGGCAACGGCATTTCGAATGGTCTTCCTTTAAACACGAATCTCCGTGCGGGCAGCCCGACTAGCGGTTTCGGCTTCTCACACCGTTCGGCGAACTTCGCCATCGATTTCTTCATCACCGCGGCGGAATCCAAGGGCGTCGGCAAATTGCTCTCGAAGCCCAAGGTCATTACGCAGAACAATGAAAAAGCGACGGTCAAGCAGGGCACGAAAATCCCGATTCAAACGACGATCAATAACACCATTTCCGTCCAGTTTATTGACGCCGTTCTGAAGCTGGAAGTGACCCCGCAAATCACTGCCGAAGGCACCATCTTCATGGACGTGCTCGTCGAAAATACCCAGATTGATACCGGTATTCCGCGCGTGCAAGGCATTCCCGCGCTGAATACGCAGGCCGCCGAAACCAAAGTCACTGTTGCCGACGGCGGCACAGTGGTCATCGGCGGTATTATCGTCTCTACGCAGCGCGTGGACATCACCGAAGTGCCCCTGGTTGGCAGTTTGCCGCTCATCGGGCATCTCTTCCGGCGCACCAACACTAGCACCCAGTCCCAGGAACTCTTGTTCTTCCTGACGCCGCGAATTATTCTCTGATAATTCGGCGTAGCGCACTTCATCTAGGTTCAAAATGAGGAGACCAGGGTCTCCTCGTTTCATTTATGAAGACACCATTCCAAGGTCGCTGCAGTGCGCTAGTTTCGAAGCTCAAGGAATCGAAACTGGACGGCCTGCTCGTCACCAGTCCGGCCAGTTGGTATTACTTGACGGGTTTCACGGGCGAGTCTGGGGCACTGATTGTCTCGCGGCGTGGAACTACTCTGGTTACCGATGGCCGCTTCACGGTCCAAGCCCGGGAGGAAACGTCCGGAGTCCGGGTCGTCCTGCAAAAGGGCTCTCCTTTCGAATCGGCAGGACTGTTCTTGAAGGGAACTTCCGCAAGACGGGTGGGATTCGATCCGGTATTGCTTACCGTCGCCCAGCTTGGAAGCATTAGAAAGGCAGCCGGGCCCCGCCTGAGATGGATTCCGGCCCCAGCCATGGTCGAAGGGCTCCGCATGCGAAAAGATGCGGCGGAACTCGTGCAGATGCGAAAGGCGGCCGTTCTGGCAGGTGAAGTGGTAGAAGAAGCTATCGGCCTGCTGAGACCTGGAATTCGGGAGTTTGAAGTGGGTGCCGAAATCGACTACCGGATCAGAAAGAAGGGCGCCGCGGGACCGGCCTTCGAGACCATTGTGGCCTTCGGGGCTCGCTCTGCCCTGCCGCATGCGCGTCCCACCGCCAAACGACTGAGGAAAAATGAGTTGGTGGTCCTGGACCTGGGTGTTATACTCGCCCATTATTGCAGCGACATCACCCGTACGGTCTTTGTGGGGCGGGCCTCCAGGCGCATTCGGACGTGGTACAGAGGGGTTCTGGAAGCGCAGTCGGCAGCCATTGCCGCGGCAACGAATGGCGCCCTCTGCGGCGATGTGGATACTGCTGCAAGGCGGGTCCTGACGGGTTACCATCTTGATCATTTGTTTGTGCATAGCACCGGCCATGGGCTTGGATTAGAAGTCCATGAGGGCCCCAGAGTGGCGCGGGGGCAAAAGAAGCGCCTGGAACCAGGAAACGTCATGACCATTGAACCCGGCGTGTACGCGGAAGGCATCGGGGGAATTCGCATCGAAGACGATGTGGCCGTGCACGATGACCGTACCGAAATACTGACCCGCGTTCCGCGGGATCTCATCGAGATTTAGAACAGGCAAGAAAGGGAAAAAGCCTGCGAAGTCGACTGGGACGTTCGCCAGCCCGGAAATCCAGCAGATCGAGGAGCTCCTGCAATTCATGACGGAGCACAATCTCGAGGAGTTTGAATACTCCCGGGGTGATCTTCGGATTCGCTTGCGCAAGCCGTCCGCTGGAGTCGTCATGCCAACCGCACGGGGGGCCATCTCCTCAGAGTTCACTGCGCACAACCCAGGAGACGCTCCTCAAGCCGCCGCCACACCCCATACGGAAGCACGACCCAGTGAGGATCTGCATATGGTCAAGTCGCCCATCGTAGGAACCTTCTACGGATCCCCCAGCCCAGGCACGGACGCCTTCGTGAAGGTTGGCTCTCACGTCGAAGCGGGGCAAGTCCTCTGCATCGTGGAAGCCATGAAGCTGATGAACGAGATTGAAGCGGATGCCGCCGGCGAAGTGGTCCGCATTTTCGTCGAAAATGGCCAGCCCGTCGAATACGGACAACCCCTCTTCGGCATTCGTCCGAGCCGGAACAAGTAGCCGGCGCCTCGTTGACATGTTCCAAAAAATCCTAGTCGCCAACCGCGGGGAAATCGCCTTGCGAGTCATTTGTGCCTGCAAGGAACTCGGCATTTCCACGGTGGCGGTTTATTCCGAGGCGGATCGCAACGCGCTCCACGTTCGTTTTGCCGATGAAGCGGTGTGCATCGGCCCGCCCCGCAGCAGCGAGAGTTATCTGAATATCCCGCAGGTGATTAGCGCCGCGGAAATTACAAACGTCGATGCTATCCATCCTGGCTACGGGTTCCTGAGCGAGAACGCTAATTTCGCCAAGGTTTGTGAAGCCTCTGAAATCACCTTCATCGGTCCAAGACCGGAAATTATCGAAATGATGGGAGAGAAGGACCGCGCGCGCCGGGAAGTGAAGGCCGCCGGCTTGCCCACCATCCCCGGGAGCGACGGCATCGTCGAAGGTGAAGAGCAGCTTGCGAAAGAAGCGGGGCGCATCGGGTATCCCCTCATTTTGAAGGCTTCCGCAGGAGGCGGCGGCCGCGGCATGCGCGTGGTTCGCCGCCAGGAAGAGCTCCTGGCAGCGTACCAGACGGCGCGTAGTGAGGCGCAGCAAGCCTTCGGAACGCCGGACGTGTATGCGGAAAAATTCCTCGAGCATCCCCGCCACATCGAGTTTCAGGTCTTAGGGGATCAGCATGGCAAAGTAATTCATCTTGGCGAACGCGAGTGCAGCATCCAGCGGAGGCACCAGAAACTCGTGGAGGAATCGCCTTCGCCAGTGGTGGACGCGGCGCAGCGAACGGAACTTGGCGCCAAGGTCGTGAAGGCGCTCGAGAACATCGGGTATACCAATGCTGGAACCGTCGAATTTCTGATGGATCAGGACGGCTCGCTGTATTTCATTGAGATGAACACGCGCATTCAAGTGGAGCATCCCGTGACCGAGCTCGTCACGGGAGTGGACTTGATCAAGGCCCAGATCCGCATCGCCGCCGGGGAAAAGATGGAAAGTGCGACCGGTGCGATTATCCCCTCCGGCCATGCCATTGAATGTCGCATCAATGCCGAGGATCCCAGCACTTTTGTCCCCTCGGCGGGGCGCATCACCACGTTTCAAGCGCCAGGCGGCACGGGCGTCCGCGTGGATTCCGCGGCCCACGCTGACGCGGTCATTTCGCCGTACTACGATTCGCTGATTGCCAAGCTCATCGTCAAAGGCCGCGACCGCACTGAGGCCGTCGGCCGCATGAAGCGCGCGCTGGAGATGTTCGTCATCGAGGGCATCAAGACCTCCATCCCGCTGCACCGCAAGATTTTCGCCGACCCCGAATTCGCCAGCGGCCGGTTCGACACGCATTTTATTGAAAGACTGCTTGGCACGAACGGAAAATAATTCTCCATGCGCCTTGTTCTCCCGCGACTATATGTGATATTAGACGCAGCATTGCTTACCGTTCCTGAAACGGATTGCGCCCAGAGGCTTGCCGATGCCGGAGTCCGCTTGCTCCAGTACCGGAATAAATCCGCGTCTTCGCGCGAACTTTTTGAATCCTCCCGCCGGCTCTCCTCCCTACTGGTTCCCCAGGGCATTTCGTTTCTGGTAAACGACCGCGCGGATGTCGCCTCTGTGGTGGACGCCACTGGCGTTCATGTGGGCCAGGAGGATTTGTCCGCCGAGGACGCCCGGCAGGTGATGGGAACACGCAAATGGGTCGGCGTCTCGACGCACAATCTGGAGCAATTCGAACGCGCCGCCGCTACCTCCGCGGACTACATCGCGGCCGGCCCCGTGTTTTGCACTTCGACCAAAACCAACCCCGGTCCCGCTGTCGGCATCGATTTCATTCGGCGCGTTCGCACGTCCACAAACAAGCCGATTGTGGCCATTGGGGGAATCACGCTGGACCGGGCGGCCGAAGTGATCCGGGCCGGAGCGGACTCGGTTGCCGTAGTCAGCGACATACTGTGCGCGCCAGACCCGGGCCGTCGCACGCGCCAGTACATCGAACTGCTCGGAGCCGCGAACCATGCGGCGGCTGTCTGAGGCGCCCAGCGAATGACTGACACTACTCACCCGCTCTCAGCAAGCACCACGAAGAACGAACCCGGTTTTGTGCGCGCCCTCGGGTTATTCGACGGCACCATGATCGTTGTCGGCTCGATGATCGGCTCCGGCATTTTTATCGTGGCCGCCGATATCTCTCGCCAAACCGGTTCCCCTGCCGGACTCTTACTTACCTGGATTCTTACCGGACTATTGACGGTTTCCGCCGCACTTTCCTATGGCGAGTTGGCAGCGCTGTTTCCGCGTGCAGGTGGCCAGTATATTTATTTGCGGGAAGCGTACTCACCGCTCTGGGGTTTTCTCTACGGTTGGACACTCTTCCTCGTAATCCAGACCGGTACGATCGCCGCCGTTGCCGTGGGCTTCGCGCGCTATCTCGGCGTCTTGCTGCCGTCCATCTCCCCGAACACTTGGATTGTCCAGCCCATCGCCCTGGGCTCGAAGTACGCCATTAGCCTTTCGGTTCAGCAGTTAGTGGGCGTGTTGATGATCCTCTTTCTGACCTTTACCAACACCCTGGGCGTTCAACTCGGAAAGCTCATCCAAAACGTTTTCACCAGCGCCAAGACCCTCGCTTTACTGGGCCTGATTATCTTGGGCATTTTTGTCGGGAAGAATGCCGGCGCCATGACCGAGAATTTCAGCCATTTCTGGGAAATCCGAAACGCCAAGACCCTTGAGCCCGGCGCGGATTTCCTTCGCGGCCTTGTACCTGCTGTCACTGCCGCAAGCGGCGCGTTTGGCTTGTTCGTTGCCCTAGGCGTCGCTCAGGTCGGGTCGCTCTTTTCCGCCGACGCCTGGAACAACATTGGCTTCACCGCCGCGGAAGTGAAAAACCCCAAACGCGATGTCGCGCTCTCGATGGCGTTTGGCACCATGATCGTCATCACCCTCTATTGCCTTGCGAATCTCGCCTACCTTTTCACTCTGCCCCTCGTGCAAATTCAAACCGCTCCGGATGATCGCGTGGCAAGCGCGGCACTGAACGCCATCTTCGGCCCCAAGGGCGCCATGATGATGGCCGCAGCCATCATCATTTCCACGTTTGGCTGCAACAACGGCTTAATCCTGGCCGGCGCCCGCGTCTCTTATGCCATGGCCAGGGATGGACTGTTTTTCAAATCCGCGGGTAAGCTCAATCGCAACGGCGTGCCCGGCTCGGCGCTTGTGTTTCAAGGGATCTGGATCACCGTTCTGATCCTGCTGCGCACCCGCCGCGTAGATGCCTTGGGAACAGTGACGTACGGCAATCTCTACAGCAACCTCCTAGACTACGTCGTATTTGCTGCGTTGCTTTTCTACGTTATGACGACAATCGGAATTTTTGTGCTGCGCGCTAAAAGGCCTGATGCCGAGCGCCCCTATCGTGCCTTTGGCTACCCCTTTGTTCCCGCACTCTATATATTGGCAGCCGCAGCCATCATGTTGGTCCTGCTGCTTTACCAGACGCAGACCTCCGGCGCGGGGCTGGTGATTGTACTTATCGGCTTGCCGGTTTATTTTCTATGGTCGTGGTGGTCGAAGCGGGCCGCCCCCGTGCGCAACACGGAATAATTGAATTTTCTTGTAGGGGCGCAGCATGCTGCGCCCCTACAATGTTCTAAAGCCAAATTGGTAGCCATACCCGGAAACAGGGAACATCTCCCAGAAGGAGGAGTTGCATGGGCAACCCCTTGTTCGCGACCAAGTCGCTCGACACGCTGATGAAAGAGGCTGCAGATACTGGAGAACACAGTCTCAAGCGAGCTCTAGGTCCTGTAAACCTTGTCACACTAGGAATTGGAGCCATCATCGGCGCTGGCATCTTCGTATTGACGGGTTCAGCAGCGTCGCTCTATGCCGGTCCAGCGATCATGCTCTCGTATGTGCTCGCGGGGGCTGGCTGCGTGTTTGCTGGTCTCTGTTACGCGGAATTTGCCTCGATGATTCCGATCGCCGGCTCTGCCTATACCTATGGCTATGCCACTCTCGGCGAGCTTGTTGCCTGGATCATCGGCTGGGACTTGATTCTGGAATACGCGTTTGGCGCTGCGACCGTTGCCAGTGGCTGGAGCAGCACGCTCGTAGCCTTCCTCCAGGACTACGGAATCAGCTTGCCTCCCCAAATCTGTGATGTCCCGGGCGCGCAGTGGGTCCTATTTGAGGGCCGCTGGGCGCCTATTACTACATTCAACCTTCCCGCCGAGCAATTGGCGGCACTGCCCCACGCTACGGCCAGTTTCAACTTGATTGCATTCTTCGCAATTCTGGCAGTCACTACGATTCTGATTGTGGGAATTAAGGAATCAGCGAACTTCAACACCGCCATTGTGTTCGTGAAACTAACGGCGGTGCTGACCTTCATCGCCGTCGCGCTCCCCTTCGTTTTGAAGCACCCCGACATCGCCCACGCTAACTGGAAGGTGTTCTTGCCCCCCAACGCAGGCACGTTCGGCGCCTTCGGATGGTCTGGCGTCTTACGGGGCGCCGCAGTCGTTTTCTTCGCGTACATCGGTTTCGATGCTGTTTCGACCGCGGCTCAAGAAGCGCGCAAGCCGCAAAAAGATATGCCCATTGGCATTCTTGGATCGCTAATCATCTGCACCTTTTTGTATATTGTGGTTTCTGGGCTTCTCACCGCGACTGTGCACTACTCGCGGTTGAATATTGGCGCGCCGGTTTCACTGGCCATCCGCGAAACAGGGGTCAAGTGGGGCAGCTACGTGGTGAACGCCGGAGCGCTGGCGGGATTGAGCACGGTGATGCTGGTGATGCTGCTCGGACAATCCCGCGTGTTTTATTCCATGGCACATGACGGATTGCTTTGGAAGTGGGCGGGCGACATTCACCCGCGTTTTCGCACTCCGTGGAAATCCACGGCCATCGTCGGATTGGGTGCCGCGATTTTCGGTTCGCTCGTCCCTATTGGCAGTCTGGGGCAGATGGTCAGTATTGGCACGCTTCTGGCGTTCGTCATTGTGTGCGCGGCTGTTTTGATTCTTCGCGTCCGCCGGCCGGACTTGGAGCGTCCATTCAGAACCCCGTTGGTTCCGTTCGTGCCGATCATGGGAATCATCGTCTCGCTGGGACTGATGGCCAGCCTGAACAGAGTTACGTGGGTGCGTCTGATCGTCTGGCTGATCATTGGTTTGATCATTTATTTCACTTACGGTGTGAAGCACAGTAAGGTGCGCAATGCCGCGCGGCAATAGCCGAGCATAGAACCTCGATCTGGCAACCGGTGGCCCTGGCTGGCCTTCGGCTTGGTGATTTATTTCACGTACAGCCACCACCGCAGCCGCGTCAGCAACCCACAACAATAAAAGGGTTCACTCCAAGACGGGCCTGCCTTTGGTAGCGCCGGCTTGCCCTGAGGACCGAAGAGCATCCATGCCGGCTCCTGCAGCCGAGGAACCTATAAGCCCGGTTTGTCTTCTTTTCTTAACAATAGCTTGCGCTGCCTTCCTTGCACCGATTCAGGTAGAGTATTGTCTTCCTTGACGGCACGATGACACCCATCCGCGCTACACTCAAAGAAGTCTGGGACCACCTTTCCTGGCTCGATCTCCTTTCTACGTTCTTGGTTATCGCCGGATTCGCGCTCCAGCTTCTCGGCTATAATGGCGGCTCTTCCAATTTTCTGAAGTATCTCGCCGTCCTCGCGGCCCTCTACCTTCTTGTGCGCTTCATCGGATGGTGGAGAAGCCGGCTGCTCTGGAGCCTGCGCAACCGCCTGATTGTCGCGTATCTGTTTATCGCTTTTGTCCCGATCCTTCTAATTCTGACGCTCGTTTTTCTTGCCGGCCGCATCCTCTATTCCCAGCTTGGAGCCTATCTACTCCATGAAGACATCCAACAGCGCATCGATGTGATTGCTGATATCTCGGAGCACATCGCGGTTGCACATCAAGCACTCCCTCCGGGGATTACGCAAGAGGAGTCCGAGCGCATCCTGGCCTCGCAATCCCACGCGGTTCATGATCGGGATCTTCCAGGCCTGGACATTAGTTTTGCTGGCGATACTTCTCTCCTTCGCAAAATCGCCTCGTCGGGCAAGAGCTCGTTCGCGGGACTCTTGCAGCAGGGTGATGAGCTATCTTTGACCAGTCTCAAGATCATTCCGGGTCGCAGAGGGGAACGCGTAGTCACGTTGCGGGTTCCCGTCAAGCCAGACTTTTTAACCACCGTTGCACCGGACCTCGGGGCCATCCAACTGAACCTCATGGAGCACTACACGGGTGGCCAGGAACCCATTTATTCTTCCGGAGGGGAACAGTACAGAGTGGCCAAGCCCATCCCAGCGCACAATCGCGGTTTGCAGCCTGCCGCGTTTTGGATGGACACCCCTGTTAATGTCGTCTCCAGCTTTGACTCTGTCTTCGTCGGCAAGGATGGCAAAGTAGATCCGCTGCGGCCGGTTCTGGCCGTGTTCAATGCGCGTCCATCCAAACTCAATAGCAGAATCTTCGCTTCCTTCGGTGAGTTGCGCCTCTTCTACCTCATCGGCTTCATCATGGCCGGAGTCGCCTTTCTGCTGATCGAAGTGGCCGCGCTCGTCACCGGAATCGTGCTCACGCGGCGCATCACCAAGGCCATCGCCGATCTTTATCGCGCCACGCAATACATCAAGTCGGGCGACTTCTCTCATCGCGTGCCGATCGAACATCGCGACCAGCTGGGCGAGTTAGGACAGTCCTTTAATGAAATGACCGGTTCGATCAGCGGACTCATCGAAGAACAAAATAAACGCCAGCGCCTCGAGAATGAGATTTCCATTGCGCGTGAAGTTCAGAACCAGCTCTTTCCCAGCACCCTTCCCTCGGTGCCCGGCGTGGAAATCGAAGCCATCTGCAAAGCGGCGCGCTCCGTCAGCGGCGATTACTACGATTTCATCCAGCTCAGCCCCACGCATGTTGCCATCGCCATCGCGGATATTTCCGGTAAAGGAATCTCCGCCGCCCTCTTGATGGCCAGCCTTCAGGCCGCGCTCCGCAGCCAGATGCTCACCGACGGCACGGAACGTCTCTGCACCGCCGAACTCGTCGCGCGCTTGAATAAGCATCTCGTGCGCAACACCGGCGACGATCGCTTCGCCACGTTTTTCATCGCCGTCTATGAAAGCGCTACTCGGACCCTCCGTTACACGAATGCAGGCCACCTGCCCTCATTCCTTGTCTGTCACGGCAAGTCCGAACGCCTGGACAAAGGCGGCATGGTCCTCGGTGTTTTCGAGGATTACGCCTATGAAGAAGGTGTCATCGTTGTGGGACCGGACGCCCTGCTTATCGGCTACAGTGACGGTCTCGTGGAACCGGAGAATGTCTACGGCGAAGAATTTGGGATCCGCCGCTTGGAGGAATCCGCCGTCCGTTTGCAGGGCGCCGCCCCACTCATGGTCGCCGAATCGCTGATGGCCGCTGCCGAAGAGTGGGCCGGCACTCCCGAGCAAGCCGATGACATGACCGTCATCGTGGCACGCCTTCGCTAGTCGCTCTTCTCGCGCTACGCTATACTCCACCTTCTTTCCTATGAAAGCACTCACCGCCGCCGAAATGCACGAAGTGGATCGTCTCACCACCGAGCGTCATGGCATCCCCAGTCTTCAATTGATGGGAAACGCGGGGCAGAGCGTCTTTGACTACATTCGCTCGTCTCACGGTGACGCCACCGCGAGCCATGCTTCGGTTCTCTGCGGCAAAGGGAACAACGGCGGAGATGGCTTTGTAGTCGCTCGTCTCCTTCAGGAATCGGGCCTCCAGCCGTGCGTATATTTGTTCGCCGATCCCCAAACCCTCCGCGGAGACGCAGCGGAGAATTTCTTGCGCCTCAAGAAATCCGGCGCTGACATTCGAATCATCCCTGATCCCGGTGGCTGGCACGCAACGCGCGGCGAGCTCGCGAAATCTCGCGTCGTTGTGGACGCCCTCTTGGGCACCGGCTTGAAGGGTCGCGTGGAAGGTCTCCTCGCATCGGTTATCACCGACATAAACCGAATGTCGCGCGATGCCACTGCTATCCGTCCCGATGCCGTTGTAGCCGTTGACACGCCATCGGGCCTGCCCTCGGATGGCGAACCCGCAGCAGGCCCAGTCATCCACGCCCACGCCACGGTTACGTTTACCGCGCCGAAGCTCGGCCAGCTCGTTTCGAAAGATGCTGCCTCCTGCGGAAAGCTCTTTGTCCGGGACATTGGCTCGCCCCGTGAATTGATCGAACAGGTGGGAAAAGGCAGCGTGCGGTGGACCGAACCCGAAGAATTTCGCGGCCTTCCACTGATTCGAAAGGCGGATTCTCACAAAGGCAATTTCGGCCACGTCTTGATCGTTGCCGGCTCGCGCGGCAAAACTGGCGCTGCCATTTTGGCCGGACGCGCAGCCCTTCGCGCCGGCGCTGGTTTGGTTACCATCGCGACGCCGGATGGCGTCCTTCCCATTGTCGCCTCCGCGCAGCCCGAATTCATGACCGAACCGCTGCTGTCCACGAAACTGGGGACCATCTCGGCCGCGAATCTAAAGGCTGGTCGCTTCAGCGCACTTGCTAAAAACAAAACTCTGCTTGCCATCGGGCCAGGCCTGGGGGCTCACAAAGAAACTCAGCGCTACGTAAAATTTCTCGTCCAGAGAGCGGAGCAGCCGCTCCTCCTCGACGCCGACGGGCTGAATGCCTTCGCCGGCCGAGCCAAGGAATTTGCCCGGCGAAAATCTCCGTATCTCGCCGTCACACCGCACCCCGGCGAGATGGCCCGCCTCTGCGGCCTTTCGAACGACAAAGTGCAGTCCGACCGCCTCGGCATTGCATTGAAATCCGCAAAATCCTGGAACGCCCATGTCATCCTTAAAGGTTTCCACACCATTCTCGCCACACCCGATGGACGCGCCTTCGTCAATACCACCGGAAATCCCGGCATGGCCAAGGGCGGTAGCGGAGACGTCCTAACCGGAATCCTCGCGGGCATGACGGCGCAATTTGGCCCCGCAAATTGGGAACGGGCCCTCGCGCTCGGCATCCATCTGCACGGCCTCACCGCCGACGATGCCATCGTATCCCGAGCGGAGGCCTCGCTGCTCTCCGGTGAAATCGCCGATCATCTTCCGGAAACGTACCGTCGCTTGGTTGCGGAGCTGCAACAGCGTGCCTGAAGAAATCATCACGCATTCCACCGAAGAAACGACCCACTGGGGCAGGGAATTGGCAAAACGCCTCAAACCTCCGGTCCTCGTCCTCCTTACTGGCGATCTTGGCGCGGGTAAAACCACTCTCACCAAGGGCCTCGTCTCCGGCCTCGGCGCTGCCGCCGAGGACGACGTCACCAGCCCCACCTTCACCCTCGTCCACGTCTACGGCAAGGCCGCCAAGGTCTATCACGCCGACCTCTACCGCATCGAGAATTTCCACGACTTCGAAACACTGGGCATGGAGGACGTATTCGCTTCTCCCGCTGTCGTCATTCTGGAGTGGTCGGAGCGTTTTCCCCTCCCCTCCCCCTGGCCTCAGGTTCGCGTCCGCCTGGAGCACCTCGGCGGCGACTCACGCCGCATTACCGTCCTCTAGCTGGCATCAGGAAACCCTACTTCGGCCCCGCTCTCCTTACTCTCTGGTTACGCATCCCCCCGGATTCCTTGCCCCGTCTTACCTCGGCTGCTAACTTGGAAATAGCCCTTCCGAGGAATTGGATGGCCAACGAACTCGCATCACCCGGCGCAGGCGAAGCGGCCCGGATCGATCTCAAGAGCTACAACGTCACGATCCCCATGGGATCGCTGTCGATCGGCGTGGATAACATTCACCACGACGTATTCTTGAGTCCGAAGTTCGCCCAAGTCGCCCGCGATTACCTTTTCGATCTCATTCGCCAGAGCACCAGCGCCGCGTTCTTTGCCGGCATGGAACTCCGCAACACGCGCACGCCGGATCATTCCGGCTTTCGAAAACTTCTCTCCGAGCTGCTGCAAAACGCTCTGACCCAGGCCAAGTACCAGAAAAATATCGAAGTCGACCTGGCCTTCCGTTTGTCTGTCCTGAAATTTCTGACCTATGAAATGGGCAATCAATTTGCCAATCTCATCCACGAAGGCAAGGTATGGATTCGCCAGCGTGGCGAGCACTTCGAACGCAGCCAGCAGGCCCACGTGATCAAGGCCCGTTTATCGGAATTGCAGTCGGCGCGCCGCGCCGTCATCCGCCGTATCGGACTGCAAGTCGCGCAAATCGTCGCGGACGTCGAAGACAACGTCATCTCCAGAACCCGCCGCGCCCTCTTCGGAGAGGATTTCGCGCCCTTCTACGAACTTTGCAAGAACCGCCTTATCTTCCTGGACGGTATGAAGGACGACGTTTATTTTCTGGAAAATTATGTCCTATTGGGAAACTACGCCCGCGACCCGGACCGCTTCGAGGCCATGGACGCGCTGTTTCAGGAATTTCTGCGCGAAGCCGGCTTCACTGTTAGCCAGGAACCCCTGCACACCGAAGCGATTCAGGCCCATACCGCCCTGCTGGAAGCGATTCAGACCATTCGCAACGACATTGCCTTGCTCGAGGAGCAGCGCGAAGAAACCCGCAAGCGCCTCGAACGCGGCGAAAGTTTTTTCAGGAAATTCCTGAATTCCGGCGCCCCTGCAGATTTGAAAGCATCTCTCAATGATCTCGAACTTCGCCTCAAGCATCAGGAATTAAAACTCGAGGAGTTGGCGCCGCAGATTGACTCCGCCCGTCAGAAACTCGATTTCTTTATCAAGGATCATTCCGGAAAACTCGGCGAGTACCTAAACGAACCGGAAAACGCCAAGCGTCTATTCGATGCCGGCTCCGCCATTGGAGCGGAAGCACCGGTGCGGGAGCGTCTGCTGCTGCGGCTCCTCGACCGCCTGGACCAGCATCAGGTTTTGTACCATGTCCTCGCCGGATATGAAATCCGGCCGATTGTTTCCGAGTATTGCCCGCCGGTCCACTTGCAGCAGTTGCGCAAGGCTCTGGTCACCAAAGAAGAGATGAAACAGATCGAGCAGGTCATCAAGCAAGTGCCTGCGAAAAAATTGTCACTTAAGGCCATCGAGGAACTTTCGAGAAAGATTCATCGCTACTCCCGCGAAGAAATGCAGGGTTTCGTCCTGCGTTTTGCCACCGACTTCCTTCGCCTCCGGCGCGATCTCCGCGACGCGGAGCATCTGAGCGCCTGCATGGAACGCATCAGCCTCGTCACCACGGAACAGGCCCGCGAGCTTTCCCGCATAAACAACCGGCTCTATGAATGCGTCCTGCCCGACGAAGCCCGGCCCCAGCAGGACAACGTCGTCTCCCACGTCATCATCAAGGCCGACGTGCGCGGCTCCACCAGGATGACCCGGGACCTGCTCTCGCGCGGCTTGAACCCGGCCTCGCACTTCAGCCTCAATTTGCATGAACCTGTCAAGAAACTTCTCGACCGTTATGCGGCCAAAAAAGTCTTCATCGAAGGAGACGCCATCATTCTCGCCATTTTCGAAACCGAAGCGACCATCGCGTACGCGCGTCCCGTGGCCAAGGCCTGCATCCTCTCGCGCCAGATTCTCACGGTCTGCAACTCCTACAACGAAGGCGCCTCCACCAACGATCTCCCCGCGCTCGAGCTCGGCCTCGGCGTGGCTTTTCAAGGCTCCGCGCCCACCTACTGGACCGACGGCGATTCGCGCATCATGATTTCGAAGGCTTTGAATCTTTCCGACCGCCTCTCGGGCTGCGCCAAGCTCGCCAAGCGCATGCTCTCCAGGCAGAAATCTCATTTCTCGATCTTTCAGTTCTTGAACACCATGGAAGGCGCGTCAGCGGAAGAATTGGACGAGTTCCTCGTGCGCTACAACCACAACGGCATCGAGCTCAACGAAGAAGGTTTCCAGAAACTTTCCGAAGAGATTTCGCTGGAGTCCATCGAAACCAAGCTCGAAATGCCCTGGGGCAAGGAAAACGTCACGCTGTACTACGGCGAAGTGCCGCTCGGAGAATCCGTTGAGCTGCTCGTTCTTCGCAAGGGCCTCGCCCGCCAACTCCTTCCCGACGGCAAAATTGGCGGAGCCACGCAGCATCCCTACTACGAGGTCTGCACCAGCCCTGCGCTCTACGATCTCGTCGCCGCCCTCATCCGCACCCATCAAGCCGCCGAACTAGTCTCCTCCCGCGCCTGACCTCTCCCTGGCGCGTCGCTCCAAAATTCTTTAGCAGTCAGCCATTAAACCTAGGCGCGATCACCACTCACCAATCACCACTTCCAGCTATACTTTCCCCGGGGGCGAAAGGGGTCCGGTGATCTCCCCGGCCTTCAAAGCCGGCGATTCGGTCCTTCGCGGGTCGAATGGTGGATTCGACTTCCACACGCCTCCGCCAATTCCCCATGCATCCGCACGCACCCGAAACGCCGTCGGCGCCGCATCGTGCCGGGTACCGTTCCGGCGTCCCTCGCTCAGTCGAATTTATAGTATTTGCGCTTGTAGTAAGGAATCCCGAATCCTTTGAATTTCTCTTTCGGGCTCAACTCCAGGAAGATCTTGTGCCACTTGCTCTCGCCGCTCGCTCCCTCTACAGCGGCCTTGGCTGGCGTTTCCGGCGGCTTGTAGCTGAGGACATACCTATACCTCACCGCATTGCTGATGGTCCGCACAATTCGCGGAAGATCTTCTTCGTGCTTGGCCGTAAAAACACCGCCGCCCGTTGCTTCCGTTAAGGTCTGAAGGTTGCGCGGCCCGCGCCGTTCTGCCGGCCCGATGAAGTCTTCCGTACCCGCAGGCGTGCCCGGAAACGGGACCTTCCCTTGCATTCCCGATTTCTTTTTCGGTCCTGCAAAAATCTCGGGAAGCTCAAACGACGATCCCGCCATCACCGCAAAGACCGGAACGTCCGCTTCCTCCAAAAGACTCTTCGTCTCCCGCAGGTTATAGCGGCTGTGATTGTCTCCGCCATCGGAAATAATGATCATCGCCCGATGCTTGTTTTCCGCCCGCTCCCTGGCTTCGGAAATTCCGAGATAGATGCCATCAAAAAGAGCCGTGCTACCGTTTGTCGGCGTGAGCAGCCAGGGAAGCCTGCGTTCCAGGTCTTTTTGATCGCGCGTGAAGGGAACAAGATTTTTTGCGCGCGATGCGATTCCATACACCGAAAATTCGTCCCGGTACCGCTCTTGTTGCTCATCGGAATCCAGAACCGAAAGCGTCGCTTCTTGCACGAACGGAATTTTGCGCGTCATGCTCGAGCTCAGGTCATCCAGAATCACGAATGAAACGGATTCCCGTTCTCGCTCGCAATACAAAATTCTCTGCTCCACCCCGTCCTCGAACAACCGAAAATCATCCTTCTTCAAATCGCTGGCTACGCCGCCCTTATCATCAAAAACGATGACGGGAACCTGCACCAGCTGCACATTGGTATTAAATTGTACCGGGGGTCTTGCCTGCGCTTGCACCGAAACACTGGCACACAGCGACAAACCGAGTGCGAAAAATACATGCACCCATCTTGGGCGGATCGACAATGGAGAAGCCGCGAGAGCCCTGCCGCCAGCAATCGAGACTCGAGAAGCAACCACAGGGTTTGCCTCCTTCCAAGTCCTATCTTTTCGACCTACTTTGTCTGATCCACTTGACGCCTGCGGGACATCAGGTTCTGGTACTTCGCTGCCTTTGAGAGGCAGGTCTCGACAAAGGATGGCTCCATATAACACACGGGCATTTGCGTGTCCATACCCTACAGGCCATCCACTCAAAGGAACTTGGGGAGTGCGCTGCTCTATCCCTGCCGAAAAGCGTGAAAATTTGTGGGCTTTAGCCCTGAGGTCCACCATGACTTGCGCCACGCTGTTCATAAGACTCGTTCTGGCTTATGTAAAAGATGGGCAAGTGGATTCCTAAACGCTGCAATCGTCTTCCTTCCGGTCCTCGTTGGACGACTCAGCCCCGCTCGCGCTTGTACGTGGGATGTTCTGCTAGAATCGCGCCAAGATGGCAGCGCTCGAACCGATTCGATTCGGAGTGGAGGGTGGAGGCGAGGTGTCTGCGTTGCTGTTGAGCCCGGCGAAGGCGCGGCGGCTCCTGGTGCTGGCGCATGGAGCTGGAGCGGGCATGAGTCACCCATTTATGGAGAAGCTGGCGGGCGAATTGGCTGGCGCGGGCGTGGCGACGTTACGCTACCAGTTTCCCTACATGGAAGCACGACGGCGGGCTCCGGACGCGCCCGCGGTGTTGATGGACACCGTCGTCGCAGCGGTGCGAGCGGCTGCGGAGGCGGCTCCAGGTTTGCCCTTGTTGGCGGGCGGCAAGTCCATGGGAGGACGAATGACTTCACAGGCCGCGGCACAGCGTCCACTGGATGGCGTTCGAGGCTTGGTGTTCTTTGGTTTTCCACTGCACCCGCCCAACCAGCCGGGAACGAAACGAGCGGACCATCTCGCGAAGGTTGCAATGCCGATGCTGTTCCTGCAGGGAACGCGCGACACGTTCGCCGATCTCAAGCTGTTGCGTCCCGTGTGTACGAAGCTGGGCTCGCGGGCGACGTTGCACGTGATTGAAACGGCGGATCATTCGTTTCATGTGCTGAAGAAATCAGGGAAGAGCGACCCGGAAGTGTTGCGGGAGTTGGCGGAGAAGACAGCATCCTGGGCCGAGGGAATTGAATGATTCAAGGATCGGCGCAAGCTCTGCATCGTCACGCTGCTTAAAGTTCGCTCTAGTGCGCAGTTACTCTTGGAATTTCGCGTTGTAACAATTTCCCTTCTGAAATACGTCTAACACTGGAGCACGATCCGTGTCTCAAACGGGTTGGGCCGGGATGATGGAGTCATTACCGGGCCGCGCGTGAACACGGGGGGGATTGAGGAATCAACGATGGCATCACGCCAATTTAGGCGCAGGGCAACATACCTGGCAGCTGTGATTTGCTTGAGCTTGTGGGCTGGGATCGGAACCGTTGCACATGTCGCTCAAGCTCAAAGCGTCCCGCAGCCATCTGCTCAAAGTGCATCCAGCGCCAGACCCGTCGGAACTATCAAGGCGATTTCCGGGAATACCATTACGTTGACCACCGGCGCCGGAACCGACGTGACTGTTCTCGTTCAAGACGCGACCAAGCTCGTTCGAATCGCACCCGGACAAACAGGCCTTAAAGACGCCGCGCTCATCCAGCTTCAGGATGTTCAAGTCGGAGACCGCATCCTCGTGCGGGGCAAACTCGCCGACGACGGAAAAACGGTCCTCGCCACTTCCGTCATTGCCATGAAGAAAGAGGACATTTCCCAAAAGCAAGCACGTGACCTCGAAGAATGGCAGAAGCACGGTGCTGGAGGTCTGGTCAACACTGTGGATCCGGCCACGAATGCCATCATCGTTTCCTTGCCTGCGATCGGCGAGAAGAAAAACCTTACTGTCCATCTTTCGAAAGACACCATTCTGCGCCGCTACGCGCCGGACTCCATGAAATTCGACGACGCCAAGCCCGCTCCGCTCGATCAAATCAAGCCTGGCGATCAACTTCGCGCCCGTGGCTCGCGCAACGCTGACGGCACGGAACTAACCGCCGTTGAAATCGTCTCGGGCACGTTTCGAAATATTGCCGGCACCATCTCCGCGATCGATTCATCCGCAGGCACAGTCACCCTACAGGATCTGACCACGAAAAAGCGCGTAACCGTGAAGATCACTGCGGAATCTCAGCTGCGCAAATTGCAGCCCCAGTTGGCACAGCGCATCGCCGTGCGCCTCAAAGGGACTCCCGCGGAAGCAGCGACTCCTGCCGCAGATGGAGCCGCTGGCCCGGCGAATGCGCAGCAAAATCCCAATCTCCGCGGCTCTCGAACGGGAGGCCCGGGAGCAGGTGGGCCAGATGGAATGGGCCGGCCTGCAGGGAACGGCTCTCCCGATTTGCAGCAGGCGATCAATCGCATGCCCCCCGCGACTCTTTCCGATTTGCAGAAAGGCGATGCCGTCATGCTCGTCGCAACGGAAGGTGGGCCCGGCGGAATGCCCACAGCGATTACCCTTCTCGGAGGAGTGGAGCCCATTCTCCAAGCCTCGTCAAACAGCAACGCATCCACAATTCTTTCGCCCTGGAGTCTCGGTAGCCAGGCCGGCGGGGAAGTAGCCGCGCCTTGAGAACCAGCGCATTCGAAACAATAAACTCTGGCCTAGGAGCCTTAATGAAGCTTAGTTCCGTTCGAAGTGTTCTGCTGATTCTGCTGGCGAGCGTGTCTTTGTTGCTTGCGGCCGGAGATCTATACGCTCAGACACAGCTCGGAAGCCTGACCGGAGTGGTCACCGATCCATCCGGCGCCGTCATCGCCAAGGCCGCTGTCCGGCTGATCAATTCAAGCGGCGGATCGATCGATACGACAACCAACCGGGACGGTGCCTACGAATTCAAAAACCTCGCGCCCGGAACCTATTCGCTAAAGGCTGTCGCAAAAGGTTTCGCTCTTTTTGCGAAAGAAGATGTCCAGATCGTTGCGGGCCAGCGGCAACAGCTAAACGTTCCGCTCACCATCCAGATCGAAGAGCAGAAAGTGGAAGTTTCGGATTCGAGCACCACAGTCGGTATGGATCCGACCAACAACGCTGGCGCCGTAGTTCTGAAGGGTGCCGATCTCGAAGCCCTCTCCGACGATCCCGATGAATTACTCTCGGATCTTCAGGCGCTCGCGGGCCCCTCGGCCGGCCCCAATGGCGGGCAAATCTACATCGATGGATTCACGGGTGGCACGCTGCCTCCCAAAGCGTCCATTCGCGAGATTCGAATCAATCAGAATCCCTTCTCCGCCGAATACGACCGGCTGGGATACGGCCGCATCGAAATCTTCACCAAGCCCGGCACGGATCAGTTCCACGGGCAAGTCTCCTTGCTGGGAAATACCGCGGGATTCAATTCAAGGAACCCGTTCGAAAGCGTCCCGGCGGGAACGCAGCGGCCCGGCTATCATTCCACGCAATTCAGCGCCAACGTCGGCGGGCCGCTGCTCAGCAAGAAGGCCTCCTTCTTCTTCAATATCGAGCGGCGCAATATCAATGAATTGTCCATCGTCAGCGCCCAGATCGTGGATCCCGCTACCTTTGCAATTGTTCCGTTCAGCGAAAGCGTTCCCAATCCGCGCACGCGCACAAATCTCAGCCCGCGTCTCGACCATCAGGTCAGCGCCAACAACACACTCACCGCGCGCTACCAATACGAGCGGGAGAATGAAACGAACAACGGCATCGGTCAATTTAGTCTCCCTTCCATGGGCTTCAATCAACAGAACCGGGAACACCAGCTCCAGATCAGCGACACCCAAATCATAAATGCGAAAATCATCAATGAAACCCGCTTCCAATTCGTTCGCGAAACCAGCGACCGGACGCCGCTCAGCACGGCGCCAACGATTTCCGTGCAAGGCGCCTTCTCGGATGGCGGGAATGCCGGCGGAGTCAGCAGCGATACTCTCGACCGCTACGAATTGCAAAATTACACGTCGATGTCGCTGGGCAAACATTTCTTGAAATTTGGCGCGCGCCTGCGCGCAACGCGCGATTCGAACGATTCGCGATCGGGCTACAACGGGAACTTCAATTTCGGACTGCGGCAAAACCCGACGTGTCCCCCCAACAGTACGCCGGAATCCTGTCCGAAAATTACCGGCATTCAGGCCTATCAAATGACCGTGCAGGGCCTCGCTCAGGGCATGACTCTCGACCAAATTATCGCCGCGGGCGGCGGCGCCAGCCAGTACTCAATCACAGCCGGAACAGCTCTCGCGGACGTAACGTATTTTGACGCCGGCTTGTATTTCCAGGATGACTGGCGCGTCAAACCCAACATTACAGTCAGCTACGGCCTGCGTTATGAAAGTCAGAACAACATCGGCGACCACGCCGATTTTGCGCCGCGCATCGGTATCGCCTGGGGCCTCGATGGAAGCGGCAAGAAATCGCCAAAGACCGTGCTGCGCGCGGGCTTTGGCATCTTCTACGACCGCTTTGGCTACGACCTGGTCTTGCAGCAGCAACGTCTGAACAATATCACGCAAAAGCAATTCGTCGTTGCCAACCCACAATTTTTCCTGGCCGATACTCCATCCACGGATCAATTGGCGGCGATGAGCACGACGGCGCCCACCCTCTATCAATCCAATTCGAATCTCCGCACGCCTTACACCATGCAATCGGGCTTGACTCTGGAACGCCAGCTCACGAAATCCGCGAACCTTTCACTCACGTACTTGAACGCTCGTGGCGTGCATCAATTCTTCACGGAAAATATCAATGCACCACTGTGCAGCACACTGCCGTGCGATCCGTCAACCGCTCTCCATCCTCTCGGGAATACCGACAACGTGTACCAGTATCAATCCGAAGGCATTTTCAGGCAGCAGCAGCTCATCATCAACAGCAGCATTCGAATGGGCACGAAGCTTTCACTCTTCGGCTACTACACGCTGAACTACGCGAACAGCGACGCCGCCGGCGCCGGAACTTTTCCTTCCTTTGACAACAACATCAGTCTCGATTATGGCCGCGCCGCCTTCGACGTGCGACACCGCGTCTTTTTTGGCGGTTCTGTGGGGCTGCCCCGCAATTTTCGTTTGAGTCCATTTCTCATTGCGCAATCCGGCGTGCCCTTCAACATCACCACAGGGCAGGATGTGAATGGCGATTCCATCTTCAACGATCGGCCTGCGTTTGCGACTCCGCAATCCATTCCGCAAAATGTGGTGACCAATAAATTTGGTTCTTTCGAGCTCGTTCCGCAGCCCGGTGAAACCCTTGTTCCCATCAATTCGCTGACCAGCGCGGGCCGCTTTTCGCTCAACCTGCGTCTCAGCAAAACATTTGGCTTCGGCCAGAAAAAAGAACCAGTGAACACTGGATCGGGCGGCCCCGGAGCCGGCGGCACGTTTGGCCGTGGCCCCGGAGGCCTTGGCGGACCCGGTGGCGGGCGCGGGGGCGGCGGTTTCGGGGGTGGCCCCCGCGGGGGCGGAATGGACGGCGGAGCAACCAACAACCGCTACAATTTGACGTTCAGCGTCTCGGCGCGAAACGTTTTCAATAACGTCAATCTTGCGACGCCCATCGGCAATTTGAGTTCGCCGCTCTTCGGCCAAGCCAATGGCCTTGCGGGTGGTCCGTACTCCTCGTCCACAGCCAATCGCCGCATCGACTTGCAGGTATCGCTCAGCTTCTAAATCTCTCGCAGTAAACATAAGCCAGCATTTCGTCAAATCTATTTTTGGCCATTGTTATCGCATCTGAGGTGCGGGGCGCGGGTATGTTTCCTGGGCGCTCTTCTTAAGCTAAGCTCTAACAAGAAATGATGCAGTGCCCGCCGGCAGCCCACTTCGTTTCGAGCCGCGGCAAACATCCAGGAGCGGCCTTTGAGCAAGAGTAAGCGCTATCTCGAGCTGGGGATGAAGCGCCCTATCGCGCGGCGCGATTTTCTAAATGGTTTCGGTCTAGTCGTTGGCGCTTCGCTCGCGCTGCCTCACGGGATCTGGGGCGACGCGTTCGGGTTGTCGGGTCCGCCTTCAGATCCGCAAAAAAAGGAAACCTACTATCCACCGGCCAAGACCGGTCTGCGCGGCAGCCACGATGGCTCATGGGAAGTGCCGCACGCCCTGCGCGACGGCAAGAAGTGGGAAAACGCGGCGCCTGATGCAGAGTCCTACGACGTGATCATTGTAGGCGGCGGCATCAGCGGTCTTTCTGCGGCCTATTTCTATCGCCAACAGGCCGGGGCAAAGGCCCGCATCCTTATTCTAGACAACCACGACGATTTCGGCGGCCATGCCAAACGAAATGAATTTCGGTCCGGCGGCCGCTTGCTCCTCGGCTACGGTGGGACTCAGTCGATTGCCAGTCCAGATTTGTATAGTACGGAATCGAAGAATCTATTCCGCCAGCTGGGAATTGAACTCAGGGAGTTTGACACTTTCTATGACCAGAAATTCTTTGCCTCCCGGGGACTCACGAGCGGGGTTTTCTTTGACAAAGAGACGTTTGGCAGAGATCTTCTTGTGCCCGGTGTCGGCAACCCTTCCTGGCCCGAATTCGCTGGCCGAACGCCGCTTTCGGAGACCGCGCAGAAAGATCTCGCACGCCTCTATACGGAAAAAGTCGACTATCTCCCGGCGAAAAACGCGGCAGAGAAGAAGAACTATCTTGCACGCACCAGCTACAAGGATTTTCTGCTGAACGACGCGAAGGTTCATCCAGAGGTCGTTCGCTATTTTCAGTCTTCCACGTACGGTTTATATGGCGTAGGAATCGATGCGGTTCCCGCTGGCGATCTTGCTGGTCTCCATTTTCATCCAGGATTTCAGGGCATGGATCTCTCCGGGCCGTTCGGACCCGGCATTGGTCTGGAGGTTACGCGCCAGGATGTTGAGCCGTACATCTATCATTTTCCCGATGGCAACGCCTCCATCGCGCGGTTGCTGGTCCGCGCATTGATTCCCGATTCAGTTTCCGGACACAACATGGAGGACATCGTCCTCGCGAAGATGGACTATTCGAAACTAAATTCCCCCGATTCTGCTGTTCGAATTCAGCTGAATTCGACCGCAGTCAGTGTACGAAACTTCGGCGACTCCTCCGCGGATGGCGTTGAAGTCATCTATGTGCGCGACGGGGAAGCGCGCTCCGCGCGCGGCGCTGCTTGCATTCTCGCCTGCTGGAACACGGTCATTCCGTATCTCTGTCCGGAAATGAGCGACAAGCAGAAGGAAGCCCTTGCATACGGCGTGAAGGTTCCTCTGGTTTATACGAATGTGCAGCTTCGAAATCGTGCTGCATTCGAAAAACTGAAAATTCATGGCGCGTCGTGCCCCGGCAGCTATTTCAGCAATGTCGACCTCGACTTTCCGGTCAGCATGGGAGGTTACCACTACTCGGAAAAAGCCGAAGAACCCTGCGTCGTTCACCTGCAGCACGTTCCGTGCTCACCGGGGTTGCCCGCTCGTGATCAACAGCGTGCCGGCCGTATGAAGCTCTACACCACGAAATTCGAAACATTCGAATACAACGTGCGCGATCAGCTTGCGCGGATTCTCTCCTCCGGCGGATTTGATCCGGCGCGTGACATTCAGGCCATCACCGTCAATCGCTGGCCCCACGGTTACGCTTACGAATACAATTCGCTGTACGATCCGGAGTGGCCTGCGGGACAATCACCCTGTGAAATCGGCCGGCAGCCGTTCGGCCGCGTCCACATTGCGAATTCGGATGCCGGCGCGTTCGCGTATACGAATGAAGCTATCGATCAAGCCTGGCGCGCCGTTCGGGAATTGACCACGAAATAGGCTTCCCATGAAGCGGAGACGGAAGAACATCGACAAGGGCGTGGAAGCGCGGCGCGCCGCCCGGAAATCCGGGCTGGCGCCGGCCGTCACGCGCGTGATTCCCGACAAACGGAAACGGCCCGCGAAACACAAGAAGCAATTGCAGGAAACCGAACTCGAATAATCCTGGATCAAATTTTTGCTGCGGCTCGTTCCTTCTTCAAAAGTGGGAGCTGAGCTCCCGCACGCCAAACTTTTCAGGCCCGACCGGACCTAGTTTTTGGAGCCTCATCCGGGTTTGTTGATGGGAACGACTTCGTCGGGACGGAAGAGCGGCATGAGCGCGATTTTGCGGCGCTGGGCCAGTTCCGCGGCGATGGTTTCCAAATCCTTTTTGTCGAAACCCATCGAGCTGACTCTCACCGTCCCGTCCGTATCAATCAGAAAAATAGTGGGGACGCTGGTGAGGCCGTAGGCATTCGAGACGATGTAGCCGTTTTCGTCGATCAGCATCGGGAAGCTGACGCCGAATTCCTCGGCAAAATCCTTGGTGTCGCGCGCGTCGTCCTGGGAGATGCCCAAGAACGTGACGCCGTCGCCGCCATACCGTTTCTGTAGGCGATCGAGGAAGGGAAATGTGAACTGGCAGACGGGGCAGGAAATCTTGAAAAAAGTTGCGACAACGGGGCCGCGTTGCAAGAGGTCGTGGAGCGAGTATTCCTTGCCGTCGAGAGATTTGAGAGAAAATCCTGGAGCCACGTTTCCGGCAACGATATGCGTCATTGGTTCGTCTATTCCCATCCAGCGTCTAAGCCGCCGCAGAATTCCAATTGGTTGAGTGTAGCGTAAGAACGGTAAGTGTTGCATGGTGAATGCTGATTCGTGACTCGTGGCCGATGACCCGTGAGTAGAGATAGAGTACAGCCATCCGATAAATGAGTTCATCGGGAATTTGTAGGAGCTCCCGTGGGGTTGCGCAACCTCACGGTTTCATCGCCCGGTGACTCCTGACCCGGAAGTACAGTCGCTCGGCCAACAAGGAACAGAAAGGACATCTGAACCGAATCTGTCCCCCTGAACACTAGCGTTGCCCTGCGGGTGTCTCTATCTTGTTAACAGATGGTCCGACGAGTAGGCAGCCCCCCTTCCAGCTCCCTGACCTGCGCGCGAGAGGTGCCAAAAAGGTGCATCCCACGCAATCCCGGAGGGATAAGTGAAAAGGTATTTATTTCTAGCGCTGGTATTCGCGCTTGCCGCAGCAGAGGCATCAGCCCAAACGACAGTCGTCGACTTCGACAACCCCCCGTGCAGCGGGAACGCAATCGGCTTCTATCAAGGAATCGACTTCAGCCTATCTCCGTGGGATTGCGAAAACCCCGGGCTGACAGGGCAAACGGGGACGAGCATAGCCTGGTACCGCCACAGCAATAGCGGACAGTTCAAGCTGCAGACGCCAGGGACGCTGCTTTCGCTGAACGCGGCAACGCTCACCGGCTCAGGAACGCTGACGATTTTGACCGATGCCGGAGAAAGCTTTTCGCACTCGATCGACACCACGTTTCAAACGCTGCTGACAGGTTTCACGAAAGCTGCCTCGATAATCACGGTGAAGTATCCAGGGAGCAAAACTATCGAGCTAGACAATATCATGTACCAAGCAGGAAGCGTGTCACGGACGCCGGGGGTGCTGAACCTATCGGCTACTCTGACGTGGGACGACGGCACGCCGGTTGCAGGCAGCCTGAATCTTTCCCAACTTACCGGGGGGGGCTCGCCGATCCAGCTCGGCACGTTTACGATAAATTCCGCGGGGGGCGCCAGCGGAACCGTGAACATTGACCTCACGCAGCCCGATCCGTTGACGTTTCAAGTTGTCCTGGTTGGCACGAACAACTCGGCAGTGGGAGCGCCGGCGATCTTCCAAGTCAGCAGGGTGATGTTTCCTTCGACCTTAACCGGAATCAACGCCAAAATCGTTTTGTCAAAATCCACGGCGACGATCAAATCATTCAATATGGGATTGGTGCCGTAGCATACTTTATTACGACTCATTGAATCCCGACGCCGACACTAGCGAGAGCAGCGGAAGGAACAATGCCTCGCACGCGATCGCTTCGCCGTATTCATCACAACGTCTCCTAACACTTGCCCTAAAAGACTGCGAGCCCCGGCCAAGTCGTGCTGGCTGGGGCCCGGCAGTCAAAAGCTGCTTGTCATCCCTTCACCGGAATGGTGACGGACTTGGCGAGCTTAAACGACAGTTGACTCTGGGCAGGGAGGGTGGTTACGTCCTTTTTCTCCTTTGTATCTGTTTTGCCCTTAGCCTGAGTGCTGTCTTTTGAGTTGTTTTTGGCCTGGTTTTTCGCGGATTGGGCCACCGAGTTGGTTTCCAACTCGTAGGATTTTCCGTGGAGTTCGACCGAAGCAAGAGTTACCTTCATTTCCTTGCTCTTGACCTTGACGACGCGGCCGACCACTTTCGCGCCCTTGGGAATCACGGTCTTTCCCTCGACCTGAACCGGCGTGGAGAGCTTCGCGGCAAAGGTATCGCCGACGTGGTTCTTGTCGCTGGCGAGAGTTTGGCCTACCGTGGCGCTGATCGCTGTGCCTTTCGGAACGGTGACCATCGTGGTTGGCTGCGGTACTTTGCTTGAGACGCTGGCAGCCTTCGGTGTCTCGGCTTTCTTCGGAGTGGCAGCCACCTCTTTGGTGGCCTGGTTTGAGCAGCCTGCAACCGTCAAGAGGCCTGCCGCTGCCACAGCAAGCCAAAGTTTGCGATGGACCTGAGAGTCGAACATTTCGCTCCTCCTAAGGGAGTACCCTGGGCTGAATCGAAGGAGGTGGCTGGTTTGTCCCCTTTGCCAGTCAAAACTACAAACCTGCGAACGGTGGGTATTCCCCGCTTCTATAAATCGTATAAGATTCCGCAGCCGCAGCTGCGCCGCGTGTCCTTCCCGGCACCGGCCTACCGGCCAGTAGAGGGGCAACGCACTCCTCGACTGGGCGCCGAGGAGCGGTAGGGACGGATTCTCGAAGACGGCCCGATCAGCGTTGTTTCTTGCGTTCGTTCTGCGCAATCCGCGCCTTCACCAGTTTCTTAACAAGTGCAGCCGACAGTGGCTTGTCCATAGGGAATTGGATGGTCCCTTTGGATGTGGAGAAGCCCTTAAGTTCCTTCTTAAACTCTTCGATAACCGCGGCAGTGGGGAACAGACTGCAGTGGTTCGAGAACGCCGCGAACCACACTAGCACTCCTTTGTTCTTGAACGCGGGCATCCCATAGCTGATGCACTCGGTGGCTTCCGTCGGCACAGCGGACCGAATCGCCGCGCGGATCTTCTTCAAAGTGCCGCGTGCGGGTTCCGGGACGCTTGCGAGATATGCGTCTACGTTTTTCGGAGCGACGCTGCTTTTCGCGGCCGAACCGCGACTGGAGTTCGCTTTTTTCATGCGGGCAATCCTACAAGAGCGTTCACTTCAAGTCTACGCCTCAGACTCAGACCACCACCCAGCTAGGTATATGGTCCGCACATCGGCTTGTCCAAGCCGTGGCAGCCCAGTGACAAACGATTCCCTGAAACGTCAATAGAACAGCAGCAGGCGGGATTGTGCCGGGCTGCGGGCAGAACCGCTCTATTTACTGGATGCGGGAACCCCCACGGTCTGGGCTGCGTAGTGTATGGAGAGGTGTTCCATGCCAGATCTGCCCGGTAATTTTCGGTACGCCCTCCGACAGTTTCGATTGTCGCCTGTTTTTACCGCTGCAGCGATATTGACCCTGGCCTTGGGGATTGGCGGGACCACGGCAATATTTACCTTGATCCATGCGGTGATGCTTCGCTCTTTGCCCGTTTCCGATCCCGGCAGGCTGTACCGGGTCGGCGAAGGCGACGATTGCTGCGTGGAAGGAGGGCCACAAGACCGCTGGGGAATGTATTCCTTCCCTTTGTACGAGCGCCTGAAAACAGAAACGCCGGAATTCGAGGAGGTTACTGCTTTCCAGGCCGGTCGTGCCCGCTTGAGCGTGCGGCGTCAGGGCGTTGAATCCGCAGCACGGTCGCTGCGCTCGGAGTACGTCACCGGTAGCTATTTCTCGACTCTGGGGGTGCGAGCCTTCGGCGGGCGGGTGTTTATGCCCGATGACGACAAGCCGGGTGCTTCGCCGGTTGTCGTACTCAGCCACCGTGTCTGGCAGGCCACCTATGCCTCCGATCCTTCGGTAGTGGGTTCAACATTTGTCGTGGAGGGCCATCCGGTGACCGTGATCGGCGTCGCGCCCCCTGGATTTTTTGGCGAAACTCTGGAAAGCGACCCTCCTGATATGTGGGTTCCGCTGCAACAGGAACCCATGATTAATGCTGAAGGTAGTCTGTTGCGGCAGCCTGTCTCTGCATGGCTGCGCATGATCGGCCGATTGCGGCCGGGAGCTTCGATTGACGGAATGGCCCCGCGCCTTACGGGAGTGCTTCGCCAATGGATGCAGAACGATTCCGGATACCCCTCCAACTGGATGCCAGACGTGATCCGTATGCTTCCCAAGCAAGTGGTCGGCGTAGTATCAGCCGGAGCGGGCGTGGGAGTAATGAAAGAAGAGTACGGGCGCAGCCTTCAGATCCTGCTGTCCGTGTGCGGCTTGGTACTGCTGATCGCGTGTTCCAACGTGGCGAACCTGCTGCTCGCTCGAGGGGTGGCGCGTCGCGGCCAAACGGCAGTGCGCCTGGCACTAGGCGCGACTCCCAGGCAGGTCGTCATGCAAGCGCTCTCGGAAAGCGTCCTGCTCGCCGTAGGCGGCGGGATTGTGGGGCTTCTGGTGGCCGCGGCAGCCGCGCGGCTCTTACTTGCCCTTGCTTTCCACAGCTCCCATTTTCTGCCGATTAGCACCGCACCATCGCTCATGGTATTAGCGTTTGCCTTTGGGTTAGCGCTGGTGACGGGAATCATTTTCGGGGCGGCTCCCGCGTGGCTGGCCACGCGTACCGATCCGGCGGAAGCGCTGCGCGGATCGGGTCGCGGCACCAGAGATCGCTCTTCTTTCGCGCGTAAAGCCCTGCTGGTCGTGCAGGCCACCTTGTCGGTTGTATTGGTTGCCGGTGCTACCATGCTGGCGCGAAGCCTGAACAAGCTCGAGCATCAGGATTTCGGATACCGCGTACAAGGGCGCGTGTTGGTGGATATGAACAATCCTCCGGCGACTTACACCCAGCCCGAGTTGGCCTCGCTCTACCGCCAACTGGAAGAACGACTCAATCGGCTCCCGGGCGTGCAGGGCTCCGGGCTGGCCCTCTATAATCCGCTCACCAACAACTGGGGCGAACTCATCATGGTCGCCGGCCATCCTCCAGCCCAATTCCATGAGGAAGCGGGCGCGTCCTGGGACCGCGTGAGCGCCAACTATTTGCAGAATCTCAGCATGCCGATTTTGCGCGGACGAGCGTTCACCCCAGCGGACAACGAAACCACGGCGCCGGTGGCCGTCGTCAACGAGGCTTTCGTGAAGCGCTTTTTCAAAAGCGACGAAGACCCTCTGGATCAGCACTTCGGCCTCGACGTGCCCGAGTACGCCGCTACGTTTCGTATCATCGGCGTCGTGCGCGATGCCAAGTTTGCTGGCTGGGGCCTGAGCAGGCCTGCGCGCCCGATGTTCTTCGTGCCCCTGGCCCAAAATGTCGCATATCCCAACGAGTTGATGAAGATGATCGAGCTGCGCTCCCACTTTATCGGCGGAATGCTGCTGGTCACGAATATGTCTCCCGGCGCGCTGGAGGCCCTGCTTACCAGGATGCTGGCAGACCTGGATCCCAACTTGACAATCAACAGCATCAGGACCATGCAGCAGCAGATTGAGCTGTCTTTTGATCAGGAGCGAGCGGTGGCCAGTCTCGCCGGCTTGTTCGGGATTGTGGCTCTGGTATTGGCTGCGATCGGACTGTACGGTGTGACCGCCTACTCTGTTGCCCAGCGGACCAACGAAATCGGCATCCGCATGGCCCTTGGTGCCGACCGTCCGAAAGTGATTCGACTCGTGCTGCGCGGCGCCTTCAAACGCGTCTTACTGGGTCTGATCCTGGGCTTGCCCCTGGCGGTTGGCGCCGGCCGCTTGATCTCCGCCCAGCTCTATGGTGTTTCCTCGTGGGATCCGTTCGCCCTAACTGTGGCCTCTGGCGCGCTTGCGATCTGCTCATTTTTCGCGGCCATTATTCCTGCAAACCGAGCAGCCTCTATTTCGCCCATGAACGCGCTAAGAATTGAGTAGGGCGGCGTCAGAGCGCGAGCGCAACTGCATCTCGTAGAGTTTGGCGCCCGCCCAGCATTGGGGAATCGCCAGCACGATGAGCGCGACTGGATACCAGTGAGGCCCGAAAACCGGTCCCTTGTCCCACGTCACTACGGCACCTACGATAGACACGACAAGGCCCAGGGCACCAAGCACCAGGGCGTGCAACATGGGCCGACCGGGTGCGAGCCGTGCCGTGATATAGCTCCCCGCAACGCTGTGGACCGTGCGATAAACTGTTGCAAGCAGTAAGAGTGCATCGGACGCGGGCTGGTCCCATGGCGGGAAAACGCGGATTGCGTGCAGCACCACGTCGGTGCCCAGTGCGAGAGCGGCTCCCACGAGAATGCCCGCGAGCACGGCGCCGATACTTTTCCAAATATTCTTGTTCATGTTTTCTCCAGGAGCTCAGCGAGCGTGTCGGAGCCCTCGGCCGCGCTGCGCTCCTTGCCAGGCTTGCGGAGAGTACCGCGAACCTCCCGTTCCATCCAACTGTAATGTTGCATTGTTCGTCATCGACGCTTTCCTCTCGTCGCGCTTCGAACGCTCAAATTTTTTCTTTTGAATGTTTCGCAGCCAGGCGTCGCATCACCGCGGGACTCGTGAGCTCGCGAAGCGCGTCCTTTCCCACCCACCGCTCCGCGGCCTGCGGCGAGTCCGCCAATCGCCGAGCCACCGTCACCGCGGCTGCATTGAGCGCGGCGTTGCGTCTTCCGATGGCGCGAAGGGCCCAGTTCACGCCCTTCTTCACGAAGTTGCGCTCGTCGCGCGCGCCCTTCTCAATAAAGGGCAGCAAGACCAGAAAGCTCTTGTCCGGAGCGGCCTTGTCGTGGAGCGCCAGGCATGCCATCAGGGCGAAGGCGCCGCGCTTGACGAAGGGCCTGGGCGAAGCCGACCACTGGCGGACCTTCTCCCACGCGAACAGCGTGCGGTCAAAGAGGTGGAAGCAGACCGTGTCGCAGTCGCCCCAATTCTCGAAGCTGGCGGCCCACGCGTTCATCTGCCGGCGCGTTACGCGTTGCGGGTCGCCTATCAGCGCGGCCAGCAGGCGCGCTTCGTACCACCCGCTATCCCACAAGGCCAGCGACAGGGCGTGGTTCTTTCCCAGCCGCTTCCTCAGTGACAGCAGCGCTCCCATCGTCACGCCGAATGCGTGCTTGGCTTCAATGCCGTAACGGGGCAGCCCTTCGACGGTGCGCCGGGTCCCGCGCCGTTCGAGCCACTGCATTACTTCGTTCTTGTCCATCGTTGTGGTCTTGCTGAGTTATTCTCCGTCGTATACCTGCTTCAATCGCTGTAGGTCAATTTTATCCATTTGAAGCATGGCCTTCATGACCCTTTTTGCCTTCTCCGCATCTTTGTCTTGCAACATTCTGCCTAAGGCAGAGGGAATGATTTGCCACGACAGGCCGTATTTGTCCTTGAGCCAGCCGCATCTTTGTTTTTCTCCGCCTTCAGAAAGCTTCTCCCACAGCTCGTCTACTTCCTGCTGGGTCTCGCAGTTCACGAAGAACGAGATAGCCGGCGAAAAGGTGAATTGCGGGCCGCCGTTTAACGCTAGGAATCTCTGTCCTTCGAGCTCGAATGTCGCGGACATTACCGTCCCCTTCGATCCTGGTCCGCCCTCTCCATTTCGGGTGACGCTCACGACCTTTGAATTCTTGAAGATCGAAACATAGAAATTCATCGCTTCTTCGGCTTTGCCGTCGAACCACAAGAACGGGTTGATTTTTTGCACAGAGATCTCCTCTTTGCTTTTCAATTGGACATCGTCGGCACCGCATGAGTGTGTATGGATTGCTTGCAAAATGCAAGTGATAATCCAGACCCGCGTGGCAGCAAAGACGCGTGTCAACGGGCCCGGGCTTCGTTACTTTCAACGTCCCTAGTGCTATTTTCGGTCCAAGAAGAATTGCTTCGCCGACTCCGCAATTACCTCATGCGTCATACGAGCGGCGCCAGCAACTCCGCAAGCCGGTCGTAGCTCGCAGCAACCCCGCTCTCCATGCCGGATTTGAGGACACCGTCGCGGACCTCTTGCGATACGTAAAGCATGGTGCTCGTCATCGTGGTCCTGCCGCCCTGCTCGACGAGCGTGGTCGTAATCAGCGACTCACCTGCATACCAGGCCTCGTCGAACAACTCCGTACAGACAAGCCGTTCTTGCGGCACGATCTCCCGGTAGATGCCGCCCATCCCCATTTCTTTTCCGTTGTTCTCGCGCCGCCATACGTAACGATAAGCGCCGCCCACTCTCAGATCGATCTCGCAGACCGGCATCGTCCAGCCAGGCGGCCCGAGTAACCACTGCTTGACGAGTTCGGGCTTCGTGAAAGCGTCGAAGACCAGTCTGCGCGGCGCATCGAACACGCGCGTCATGGCGATCTCGCGGTCGCTGGGCGTAGTTATTTGGAATTTCACTTTCGATGTTCCTGGGTTCGTCATCGGTGCTCTCCTTTATCGTTTCGTACGTCCACGTTTTTTCTCGTCGGTTTTCATTTCGTCCAGCAGGGCATCCAGCCGCTGGAAGTTGCCCTCCCAGAGACGCCGGTATTTCTCCAGCCAGACCTCTAGCTCCTGGAACCGCATGGGCCGCAGCGCATAAATCCGGCGCTGCGCGTCCACACGAACGTCCACCAGCCCGGCATCACTGAGCACCCGCAGATGTTTGGAGACTTGCGGCTGGCGGAGGCCCAACTGAGTGACCATGTCCCCGACGGGCCGCGGTCCGTCCAGCAACAGATCGACGATCTGAAAACGGTGGGGCTCGGCCAGCGCTCGGAGTGTTTCCATCATGGCGTAGCTGAATATGCTCCCAAACGTATATGCGTGTCAAGGAATATTTAAAGTCACCCGCAAACCAAAATTAAGCTGCCTTGATCGCGCCTCGGCGCGTGGATCACCCTAAGTGCTTGCCAGCCAAGGGAATAGCCGGCCGCTAGAAACTGGCCAGCGAAATTGGCTGGTTTTGGGGAACTGCAGTCCTTGGGTACCTCAAAACAAACTTGCTTCCTGTTGCGGTTACTGTCTCGCTTGGATTTAGCCGCCTGCGTCCTTAATGTCGTCGCGGGCTCTCCTCAGAGCGTTGTTTGCTTCACTTCTGGCGTCGGAATCCGGTTTCAGGAGATCGATGGCCCGGTGAAAGGACATTGCCTTGCCGCCTGAGGGACCGGCGCAGGAATCGGAAACCGGCTTGGGCTTTACGCCGGTCACATCCCATTTCAGGCAACTGAAATCGATCACTAGAGTGCGGCTGACGCGGAGGGAAGCGACACACTCGTCCAGATACTTAAAGGACGAACAGACATCCTGCAAGTTTTTGTCCCGCGGCAAGATTCCCTGAACTTGCAACTGATGGGTCAGTTTTGCTTCCAGGTCGCCATTGGAGGCGAGCTGATCGTTTGCCGATTTGGGGCCGCGATTGATCAGCTTTAGCGGGTTGTATCTCTTGGGATTGTACCAACGCGGAGATTCCGCGGCCGGAGGGCTCTTAGCGTCTTGCCTTGTCGCGGAAAAGGAACTAAGGAGAAAACACAGCGCGGCCGATGAAAGAACGATCGAGTAACCTCTCATTTTTGTCTCTCCGAGGGCCAGGAGGGCTACACAATTCATACCTCAAATTCGCCGGATGTGTCGAGAGGGGGATGGCGAAAAGGGCGGCGTGCAAGCGCAGGGCGTATCTTTTTGGGTAAGAGGCACAGTGTCTGCGCTTGTCAGGCGCGCTGCCGTACGTTTGGATAGGAGGTACGGGATAAGAAGCCGGCCCGAAGCTTGAATGGCGCATGACCTGTGCACATCACGCGCTTGCGATTCGCAGGCTTCACCCGCCAGGTGAAACATGAAGCTGAGCACCAAATATTTGGTGTTGGTCTTTGCGGTCGCGATGCCAGCGAGGGCTCGAGGGCAGAGCGTGGGGCAGGTGGAATGTCCGCGATCCGGTGGTTACGTCTATCTCTACAGCTCGATGGTTACCATGGACGTCCGCGGGACGCTGCAGTGTGGCGAGCAAGTGCAGATCACAGGGCGGTACGACACGTATTTTGGCGTGCGAACAGCCAAAGGCGAAGTCGGTTATGTGCCGCTGGATAGCGTTTTATTAATTAAAGACAGGCCGGGGGCGAACCAGCTAAAGCCGCTGCCGCAAAAGCCCGCGAGAGAGCTGACTCCTTACGACGAACATGCCGCTCCGCTGCCTCCTGTGAAAAAAGTGCCGGATGGTTTCGACCTCACACTGGCAAACGGCACACCGGTTCATTTGAAACTTGGCAAAACGATTTCTACGGCGAGCGCGCACGTGGGAGACGCGGTGGAGTTGCGCGCAGCGATGGAAGTGGTCGTGGACGGAGTCACGGTGGTTCCGATCGGGGCAACCGCCACCGGAATCGTGACGGAAGCCGAACCCAAAAAGCGGCTGGGCCGCGGCGGAAAGCTGGCATTGAGCATCAATTTTTTGCGGCTCGGTAACAATGAGAAGGTGGCAGTGCGATCCTTCCAGGAAACATCAGAATCGAGCTCACTCGCAGGAGCGGGGGTTTCGCAAGGGCACGGCAAAGACATCGTATTCGCGGAAGGAAGCGACTTTACGGCCTACGTGGATGGCGACGTGCACTTAAAGAAAGAGGCATTTCTAGCCGCGAAGGACGGGGCCAATCCTGCTACTCCTGTTCAGAATCTTCTCCAGCCCCGGCAGAGATAGACTAAAGCTCCAGAAAAAATGGACGATGGGCCTGAACAACCACGTTTGCGGGAGCGTACGGGTTTGAGTACACGCTGCCGCGGACAAGAAAGGGCTTAACACAGAGGGCACCGAGGGAAGAGCACAGAGAACACAGAGAGCTTGAAGCGCGTGGAGTTCACGGAGGAAGCTAGGAGAGAGATAGGCTGGCTGGCGGGAATCGAGAGGTTAGTGGATTTGTTTAGTTTTGCGGGACATATAGTCCATGAGGAGATACTGGCCGAGGGTGTAGGGCGTGGTGAAGTAGGCTTTGCCACGGCACATTTCGGTGATTTTCTGGACGAAGTGGACGAGGGAATAGTCGCTGGCGAGCATGAAGGTGTTGATCATGATGCCGGCGCGCTTGCATTTGTTGACTTCTTCGAGAGTTTGGCCGACGACAAAGGGATCGAGGCCGAAAGCGTTTTTGTAGATGCGGCCGTCCTCGAGAGTGAGGGCGGAGGGTTTGCCGTCAGTGATCATAACGATCTGGCGCATATCTTTTTTCTGGCGGAGGAGAATGCGCTGCGCCATTCGAAGGCCTTCGCGCGTGTTGGTGTAATACGGGCCGACCTGGACGCGGGCGAGTTCGCTGAGGGGAACTTCCTCGGCGGAGTCGTGGAAGAGAACGAGGTTGAGCGTGTCGCCGGGATATTGCGTTCGAATGAGATGGGAGAGGGCCATGGCGACACGCTTGGCGGGTGTAAAGCGGTCTTCGCCGTAGAGAATCATGCTGTGGCTGCAATCGAGAAGGACGACGGTGGCACAAGAGCTGTGGTATTCGCACTGGTGGACCATGAGGTCGGAGTAGGTCATCTCGATGGGCACTTTGGGGCCCTCGCGGCGGACGGCGTTGAAGAGCGTGGCGCTGACGTCCATGTTGAGAGTGTCGCCGAATTCGTAGGGGCGTGACACGCCGCCGGATTCGACGCCGGTGGAAAGGTCGCGGGTGTCGTGGCGGCCGAAGCTGCTGCGGCCGAGCGAGCCGAGCAAATCCTGCAGGGTTTTGAATCCAAGGAAATCGATCGTTTTGTCCGTGATTTCAAAGCGCGCTTCGGGCTGGCGTTCGTGTGGCTGGCCGAGCTGGCCGCGGGCGGAAGTCTGCGGCGGTGGTGTGACTTGCGGCGGCTGCTGCGGATTGATGAAACCTTCGTTGGCCATGCGTTCCATGATTTTATCGAGGAGATCCTTCACGGCCTGGCTGTTCATCGCACTGGGTTCGTCGAGCATTTCGCGGAGTTCGTCGGACATGGCGTTCTCGGGGAGCAGGTCGCCTTCCTGGAGGGCGCGTAGGATGGCTTCGCGAAGGGCTTCCATGGAGCGCTCGGGATCCATTTGAGAGACGCCGTAGAATTGGGATTCGAATCCGCTCTGCAGAAAAAAATCACCAAGGCGCTTGACCAGCTCTTCGAGGTCGATAGCGTCGGCGGGTTCGCCGATGTATTTGGCGTAGCGGATGAATTTCATGGGTGATTTACCGTGCCCCCCCTGAGTAAGAGAGATTCGCCACATCCGCAGGCCGACCGTTTCGCAGGAGCGAAAGGGGAAGAAAAAGTCGGCCTGCTCCGTTCCGAATGACGGTGTGTTGGTTGTGCGGGCATGTTAGTTGAATTGGCGGCGGGGGCCGCGGTTGGGGGATTCGCGGTCGCGCGGTTCGGGCTGCTTGGGCTTATCGGCGTAGTAGCCGCGTTCTTCGCTGCGGCCGATGCGGCGATGGGCCCACAGGCCTTCGAGAATCAATTCGGCAGCCGCAGCGGCGGCGCCGATATCTTTACGATCGTGAACACCGAGCTTGCCGATGTGTTCCATGACGCCCTGGATTTTCGAAAGCTGCTGGTAGCGGTCGCTGGTGTTGGCCAATTCGGGCAATTTGAGTTCGCCACCTAACTCGAACCATTGAATGACGGCCTGAAAGTTGACGTCGGCGAAATGTTTGCTGAAGACGCGGCCGACGGCGGTTCGAATGAGATCGCGGGCGATGGTGTCCGCGCCTTTGAGTTCGCCTTCGTATTCAAGCTCCATTTTTCCGGTGATAGCGGGGAGCGCGGCATAAACATCCGCGACGCGGGCGACGACGGATTTTTCGCCGGTGCGGGCGGCGCGATGCTCGGCACTGCTGACGAGACCTTCCATCGTGGTGATGGGGAGACGCTGACTGACGCCGGAGCGGCGGTCCACGCGCTTGTCTTCGCGCGCCTGAAACGCAATTTCTTCGACGATCTGGCGCAAGTATGGAGGGACTTCGATCTTCTTGCCGGAATCGCGGGCCACCCAGGCTTCCTGCGCGGTAATGGTCATGCCTTCTTCGACGCTGGCAGGGTAGTGCGTGCGAATTTCGGAACCGATGCGGTCTTTGAGCGGCGTGATAATTTTTCCGCGGGCAGTGTAGTCCTCGGGATTGGCGGTGAAGACGAGCAGGATGTCTAGAGGAAGACGGAGGGGATAGCCCTTAATCTGGATGTCGCCTTCTTGCATGATGTTGAAAAGGCCGACCTGGATTTTTCCGGCGAGGTCGGGGAGCTCGTTGATGGCGAAGATGCCGCGATTGGCGCGGGGGAGAAGGCCGTAGTGGATGGTGAGTTCGTCGGAAAGGTCGCGACCGCCGCGCGCGGCGCGGATGGGATCAACGTCGCCAATGATGTCGGCCATGGTGACATCGGGCGTGGCGAGTTTTTCTACGAAACGATTTTCGCGGGGCATCCAGGCGATCGGCGTGTTATCGCTTTCGGCGGAAATTCTTTCGCGGCAGGCACGGCAGATGGGCTTGAAGGGATCGTCATTGATTTCGCAGCCGGCGATGACGGGCATTTCGGCATCGAGGAGATTGATGAGGCCTCGCAGGATGCGGCTTTTGGCCTGGCCGCGGAGGCCGAGAAGAATGAAATTGTGGCGGGAGAGCAGAGCATTAATGATTTGCGGGATGACGGTGTCTTCGTAGCCGTGGACGCCGGGAAACAACGTTTCACCCTTTTCGATGGCGCGAAGGAGATTGCGGCGGATTTCGTTTTTCACGGAGATGGACGCGCCGCGCGGGTCGAAGTCAGGGATGCGCCTGAGCTCGCCGAGCGTGCGTGGTTTCGATTGTCCGGAAGATTGCATGGCCGTCATGGAAATCCCGTTCCCCTAGCCCCGGTACGGCCGGGGCCCGCACAAACTAATTCAATCCGTGTCCATTGCCACCGGCGCGCTGGCGCACGGCTTCCCGCTTTTGTAGATGCGGCGCCCATTCGCGAAGGTACGTTACCAGACGCTCCTGGCGGTCGGCTTCGCAACGCAGCTCAAGAATCTGCTGCTTCCACAATAGTTCCATGGGCAACGTGGCTGCAACGAGATAAGAAAGTTCTTCGGGCGGTGCGCTCTGGAGATTTTTCGGATAGTCGTCGAAGATGAGCGTGTGACAGGCCTCGAAGAGTTCGATGAGTTCGCGCTGGATGCGGGGATTAGCGGCGGTTTCGCGATCCTCGAGGTAATCCACCTGGCCTTCGAGGAGCGGGTTGTCCTGGAAAAGATCGAGGACGCGGAATGGGGCGCGTCCGACGGCGAGGATGTCCATGCGACCGTCGCCGTAGCGCTTGACGACGTTGAGGATTTCCGCGGTGCAGCCGACACGAGCCAAACCTTTGGGCATAGAAAGAAGCATGCCAAATTCGGATTTCTCCGTGAGGCAATCTTTCACCATGGCGCGGTAACGCGGCTCAAATATGTGCAGAGGAAGCTCCGCGCCGGGAAGAAGGACGACGTTCAACGGAAAAAGCGGAATGCGTTCTGGCCGCATGGGTCCCAGACCAAATGATACCAGAGGAGGCGGGAGATGTATGGCGCGGCCAGCCAGCGGTAGTGCATAAGTTTGGAAGGCCCACCTGTTTCCCGGCACGGGCCCTGCGGTGGGTTGGCAAGATTTCACTTGTCCGGTAAGCGCGCTCCTTGTTGTAGGCGTTGATGAGAACGATCAAAACCTACTTCAAACGGGCGCCCTTTTATAATGCGTTTATCAGGCGCAAAGGCTGTTTTTTCGCAGTAAGACTGACTGCAAGAAAACTACCATCGAATTTGGCGGTAACTCTCTTGGTCGGCTATGATGCCACGCTAGATAGTCATCTGCCGATGGCCCGGCGCAGGTTCACAACTCCAGAATCAGGACGAACGGCTGAACCGGTTCATCAAGGCGCCCAGATGTGGACGATCTTCATACCTCACGGCGGTAAATCTCAGGCCCACGCCATGACCGGGATTTAGATGCCGCACTACGGCGTCGGCCCTGATCTGTCCTTCTTGGACAAGGAAATCGAGCGCAGTCGTCGCACCCATGGTCCTTGGACTTGCCGTCTTGACAAACAGCCCCCCCAAGCTCAAATCCTGAACTTGGGAGATTTCGTCACGTCCATCACAGCTCCAAAGGATCCAGACGCCCTCCGGTGTCTTGACTCGCGGGTTACGCCTTCTTAGGGGGGAAACTGGTTCTTGCAACATGCGCCACCACCGCCCGCCAGCTTTTCCAGAGATAGCTCAACGGCACGGTTAAAGCATGTTTTCCGCTGAGTGTCATAAAGCACCTCCTTGACCAGAGTCTGTACTTTTCGGCCCCGTGCCCGTTGCCAGCGCAGTCGGTGCGGACGCCTTTCCCGAAAAACGTTGCCTGCCTTTTCCGCGTTCTTCTCGATTTCGAGCCCTTGAAGTATGCTCCGTCTTCGAGAGCGTGATTGACGACATGCGGCCGGGCACTTCGTAAAGCTGCACTGATACACGAGCGCGCCAGTTTGCTACTTTCGCTAGCTACCGGTTTAGATGTGAAGAACGAAGGAAGGTGGAGCTCGACCGAGGAAAGAAACGATTACAGTCAAAGCCGAACTGCGAGGAGCGTACTGAAGAAGGAGCCAGGTAGCGTTTTCAGGGGGCGAGAACCTTCTTACTTCTGAGCAATTCCCCGTAGGAAAGCGCGAAAGAAGGACGGCAGTAGCGTCCTTAGCCTCATCCGTAGTGCAGGCCCAAGATTTTTCAGAAGTGGTAAAGGCTCCTGGAAATGCAGATGGACTGGAGGCTCTAAAGTCTCCCAGACCATCGTTTAGAAGGACAGCGACGGGCCGTCTTGCCCATGCCGTCGTAACGATGACATCGAGAAAATCGTCACCGTTTACATCGCGTGATGTGATCTGGAGTCCACCTGCTGGCGCTGTGATGCCTAGGGTCTGTCGCGGTCCCTTGCTCAGCTGAACGGCGACCCAATACTGTGTATCCAGGGGGCCACTTTGTCCGGCCTCAACGGTGACGAGGTCGGGCCGATTGTCACCATCGAAATCGGCGATGGCAAATTGTGATGTGACCTGTGGAGAAGATTGAGACCAACATTGCGGGCCCGTAGACGCTGCGCGTGCGGAGCCTGCGGAACCCCCGAAGCACAATAGCGTAAATGCCAGACTGATAACTCTAGACCAAGAGAGACTCAACTGACGCGATGCTTTCATGAGCCCGGACATAGCGGTCTCAAGACGATGGGCCAGCGTTAATCCGGCACCGTATTCTCCGTTTGAGAATAGCGGACTAACGCTATGGCCGTTGAGTGAATCATAATTTTAGCTTCAAGTCAATTGGCTACTCATCTTGGGGGCCGTTTTTGCGGCGGAAAAACTGATGAAAGTGACAAACCAGACGCTTAGGACTTACGGAGCGCAGCGGACGCGCCGCTCGGACCTACTCGGCCACACGACTAACTCCTGAACAGCGCTACCCTGTTCAGTTCTGATTGAGTCTAGGCGGACAGGTCGGGTTCTCTAAGGGCAGGAGATCAGCCGAGTTCGGTGAGGAGAGCTTCCAGTTCGGAGCGGGCGTGTTGGTCGCCTTTTTTTGCGGCGGCGGCGATGCCGTTCGAAAGGATTCGCCTGGCTTCGGCGGTGCGGGATTCGCGGGCGAGTAGTTGTGCGTACATCAGATAGGCGGGGACGTAGTCTGCGTTCCGCTCGAGGAGTGCGCGAAAATGCTTGTCGGCGGCCGCGGGGTCGCCGCTGTTCATGCATTCCATGGCAAGTCCGTAGCGGGAGAAAGCGTCGCCGGGCGTTTTGGCGACGAACTCTTCGAGCATCTGGCGGCGGGTTTTCTTTTGTTCGGTCATTGGGTCGTCCCGTATTATACGGGTGAGAGAGTAAGCCTCCAAACTTAGGCTCAAGCGGGGATTCGAATGAAGCCGAACAAGAGAAATGGCGAGCAGCAGGAAAGCAATTTGCCGGGGAAGCCGGTGAGCGCGTCGCGTTCGGAGATGACGGAAATCGTACTTCCGGCGCAGACGAATCCGCTGGGAAAGCTTCTTGGCGGACAGGTGATGCATCTGGTGGATATGGCTGCGGCGCTGGCGGCCCACCGGCATTCGAACTGTTACGTGGTTACCGCGTCGGTGGACTACATCGATTTTCGAAACCCGGTAAATCTCGGAGAGATCGTCACGCTAAACTCCCAAGTCAATCGTGTATTTCATACTTCGATGGAGGTGGGCGTGGAAGTCCACTCAGAGAACGTACTTACGGGAGAACGGAAGCACACGACTACGGCGTATGTGACGTTTGTGGCGATTGACGAGCACACGCGCAAGCCGAAGACGGTGGCGCCGCTGATTGTAAAGACTGCGGAAGAGAAGCGGCGATTTGAGGAAGCGGCGGAACGGCGCAGAACGCGCCTAGAGCTTCGGTACGGCACAGATTCGACGAGATCGAAATCCAGCTGATGAGCTTGCGCGCTTCACTTTTCGAGCGCCTCGCGCACTTCATCCCCGACTGCCAAGGCTTGTTCGACGCAAGAGCCGATGGCGGGTCCACGCAAGTAATTGCCCACAAGCCAAATCCCCGGATGGTTCCGCAGAAGTTTGGTGATGGCGGCCAGGCGGTCGCTGTGGCCGAGATTGTACTGCGGGAGGGCGCGGGGCCAAACGATGACGTTGGAGAAGACGGGCTCAGCGGCGATGGAAAGGATGGGTGAGATTTCACGGTGGACGAAACTTGTGAGCGCTTCGGCGGGGAGACTTGCGGCGGAAGGATCGGTGGCGCCGCCGACAAAACTGGTTAGAAGGGCGTGGCCCTTGGGAGCGCGGCCAGGGAAGAGGGAAGAATTCCACACCGTGCCAAGAACGCGGAGGCCCGCAGAGCGTGGTACGAGGAAACCAAATCCGTCGAGACGATGGCCGACATCGCGGATGCGATATCCGAGAGAGATGACGGCGACGGGAGCGTACTCCATGGGAGCGAGGAGCGATTCGAATGAAGGGTCGAGGGGAGAGAGTAACTTTGCCGAGACGTTTGTAGGCGTGGCAAGAATCAAAGACTTTGTAGAAATGGACTCCGAAGCACCATGGGCCTCGGATTGCACACTAAACGAACCGCCATTCAGCGCGGAGATTCGTGTGATGCTTGCCCCTGTGTGCAGAGAGGGACCGAGGATGTTCGAAAGTGCGCGTATGAGAATTTCATTGCCATGGCGGAAAGCCAGAAGTGGGGGACGTTCGCGGGGACTTGTTTTCGGTTTTGCGGCACGCAACAGGCCCCGGATGACGCTGCCCGCAGATTTTTCGGCTTCGTGGAGAGACGGGAAAGCGCTGCGCAGACTGAGACGCTCCGGATCGCCCGCGTACACGCCGGAAACGAAGGGATCCACCAGACGATCGAGAAGCTGCGGAGAAACTTTTCTTCGGAAAAAGTCGGCAACCGATTCGTCAGCCTCAGGGGGAACGCTTTTCCCAAAAAGATCGCGAACCAAAGCCCACTTGGTGGAAGCATCGATCAGCAAGCTGGTGAAAACAGCAGGCGGACTCAGAGGAACGCGCCGAAGCGCTCCGTCCACGAGGACGTAGCGAGGCGCGTGTTCGGGCGCTTGAACGACCTGATCGGAAATGCCGAGATCCTGGAAGAGCGCCCGCAGCGAGGCGGTGCCGCTGAAACTTTGCGGGCCGAGTTCGAGGAGGAAGCCGTCGCGCGCGATGGATTGAATGACTCCGCCGGGACGGGCTGAGGCTTCGAAAAGATGCGCATCCAGGCCTGCTTTGCGGAGTGCGCAGGCGCAGACGAGGCCGGAAATCCCTCCGCCGACCACCAGTACTTGGACGCGGGGCGTCACGGTGTTCTTTCGGCCATCGTGAGCTCAGAGAGTTTTTGAAAAAAAGGGTCTGGCAATGAGCTGCTGCTTTTCCAGATAGGGATCGAAGATCATCGCCAGATTCCGGATGAAGATCCTCCCGAGCCAAGTGGCGCGAATCTGATCTTGATCCAGGAGGACTAGGCCATCCTCGCGGAAAGGCTCGAGGCGGCGCAGCTCTTCTTCAAAATATTTGTCGAAGTCCACGCTGAACTCGCGAGAAATCTCATCCTTTACCACGACAGTATGGCAGAGCAGGCGGTTGATGACAGCGCGGCGAAGACGGTCCTCGTTCGAAAGATGATAGCCGCGCATGGTGGCGATGCCGCGGGCGTTGACGGCTTTTTCCCAGGAAGGAATGTCGCGATGGTTCTGCGCGTAAGCGTTTTGAAAGCCGCTGATGGCGGTGATGCCCATGCCATAGAGATCCGCGCCGGCTTTGGTGGTGTAGCCCTGAAAGTTGCGATGGAGCGTGCGGTTCTGCTGGGAGAGGGCGAGCTCGTCGCCGGGTTTGGCGAAATGATCCATGCCGATGTAGAGGTAGCCGGCTTCGAGAAACTTGAGGAGTCCGGTGCGGAAGATTTCGAATTTTTCCATGCCTTCGGGGAGATGCGCGGCGAAGGAGCCTTGCTGTTTTTTCAGCCAGGGAACGTGAGCGTAGCTGAAGAGAGCGACACGATCGGGAGTGAGTTCGAGGATTTGGTCGACAGTGTGGGCGAAACGGTCGGGCGTTTGAAAGGGCAGGCCGTAGATCAGGTCGACGTTGATGCTGTCGAAACCGAGGTCGCGTGCGGCGAAGAGCAGGTCGCGCGTCATTTCGAACGGCTGAATACGGTGGATGGCTTTCTGCACTTCGGCGTGAAAATCCTGGATGCCCATGCTGAGGCGGTTGAAGCCGAGCTTTCGGAGAGTTTCTAAATGTTCGCGCGAGGTGACGCGAGGGTCAATCTCGATGCCGATTTCCGCGTCTGGTGCGAAATGGAAATGCTCGCGCGTGAGACCGAAGAGATCCTCGATTTGCGGGGGCGTCAGATAGGTGGGCGTGCCGCCGCCCCAATGGAACTGCACGACGGGTCGGTCCTTCGAAACGCTGCGGCTGACGCACTCCGCCTCGCGCTTTAAGATTCCGAGGTACGGCGGCGAGACCGCTTTGTTCTTCTCGATGACGACGTTGCAGGCGCAAAAAAGACAGAGGCTTTCGCAGAATGGGATGTGCATGTAAAGGGAAACCGGCGTCTTCGCGCGTTCCGCTTCTTCATGCACTTTTACGAGATCGTCGGGGCCGAAAGCGTCATTCCAAACGGGCGCCGTAGGATAGCTCGTATAGCGGGGCCCGGGACGATTGTATTTGGCGAGGAATTCCTCTCCGACACGCAGCTCTTCACGCATTTTCTGCAGGCTTGGATGAGCGAGAGTCATGGGGGGAATTCCTTACCGTGCCTGTGCGGCGGGCCGCGCATCTTGAAAGAGGATTTGCTGGCCGGTTTCAATGAAGAGCTTGGCATTCTCAACCGGTGTGTTCTGTAGAATGCCGTGGCCGAGATTGAGAATGTGGCCCTGTCCTCCAAGAGAACTGATGGTGTCCTGCGTGACGGCACGAATCTTTTCTGCCGGGCCAAGCAACACCGCCGGGTCCACGTTGCCTTGCAAAGCAATTTTCGAGCCTAAGGACTTCCGAATCTCCGTCAGATTCACGCGCCAATCCACGCTCAAAACGCTTGCGCCGGATTGAGCGATCGCAGGGAGCAAATGGTGGGAAGCCTTCGTGTAGTAAATCACGGGCGCAGCATTGCCAAGCGCGGAAATGACTTCTTGGACGGCGGGAAGTGCGAAGCGATTGTAGTCGTCAAGATCAAGCTCGCCGCACCAGGTATCGAACAATTGGACAGCGGCGGCGCCGGCAGCGATCTGCGCTTTGAGATAAGGAATGGTTGCTTGTCCAATGCGGTGAAGCAAATCGCGGAAGGTCTTCGGCTCGTGGTAGAAGAAGCTTTTCGCCGTTGCGAAGCCTTCTTTAGATTTGCCTTCCACGATGTAACAGGCCAGCGTCCACGGCGCGGCGGCGAAACCTAAGACCGGAACTGCCGGCCCCACCACTTTCACGATGCGACGGATAGCCTCCGACAAAAAGCCGGTTTCGGTCTCGGGATCGAAATGCCTCAGCTTCTCGACATCGGCCCTGGAACGCACGGGATTCGGCAAGTTTGGACCGGCGTCGCCGAGTTCGAGGGTCAAGCCCATGGCCTCAGCCGGAATGAGAATGTCTGAAAACACGATCACGGCATCGACGCCCAGCCTGCGAAAGGGCTGAAGGGAGACTTCCACGGCGAGATCGGGCGTCTTGCAAACTTCCAGAAATGTGCGCTTTGCACGGATTTCGCGGTATTCGGGGAGATAGCGCCCGGCCTGGCGCATCATCCAGACGGGCAGGCGCGGAGTTGCCTGGCCGCGGCAAGCGCGAAGAAACAGGTCCTTCGTGTTAATAGTTGAAGTTGCTTCAGCCATGTTCCGCCGGAAGAAGTAAGGATAACAAATCCCGGATGATCCTGCTTAAGCGGGCTCGTCCGGGAGCTCTCTGACGATGCTTGCACCTTCCCGTGTGGGCTATACTCGAAGAGGGATCATCACTATTTTTTGCGCTACGGAAAGGCAGAGCCCTTTCGCGGAAACGAGCATGAACCGAATCGCACTCATTTTGACGGCGGCCGCCTATTTGCTGAGTTTCGGCTGCTACGTGCGTTTCCTGAATACGGGCCGCGAGCTCATGGGGCGTTTGGGAACGCTGCTCCTCGCGTCGGGGTTGGTGGCTCACTATTTCGCGCTTCTGGAGAGGTCGCGGGGACTGCACACCGTGCCGTATCATGATTTATATGGATCGATGTCGCTGTTCGGTTGGCTGCTGGCGCTGACGTACCTGGGACTGGAGCTGTATCACAGGCAGCGCTCCGTGGGAGCTTTCGTCCTGCCGTTCATCCTGGTGTTCTTTCTCGCGGCGCACCTTGCGCCGGCGGACCGGCTGCCGCAACCGGATTTGCGAGGAGCCATTTTCGCGTTTCATGTGACCTTGAGCATTCTGGCGTACGCGGCATTCGCTCTCTCGTTTGTACTCAGCCTGATTTTTCTGGGAGAAGAGAGGCTCCTGCGCAAGCACGAGCTTGGGAACATGGTCTGGCGATTGCCGCCGCTGGAGCTGCTTGAGCGTATGAGTCAGTCCAGCGTGCTGGTAGGGCTTGTCTCGATTGCGATCGGGACGGCGCTGGGATTCGTCTCGGTGGACCGTCTCATGGGCCAATATTGGTTTTACGATCCGAAGTATGTGGTCACGCTGTTCGTGCTCCTGCTGTACGTGCTCTATTTCCGGCTTGCGAGGACCGCGACATGGCGCGGGGCTCGCGCTTCGAAGCTGTGCATTTTCAATTTCGTTGTGGTGGTGCTGAGTTTTACGGTGGTGAATTTGTATTTGTCGCACAGCCACCGTTATTTTTAGGAGTGATCGAACCGCGGCATGGAGATCGTTCTCGTCGGATTGAATCACCGTACGGCGCCGGTAGAGGTGCGCGAGAAGGTCTCCTTCAATGCGGAACAGGCGCGCCGCGCGGCGGATCAGCTGCGCTTTCGCGGAATCCTCGAAGAGACGCTGGTGCTCTCGACCTGCAATCGCAGCGAAGTATATGGCGTGCCGCCGGAGTCTTCGCACGAGTGCGCCCCGGGGCTGTCTTTCTTTTTGAGCGAGTTCCACGCGGTGCGGCCGGAAGCGCTCAACGGATCGCTCTATCATTACTATGACCGGGAAGCGGTGCGGCATCTCTTCCGAGTTTCGGCGGGGCTCGACTCGATGGTGCTTGGGGAGGCGGAAATTCTGGGACAGGTGCGGGAGGCGTACCGCTTTGCACACGAGCAGGGAGCTACCGGCCCGGTGCTGAATCGGATGTTTCAAGGTGCGCTGGAAGTAGGGAAGCGCGTGCGGACGGAAACGGATTTGGGGACAAGGCCCATGTCCGTGGCATCCGCGGGAGTGAAGCTGGCGGAGCGCATTTTTGGCAAATTGGATGAGCGCAGCGTGCTGGTTCTCGGTGCTGGCGCGATCAGTGAGCAGGTCCTCTCGCAACTTCGCGGCCGAGGCATCACGAAGCTCTTCCTGATGAACCGTTCGCGCGACCGCGCGGAAGAACTTGCGCGGCAGTACGGAGGAAAGGTGGTTGGCTGGGGAGAGTGGGATACGGCATTGCGAGCTCCGGACGTCGTGGTGTCATCGGTGGCCGCGGAAGGGCCCATTCTTGGCCTGGAGGTCGTAGAACGAGCGATGGAAGCACGGAAGAATCGCGCGCTTTTTCTGCTGGATCTGGGGATGCCTAGAAATATCGATTCCGGCGTGGCGAAGCTGTACAACGCGTATGTCTACAACATGGATGATCTCACCGACATCGTGCAACAAAACCGCCAGGCCCGTGAAAACGAGATTCCCCGCGCTGAAAATATTGTCGAGGCGCACGTTGGAAAATTTCTTTCGTGGCAGGCGAGTGTGGAGCTGGTGAATCTTGTGGATGAGCTTCGAGCCAGAGTGCAGGAGGAGCGCAACGCGTTCGTCAAGGAGAGAATGGAGTCGATGGCGCACCTGAGCGGGCCGGACCGGTTACGAATGGAAGGCTTAATGGATGAATTGCTGGAGAAGCTGCTGCTCGAGCCGGCGCAGAAATTGCGGGGGGAGAGGGAGCTTCGCCGGAAAATTCAGAACGTGGAAGCACTGCGCGACTTGTTTCTCTCCAAGCGGGACAAATCGTGAGGATACTGCGAATCGGCACACGAGGCAGCTTGCTGGCCAAATGGCAGGCGGAATCCATTCGCAAGCGGGTGTTTGCGGCGACGGGCGTGGAAGCGGAGATTGTGATTATCAAGACCGCGGGCGACAGAATGCAGCAAGCGCCGCTTACGCAGATCGGCGGAAAGGGAATTTTCATCAAAGAGTTGGAGGAAGCGCTGCTGGAGGAATTCATCGACCTGGCGGTGCACAGCGTGAAAGATATCCCCACGGATACGCCTTCGAGGCTGATGTTTCCGGCGGTGTGCCGGCGCGACGACGTGCGGGATTGCATGGTTGGTTCGACGCTTGCGAATCTCCGACAAGGGGCGCGGGTTGGAACGAGCAGCCTGAGGCGTCAGGCGCAGCTTCTGCACATTCGGCCTGACCTTGATATGCGTGATTTACGCGGCAATGTGGACACGCGACTGCGAAAAGTGGAGAGCGGGGAATATGAGGCGATACTACTTGCGAAGGCCGGATTGGATCGTCTCGGCGTGAGCCAGCGCATTTCGGAAATTCTTTCGCCCGAGGTTTGCATGCCGGCGGTGGGTCAAGGCGCCATTGCTGTGGAATGCCGGTTAAAGGATACGGAAACGGCCGACATTTTGGCGCCGCTGGATGATGCGGAAACGCGAACAGCGATCATTGCCGAGCGCGCGCTGTTGGCCACGTTGCAGGGCGGGTGCCAGGTGCCGCTAGGTGCGTGGGCGCGCATCGAACGCGGCGAGCTGGTGCTCGAAGCATGTATCTGTTCCGTGGATGGAGTGCAGTATGTGAAACAGCGTGCCACGGCGCCGCCGGATCAGGCGGCGGCGCTCGGAGAACACATTGCGCGACTGTTGATTGAAGCGGGTGGGCAATCTATCCTGGAAGAAGTGAGCCGGCAGCGTGGCTGAAATCGCGCGATCTTCTCTGGCGGGGAAGCGAATTGTTATTACTCGGGCTGCGCTGCAGAGCGAAGCGCTTGCCAAGGTGCTTGCGGAACTGGGTGCGATCCCCGTTGTCCTTCCGCTGGTGGAATTCGGCGAACCCGAGGATTTTGGTCCGATTGATGCGGCGATC
>JACXTT010000524.1_pt1 | contig 65276 bp, 66 predicted proteins | sample 9270951 | NCBI WGS metagenome assembly JACXTT01 (sample SAMN15532306, study PRJNA645909) | rock metagenome | isolation source: weathered quartz diorite | place: Puerto Rico | collected 2017-06-21 | reverse complement strand
GCCCCGGCCCATCGCGACGATGGCCGGCTCGCGGCCGCCCGCGGCCGCGAGCCGCGCCACCTGCGCCGACACGGACGTCTTCCCGACCCGCTTGCCGGTCCCGATCACAGCGAGGGTCGGGACCGGGAGCGCCTCTTCGAGGATCGGTGGGTCGAACCGGAAGTCCGGACCGACGTAGGGGATCCCCTTCGCGAGCACGTGGGCGGCGAGCTCCATCCGCGACGGATCGGCCAGCGCCGGCTCACCCGAGAGATCGAGGACCGCTTCCGGCCGGAGCTCGTCGATCGCACGACCGAGCGCCGCGGCAGCCGGCTCGGCGCCCATGACCAGCGCGGGGACGGCGCCCAGGTCCGGCTCGCCGTCCGGGTCGAGCTTGTCTCCCCCCGCGAGCACGAGCGCGGCCAGGACGTCCCACCCGGACTCGGCGGCCACGCCCAGGCCCCACCGCGTGACCGCGGGATGGTGCTCCCCGTCGACCAGGGCAACGACCTTCATGGGAATGGGCCCGAGTCTACGGCGCGACTCTGGCACGATACGCAGGTGGACTGGCTCGACCTCGCCATCATCGGGCTCCTCGTCCTGGCGGCGTTCAACGGCTTCCGGCGCGGGGCAGCCCTGCAGATCACGGTCTACGTCGGCCTCCTGGTGGGACTCCTGGTGGGCGCCATCGTCGCGCCCAGGATCGCCTCGCACGTGAGCTCGCGTGCCACCTCCGCCGCGGTCGCGCTCTCGATCCTGCTCGCCGTCGCCGCCGTCGGGGACGCCGTGGGCTGGGCTGTCGGGCGCCGTTTCCGGGGCCTCGCGCACCGGTCCGCCCTTCGGATCGCCGACTCGGCCGCCGGCTCCGTCGTGGCGGTCGTGGCGGTGCTCGTCGCGGTCTGGTTCCTGGGGTGGAACCTCGTGAACGGTCCCTTCGACTCCCTGTCCTCGCAGATCCGCGGGTCCGCGATCATCCAGGAGCTGGACCGGGCGTTTCCACGGCCGCCCTCGCTCCTCGCGGAGATGAAGCAGCTCCTCAACCGGTTCGGCTTCCCGGAGGTCTTCTCCGGGCTCCCGCCCGCGCCGGCGGGACCGGTGGCGCTCCCGACCGATGCCGCCATCCGCGACGCGGTGCAGAAGGCCCAGCCGGCGACCGTGCGGATCGTCGGCGACGCCTGCGGGGCCATCCAGGAGGGAAGCGGCTTCGCCGTTGCGCCCAACTACATCCTCACCAACGCCCACGTCGTCGCCGGCGAGCGCGCGACTGAGGTGCAGGAGCAGAACGCGGGGTCGCTCCCCGCGACGGTCGTGGTGTTCGATCCCAAGCTCGACATCGCGATCCTGCACGTGGACACCCCGATCGCCCACGTGCTGTCCCTGGACGGCAGCGACGCATCGCGCGGGGCGGGCGGCGTGGTGCTCGGCTATCCGGGAGGCGGGCCGTTCGTGTACCGCCGCGCCGCCGTCAGACGAGACCTGGACGCGGTTGGCCGTGACATCTACGGCCGCTCGGACGTGGAACGCGACGTCTACGAACTGCAGGCGATCGTGCGGCCGGGCAACTCCGGCGGGCCGTTCGTGCTGCTCGACGGCACCGTGGCGGGCGTGGTGTTCGCCGCGTCCACGACGGACTCGGACGTCGGCTATGCGCTCACGACGCCACAGATCATGCCGCTCGTGCAGAAAGCCGAGACCCGGACCGCCGCCGTCTCGACGCAGGGGTGCGTGCCCTGACGCTCAATCGGTCGGCCGATCGATCAGCCATCGCCCCATGACGATCTCGTCGCGATAGCCGACCGACTTGCGAGAGTGGCCGGTGAGCCGGCCCTCCTCGACGAACCCGAACTTCGCGTAGAGGGCGAGCGCAGGACGATTGTCGGGATAGACGGAGAGCGCGAGCTTCTCCACGCCGTGCCCGCGGGCCCACGCCATGGCCTGCTCCATCAGTGCCGAGCCGACGCCACGCCCGCGCCACTCCGGCGTCACGGCCATCCCGATCGAGGCGACGTGGCGCGTGACCGGATGCTCCTCACGCGACACGGACAGGTGCCCGATCACGCGATCGCCGTGCACGGCGACCAGGTTCGCTTCCTCGTTCGTCCACGACGAGCGGAACCGCTTGCGGAAGGTCCGTACGCTCCCGTGCACCGCGTCGGAGCGAACGAACGTCCGCTCGCCCACCACCGTTCGCCAGAGCGCGAGGAACGACCGCGCGTCGCCCCCGGTCGCGGGCCGGACGACGAACGCGTCACTGGTCTGCGTCATCGATGCGCCCCATCGACTCCGGCGCGCCGACGCCGATCACCCCGAGCGTGGTGGCGAGCACCTGCTTCGCCGCCACGCAGAGCCACAGCCGAGCCTGGGTCCGCTCCCCGTCGTCCGTGATGATCCGGCACTCGGTGTAGAAGCGATGGAAGGCCGCCGCCACGCCTTCCGCGTACCTGGGCAACCGGTGGGGGGCACGGGCCCCGGCCGCGAGCGTCACCACCTCGGGAAGCTCGGCGAGCGTGCGCAGGAGGTCCAGCTCGGCCTCCTCCTGGAGCCGGTCGAGCGACACGTCGCCCCAGGGCGCGAGCACGATGGCCCGTTCGCCCGCGACGCGCAGGATGCTCCCGATCCGCGCGTGCGCGTACTGCACGTAGTACACGGGGTTGTCCATGGTTTGGCGGGCGACCACCTCGATGTCGAAGTCGAGCGGGGAATCGGGCGAGCGTGCGACCAGCGTGTACCGGGCGGCGTCGGGACCGACCTCGTCGAGCAGCTCGTCCAGCATCACGTAATCCCCGGCGCGCCGGCTCATCCGAACCGGCTCGCCGCCCCGATAGAGCGTCACCAGTTGATGGATCAGGATCTCGACGCGGGCCGGGTCGACCCCCAGCGCCTGGGCCGCCCCCATCACCCGCTTCACCGTGCCGTGGTGGTCGGCGCCCCAGACGTAGATCAGGTGGTCGAAACCGCGGCCGGCCTTGTCCAGCACGTAGGCGCAGTCGGCGGCGAAGTAGGTGGGCTCACCCGTGGACCTGATGAGCACGCGGTCCTTCTCGTCGCCGAACTCCGTCGAGCGGAAGAAGACGGCGCCGTCGGACTCGTACGTGTAGCCGCGCCGGCCCAGCTCCGCTACGGCCGCGTCGATCGCCCCGGTCCGGCGCAGCTCGGCCTCGGAGCACCACGTGTCGATGTGCACGCCGAACCGCTCGAGCGTGGCGCGGATGCCCGCCATCGTTCGTTCGACCGCCAGCGCCAGGATCCGCTCCTGGCGGACCTCGGCGTCCACGTCGACGAGCGAATCGCCGACCTCCGCCGCGATCTGCTCCGCGACCTCGGTGACCTGCGCGCCCTGGTAGCCGCCCTCAGGGATCTCGGCCTTGCGGCCGAACCGCTCCAGGTAGCGCGCCTCGACCGACTCTCCATACAGGCGCACCTGCCGGTTCGCGTCGTTGAAGTAGTACTCGCGCTCGACCGCGTAGCCGGCGGCGGCAAGGACGTTCGCGAGCGAGTCCCCGAGTGCCGCGTTCCGAGCGGTGCCGACGTGCAGCGGCCCGGTGGGGTTCGCGGAGACGTACTCGACCTGCACCCGCTCGCCGCGAGACCCTCCGCGGCCATACGAACGTCCCCGCTCGAGGATGTCCCGGAGCACGTCGTGCAACCACGCGTGCCCGAGGAACAGGTTGATGAAGCCGGGCCCGGCCACCTCGACCCGGGTGATGGGGCGACCGGCCGCCACGACCCGGCCGGCGATCGCCTGCGCGACCTCGCGGGGCGCTCGTCCAAGGCGCGGAGCCAGCACCAGCGCCACGTTCGTGGACCAGTCCCCGAATCCCTTGCGCGCGGGGGCGGACAGCTCCGGATCAGGGACCTGGGCCGGATCCAGCCCGAGCTCCGGCGCGGCGGCCGACACCGCCTCCTTCAGGATCTGGATGAGGGTCTGCTGGATCATGACGGCCCGCCGCTCGCTCGCAAGTGCGAATAGTAGCCGTCGTGCCGGGGCGTAAGATCGTGCGCGAGCCCCCGTAGCTCAGAGGATAGAGCACGCGCCTCCGGAGCGCGGTGCGCAGGTTCGAGTCCTGCCGGGGGCACCGGTCCTGACTACGTCCCCTCGTCCAGCACCCCGAGGTCGCGCAGCGCATAGCGGTGGTGCCAGAACGCTTCTTCCATGACGGCGTCGTCGAGGATGCCGAACGTGAGGTCCAGGTCCGAGTAGCGATCGCCGCGGTCCACCGCGAACGAGCCGACGACCGCCCCGGCGACGACGCGGTCGTCATCCTCGGCGAGCCCCAGGACGCGCTCGCGCACGGCGCCCCGCTGCTCGACGGTGAACACGAGCCGCGAGTCTATCCGGGTGCGTGCTCCCGATCCGGTCAGGGGCGGGAGAGCTGCTCGAGCGTCGCCTGTCGCGACCCGGGGCGGAGTGCGTACACGAGCGTGAACAGCGCCTCGCGAGCCAGGCGCTGCGCATGGTCGCGAAGGAGGATCGAACGGCTCCCGGTCGAGACGGCGAGCGCGGATGCGGCGCGAACGGCGAACGCGCCAGCGGCTCCGCGCGCCGCCTGCATCGTGTCCGGATCGAGCCGGTCGAGCTCCGTTCGAAGGCTCGCGAGCTCCTCGTCGAGGGGCGAGCGCCCAAGCAGGGCCAGGCACCGCGCCGCGACGCCGAGCGGCATGGCCGCATGGACCCTGAGCAGCTCCGGAGGTGGCGGGCCCTCCTGGTACGGAGCGATCGACGTCACCCGGTCGGCCGGGGCGGGGTGGCCCCGGAAGTCCGCGCGGACCGTCGCCGTCGCATTGAGCGCGACCAGGTCGAGTCGCTCGACCATGAGCGACTCGCGTTCGGCGGCGTCGAGGAGCGCCCAGAGCAGACGTCCATCCTCGGTTCGGGCCGCGGCGTGCACGACGTCGATCCGCCCCCAGCCGGAGAGGAACGGCGACGTGCCCGTGAGCAGCCATCCGCCGGGAGCCTGCTTCGCGATCAGGAGCGGCGGACCCGGGACGGCGCCGCCGAGCGCCAGTCCGGCTCGTCGTGAGCCGCTGCAGAGAGGTCCGACCCATTCGGCGATCGTTGGGTTGTCGCTCATGGCCGCCGCCCGGATCGCGCCGATGTGCTGGATCCAGACGAACGTCGTCGTGAGGCAGCCGGATGCGAGCGTCTCGATCACGCGGCACAGGGTCGGGAAGTCCACGTCGAGGCCGCCCGCGTCCGCGGGTCCGCCGAGGCCGTAGAGCCCGGCGTCCGCGAGTCGATCGAGGAGCTCGACGGGAAGCACGTCGGCGCGATCGGTCTCGATCGCGGCGGGAAAGAGCACTCCGTCCGCGATCGATCGTGCGATGGCGGTCACGTCCACGTTGGCGCAGTGTAGTCAGCGCCCCGCGCGAGAGGCGGTGTCGCGGAACTAGCCGAGTGCGGGGTTCGGCGCGCCGCCCGATTCCACGACGTCCTTCAGCCGGGAGACGACCTGCGCCCACGTGAGCGCGATGCTTCCGAACGTCTCGTCGGGCATCGCGTCGTCCCATCCCGTGTGCCGAAAGACGATCTGCGTGCCGTGCTCGCTCGGACCGAAGGTCCACGAGACGGCCGTCCCGCCCCAGAAGGGCCACGGGCCGTCGGACGACCACGAGATGGCGCCGGGCGCCTCGAGCCTGGTGACGGTCATGGGTAGCCGTGCCGGTGCCTGCGGGAACCCGAAGGTGAGCTCGCCGCCCTGGTGCCCCTCTCCCTGGACGTCGGAGGTCCAGAAGGATGCGAGCCCCGAGCGGGAGGCGACGGTGTCGAAGACGACCTTCGGCTCCGCGTGCACCTCGATCGCGAGAACGACGTCCCTGGTCATGTCCACTCCTCTCCGTGTCGGACGGCCCATTGAACCTCACGATCGGTCGTTGTGTCAAGCTGAAGCATCTGCTTAACTAGCCTGCATGCAGGCCATGTTGGACGCCATCTCGAGCCCCCGGCGGCGGGAGATCCTCCGTCTCGTGTGGGACCGGGAACGCTCCGCGGGCGAGATCGCCGGCCGATTCGACGTATCCTGGCCGGCCATCTCCCAGAACCTTCGGATCCTTCGTCGGGCGGGGCTCCTGGTCGAGCGGCGGGAGGCCACGCGCCGCCTCTACCGCGCGGATCGCTCGGCCGCGGGCCCGCTGGCGGACGTGCTCGAGCAGATGTGGCGCGCCGACCTCGCCCGGCTCCAGGACGTCGTGCGGAGTGAGGCATGAGCGAACAACCCGGACGCGTGGTCGAGGTGCGGGTTCGTCTGGACGCCGTGCCCGAGGTCGTCTTCGGCTTCCTCACGCGGGAGGATCGCTACATCAGGTGGCAGGGCGTGAAGGCGAGCCTCGACCCTCGTCGCGGTGGGGTCTACCGAGTCTGGATGGAGCAGGGGGCGGTCGCGAGCGGCGAGTTCGTCGAGGTGGAGCCGAACCGCCGGGTGGTCTTCACGTGGGGGTGGGAGGGCGACCCGGCCGTCCCGCCCGGCTCGACGACGGTCGAGATCGACCTCGCGCCCGACGGCGACGGCACGCTCCTCACGCTCCGGCACCTCGGGCTCCCCGACGAGGCGTCGGCGGCGATGCACGAGGAGGGCTGGCGCATGTTCACAGCGCGCCTCGCCGAGGTCGTCGCACCCGGCTGAGCGCGACCATCGAACCGGCTCACGGCATCACCAGGACGCAGCGAATGGCAGGGAGCCCGGAGGCAGCTTCGGCCCAGGTCGATCCCTCGTTCGTCGAGACGAAGATCCGTCCGTCGCCCGTTCCGAACGCTGCCACGCCGTCGTCGGGCACGGCGTCCAGCCAGGAGCTGTCGACGTTCGCGTCGAACCACTCGGGCAGGCCGGTCGTGCACCGCTCGAAGCCGCCGCCGCCTCGGCTCCCGCGATAGACGGCGCTTCGTCCACCCCGCGGCCCGGTCGAGGCGGAGACGAGCACCGTGCCGCCGCAGAGCGCGACCGCGCGGCAGTAGTCGGCGTGCAGGCCTTCGGTGCGGTACGCCCACGTGTCCCCGTCGTCGTCGCTCACGGCGAGCCCCCCCGCGCAGGCCGCGTACACGCGTCCGTCCAGGGACCACACCTTGTGGACGTCCGCGTCCACGTCGATGGTCGGCTCCCAGGTCGCGCCCTCGTCGCGGGTGCGGACGATGCCCCCGACGTGCACGTTCACGTACACCGCCGCGGCGTCCTCGGTGATCGAGCGCGAGTCGGGCGGACCTCCCCACGGGGTGTACCACCCCTCACGACCCTTCGTGTCGTCGAACGCCTCGACCTGTTCCAGCCCGGAGTCGGTCGCCCGGAAGAGGTGGGCCTCCGACGTCCCGACGAGGTAGCCGGCGCGCGTGTCGGCGATCCAGTTGCCGTGGAGCCCTTCGAGCCCGCCCCTCCGCGTCCAACCATCGTCGCCGGACCGCCAGACCTCGGAGCCGTCGAGGATCGCCCACACGTTCGGATACTCCGCGCCCAACGCCGTGACCTCGCGGCCGGCGTGTTCGGGCGCCGGCCCGCCGCCACCGCCGAGCTCCACCCGGTGCAGCCCGTCGATCGTCCCGACCAGGATGTGTGCCATCTCGCCCTCCGAGGCTCGGCCGTCACGACACAGCATGTCATGGGCGCGGGATACGATTCGAAGCTGCGATCGGACAGGTGCCCAGGAGGTGGCGCGATGACGTTTCGGGGCTGGCCGGTGGAGGCGCTCGAGTTCTACGAGGGCCTGGAGGCCGACAACACGAAGTCCTACTGGCTGCGCAACAAGGCGGTCTACGACGAGAAGGTCCTGGGACCGATGCAGGAGCTCGTCTCGGAGCTCGCCCCCGCCTGGGGCGAGACGAAGATCTTCCGGCCGTACCGGGACATCCGGTTCAGCGCCGACAAGACGCCGTACAAGACGAGCATCGCGGCGGTCGTCGGGGACGCGTACATCCAGCTGACGGCCCACGGCCTCGGGGCCGGCTCGGGGATGTGGGAGATGGCCCCCGACCAGCTCGACCGATACCGGGCGGCGGTAGCCGACGACCGGTCGGGCAAGTCGCTCGCCGGGATCGTCTCGAAGGCGAAGACGGCGCGCGTCGACATCATGGGCCACGGCGAGCTGAAGACCGCCCCGAAGGGCTACCCGAAGGATCACCCGCGCGTGGAGCTGCTCCGCTACAAAGGCATCATCACGTGGAAGGAGTGGCCGGCGGGCGCGTGGCTCGGGACGAAGAAGGCGAAGGACCGCATCGTCGAGTTCATGAAGGCGTCGAAGCCGCTCAACGACTGGCTCAAGGCGCGCGTCGGCGCCTCCACGATGCCCGAGCGCATGCGCTGACGCCCGCGGCTACGGCGTGAACTGATAGACGGCGCCCTCGTCGTCCGTGCCGCCGTGCACAGTCGTGCCGTAGAAGCTGGATCCGTTCGAGACCAACCCGTCGTAGGGGAAGGCACCGTCGGGCGCACCGGTGAACGAATAGAGCACCGTCTCGGTCCAGGACCCGCCGCCTGTCGGCGAGACCTCGAAGATCGTGCCCTTGCCCGCGCCACCCTCGCTCGTCGTGCCGAAGAGGTTGCCCGCGAGGTCGATCACAAGGTCGCTGATCGAGCTCGCGCCGTCGGGGCTCCCCGTGAAGCTGTGCAGCACGCGCTCGTTCCACGGGCCGCTCGGCGTCGGCGTCAGCTCATAGACGGCGCCCAGGTCGTTCGCGCCGGCGTAGTAGCTCGTGCCGAACAGGTTCCCCGCGCCGTCGAACACGAGCGCCCCATAGGGGAATCCGGCATCGGGATTGCCCTTGAACTGGTACAGGGCCTTCATGCGCCACCGGCCTCCCGCCGTCTGCGAGAGCCGGTACGCCACGCCCGCCCCGTACTGGCCGCCGGCGGTGGCGACCCCGTAGAGCGCGCCGCGCGCATCGAGCGTGAGTCGACCCTTCGCGCCGGTCGCGCCGTCGCGCCCGCCGGTGAAGGCGTGGATGACCCGGAACCTCCAGCTCCCGTTCGGCTGCGGCGCGAGCTGGTAGATGACCCCAAGCCCGAAGGCCCCGCCGGTCGGGGTCGTCCCGTAGACGTTGCCACCGGCGTCGATCGTGACGCGCCCGCCGGGGCCGGACCCGTCGGCACCGCCGGTAAACGAGTGGAGCACCTTCTCGGTCCACTGGCCGCCGGTGTTCGTGAGCTCGTACGCGACGCCGCAGCCGCCCTCGCAGCTCCCGCCGGTCCCCCCGGTCACCGTCGTGCCGAAGACGTTCCCGAACTGGTCGAGCGTGACCCCGCCGTACGGTTCCGCGCCGTCCTGCGCGCCGGTGAAGTCGTGCAGGATGGTCTCGGTCCAGCCGCTCGGCCCGGGGCTGAGCTCGAAGACCACGCCGCCATTCGCCGTGCCGCCCTCCACGGCCGTGCCGTAGAGGTTGCCCGCAACGTCGAACACGAGATCGCTGTCCGGGTAGCCGCCAAGGACGGATCCGTCGAAGCTGAAGATCACCGATGTGCTCGCGCGGGGCGAGGCCGCGGCGGGGTGGCCGCCGGCCGTCGCCGCAGCAAGGAGCGCGGTCGTCGCCGTCACGATCGCGGACCTCGGGCGTCGCGTGCGTGTCATCTGGCCTCCATTCGATCCGGGCGCCGGCCCGCCGGGCATGCTAGCTCCCGTCGAGCCCCACGTCGATCCCGGATACACTTTCGCGACCGGCCGGCGCGAAGGAGCTCGATGATCCAGGCGCAGAGGAGCGTCCCGCAGGAGCACGCCGCCCCGGCCGTGCCGGCGAAGCGGTACTCCTGGATCTATTCGGCCCCGGTCGATCTGTTCGTCGCGCTCAGCTGGGTTCCGATCTTCCTGGTCGCTCGGCACCTCTCCACCGGTCACGGGCCGTCGAACGAGCACCTCCTGAATCTGCTCTTCAACGGCGCGTTCCTGCTCTCGCTCCTGCACCAACCGCTCACGCTCGCCCTCGTCTACGGCGACCGGAACCAGTTCGCGCTCCGGCGGCGCCTGTTCACGTGGAGCCCGGTAGTGGCGGTCGCCCTGATCAGCGTGGCGGTCGTCCTGAACCTCTGGATCATCATCCCGATCGCGGCGATCTGGAACACGGTGCACACGCTGCAACAGCGCTATGGGCTCTCGCGCATCTACGCGCGCAAGTCCGGCTACGGATCGGCGAGGCTCGACCGCGCGGTGCTGTACACGGGGATGGTGGCGGCGATCGTCACGGTCGGAGCCGCAGGCTCGACCCTGCACCAGCTCGCGCGGGTGATGCTGGGCGGGGCGAACGAGCAGGCCGTCGTCGACCTCACGAAGGTTCGGCCGTACGCGCTCTGGCTGCTGCTCCCGGCGATCGTCGTCGCTGCGGCCACGGCCGCGGCGCTCGTCCGGCAGGAGTCGCGGCACGCGGCACAGGCGAACCGCGCGAAGTGGATCTACCAGGCGTCCTCGCTCGCGCTCATCGCCTCGATCGCGTTCGATCCGCTCGCCGGGTTCATCGCGTACGTGGCCGCGCACGCGATCGAGTACTTCGTCGTCGTCGACAAGACGATGGTGAGCCGCTACCAGAAGGGCGTGCCGGAGCGACCGGCCTTCCTCGGGCGCGTGGCCAGGAGCTCGGCCGGCCGATGGGCCTTCCTGGCCATCTTCCTCGGGGCGTTTTTCGTGCTCGACGCGAGAACGGCCAACGCGCTCCCCGGCCAATCCTACCTGATCATCCTGTACTCGATCGGGATCCTGCACTTCTGGTACGACAGCTTCATCTGGAAGCTCCGCAAGCCCGCCGTCGCGGCGACCTTCGGCATCGCTCGTGCCTGACGAATCCTCGGTCGCCACGATCCGGGCGGCGGTGGAGGCGATCGTCCCCGGCGCCGCGGCGCTCCGCGTGCACGAGCACGTGGCCCACTCGATCGAATCGGCGACCCCGGGCTTCGCCGAGCTGACCGCGATCCTCCTCGACGCGTTCGCGACGGACGTCCGGCCCGGCTCGACGTTCGTGGACCTCTCGCTCCCCGAGCGCGGCGAGGTGCTTCGGCTCATGACGAACGGCGAGACGCAGGACCTCCGCGACGCGGTCGACGCGCTGCTCGTGTTCACCTACGGCGGCGTCTACTCGGAGTGGACCGGCTACGACCGCGCGACGTCCACGCTTACGCCACCGGACGTGTGGGCCCGATCGGGCTACCACGGACCGGTCGATGGCGTTCCCGACTACCGGTGAACGCGAGCCCCGACGCGATCGTCGTCGGCGCCGGCGGCGGTGGTCCGGTCGTCGCCAAGGAGCTCGCGGAACGGGGCGCGAAGGTGCTCTTGCTCGAAGCGGGCCCGTGGCTCGACCCCGACCGCGACTTCACACGCCTCGAGGACGACATGGGCTCGATCATGGACGGACGGCTGCGCTGGGGTCCCGCCGAACGCACGAAGGGCCCCTGGATCCGCCGCCGCGAGGGCGTGGGCCTGGTCCTGCAGGCGGCGGGCGTGGGCGGCACGACGCTGCACTACAACGGCATCTCGCCCCGCGCCTACCCGTCCTCGTTCGAGCGCGACTGGCCGTTCCCGTACGAAGAGCTCATCCCCTTCTTCGAGCGCGTCGAGGACTTCCTGCCCGTCTCGCTCGTGCGCGACCTCGCGACGAAGGACGCGATCTTCGCCGAGGGCTGTGAGCGCGTCGGCCTGCCCCGCAGCGAATCGAAGGAGATCAGCGAACCGGTGTGGCGCCCCTGCCACAACGCGATCCTGCCGATCGCCGACATGCCGCCCGGCGCCGACCTCACCCGCGTCGACGGCTGCACCATGTGCGGGCACTGCCTGGTCGGCTGCCGCCAGCCCGCGAACGTCCCACTCGAGCGCAAGGCCAAGCGCGCGACCAACGTAAGCTACGTGCCCGATGCCCTCGCGACCGGCAACTGCGACCTCGTCCCGAACGCGTTCGCGACACGCATCCTCGCCGACGGTTCCCACGTCCGCGGCGTCAGCTGGCGCGACACCGAGACCGGCGACGTCCAGGAGGCCGAGGCTTCTGTCGTCGTCCTCGCCGCCGGCTCCGTCGAGTCGCCGCGCCTCTGGCTCGCCTCGGACCTGCCCAATACCCACGACGCCGTCGGCCGCTACTTCACCATGCACCTGCAGGACTTCGTCACCGGCTTCTTCGACCGCGAGGTCCATCCCGACGTCGGCCAGGTCACGATGGCGCGAGCCGATTTCCCCGGCCAGGGCACGATGTGGTGCCAGGGCTTCGGACCGCAGGCCTTCGCGGTCGTCCTCGCGGGCCTCGGCCACGGCTTCTGGGACGAGCCGACGAACGGCGAGCCGTGGGACACGGCCGGCCGGTGGTGGGGCCCCGAGGCCGTCGCGCGGATCGAGGAGTACCACCGCTCACTCTCGATCATCCTGTCCGTCGACGACGACCCGCACCCCGCCAACCGCGTCACGCTCGCCGACGACTGGACCGACGAACACGGCCCCGTCCCGAAGGTCACGTACACCCCCACGCCACGCTCGCAACAGCGTCAGGACTGGCTCGCCCGCAAGGCCGCCGAGATCCTCAGAGCCGCCGGCGCGACCCACATCCACCGCTCCCGGATGCGGGTGTTCGTCACCCACCTGATGTCGACGATGCGCATCGGCCGTGACCCGCGCACCAGCGTGTTCGACCCCGATGGCCAGGCCCACGAGGTCAAGGGGCTCTTCATCGGCGACACCTCGGCGCTCCCGAACAGCCTTGGCGGCCCGAACCCGACGCTCACCGCCCAGGCGCTCGCGACGCGAACGGCGGGGCGGATCGTGCAGCTTGGACTCGCCCGCTGAAGCCAAACGACGGACCGAGGACTTAGAGCGGGAACAGCGCGCATTACTGCGCGCAGCCCTTGGATCGCAAGATGAGCGGCTCGTAGTTGGACGTGGTTGGGTTGAATACAGACCCGGTCGTCCAGACCTGAGTTGGTGTCACTTCACGGATCCCAGCGATGCTGGCGGACTGTAAAGGGGGAATCTTCACGAGGGTCCATGCCACGCCGTCCCAATGGGCTGCCAACGTCATGTCATTCGATGCCGGCCGGCGGAGGCCGACAGCCCAAGCATCTGTCGGGGATACCGCGTCTACTCCATAGAAAGTCTCGACGATCCCCTTGACGTTGGGGGTTGGCACGATGGTCCACGCCGTTCCATCCCAGTGCTCAGCGAGCGTCCGCGAGGCGATAGCCGCGTCGCCCTGCTCGCCAACCGCCCAGACGTCGTCGGAGGCGCTGGCAGACACCGCGTAGAGGAAGTTGTCGTTGCCGGGAAGCGGAGGGGAGGCTACGACGCTCCAGGCAGTTCCGTCGTAGTGCTCGATCAGGGGCTTGGAGTTCACGAACCCCTCGTCATTGAACCCAACGGCCCAGATGTCGCTCGCGCTCACGGCTGAGATCGCGAACAGGACGTTCGTCGATCTCTGGACGCCGTCGGGGGCAGGCACCTGGTGCCAGGTCGTGCCATCCCAATGCATCACCAGGGGATGGGCCCCGTTGTCGTAGGCGCCCGCGGCCCAGACATCGCTTGAGCTCACTGCGGCCACGCCGCTCAGCGTGTCATTCGATCCGATCTGGGGCATAGTGACGGTTCGCCACATCGTGCCGTCCCAATGCTTGGAGAGTGGAATGTAGCCCTCCGGGGGCGTCTCTCCCACGAGCCAAGCGTCAGCCGGGGAAATGGCCGCCACCGAGGTCGAGGAGCCGGTCGTTGCGTCTTGAGGCGAAATCGTCCACGTGCTCCCGTCCCAGTGAAGGATTGTTGGTTGGGTCACGCCCAAGCCAACTGTCCAGAGGTCCGTCGGCGAGGTGCCAGCGATCGAGTCGGCCCTGCCTCCGACGACATTGGGCGATGGCACAGGATGAAACGAGGCGCACATCGTGGTTGGAAGCCTCGGGGCGGCCCAGGAGAGGCCGCCCCGAGGCAGGACGATGGCTAGCAATCCCACAGCTGCTGCCACCCTGAGGAAGGGTCGGCCTTTAGACACGAGCGAATTATTAGCCTCTTCCCCTCGGCTCCGGAAGAGCGAGTGTCAGAACGTTGTGGTGCAGCTGCTCGACGATTGAATCTTGCACCAGGCTGCTCCCGTATAGAAGTAGAAGTCACCGAGGCTCCCATTTGTCAAGTCCGCTCCGCCGAACAGAAAGATGCCCTTGTCATGTGACGTCGAGAAAGGGCTGTAGGACGCGTAGACGAGGCCAAAGCAACAGCGTGCAGTTGGACGGTGAGTCGTCACAGTCGACCAGGTGCCCGTGCCGCCCAGGCTGAATTGGTCGTCAGTTACTGTCCCACCACCTGCGGGAGTGCAGGGGAGCATCGTGCAGCCGCCAAAGAGCATGACGAGCTGCGTGTTCTCGTCGTAGGCCATTCGGTGTTGGCTACGTGCTGCCGGCGAGCTGATGCCGGTCAGTAACTGCCACTGCCCATCGGTGCCGGAGCTACCATTCCACTGCCAGCTCCCGTCGAGAAGCGTTGACCCATCGTCTCCGCCCGTCAGGATGACATGGCCTCTGGCGGCGCTATAGATCATCGAAGGGCTTTCTCGTCCGCCAGGCGAGGTGGACCCGCTTGTGCATCCGGTGCAGACCTGGGTCCAGTTGGTACCGTTCCACTTCTCGGTGTCGGTGCACGGACTGGGAGAGCAGGAGCTGCCGTTCCCTCCATGCATCAGGATGTAGCCGTCGCCTGTGGCTCCGTCCCAGGCGAAGGCGAAGGACGCGCGGGCTGCGGGAGGTGTGCAGCCAACCCCGCATCTAGAGGACCATGCGGTACCAGTCCACGCCCAGGTGTCGTTGAGCAGTGAAGACGAGCACCCGCCCGATGGAGACGTGTCGCCGTCCCCACCGAACATGATCGTCTCTTGGCGCGTTTCGTCATACGCTAGTCGTGCGCTGTGTCTGGCGCACGGCACAGTGCCTGTAAGGTTTTGCCAAGTCCAGGCTCCGGTCTCAACGTCGTAGATCCACGTGTCGCGCAAGGTCCTATTGCTCTTGTCAGTACCGCCGAACATTACGATCTGACCATGGCCGTTCGCGCCCAGATGTTTGTCGAAGGCAATCGCCATCGCGTTGCGGGCGCATGGCAGGGGGTTCCCGCAATGTGTAATCGGGTCGGCCAACGCCTCGGGAGCCACACCCACAACGAGCACCGACACCATACCCACCAGCAACGAAAGACACATCAGTAGCCGTCGCATCGATTCCACCCTCCGTTCAAGCAACTCTGATAGACCTGAGCACCCCCTTCGCCCCTCTGCACCCTTCAGCTATTCCGAAAGAATTGGCCAAGTCGTCGCCTCTGGGAGCGCCGGGGGCGTCGAAGTCTCGCTCGCGGTGCACTTGCCGAAAGTCCGGGTGTCAGCGGACAGAGACGCTCGAGTCCCAAGGGCATCACCTCGATCACAGAGCTGCACGGAGTCTCACTCCATGAGAGCTCAGTGATCAATCACCGATCGGTGGATTCAGGGGGTGATCAACTTGGTCGCCGCGGAGTCGCTCGATCGAGTTAGTCCGCTAGTTCGGGGGCTTGCGCGCCTTCCAGATGTTCTCCGCCGGCCAGCGGCGAGCCCAGTCGAGCGGCACGACATCGGGGTACGTCGTCGTGGCGTCGTCCGGGGGTTGGAGCTCGATCAAGTCCTCGACGATCAGGCCGCTTCGCCGGATGACGTCGATCCAGGCGCCGTAGGGCAGCTGGTATTCGACGATGCCCTCGACGTAGTCGAAGCGGCGCAGGTCGAAGTAGGTACGGTGCAGGGACGGCTCGATCGCGTCGGTTGACTCGTTCCAGCAGGTGAAGACGAGCGGGCTCACCATGTTGAACGCAAAGGTCCCCCCGGGCCGAAGGACGCGCGCGGCCTCGGGCACGGTTCGTTCGGGATCGGCGAACGACATCGCGCCGTGGTCGCAGAAGACGATGTCGAAGGATGCGTCGGCGAACGGGAGTCGCTCGGCGCTCCCGTTGACGATCGGGAACGTGACGTGCTTCTCGGCCATGAGTCGCTTCGCGTGCAGGAGCTGGTTGCGGGAGTTGTCGACGCCGGTGGGGCGGGCGCCGTGCTTGGACAGGAAGATCGACCACTGGCCGCCGCCGCAGCCGAGCTCGAGGATTGCCTTGCCCTCGATGGGGCCGAGGACGTCCAGCTCGGATTCGGGGATCCCCCAGACGCCCCAGGCGAGGTCGAGCTCATTCAGCTGCGATGCGTGCTCGGCCTGGTACTCGTCGGCGGTGCGGTCCCAGTAGCGGCGGTTGATGCGCGCGTCGTCAGGCACCGGCGATCTCCGCCGTGGCCTCGAGGACGCGGTCGACCTCCTCGAGCGTGTGGTAGTGGCAGAACCCGATGCGCGTCGCGCCGCCGGTATCGGCGAGGCCGAGGCGCTGCATGATCGCCATCGCGTAGTAGTCGCCGTCCCAGACGAAGATGCCGCGCTTCGCGAACGCCTCGGCGTCGTCGCGCGGGTGGCGGTCGTTGAGGCGGAGGGCGAACGTGGGGGCGCGCTCGGCGACGCGGGATGGGTCCGCGATTCCGAGCAGGCGCGCGCCTAGCGGGAGATTCGTGAGGAACCGGTGGGAGAGCTGCGCCTCGTGCTTGGTGACGCGACCCATCGCGGAGGTGATGCGGTCGCGGCGGGTCAGTCCGTCGCCGAGGCTCGCCAGGTAGTCGACGGCGGCGGCGAGGCCGGCGAGCCCCTCGTGGTTCTTCGTGCCGGTCTCCCAGCGCTCGGGGATCGCGTCGGTCGCGGGCCGGACCTTGTCGGGCCGGAGGGTCGTGAGGACGTCGCGCGTGCCGGCCATGACGCCGAGGTGCGGTCCGTAGAACTTGTACGGCGAGCAGAAGAGGACGTCGGCGCAGATGCCATCGAAGGCGAGGAGCCGGTGCGGCGCGAGGTGGACGGCGTCGGCGACCGCGAGGGCGCCGACGCCGTGGGCGCGACGGACGATCTCGGCCGCGGGCGTGATCGTCCCGACGGCGTTCGACGCCATGGTGAAGGCGACGACCTTCGTTCGTTCGGTGATCGCCGCGTCGAGCGAGTCGAGGTCGAGGGCGCAGTCCTCGGTGGTGACGTCGACCCAGCGGACGGTCGCGCCGGCGTCCTGGGCCGCGATCAGCCACGGCGCGACGTTCGCGTCGTGGTCGAGGATCGTGACGACGACCTCGTCCTCGGGGTGGAGCGTGCGCCGGATCGCGCGCGCGAGCGTGAACGCGAGCGTCGTCATGTTCGGCCCGAAGACGACCTGGTCGGGGTCGCAGCCGATCAGGTCGGCCGCCGCCGAGCGCGCAGCGTCGATCGTCGCGTCGGTCGCCCGGCTGGTCGGGAAGGCGCCCCAGGTGTTGGCGTTCGCGTCGCGAAGGTAGGCAGCAATCGCCTCGATGACGGTATCGGGCACCTGCGTGCCGCCGGGCGCATCGGCGAAGACGCAGGGGCGGCCATCCTGCGTGTGCGCGAGCGCCGGGAAGCGGGCGCGGGCGGCCGCGACGTCGAGCGGCGCCGTCATACGGCGAAACGCACGTGCAGCACGTCGCCCTCGCGCACCACGTAGTCGCGGCCCTCGACGCGGATGTGCCCCTTGTGCTTCGCCGCGTCCCAGCTTCCCTCGGCGACGAGGTCGTCGTAGGACACGACCTCGGCCCGGATGAACCCCCGCTCGAGGTCGGTGTGGATGACACCCGCCGCCTGGGGCGCGTGCGCGCCTCGTCGGAGCTCCCACGCGCGCGTCTCGTCCTCGCCGGTCGTGAGGAAGGTGATGAGATCGAGCGCGCGGTAGCACGCGGCGACGACCCGGTCGAGGCCGGGCTCCTTGACGCCGAACTCCGCGAGCAACTCGCGCGCCTCCTCGGGCTCCATGCCCGCCGTCTCGGCTTCGATCTCGGCCGAGACGGCGAGCGTCCCCTCGGGCAAGCCGGCCGGGACGTCCGCGCCCTCCTCGACGTTCGCGACGATGATCCAGGGCTTCAGCGTGAGCGGCGCGATCCCGCGAAGGACGGCGCGCTCCTCGTCCGCGAACCCCTCGTCCCGGAGCAGCCGCTCGGCGGCGAGCGCGTCACGTGCGCGGCCAAGCACCCCGACCTCGGCGTCGGCGTGCGCGCCGCGGCCCTTCTGGCGTCGCTCCGCGTTCTCGAGCGCCGACTCGAGCACCGAGAGGTCGGCGAGGATCAGGTCGGCACGGATCTCGTCCAGCTCCGCGTCCGGGTTCGGGTCGGCGCCGAAGGCGCGCAGGACCACGCAGAGCGCGTCGGTCACGCGGAGCGTGGCCAGCCCCTGCGCCGTCGTTCCGCCGGGGACATCGACGAACCGGACCTGGGCGGCGACGACCTTCCGGGAGCGCTCCAGCTCGGCGAGGACCGCGATCCGTGGGTCGGGCACCGTCACGACGGCCTGGTTCGCCCGCCCGCCGACGGCGCCCGTTCGCGTGAGCGCGGTGAACAGTGTGGACTTGCCCGAGTAGGGCACGCCGACCAGGCCGACGTCCTTCACGGGCGAGAGGCTAGCGGACCTCCGAGTGGAAGTGGATCCCGTCCTCGCGGTGCAGGGCCACGAACGCGGCGACGACGTCCGGGTCGAACTGCGTGCCGGCGGAGAGCTTCAGCCGCCGGATCGCCTCCTTCTGCGGGAGCGCCGAGCGATAGGGACGGTCCGTCGTCATCGCGTGGAAGGCGTCGCAGACGAACACGATCCGCGACTCGACCGGGATGCGGTCGCCGGCGAGCCCGTCGGGATAGCCGTTCCCGTCCCATCGCTCGTGCGAGGCACGAACGATGGGACGCACGGGTTGCAGGAACGGCACCGGCGCCAGGATCTGGTCGCCGATCTCGGGGTGCAGGTTCATCTGCCTGCGCTCGGCCGCGTTCAACGGGCCAGGCTTCCGGATGATCTCGCTCGGAACGCCGATCTTGCCGATGTCGTGGAAGAGCGCCCCCAGCTCGAGCACCTTCAGCCGCTCGGGCGTGAGCCCCATCGCGGATCCGACCGCCATCGACATCTCGGCGAGCGCGCGACAGTGGTCCTCGGTGTAGGAGTCCTGCGCCTCGAGCGCGTTCGCGAGCGCCTCGACCGTCGACACGTAGGCCCGCTCCAGCTCCTCGAACCGGTTCGCGCTGCCGAGCGCGAGCGACGTGATGTCGGCGATCCCACGGCCAAACTGGATGTCACGATCGGAGAACCTCGCATCGTTGCGCGGCACGGTGACCGTGAACGCACCCAGCCCGCCGGGCTCCCACCGGATCGGGCACACGAGCGTCTCCCGCACCTCTTCGAAGAGCAGGTACTCGCGCGGGACGGTGGCCACGACCTCCTTCGGCACGACGAAGGGCTCCTCGATCGAGAGCAGGAATTGCGCGGCCGTGTTCGCCGGCACGGCGTGGTCGGCGAGCTTGTGGGCGAAGGCGGGCTGGATGCCGAGCGACGTGACCAGGCGGAACGCGCCCGTCTCGCGGTCGCGGATCCACGCGGCGACCTCGCCCGCGGCGATCATCGACGGGATCGCGGTCACGGCCTCCTCCAGGACGTGCGCCGGGTCGTTCACGTTCGTGAGCGTCGTCGACAGGCGAAGGAGCGCCCCGGAGATCTCCGCCGCCTCGTGCTCGACCTGCAGGAGCCGCGCATTCTCGAAGGCGATCGCGGCGTTGGACGCGAGGGCCTCGAGCAGGCGCATGTCCTCCTCGTCGAACTGGTCGATGCCGAGCTTCGAGAGCACCACCACGCCGATGACCCGCTCGCCGTACCAGAGCGGCACGGCCAGGATCGACTCGTCGAGGTCGGGCGTCCCCGGGATCGTCACCGCGTAGGGGTCGTTGTTCGCGTCGGGCGCGTAGTACGACTCGCCGATCTCGGCGACATGGCCCGTGAGGCCCTCACCGACCACCAGCACGAGCGCATCGAACGTCTCACCCTGATACTCGGTGAGGCTCCCGCGAAACGCGATGGGGGCGAGCGTCTGGCCGTCGGGCTGCAGCAGGAACACCCGACAGTTGTGGTAGTCGATCAGGCTCCTGAGCTCCGCGGTGATGACCTCGCCGATCTGCTGAACGTCCTTCAGGCGGTTCAACTTCGCGGAGAGGCTGTGCAGGAGCTTGAGATGCGCGACCGAGCGAAGCTCGCCGCGCGCCGCGAGGCCGGCGAGCCGCGCGTGCATCCCCTGCCCGTTCGAGCCAGCCTCGCCGTCCCGGTCGATGGCGGCCTCGCCGTCGGGGTCCTCGCGCGCGGCGGCCGCGAGACGCCCGCCGTAGACGAGCACGCGATCCTTGCCGGTCGCCTTCGCGTCCAGGAGCGCCAGGTCGGCGCACGTGATCAGCTCCCGCGGGCTGGACGCGTGCAGAGGGCCCTCGGCCACCCCCACGCTGACGGTCACCCGCCCGACCAGCGGGAAGGCCACGCTCGCGATGCCGGAGCGCACCCGCTCGGCGAGGGCGGTCGCGTCCTCGAGCGTCGCCCCCGGCAGGATGACGCCGAACTCCTCGCCCCCGATGCGGCAGATCACGTCCTCCAGGCGGCAGGTCTCCCGCGAGACCGACGCCACCCCCTGCAGGACCTGGTCGCCGACGAGGTGCCCGTAGGTGTCGTTCACGCGCTTGAAGTCGTCGATGTCGTAGATGAGCAGTCCGACGGTCGAGCGTTGCCGGTTCGCGCGGCGAAGCTCCTCCGCGAGGCGCTCATGGAAGAAGCGGTGGTTGTAGAGCGCCGTCAGGTGGTCCGTGACCACCTCGGCCTCGAGCTTCGTGCGGATCTGTGCGTTGTCGATCGCGAGCGCCGCCAGCTCGCTGAACAGGATCGTCTGCTTGAACTCCTGCAGGCTGAAGTGGTTGCCCTCGCCGAGGCGATAGAGGCAGAGCACACCCTTCAGCTCGTCGCGCACCAGCAGGGGGATCGCGAGCATGGACTCCGGCTCATCGGGCGTGTTGGGGATGCGGGCGGCCCGTGGATCCTTGTGCGCGTCGTTGATCAGCTGCGGCGTGCGCGTCTCCGCGACCATCCCGGTGATGCCCCGGCCGTAGGGGAGCTGGCCCATCGCCAGGATCTCCTGCGCGTAGGCGTCGCGAACGAGCACCGGACGGAGCATGCGCAGTGGCTCGTTGACCTGGAACAACGTCAGCGTGTCGTGGGGGATGACCTCCGTGAGCGCGTCGGCGACGGCGGCGAGGACCCGGTCGGGCGGGCCCGCCGAGACCAGGAGATGCGTGATGCCGGAGAGGACCCCGCCCGGGAGCGGCCCCCGCTCGGCGGCGTCCTGGTCGTCCTCGTGCGCGAACTCCAGTGCGTGGATCGGCTCCATCCCCCCTCCACGGGGCAGCTGCATCCAGGCGGGCGCGGCCCCGCCCCGGATCGGGTCGTGCGGTTCGGTCTTGCTCCAATCCATCGGCGGCCGCACAGGCCGATTGAGGGCCTCAGCGGCATTCGCCGGTTGGCCGGCGGCTATGCTGGGCTTCATGGACCACGTCCGGTTCGTGGAGACGCCGGCGGCGGACCACCCACCTGTGGTCTGCGCCTTCCGCGGCTGGAACGACGGCGGCGAGGCGGCCTCGCTCGCCCTTCGCTACCTGCGCGAACGCTGGGAGGGCCGCACGTTCGCCCAGCTCGATCCCGAGGAGTTCTTCGACTTCCAGGTGAGCCGGCCGACGGTGCGCCTGAAGGACGGCGTCACCCGCGTGATCGAGTGGCCGGAGTGCGAGTTCTCGCGCGCCACGGTGGACGGGCGAGGAGTGGTCCTGTTCTCCTCGTCGGAGCCGAACAACCGGTGGCGCACGTTCGCCCGAACGGTCGTGGACGTGGCCGGGAGCCTCGGATCCGGGCTGCTCGTGACCCTGGGCGCCTTCCTCACCGATGTGCCTCACACGCGTCCGGTCCCCGTCGTGGGCTCCGCGGCCGACGAGGACACGGCCGAACGGCTCGGGCTTCGCCGCTCGCAGTACGAAGGACCGACCGGGATCGTGGGGGTCCTGCATGACGCCTCGATCCAGTCGGGCCTCCCCTCCGTGAGCCTGTGGGCCGCCGTCCCGCATTACCTGCCCGCGTCGCCGAACCCCAAGGCCGCCCTGGCGCTCGTGGATCGCGCCTGCGCGCTGCTCGGGTTGGGCGTCGACACCTCGTCGCTCGCGAGCGCCGCGTCCACCTGGGAGCGAAGCGTCGCGAGGCTCCTCGCCGAGAGCGAGGAGCTCGCCGAGTACGTGTCGCGGCTCGAGGCGGCCTCGGACGAAGACCCGGCCGAGCTGAAGCCCGAGGACCCCGTCTCGGGCGAGGCGCTCGCCGCGGAGCTCGAACGGTTCCTGCGCGAGCAGGACGGAGGGGCCAGTGGCGCCCGCGGGTGATCCGGCGACCGAGGGCGTCGATCGCGCGCGCATCGACCAGCTGAGGGGCTTCTACCGCATCACGCGGCGCTTCTCGGAGCGCCGCCACGTCTCGATACGCCCGCACCCGGGACCCGTCCCGAACCCGGATGACCCGATCGGCGTGGGAGGACGAAGCGGCGCGCTCCGGGCCGGTATCTTCGGGATGAACGACGGGCTCCTGTCGAACCTCTCGTTGATCATGGGCGTCGCCGGCGCATCCGTGTCGAACCACGTCATCCTGATCGCGGGCGTCGCGGGCCTGCTCGCGGGCGCGTTCTCCATGGCCGCCGGCGAGTACGTCTCGATGCGGGTCCAGCGGGAGCTGTTCGAACGCCTGCTCCATATCGAGGCCCACGAGCTCGCGACGGAGCCCGACGAGGAGCTCGAGGAGCTCCAGCGCATCTACGAGACGAAGGGCTTCCCCGCCCACCTGGCGCGGCAGGTGGCCGAGGTCGTCATGCAGGATCCCGACGTGGCGCTCGAGACCCACGCGCGCGAGGAGCTCGGCTTGGACCCGAGCCAGCTCGGCTCACCGTGGGGGGCCGCCCTCTCCTCGTTCCTCGCCTTCGCCTTCGGGGCGCTGATCCCGCTCGTCCCCTTCATCATTGGGTCCGGGACCGCGGCGGTCGTGGCCTCGATCGTCGCGAGCGCGGCCGCGCTGCTGTCGGTGGGGGCGGCGATGTCGATCCTCACCGGCCGGCCCGCCTGGCTCTCGGGTGGGCGGATGGTGCTCGTGGGCGCGATCGCCGCGAGCGTGACGTTCGGGGTCGGACGCCTGCTGCACGTGAGCACCGGCGTCTAGCCGCCGCTCACTCCTCCTCGGACGCGAGCTCCACCAGCGCGCCCTTCAACGTCTCGATCCGGCGCCGTCCCACCCGCCGACGGGCGCGAGCCTCGACCGCCGCGATCGCGCGCCGCGCCTCGGCCCGCTCGCGGAGGCCCTTGGCCGTGAGCCTCACGACCTTCGCGCGCGCGTCCGACGCGTCGGGCACGCGCCGCACGAGACCGAGCTCGGCCAGCTCGTCCACCAGCTGCATCATCGCCTGCTTCGTCACCTGCGCCCGCGTGGCGAGCTCGCCCAGCCGCGTGCCGGATCGATCGATGAAGAGCATCGCGCGCGCGTGGCTGGGGCGAAGCTCCGAGATGCCGCGATCCAGGAGGGCAGCCTGCGTCTCCCGATCGATGGCCCGGAAGGCATCGAGAAGCAACCATGCGAGCCCGGTGTCGGCCACGACCCATCTTGTGCCGGGCGCGGCGAATCCGTCAAGTCGACTGACTACCCGGAGCCGGCACCACCTGCCCGGTCGTGAGCACGACGCCGTCCTCGCATTCCGCCTCGACCGCCCCGCCCTGGAACTGCTGCTCGTACAGGCGCGCATAGAGCCCGCCCTCGTCGAGCAGCTCGGCGTGGGTCCCGCGCTCCACGACCCGGCCCTGGTCGACCACGAAGATCACGTCGGCGGCGAGGATCGTGGAGAGCCGGTGGGCGATGGCGAGCGTCGTGCGGCCGCGCATGAGCGGCCGCAGCGCCTCCTGGACCAGCCGTTCGCTCGTCGTGTCCAGCGACGAGGTCGCCTCGTCCAGGATGAGGATGCGAGGGTCCTTGAGGATGACGCGAGCGATCGCGAGCCGCTGCTTCTCGCCGCCGGACATCCGGTACCCGCGCTCCCCGACGACGGTGTCGTATCCCTCGGGCATCTCGGCGATCCGATCGTGGATGAAGGCCGCGCGGGCCGCCGCTTCGAGTTCCTCCTGCGTGGCGTCGGGCTTTCCGTAGAGGAGGTTCTGGCGGATCGACGTGTGGAAGAGGTAGGTCTCCTGGGTGACCATGCCGATGATGTCGCCGAGCGAGGCGAGGCGGATCTCCCGCACGTCGAGGCCGTCGATCCGGACCGCTCCCCGATCGACGTCGTACATCCGCGGGACGAGATAGGTCATGGTGGTCTTCCCCGCACCGCTCGGCCCGACCAGGGCGGCGAGCTGGCCCGGCTGGATGTCCAGATCGACGTGCTGCAGCGTCCACTCGCGCGCGACGGGCGGCGGCGCGGCCTGGGCCTCGTCCACCGGTGACGTCGGCGCGGTCGGAGGTGGTGTGTCGTACCGGAACCAGACATCATCGAAGCGGACACCGCCCTGCACGGTGTCCGCCGGCATCGGATGCGCCGTGGGTGAGTCCACGATCTCGTGCGGCATGTCCAGGTATTCGAAGATCCGGTCGAAGAGCGCCATCGAGGACTGCACCTCGACCGAGACCTGCAGCATCTGCCCGATCGGGAAGAACAGCCGGCTCTGCAGGGTGGTGAACGCGACGATCGTCCCGGCCTGGATCGTGAGCAGCCCGACGGGCTGATGCGCGATCACCACCCCGGCCACGAGGTACACCAGGGCCGGCGTGATCGAGAAGAAGATCTGCACGACGGCGAAGAACGAGCGCCCGATCATCTGCTGGCGGATCTCGAGGTCGGCGAGGCGCCCGCTCTCCGAGCGGAAGCGCTCGATCTCGTGACGCTGTCGCCCGAAGGCCTTCGACAGCAGGATGCCCGAGACCGAGAGCGTCTCCTCGGTGATCGCGCTCATCTCGGCCATCGACTGCTGGGTGCGCCGCGCGATCTCCTGTCGCGCCTTGCCGACCCGCCGCGTAAGCCAGAGGAAGAGCGGCATCAGGAAGAGCGAGAGCGCCGTGAGCTGCCACGAGAGCAGCAGCATCGCGATCAGCGTGCTGATCAGGATGACGACATTCGAGAGGATGCTCGAGGCCGTGTCGGTCACCACGGTCTGCACGCCGCCGACGTCGTTGGACAGGCGCGACTGGATCTCGCCGGTCCGTGTGCCGGTGAAGAACCGCAGGGCCATGTTCTGCAGGTGCGTGTACAGGGCGTTGCGGAAGTCCTGCATGACCCGCTGGCCGATGTTGTTGGCGAGGTACGTCTGCCAGATGCCGATGACGCCCGAGACGATCGGGATCGCGACCATCAGGCCGACGAGCCAGTACAGGCGATGGAGGTTCGGGCCGAGGATCCGCGTCCCCCGGTGCGGGAAGAGGGCCGTGTCGAAGATGACCTTGATCAGGAGCGGGTTGACCACGCCGATCGCCGAGGTGACGACGATGAGCGCGGCCACCACGGACACCTTCGCGTGATAGGGCCGGAACGACGCCACGACGCGGCGCACGGTCGATCGCTTGATCGGGCCCGCGTCGGGATCGGGGACGGTGACCGGCCAGTGGCCGCCTCGGCGCATGTGGCCAGGATACGGCGGCCCGCGGATTGCCTAGGTCGCGGGGAGCGCCGATGCGCGACGGAGCACGTCGTCCAGCATGGAGGGGGTGAGCCTGCCCGTGAAGGTGTTCTGCTGGCTCGGGTGGAACGCCCCGACCAGATGGAGGGGCCCGACCGTCGCCTCCGCGCCGTGACCGAAGGCCGGCCGCGGCGAACCGACGGGGTGTCCGAGCAGGTGCCCGGCCCGCAGGACTCCGTCCCAGGCGAACGCGCCAAGAGGGATGACCACGCGAAGCTCGCCCAGGAGCTGGATCTCTCGCGCGAGGAACGGCAGGCACGCGTCGCGCTCGAGCGGCGTGGGCCGGTTCCCGGGAGGACAGCACCGGTTCACCGCCGCCACGTAGGTGCCGCGGAGCCGGAGCCCGTCGTCCCGTGAGACCGACATCGGCTGGTTCGCAAGGCCCGCGCGGTAGAGGGCGGCGAACAGGAAGTCACCCGACCGGTCGCCGGTGAAGATCCGGCCGGTGCGGTTCCCGCCGTGGGCGGCGGGTGCGAGCCCGACGACCAGGATCCTCGCCCCGGGGTCGCCGAACCCGGGGACCGGCCGGCCCCAGTACGTCTCCTCGGCGAAGGCCGCCCGCTTCTCCCGGGCGACCCGCTCCCGCCATTCGACGAGCCGGGGGCAGCGCCGGCAGCCGGTGATCTCCTCGGCCAGGGCCGGGAGCTGGCTCGGGGGACCCATGGAGGCGGATTCTAGGGAGGGCTAAAGGTCCTGGGAGGCACCGGCCGACGATTACCCTACAGAGATGAACGAATCGGTCCGCGTGATGGTGGTGGACGACTCTCCGAGCACGCGCACGATGCTGCGGGAGGCGCTGTCGCTCGAGGGCGGCATCGACGTGGTCGCCGAGGCCGGGACGGGCCGGGAGGCGATCTCCAGGGCGAGCGAGTTCTTCCCCGACGTCGTCCTCATGGACGTCCGCATGCCCGACGGCGACGGGGTCAAGGCCGCGCGGACGATCCTCACCGAACACCCCGCCACCCGGATCGTGGCCCTCACCTGGTCCGACGACCCGGCAACCGTCCGCGACATGCTGACGGCCGGCGCCATCGGCTACGTCGTGAAGGGCGGCACGATCGAGGAGCTGTACGGGGCCATCCGCCGCGCCGCGACCGGGGAGCCGGAGCTCGACCAGCGGGTGCTCCCCGCGGCGGTCGAGGACCTCCGACGCCTCCTCGAGGAGGAGCGGGGCCGGCGCGAGCAGGTCGAGCGACTGGCCCGGGCGCGGACCGAGTTCGTCCAGGTGCTCTCGCACGAGCTGCGGACGCCGCTCACGGTGATCTCGGGAGCGCTCCGCATGCTCCAGAAGAACGGCGGCGGGTCCGAGGAGGGATCGCTCGTCGAGAGCGCCCTGCGCCGGACGGGCGAGCTGGAGTTCCTGGTCGAGGGACTGGAGCTGGTCGCGAACGTCCCCTCGGCCGAAGGGGCGACGAGCCCGAAGGAGGCGCTCGAGAGCGCCGTCAAGCGGGTCGGCGCCGAGCCGGACATCTCGAAGGTCGAGGACGAGGATTGGCAGGGGGTCCCGTACCGCTACGTCGAGCGGGTCGTGTTCGAGCTCCTGTCGAACGCCGTGCGCCACGGGCGCCGGCCCATCGAGGTGTCGGTCGGGCGCCGCGGCGTGGACGCCACGCTCACGGTCACCGATCGGGGCGGCTGGGCGCCGCCCGCCGACGACTTCTCCGCGTTCTTCCAGGAGGACATGTCCTCGACCCGGCCGCACGGCGGGTTCGGGCTCGGGCTGTTCCTCGCCTCGCGCCTGTGCCAGGCCTGCGACGGCGGCCTCTCGATCCGCGCCATCGATGGCGCCACGGTTGCCGAGGCGCGCTTTCGCACACGCTAGTCGAGCCGCGACCCGACCGCGGCCTGCAGCTCGTCGGGCGCGAACAGCAGGCCTTCCTCTTCGATGCTCCGCATGCCGGGGAGGAACAGGCCCGCGAGCGTGATCGCCGCGCCCAGCACCCCGGCGCCCACGAGCGTCGCCCGGGCACCGATCGCGGCCGCCACCGGTCCCGTGATCGCGAACGAGACCGGGACCAGGCCGATCGAGATCATCCAGTCGAAGCTCGACACGCGCCCCAGGAACGAGCCCGGCACCAAGCGGTGCTTCGTCGTCGCCCAGACGATCGCGCCGGCGGTCTCGAGGCTGTTGAACACGAACCCGGCCGCCATCGCCTGCCACGTGAAGCGGGCCAGGCCGTAGCCGGCGACGGCGAGCGTGGCGAGCGTCCACGCGACGTACATGAACGTGACGTGGCGTCGTGGCAGGCCGCGCTGTCCCATGACGAGGGCCCCGGCGACGGCCCCCAGGCCGCCCATCGCGAAGACGAACCCGAGCGCCTCCGGCCCGCCGCCGAGCTGGTGCTTGACCACGTACGGCAGCAACACCTCGGTCGGCCCCATGAACAGCAGGTAGGCGAGCGCGGCGACGGCGAACGTGCCCCACAGCCACACGCGTGAGCGAATGAACCGGAAGCCCTCCCGAACCTCCTCGAGCGCGCTCGTCGCTCCATCTGAGGTCCGCACCCCGGACCCCGTCCGCATCAACAGGACGCAGACGGCCGACGCGGCGAACGTCCCCGCGTCGAGGAGGAACGCGCTCCCGGTGCCGCCGACCGCGATCACCCAGCCGGCGATCGCCGGGCCTGCCAGTCGGAAGGCCGCCGGCCGGACGAACTGGTCGAGCGAGTTGGCCTCGGCCAGGAGATCGGGCGGCACGAGGTCCGGGACGATCGCATCGAACGCGGGACCGAAGAACGCCGTCGCACCGCCGTAGACGGCCGTGAGCAGGACGACGTGCCACAGACGGATCGAGCCGGCGAGCGAGAGGGCGCCCATCGCCGCGACGACGAGCCCGCGCACGCAGTCGGCTGCCACCATGACCCGGCGGCGGTCGAGACGATCGCTCGTCACCCCCCCGAGCGCGAGGAACAGGACGTGCGGGAGCGACGCCGCGACCCCTACGATCGAGAGCGCCGTCGGGGTGTTCGAGAGCTGGTACACCTGCCAGGCGAGGGCGATCAGGAACGCGCCGTCGCCGAGAAGCGAGACCGTCATGCCCGCCCAGAGGAGTCGAACGTCGCGCAGGTCGAGGGGCCTGAGCATGCGGATGCGCGCTCGACGCCCCACGGCGGGCCTCCCGTCAGCCGGTGTGCCGCGCCAACGATGCCTGCGCCGCCCCCGGACGCATGCGGAACCGCTCCGCGAGGCCATGCAGGGTGAGGAGCAGGTGGGTCACCTGCTCGTCGGTGTTCGACGCCGTGACCTGCAGGCGGAACCCGACCTCGTTCTTGGGCACGAGCGGGTACGCCGCCATCGTCGCGTAGATGCCGTGGTCGAACAGATACCGGCCGACCTCGTCGATGTCGTCCGGGTCATGGAGCGGCACCTCGATGATGGGATAGCCAGTGGTATTCGGCGTCACGATGCCGAACTCCGCCAGGCCGTCGAGGACGCGCCAGGCCATCCGGTGCATCCGGGCGCGAAGCTCGTCGCCGCGCTCGGCGTTGACCCGCAACCCCTCCAGGGCCGTCGCCAGCGAGGCGACCGGGGAGGGCCCCGAGTAGAGATACGGGGGCGCGGCGGTCTTCAGGATCTGCTTCAGCTGGGTGGGGCAGGCGACGAACGCAAGGAGCGACGAGTACGCCTTCGAGAGCCCGGCGACGAGCACGATGTTCTCGTAGCTCTCGCCCTGATGGCGAACGATGCTGTTGCCTCGCATCCCGTAGTCGCAGAGCTCCTGCGGGCTTCGCTCCCCGATCACCCCGAATCCGTGCGCGTCGTCGACGTAGAGGAGCGCATCGTGCTCGCGCGCGAGCTGCGCGAAGGCGGCGAGATCCGGGGCGTTCCCGGTCATGCTGTTCACGCCGTCCATGCAGATCACCCTGGGTGGCTCCGTCTCGGCCCGGAGGAGCCGCTCGAGGTCCCCGGGGTCGGCGTGCCTGAACCGAAGCACCGTGGCGCCGTGGCCGCGTGCGACCGAACAGCCGTCGAACATCGTCTTGTGGGCGCGGCTGTCCAGGAAGATCGTCCCGCTCCCGGCGAGCACCGGGATCACGGTCATGTGGATGAGCGTGATCGTCGGCAGGGCGAGCGCGTCCTCCGCCCCGACGAGCTCGGTGAGCTCCGACTCGAGCTGCTCGTAGAGGACCGGACTCCCCAGCAGGCGCGACCAGCTCGGATGAGTCCCCCACCGGTCGAGGTACGCAGGGACGGCCTCGATGACGCTTCGGTCCAGATCCAGGCCGAGGTAGTTGCAGGAGGCGAAGTCGGCCAGCCAGCGCTCGCCGATGCGGATCATGCGTCCGTCGATCTCGTCGATCACCGCGTCGACCATGGGATGCGAGTACTGCAGGCGCGCCAGGTCCGAGCACGTCTCGAGCCAGCGCTCGAGCCAGCGATCCTCGGCCCGGCGATGGGGCCTGCCGGGGCCGTAGGCAGCATGGCCCGGCTGTACGGCGGGAGTCATGCTGCAACTATCGGGACCGGCGCATCGGTCCTTTACCAGCGCGAACTCAGCCCTAAGGGCCCCTCAGACATCACCCGATAGAAGCTGCATGAAGCGGTTCCTCTGGATCGCCTATCTCGGGCTGGGATCGCTCGGGGGCCTTGCCTACTATGCCCTCCCCCCGGTGGCCAAGTCCGGACCGTTCTTCAACCTCCTCGGCGTGTCGTCGGTTGTGGCGATCGCCATCGGCATCCGACTGAACCGCCCCGAACGGCGGCTCCCGTGGGTGCTCGTCGCGGTGGGGCAGTCGTTGTTCATCTCGGGCGACGTCATCACGTACAACTACTCCAAGTTCTTCGGCACCGACATCCCGTTCCCTTCGATCGGAGACGTCTTCTACCTCGGGGTCTACCCGTGCCTGATCGCGGGGATCCTGGTCATGATCCGGCGGCGAAGCCGAGGCGGCGACCGGGACAGCCTGATCGACTCCCTGATCGTCACGATCGGGGTGGGGCTCCTCTCGTGGACCTTCCTGATGGCCCCCTACGCCCACGACCACACCCTGACGCTCCCGGTCAAGCTCGTCTCGATCGCCTACCCGCTGATGGACGTGCTGCTCCTCGCCGTCACCGTCCGCCTCGCCGTTGGCGCCGGCAAGCGCGACCCCGCCTTCTACCTGCTCGCAGCGGGCGTCGTCGCGCTGCTCGCGACCGATGCCGCATACGGGCTGGTGCAGCTCTCAGGCGTCATCTACCAGAACGGCGGACCGCTCGAGGCGGGATGGCTCTCCTTCTACCTGCTCTGGGGAGCGGCCGCGCTGCACCCCTCGATGCGATCGGTGGCGGAGCCGGCGCCCGACCGGGCGATCCGGTTCCCGATCCGCCGTTTGATCCTGCTCGCCGGGGCCTCGCTCATCGCCCCCGCGGTGCAGGCCATCCAGGTCGCGCGCGGACAGGCGATCGACACGCCGGTGGTCGTGGGCAGCTCCGCCTGCATCTTCCTCCTGGTCGTGGTCCGCATGGAGGGGCTGGTGCGAAAGCATGAGCAGGCTGAGGCGCGCGAACGGGCACTTCGCGAAGCCGGCGCGGCGTTCGTCTCGGCGACGACCCGTGACGACCTCTACGACGCTGCCAACCAGGCGACCCGCGAGCTGGTCGGCGACGAATCGGCGATCGGCCTGTACCTCAAGTCCGAGTCGCCCGATCACGTCACGCTCGTGGCCGCGACGGGGCTCTGGGGTGGTGGGCTCGAGGATCATCAGATCTCGACGGGCGAGCTGCCCGAGCGGATCCGATCCGAGCTGCTCGCGCGACGGCCTGTCGGGATCGTCGGATTGGACTCGGGGCTTCGGGAGCTGTTCCGCGCCGGCCCCGAGGCACAGTTCCTCTACCTTGCGCCGCTGTTCGTGTTCGACCAGCTCGGCGGGCTGGTCGCGGTCGCCTCGGCGGCGGAGCTCCCGATCGCCCTACGGAACAGCCTGGAGGCCCTGGCGTCACAGACCGCGCTCGCCGTGGAGAGCGCGCTCCTCACCGAGGACGCGCACTACCGTCAGAGCGAGGCGCGATTCGCGTCGCTCGTGCAGAACTCGTCCGACATGGTGACCGTCATCCTCGCGGACTCCTCGATCCGCTACCAGAGCCCCTCGGTCGAGCGCGTCATGGGGTATCAGGTGGAGGAGCTGCTGGGCGCGCGGCTCATCGAGTACCTCATCCATCCCGACGACGTCCCACGCATCGTGGCGCTGCTCGCGGAATTCACCGGCCAGCAGGACCATGCCCCCGAGCTCGTGGAGTTCCGCTGGCGCCACCGCGACGGCCGGTGGCTCCAGGTCGAGAGCCTGTGGTCCGATCTCTCGCTCGATCCGAACGTCGGCGGGATCGTCATGAACACCCGCGACATCAGCGAGCGGAAGCTCTTCGAGCAACAGCTCCAACACCAGGCGTTCCACGACTCGATCACCGGCCTCGCGAACCGCGCGCTGTTCCGGGACCGGGTCGAGCACTCGCTGCAGCGCCAGCAGCGGGACGGGCGCGCGGCCGCGGTGCTGTTCATGGACATCGACGACTTCAAGACGGTGAACGACAGCCTCGGACACGCCGCGGGCGACCAGGTGCTCCGCGTGGTCGGCGATCAGATCAACAGCTCGATCCGCGCGGGGGACACCGCGGCCCGCCTTGGCGGGGACGAGTTCGCCGTCCTGCTCGAAGACGCGGACTACCCGAGGGCCGTCGAGGTGGCCGACCGCATCATGGGCTCGCTCGTGAGCCCCATCCGCATCGACGGCAAGGACCTGTCGGTGCGCGTGAGCATCGGCATCGCGATCGGCGACGACGACCTGAAGGGCGCCCGCGCCGCCGACGACCTCCTGCGCAACGCCGACATGGCGATGTACACGGCGAAGAACCAGGGCAAGTCCCGGTTCCAGCTCTTCGAGCCGACGATGCACGATCGGGCGCTGCATCGCCTGGAGCTGAAGGCCGACCTCCAGCGCGCGGTCGAGAACGAGGAGTTCACGCTGCACTACCAGCCGATCCTGGTCCTGCAGACCGGAGAGGTCTCCGGGTTCGAGGCGCTGATCCGCTGGAACCACCCCCGCCGCGGCCTGGTGCAGCCCCTCGAGTTCATCCCGCTCGCCGAGGAGACCGGGCTGATCATCCCGATCGGGCGGTGGGTGCTCGGGAAGGCGTGCCGTCAGGGCGTCTGGCTCCGGGAGCACAGCACCCCCGGCAAGCCCCTCACGATCGCGGTGAACCTCTCCGCGCGGCAGCTCCAGCATTCGGAGCTGGTCGCCGAGGTTCGCACGGCCCTCGAGGAGTCGGGCCTCGACCCCGCGCACCTGGTGCTCGAGATCACCGAGTCCGTGATGATGCACGACATGGACATGTCGATCGCCCGGCTCACGCAGCTGAAGGAGCTGGGCGTACGACTGGCGATCGACGACTTCGGGACCGGCTACTCCTCGCTCAACTACATCCGCCAGTTCCCCGTCGACATCCTCAAGGTCGACCGGTCGTTCATCGGGGGGATCAACGCGGGCGGCGAGGAGGCGGCGCTCACGGACGCGATCATCACGCTCGCGAACACGCTCGGGCTCTCGCCCGTCGCCGAGGGGATCGAGCGCTCGGAGCAGCAGAGCAAGCTGCTCGAGCTCCAGTGCGAGCTGGGACAGGGGTTCCTGTTCGCGAAGCCGCTCCCGCCCGAGGAGCTCGCGCGCTACCTCGAGGACTACGTCAAGACGCGACAGCCGGAGCCCGCCTCGCCGAGCTGATCGCCCTCACGGGCGACGAGGCACGAGCACCCTTCGCCGGAAGAACAGCACCTCGACGCCGTCCTGGTTGTAGCCCCGCGTCTCGACCGTGACGACGCCCCGGTCGGGCTTCGACTCCGATGCTTTGACGTCCAGGACCGTGGTGACCGCGTACAGGGTGTCGCCGTGGAACATCGGCGCCGTGTGCTTGAGCGATTCGACCTCGAGGTTGGCGATCGCCTTGCCCGAGACGTCGGGCACGCTCATCCCGAGCGCGAGCGAGTAGACGAGGTTCCCGACGACGACGTTCTTCCCGAACTGCGTCTGCGTCTGGGCGTAGTGCGCGTCCGTGTGCAGGGGGTGGTGGTTCATCGTGAGCATGCAGAAGAGGTGGTCGTCGGCCTCGGTGATGGTCTTGCCGGGCCAGTGCCGGTAGACGTCGCCGACCGTGAAGTCCTCGAGGTATCGCCCGAACTCCCTCGCATCTCCCATCCGGCTCGTCCCCCGATTCAGCCCAGCAGCGGGAAGCGCTTCGCGAGCGGGCCGAGCACCGTGCGCTCGCGGTCGGTGAGCGGCCGGCGCCCGCACCCCGTCTCGATGAACTCGATCACGTCCCAGTCGAGCTCGCGCGGCGGGTCCTCGCCCAGGAGCCCGGCCAGGATGTCGTCCACGATCGAGATGGCCCTGTCGGTCCCCCACCCCTTGCGCCCCAGCGCGTCCTCCAGATCCATGCGGTGCACGGTGACCTCGAGCACGCGGGTCTTCACGTATTCGTCGAGCCGAAGCGTCGGTCCCCAGGTCGTGGCGACCAGGCGGGCCGGGTCGGTTCGTCCGGCGGCCTCGACCGCGCGCGGCCACATCTCGTCCCAGGCGCGAGCGAGCTCGGCGCCCGTCGCGAACGCCGCCGCCACCTCCTTGCCGCGGTTCGCGATATCGGACGCGTCGTCCTCGGGCACGTAGTGTCGCCAGTAGCTGATCGCGTCGGTGTCGGCCGCGGGCGGCGCGGGCTCGGCGAGCAGGACGCTGATGCGGTTCAGCCCGCGATGCGTGTGGCCGAGCAGCTCCTTGGCGTTCCACTCGGTGCATCTCGTGGGGAGGGAGAACTGCTCCTCGGAGAGCGCACCGACCGTCTTCGAGAGCTCCTCGCATTCGTCGGCGAGCGCCTGGACCGGGTCAACGGTGTCCACGTTCATCCCTCCACCTTGTAGCGCTCCAGGAGCTGGCGGGCGATCACGATCTTCTGGATCTCGCTCGTCCCCTCGCCGATCAGCAGGAAGGGCGCGTCGCGATACAGGCGCTCGATCGTGAACTCGGTCGAGTAGCCGTAGCCGCCGTGCACGCGGAGCGCGTCCGTCACGATCTGGTGGCACGCTTCCGTGCAGAAGTACTTCGCCATCCCGGCCTCGAGGTCGCTCCGCGCCCCGGCCGCCTTCGCGCTCGCCGCCTGCAGCAGCATGAGTCGCGCGGCTTCGAGCCGCGTGCCCATGTCGGCGAGCTTCTCCTGGATCATCTGATGCTGCGCGATCGGCCGGCCGAAGGCCGTGCGCTCCTGCGCGTAGCGGATCGCCTCCTCGAAGGCTCTCGTTGCGAGGCCCACCGCCCGCGCCGCGACGTTCACGCGCCCGACCTCGATCCCGTCCATCACCTGACGGAAGCCGTCGCCCTCGCTGCCAAGCAGGTTCTCCGCGGGGACTCGGTGGCCCTGGAACACGAGCTCGGTGGTCTCGACCCCGTGATAGCCCATCTTCTCGATGTTCGGCGGGATCGTGATGCCCTCGAACGAGCGCGCCTCGGGCTCCTTCTCCACGAACAGGAGCGACATCCCCCGGTGCGGCGGGTCGGCCGTCGGGTCCGTCTTGCAGAGCAGGACGACGAGCCCGGCGCGAAGCCCGTTCGTGACCCACATCTTCGTGCCGTCCACGACATAGGCGCCGCCGTCTCGGATGGCGCGGCACTGGATGGCCTGGACGTCGGATCCCGCGCCCGGCTCGGACATCGACAGGGCCGCCCGCAGCTCGCCGGTCGCCATCCGAGGCAACCACCGTCGCCGCTGCTCGTCGCTCCCGTGGCGCTTCAGCAGGTAGACGGCCATGAAATGGGTGTTGAGGATCCCCGAGAGGGACATCCAACCCCGTGAGAGCTCGACGCCCGCGAGCGCGTACGTCACCAGATCGAGCCCGGCGCCGCCGTACTCCTCGGGCACGGTGAGCCCGAACAGCCCGAGCTCCTTCATGCCCTCGACGATCGTGGTGGGGAACTCGTCCCGGTGCTCCAGCTCGTCGGCGACCGGGATGACCTCGCGATCGACGAACTCCCGCACGGCCGCGACGACGGCCTCCTGCTCGTCGGTGAGCTGGAGGAGCCCCTGCACCTACCGGTCTCCCGACGGCGCGCGGCGCATCCCCGCGGCGCGGCCGCGGGTCGCCACCTGCTCGGCCATCTTGCGGCTCGCCTCGTCGATCATCTCGGTGCCGAACATCACCGCGCCCGTCCGCTCGACGTCGGCCGCGTGGGCGTACGCCTCCATGATCGCCTCGGCCTTGTCGAACTCCTCCTGGGTCGGGGCGAACACGTCGTTCAGCACGTCGATCTGGCCGGGATGCAGGGCCCACTTGCCGTCGTAGCCGAGCGCTCGCGCGCGAAGGGCCACCTCGCGGAACCCGTCGAGGTCCTTGATCACCAGGTACGGCCCGTCGATCGCCTGCAGGCCCGCGTTCCGGGCGGCGATCAGGATCGTGGACAGGACATGGTGCCAGTGGTCGCCGGGATAGTTCGGCATCGGGAGTCCGGCCGTGAGGGCGGGCAGGCCGAGCGACGCGCTCATGTCGGCCGGGCCGAAGATGAGGGTCTCGGTGCGGTCGGAGGCGGCTGCGATGTCGTCGATGTTCGTGAGGCCGGTCGCCGTCTCGATCTGAACCTCCAGCCCGACCCGCCGGTCCAGGCCGGTGGTGTCCTCGATCATGCGCAGGAGATCGTCGACGAACGTGACGTCGGTCGCGTACTCGGCCTTCGGAATCATCAGGCAGTCCAGGTACTGACCCGCGTTCTCGACGACCTCGATGACGTCGCGGTAGCACCAGCGCGTCTGGACGCCGTTGATGCGCACGACGACGGTCTTGCCGGTCCAGTCGCCCTCCTTCAGGGCCTGGACGACGTTGGCCCGGGCCTCCTCCTTGGCGCCCGGTGCGACCGAGTCCTCGAGGTCGAGGAACACCTCGTCCGCGCGGAGACTGGGGGCCTTGGCCAGCATCTTCGGAGAGGACCCGGGGACGGACAGGCAGGACCGCCGGGGGCGGATCACACGCTCGGTCATCGCGCCGCGATGCTATCGAACGTGGGTGATAGCCTGCCCGGGTCTCGCCGATAGTCTTCGGGGAGGACCATCGTGGCCAAGGCGGAAAAGCTGAAGCGTGCCGAGGCGCCCCCGGCCGAGCCGGCCCGGGAGCCGCGCTTCTTCAACCGCGAGCTGTCGTGGCTCGAGTTCGACGCGCGGGTCCTGGCGCTCGCGGGCAACGCGGACCTCCCGCTCCTGGAACGCGTCAAGTTCATGGCGTTCTTCGGCCGGATGCTGGACGAGTTCTTCCAGATCCGGGTGGCGGGATTGAAGGAGCAGGTGGCCGCCGGCGTCACGAAGACCTCGCCCGACGGCCTCACCGCCCGAGAGCAGATCGACGCGATCAGTGAGCGGGTCCGCGCGCTCGCGGCCCGGCAGAACCAGCTCTTCGCGAAGCAGCTCCGTCCGGCGCTCGGCGCCGAGGGGATCGGGCTCGTCGACTGGGAGGAGCTGGAGCGGGGGGACCACAAGCACCTCCGCGAGACCTTCGAGCGGCGCGTCTTCCCGGTCCTCACGCCGCTCGCCGTGGATCCGGCGCACCCCTTCCCTTACATCTCGAACCTGTCCCTGAACCTCGCGGTGGTCGTGCGCGACCCGACCACCCGGATCCGGCGGTTCGCTCGCGTCAAGGTGCCGCAGATCATCCCGCGGTTCGTGCCGATGCCCGACGGGCGGCGGTTCCTGCCCCTCGAGCAGCTCATCGCGGCGAACGCTTCGATGCTGTTCCCCGGCATGCAGATCGAGGCGAACCATCCGTTCCGGGTCACGCGCGACGCGGACGTGGAGCTCGAGGTCGCCGAGGCGGACGACCTCCTGGCCGCGACGGAGGCGATCGTCCGGCGGCGCGAGCGGTCGCCCGAAGCGGTGCGACTCGAGGTCCACAGCTCGATGCCGCAGTTCGTGCGGACGCTCCTCATGGAGGAGCTGAACCTCACCCCGCCTGACGTCTACGTCACCCGGGCGACGCTCGGCCTGGGCGACCTCTGGCAGCTCACGGAGCTCGACCGTCCGGATCTGAAGTACGGGCCGTGGACCGGCATCACGCAGCCGCGCCTCGCCCCCGTGGAGAAGACGGCGCCCAACTTCTTCGAGGTCCTCAAGGAGGGCGACGTCCTGGTGCAGCATCCGTACGACGCCTTCTCCTCGTCCGTCGCGGCCTTCATCGATCAGGCCGTCCGGGATCCGTCCGTGCTCACGATCAAGCAGACGTTGTATCGGACCTCGGTGAAGGACAGCTCGGTCGTGCGCTCGCTCGTTCGCGCAGCGGAGTCGGGCAAGCAGGCCGTGGCGCTCATCGAGCTCACGGCGCGCTTCGACGAGGAGACGAACATCGGCTGGGCGCGCGTCCTGGAGGAGGCCGGCGTCCACGTCGTCTACGGGGTCGTGGGCCTGAAGACCCACGCCAAGATCGCCCTCGTCGTGCGGGAGGAGGAGGACGGCATCCACCGGTACTGCCATGTCGGCACCGGGAACTACCATCCGGGGACGGCCGGGATCTACGAGGACATCGGGCTACTGACCGCCGACCCGGCGATCGCGGCCGACGTGGCGGATCTGTTCAACTCGCTCACCGGGTACAGCCGGCAGGAGGACTACCGGGCGATCCTGGTCGCCCCGCTGACGCTGCGAGCCCGCCTGCGCGACATGATCCGCGAGGAGGCGGCGGCCGGGAAGGACGGCCGGATCGTGATGAAGATGAACAGCCTGGTCGATCCCCAGATGATCGAGGAGCTGTACGCGGCCTCGCAGGCCGGCACGGCGATCGACCTGATCGTTCGCGGGATGTGCTGCCTTCGCCCCGGTGTGGAGGGGATATCGGAGAACATCCGGGTGCGGTCGATCGTCGGGCGGTTCCTCGAGCACTCGCGCATCCTCCGCTTCGGCGGCGGAGCTCGCTCACCCCGGTTCTTCATCGGCTCCGCCGACCTCATGCAGCGAAACCTCGACCACCGGGTCGAGTGCCTGGCGCCGGTCTCGGACCCGGCGCTCGTGGATCGGCTCCAGGAGATCCTGCGGGTCGAGCTCGAGGACGACGTGCTCGCCTGGGAGCTCGGACCGGACGGCTGGACCAAGGTCCCGAGCGACGCAGGCCGCAACGCTCACGAGCGCCTGCAGGAGCTGGCCCTGTCGCGGGCGGGCCGGGATCGCTGAGCGCGTGATCCGCGCGGGGGGCGGCATCGTCTCCCGGCCTTCCCAGGACGGAGGCCGGGAGGTCGTGCTCGTGCACCGTCCCGCCTACGACGACTGGACGTTCCCCAAGGGCAAGCTCGATGGCGCCGAGACCGAGGCCGAGGCGGCGCTCCGGGAGGTCGCGGAGGAGACCGGCCTGCGGTGCTCCCTCGGTGCCGAGCTGGGGGTCGTGTCCTACGACATCGGGCCCGGGGTGACGAAGTCGGTGCGCTACTGGACGATGGCCGTCGCGGACGGGACCCTCGCCGCCGCCAACGAGATCGACGACGCGCGATGGGTGCCCGAGGCCGCCGCGCGGGCGATGCTCACCTACGAGCACGACCGCGACGTGCTCGACCGGTTCGCGGCGCCCCCGGTGACGGTCTCGCTCGTGCGGCACGCGAAGGCCGGAAGCCGCCACGCCTGGCACGGGCGAGATCGGCTGCGACCGCTGTCCCAGGCCGGGCGGGCCCAGGCGGGCGGGCTCGTCGAGGCGTTCGGCGGCCGGCCCCTCGACCGACTGCTGTCGAGCCCCTACCTCCGGTGTGTCGAGACGGTCGAGCCTCTGGCGCTCTCCCGCGGGCTCGCGATCGAGACCACCGAGGCCCTGGCCGAGGGCGCGCCGGTGGAGGACGCGCTGCGGCTGATCGAGGAGACCGCACGAGGGGGAAACGCGGCGCTGTGCACGCACGGAGACGTCCTCTCGGGTGTGATGCGGCGGCTCGCCGAGGACGGGGTGAGCCTCGAGGGTCGCGTCGACTGGAAGGAGGACTTCCGCAAGGGCTCGGTCTGGCACCTGGGGCTCCGGGCGGGCACGGTCGTGTCCGCCGAGCCCGGGCCCCGTCGCGATCAGGCCTAGCGCGAGCGCGCGGCGATCGCCGCGTCGGCCAGGACGTCCAGGCCCTCGTCCAGCTCGTCATCGCTGATGACGAGCGGCACCAGGTGCCGAAGGACGTTGTGGTAGATGCCGCACGTGACGGCCACGACCCCGTTGGACATCGCGCGGCGGACCAGGTCGTCCAGGAACGGCCCGTTCGGTGCCCTCGACTGCGGATCCGTGACCATCTCGACCCCCACCATCGCGCCGACGCCCCGCACCTCGCCGACCTCCGGCACGTCGCGGGCGACCTCCTCCCACCGCGAGCGCAGGGCCTTGCCGACGACGTCCGCGCGCGCGACGAGGCCCTCCTCGTCGATCACCTGCAGCACGGCGTTCGCCGCCGCGCACGCGACGGGGTTCCCGACGTACGTCCCGCCGATCGCCGAGGGCCCGGGCGCGTCCATGATGCAGGAACGGCCGACGACCGCCGAGAGCGGATAGCCCGCGCCGAGCGCCTTCGCGAGGACCACGACGTCGGGGTCGAGCCCGACGTGCTCCGACGCGAGGAACGCACCCGTTCGCCCGCACCCCGTCTGCACCTCGTCGGCGATGAGCAGGATCCCGTGGCGACGGCAGAGCGCCTCGAGCCCCGGCAGGAAATCCGCGGGTGGGACGACGAACCCGCCCTCGCCCTGGATCGGCTCGACGATGGCCGCGGCGACCGACGCCGGATCCACCACCGTGACGAACGCCCGCTCGATCGTCTGGAGGGCCAACTGGCCAGCCTCGTCGGGGTGGGAGCTCCGGTAGGGATATGGGTACGGCAGGCGATAGACCTCGGGCGCGAAGGGCCCGAAGCCGGCCTTGTACGGGTGATGCCGGCTCGTGAGGGTCATCGTGAGCAGGGTCCGGCCGTGGAACCCTCCCTCGAAGCACAGGAGGGCTGGCCGGCCGGTCGCAGCACGGGCGAACTTGACGGCGTTCTCGATCGCCTCGGCGCCCGAGTTGAAGAACGCGACCTTCCGATCGCCGCCCCCGACCGCGCCCACCACGCGCTCCCCGAGCTCGACGTAGGTCTCATAGGGAATGACCGAGAAGTCCGTGTGCGAGAACCGCTCGGCCTGGCGCTGCACCGCTTCGACCACCTTGGGGTGGGAGTACCCGACGAGCTGACACCCGAGCCCGCCTGAGAAGTCCAGGAGCGTGTTGCCGTCCACGTCGGTGACTCGCGCTCCACGGCCGTGATCGATGACGACGGGCGCGTGGAGATCGAGGGGGTCGGCGACCACGCTGGCCTTCCGCTCCAGGATGGCGGCGGACCGCGGACCGGGGAGGTCCGTCACGAGGGAGATGGCAGAGCTCACTGGGCCACCGAGCGTACAGGACGACACGGCGCGGCACCGAACGCGACGCCGAGTTGACACATGAGTGAGCGCTCACTCATACTGAGTGAACACTCACTCATTCGCCGCGGAAGGAGAACGTTCATGGCGCGCACGATCGAAGCCACGACCCCGCCGGGGCTCGCGCGAACCGAGGATCGCCGCCGTTGGTGGGTCCTGGTCGCGATGGTCTTCGGGCTCTTCATGCCGGTGCTCGACAACCTGGTCGTGAACGTGGCGCTGCCGACGATCCAGCACAAGCTCGGGGCACAGCTCTCCGGCCTGCAGTGGATCGTCGACGCGTACACGCTCACGTTCGCGTCGTTCATGCTCACCGGCGGCGCGCTCGGCGATCTCTACGGCCGCAAGCGCTTCTTCATGGGCGGCCTCGGGCTCTTCACGGTGGGGTCGCTCATGTGCGGGCTCTCGGGCTCGACCGGCCAGCTCGTCGCGTTCCGCGCGGTGCAGGGCCTGGGCGCAGCGATGCTCCTTCCCGGCTCGCTCTCGATCATCACCGCGACCTTCAGCGGCAAGGAGCGCGGCGCAGCCATCGGCATCTGGGCGGCGATGTCGGGCCTCGCGATCGCGATCGGCCCGGTGGTCGGCGGCTTCCTCGTCGAGCACGTCTCATGGCAGAGCATCTTCTTCGTGAACGTCCCCATCGGGATCATCGGCCTGATCATGACCGCGACGATCGTCCGCGAGTCGAAGGACCCGAGCCGGTCGCGCCGCCTCGACCCGCCTGGCCTCGTCACCGGCACGGCCGGGCTGTTCTTCCTCGTCTATGCGCTGATCGAGGGGAACGCGAAGGGTTGGACGAACTCGCTCATCCTGGGGTCCTTCGCGCTCGCCGCGGTGATCCTCGCCGCCTTCTTCACGATCGAGTCTCGCCGCGAGTCGCCGATGCTGCCGCTCCGCTTCTTCCGGATCCCCACGTTCGCTGCAGCGAACGTCGTCGCCGCGGCGGTGTTCTTCGCGATGTTCGGGAGCGTCTTCTTCCTCTCGCTCTACCTGCAGAACGTCCGGGGCTACTCGCCGGTCGCGGCCGGCGTGCGCCTGTTCGCCTTCTCCGTGGTCATCCTGTTCATCGCGCCCGTCTCCGGCCGGCTCTCGGACCGGTTCGGGTCGCGGTGGTTCATGACGTTCGGGCCGCTCCTCGCGGCCGGCGGGCTCGGGCTGCTGCTCCGGACCGACCCGACCTCGGCCTATACCTCCGTGCTGCTCCCCGCCTTCATCGTCCTCGCAGCCGGGATGGCGATGACGATGAGCCCCATGACGGCGGCGGTGATGGGATCGGTCGACGTCCAGCATGCGGGGGTCGCGTCGGCGGCGACGAACACGAGCCGCGAGATCGGCGGGGTGTTCGGCATCGCGCTCCTCGGCGCCATCGTGACCTCGGCCTTCAAGCGCGACTTCCTCGCCCGGCTCCTGGCCGGCGGGATGACCTCGACGCAAGCGCACGGGATCGTCACCGCCGCGGGGAATGCCGCCGCGACCGGCGGCACCACCGCGACAGGCATCGCAACCGGCCCGGTGAGCGAGGCCATCAAACAGTCGTTCGTCCACGCGATGCACGTGGGGATCCTGGTCGCGATCGTCTTCATGGCGATCGCCGGCATCGTGTCGGCGATCTTCGTGCGGAGCCACGTCACGTCGCACGGCGAGTCGTTCGAGTCGAGGGCCTAGCGTGGCCGTCCGGCGGGACGAGGCGGCCTCGGATCTCCGCTCGCAGATCCTGGCGGCGGCGCAGCGGGTGATCCAGGCGCGCGGCGCCGCGGCCGCGACCACCCGCGCGATCGCCGAGGAGGCGCGCTGCGCGGAGGGAAGCATCTATCGGTACTTCACGGACAAGCACGCCCTGTTCCACGCCGTCGCGGGCGAGCACTTCACCCAGTTCGTCGAGCTCGCGCAGACGCTCCCGGAGCGGGCCGGTTCCGCGACGGTCGCGAAGAACCTCGAGGAGTTCGTCCTGGCGTCCCTGCGCTTCTATCGGGCCGTGCGTCCCGTCGTGGTCGGCGCGCTCAGCGATCGAGACTTCCTCGAGGAGCAACGGCGCCACTTCGAACGAACGAGCAGCGGACCCCTGAAGTCCATCGGCGGGGTCTCGGCCTACCTTCGCCGCGAGCAGCGGCTGGGGCGCGTGGCCGAGGGCGTCTCCCTGGAGTTCGCCGCCCGCGTGCTGCTCGGAGCGTCGTTCAGCCAGACCGTCCTCGAGGAGCTGGTGGAGCCGCAGGCGGCCGCGTGGACGGACGAACGCGTCGCGCGGGAGATCGTGCGCACGGTGATCGAGGGGCTTCGCCCCTCACCCGCCGCGCCGGCGTAGCACCGCGTCGAAGACCTCGAGCGGGCGCATGGCATCGGCGAGGATCGGGTAGAGCCCCTCGTATCCCCCAGGGTCCCCTTCCAGACGGAGCCACGCCGCGACCGCGAGCGACGCGTCGATGGCTCGGACGCACGCCGACCGGTCCGCGTCATCCCCCACCTCGCTGCGAGCGATGAGGTCCCGGGCACCGCGCAGGTGCGCCTCGAATCCGGCGAGCGCCTCGGCAAGCGGCACGCCGGCCGAGCGGCGGCGAGGAGCGGCCGAGGCGAGCGCGCCCTTCGCCAACTCGACCTCGTCGAGCGCGCCCAGGAACCCGTCGTTCACCCCGTCACCACGCAAGCCGAGATTGTAGGAAGCCGACAGTAGAATCCAGGGCTCATGGCCGACCCCCGCCGACTGCTCCTGATCGTCAACCCGCACGCCCAGTCGGTGACGCCCGCCCGGGCCGAGGACGTCGTGCGGACCCTCGGCGCCGCGTTCCAGCTGACGCGCGCCTTCACAGAGGGGTCGGGGCACGCCACCGAGCTCGCGCACAAGGCGGCCTACGGCGATGCGGAGATCGTGGCGGTGCTCGGGGGCGACGGAACGATCAACGAGGCCGCGAACGCCCTCGCCGGCACGCGCGTACCGCTCGGCATCCTCCCCGGGGGCGGCGCGGACATCTTCGCCCGATCCCTCGGTGTACCGACGGACCCGTCGGCGGCGGCGCGCCTGCTCGTCGAACGATCGGCCGGCACGATCGAGGCCCGTACCGTCCCCCTCGGGCGCGTGGTTGGCTCCTCGGAAGGCGAGGGGCGGTTCTTCGTGGCGAACTGCGGCGTGGGATTCGACGCCGCCGTCGTTCGCGCGGTCGAGCGTCACCCGCGGGCGAAGCGTCGACTCGGTGACTGGTATTTCGTCTGGACCGGGCTCCGCCAGTTCTTCCTCGGCTACGACCGTCGCCGGCCGCGCCTCGAGCTCTCGTGGGGTGCGGGCGCGGACCAGCACCAGCGCGATCTGTTCCTCGCCGTCGTGCAGAACACCACGCCGTACACGTTTTTCGGCCGGCGCCCATTGCGACTGTGCCCCGAGGCGACGCTCGAGGGTGGGCTCGACTGCTTCGCCGCCGCCACGATGCGCACACGAGTCGTCCTGTCGCTCCTGCTCCAGGCGTTCCGCTCGGGCGTGCGGACCCACGACCCGCGCGTCACGACGCTGCACGACCTCCGGCGCCTGCGCGTCGGCGCATCGGTCCCGATGCCGCTGCAGGTGGACGGGGAGCTCATCGGCGAACGCAGCGAGCTCGTCGTCGAATCCGTGCCCGAGGCACTCTGCGTGATCGCGCCTGCGGCGCAGCCTTAGGTCGCTCGGTCGTCCAGCTCGAGCCACACGCACGTCGTCGGCCGCGACAGCACGCCCCAACGATCCGAGATCTGGTCCACGAGGTACAGGCCCCAGCCGGACTCGGAGTAGACCGACGGCACGAGCTTCGGTGGGACGAACCCCGGGCCCCCGTCGGTGACCTCGAGGCGGATGGCGCCGCGCGCGACACGCACCCGAACACGGATGCGTCCGTCGGGCCCCATCCCGGCGTGTCGAACGCTGTTGGTGACGAGCTCGCTCACCAGGAGCTGCAGGCCCTCGAGCCGGGCCTGCGGAAGCCGGTCCGACAGCCGCCCGACCGCGCGGCGCGCGCTGCCGGGCGCTCCGGCACCGGTTTGGATCTCGATGTCCACGTCCGCCGCCCCTGCCTTCACGTCGCTTCCCGGCCGCGAGCTGGACCGAGAGTTGCCCGCCCCGAAGCCGCCGACCATACTGGCCGAGCGGCAGTCGGTTCCGGCGAGTGGGGAGGAGGGCAGTGGTCGAGGACCCCGGAGGTGCCGAGCCCTCCGATCATCGGGCTGCGCCGTCCCCGCGACCCGCGCCCCTCGAGGTGCTCACGGAGGATCATCGCGGCATCCCGGTGGTGAGGGCCCGTGGCGAGCTCGACCTCAGCACCTTCGAGCAAGTGGAGGCCGCGCTCGCCACTGCGGAGGCGACGAGCCCTCCCACGCTCGTGCTCGATCTGGGCGGGGTTTCGTTCATGGACTCGACGGGCGTTCGGACGCTCCTGCAGGCGGACTCTCGGGCGCGGCGCGACGGCAGGCGCCTGCTCATCGTCGCCCCGCCGGAGCCCGCGGCGCGCGTGCTGCGCGTAACGCTCCTCGACCGTCGCTTCGAATTCATCGCGGACCTCGCGGAGCTCACGTAGCGTTCCGGCCCGCGCCTCCATCGGGATCAACCGGAGGGAAGCGGAACCGACAGACCGACGACGGCTCCACCCGGGGGCTCGCTCTCGAATCGGACGTCCGCGAAGAGGGCCAGCAGTAGATCGAGGCGGCTCACCTCCTCGTCCCCGAGCCGGCCCAGGTCGATCGACCCCACGGACCGAAGCTGCAGGCGAACATGGCCGTCGTGACGCCAGATCTCGAGCCTGAGGAGGTCCGAGAGCCCGTCGGGCGCGCCGGCGATGGCCCCGGAACAGACCTCGGTAACTCCGATCTTGAGGTCCTCGACACGGGTCTCGTCCAGCCCGAGGGCTCGACCAGCCGCCGTCGCGAAGATGCGGGCGAGCACCAGGTATCCCGTGTCGCACGGAACGGCGAGGGTGAGCGACCGCCGGCCATCGGTCTGCGTCGGCGCCGAAACGGGAACCACCTCCCCTCAGACGCTCGTGGCCTCGGCCAGGGCGGAGTAGAGGGGGATCACCTTGTCCAGCCCGGTGATCTCGAGGATGCGAAGGATCGGGCGACGCGTGCACACGATCCGGAGCTCCCCACCCACCTCGCGCAGGCGCTTGAGCCCGCCCACGAGCACCCCCAGGCCGGTCGAGTCCATGAAGGTGACCTGATCGAGGTCGGCGATCAGCTCGGTCGACCCCCGGTCGAGCGCGGCGGCGATGGCGCTCTTCAGCTGCGGCGCCGTATGGGCGTCGACCTCGCCCTCCACCACCAGGATGCTCCTGGCTCCCGACTCGGTCGTTCGAACGAGCACCTTCGGCTCCTCCCCGGCTTCTCGCTGTGTGAGGTTCCCAGCCTCCCGCAGGGGCAAACATGACCGCGGCCGATCCTGGCTACGATTCGGCTGGAGGCCCTCGTGCACGATCAGATCAACGTCTCCGTCCCTGCCGAGCCGGCGTTCGTGGCGCTCCTTCGGAGCGTCGTCGCGGGCGTGGCCGGGCTGCAGGGATTCGGCGTCGATGCGATCGAGGACCTCCGGCTCGCGGTCGGCGAGGCGTGCGCCGACCTCCTGGAGCAGGCGCCCCAGAGCACCATGCTCGGAGTCGATCTCGAGGTATCCGATGGGGAGCTCGAGGCGATCGTCTGGGCGAACGCGGGCGTGGCCGGTTGGGCGCACGCCGAGGCGGAGGGACGGCTGACCTGGCTCGTGTTGCGGGCGCTCATGGACGAGGCGACCACCGTCGAGCGGCCCGAGGGTCCCGGTGTGCGGCTGGTCAAGCGAACGGCGGGCCGGGGAGCGGGATGACCGGACCCGCCAGAGATCCCGCCGTCGACCAGGAGCGAGAGCGGGAGCTGTTCGAGCGGCTTGCGGAGGACCCCGCCGCCCGAGAGGAGATCATCCAGCTGCACACACCGCTCGCCCGCTACCTCGCCTCGCGCTTTCGCGGCCGGGGCGAGTCGTTCGAGGACCTCACCCAGGTCGGGCTCCTCGGGCTCATCAAGGCCGTCGACCGGTTCGACCCCTCGCGCGAGGTCCGGTTCAGCACGTACGCCTCAGCGACGATCGTCGGCGAGATCAAGCGGCACTTCCGCGATCGCGCTTGGGCGCTTCGCGTTCCGCGCCGCCTCCAGGAGATGGGGTTGCAGGTCTCCAAGGCCCTCGGGGCGCTGCACCAGGAGCACGGCAGGTCTCCGACGGTCGCGGAGATCGCCGAGCGGGTCGGGGCGAGCGAGGAGGAGGTCCTGGAAGCCATGGACGCGATGACCGCCTACACGGCGGAGTCGCTCGACGCCCCCTCCGGCGAGGGGGAGACGGCCTGGATCGACCGGCTGAACGACGAGGAACCGCGATTCGCGATGCTCGAGGAATGGGAGAGCGTGCTGCCCGCGCTCCGCACGCTTCCGGAACGGGAGAAGGCCATCCTCTACCTCCGGTTCTTCCGGGGACGAACGCAATCACAGATCGCTGACGAGATCGGCGTCTCGCAGATGCACGTGTCCCGCATCCTCGCCCAGACGCTCCGGCGGCTCCGCGAAGCCCTGGCCGCGGACGGATAGGTTTGGGCGCGCGATCGCTGGGAATGGTCCGCCCGCGGGGCCCGAAGCAGGTGCGCCGTTGGGCCGGGGCGACCCCCCTTCACGCTCCCGAGTTCCGGCTCCTTGAGGTGGGAAACGCCGAGGGGTGCCCTCTCCGCCCCTCGGCGCTTCCCCGTCCTGGGTCCTCGGGAGACGTGGAGAGAGGAACCGGGGGCAGCGCGTGCTTCCATCCGTACCTGTACCGCCTCGACCGCTCCAGGATTACCTGGAGATCGTCGGCGAGCCGGTCGTCGAGGAGCTGCGGGCGGCCGCGCGGGCCCTCTCCGGGGCACGGATCCTGAACCTCAACTCGACCGCGTACGGCGGCGGCGTGGCCGAGCTGCTCGTGACCCAGGTCGGGCTCCTGAACGAGCTCGGCATGGACGCGCACTGGCAGGTCATCAACGGCACGAGCGAGTTCTTCACCGTCACGAAGTTCGCCCATGCCGGGCTGCAGGGCGCCGAGGTGCCCTGGACCGAGGAGATGATCAGGCTCTACGAAGCCCAGTGCGAGGAGAACGCGGACGAGCTCGCCGGCGAGTACGACTTCGTCATCGTCCACGACCCGCAGCCGGCCGGGATCCTGCCGGTCATCGAGGAGCGCGGGCGCCGCAAGGGCCAGTGGGTGTGGCGATGCCACCTGGATCTCTCGGAGTCGTTCGAGCCCATCTGGACCTACCTCGCCGGACACGTCGCCCACTACGACGCCGCCGTCTTCACGATGCAGGACTTCGTGCCGCCCGGCCTCGCGGGCCCGCGCATCTTCATCATCCCGCCCTCGATCGATCCGCTCTCGTCGAAGAACCAATGGATGGACGCGGAGACGGTGTACGAGACCATCCACCGCTATGGCGTGCAGTGGAACCGGCCGATCGTCACCCAGGTCTCCCGGTTCGACCCCGCGAAGGACCCCCTCGGCGTGATCGACGCGTACCGGCTCGCGAAGCGCGAGGTCCCGGATCTGCAGCTGGTCCTCATCGGGTCGATGGCCCACGACGACCCGGAGGGTTGGCATTACCTGGAGGTCACGGAGCGGTATCGCGCCGACGATCCCGACATCTTCCTGCTCTCCAACGTACAGGGCGTCGGGAACCTCGAGGTCAACGCCTTCCAGCGAGACTCGACCGTCGTGCTGCAGAAGTCCCTCCGTGAAGGCTTCGGCCTGACCGTCTCCGAGGCGCTCTGGAAGGGCACGCCCGTGATCGGCGGCAACGTCGGCGGCATCCGCCTGCAGATCGACGACGGCGAGGATGGGTTCCTCGTGGAGGGCGCCGAGGCATGCGCCGAACGGATGCTTCGGCTCCTCGGTGACCCTGACGAGCTCGCCCGCATGGGCCGGCGCGGGCACGAGATCGTCCGCGAGCGATTCCTCACGTTTCGCGAGCTCCGGGACATCCTGGAGATGCTCGCGGCGATCGGCTGAGCGGCCGCGGGGTTGCCGCTCCCGCGGAGGTCGGCTATCGTCGAGCCGCATCGTGGGGAGCGGCTCGAGCGACCCCGCATCGGCTTCGCCTTCTCGCCATGACCACACGAACCCGACCTCTGCCTCGTTGGCGCATCGGCGTCGGGAGGGCGGTCGTGCCAGCGCACCGGATCCGGACCGCGCTCGCGGCGATGGTCGTCCTGCTCGTCGGGCTCGCGGTCGCCGGCGCCCTCGCCCTGCCCTCCACGCCGCCGCCCGAGCTCGTCCCGGCGCTGATCTATCTGGTGGTGATCGGCCTCGTCACCAACGTCGGGGGTCGCCGAGCCGGCGTCATCGGTGTCGTCGCGTGCTCCCTCGCGTTCGACTACCTGTTCGTCCCGCCGGTCCATCACGTGCACCCATTCGGATCGGGCGGGGCGGCCACTGCCTCCGACATCGAGACGCTCATCGCGTTCGTCGTGGTCGCGTTCGTTGAAGTCGAGCTGCGCGCGCGCGCCCGGGCCGAGACGCACCGCGCGCGCCTGCTCGGGAACCAGATGATCGTGCTCGCCTCGGTGAGCGAGCGGCTGAGCGAATCGTTCGACTACGAGCGGACGTTGGGCGACGTGGCGCGCCTGTCCGCGATGGCCTTCGATGGGTTCTGCATCATCGACCTCGTCGAGGACGACGGCACGGTCCGCCGCGTCGCCGCCGCCGGCACCGATGCGCGACGGGATGTGCTCGCGCAGGGGCTTCGCCGCTACCCACCGGATCTCGCATCCGCCGATCATCCCGTGGGCCAGGTGCTCCGCTCGGGCCAGGCGCGCGTGGTGCCGAACGCGTCCTCGGCGTTCCTCGCGAGCGTCGCGACGAACACGGAGCACGCCGAGCTCATCCGCAAGCTCGGCACGCGGTCGATCATCATGGCACCACTGGTCGCGAAGGGCCGGACCGTGGGCGCCCTGGTGCTCGCCACGGGGTCGCGCGGCCGCTACGGCGACGCCGAGCTCGACGTCGCCGAGGACCTCGCGACGCGGATCGCGCTCGCCGTCGACAGCGCGCGCCTCTACCAGGAGCGCGATTACATCGCGCAGACGCTGCAACGAAGCCTGCTGCCGCCGCACCTCCCGGCGATCCCCGGGATCGCGCTCGACGCGAGGTACTTCCCGCTCCTGGGCGGCGGTGAGGTGGGAGGAGACTTCTACGATGTCTTCCCCATCGGGCCGGACACGTGGACGCTCGTGATCGGCGACGTTTGCGGCAAGGGCCCCGACGCGGCCGCGGTGATGGGCGTGGCCCGCTACACGCTGCGCGCCGCCGCCGTCTACGAGGCGCGGCCGAGCCGGGTCCTCCGCACGACGAGCGACATCCTGCTGGACCAGGACACCGAGCAGCGCTTCGTCACGGCGGCGTGCGCCAGGCTCCGTCTCGGTGAGGACCGGGCCCGGCTCACCATCGCCGTGGGGGGACACCCGCTCCCCATCGTCGTGCGCGCCCGCGGCGAGGCGGCCTTCGTCGGCGACTCCGGGACGATGCTCGGGGTGCTACCAGAGCCGCAGCTCAGCGACGTGATCGTGGACCTGGATCCCGGCGACGTGATCGTCTTCTACACCGACGGGTTGCTGGACGAGCGCCACTCGGGCGGGACCGGTGGCGAGGAGCGGCTGCTCGCTCTGCTCGCGCGCTGCTCGGGCTCGCCCGTCGGGGACATCGCGGACACGCTCGACCGATACCTGCACGGTGCGCGCGCCCGGCTCCTGCGCGACGACGCCGCTTTCCTCATCGTGGGCGCGTCGACGAGCTGAGGTTTCGGTGGAGGGCCCCGGGGAAAACCTCACCACGTCCAGCCAGGGAGGAGGACGGATGTCGGGCCTCGCGATGACCGACCGACCCGCCGCCGGCAGCCTGGCGCCGCCCGCGCGCCCGGTCTCGCGGCCGGTGCCGAGCCGGCCGGTGCTGCTCGCCTCCAACCGGGGGCCCGTCACCTACGCCAGGCAGGACGGCCAGCTGGTCTCCCAGCGCGGCGGCGGGGGCCTCGTGACCGCGCTCACCGGCGCGCTCGCCGGGTCCGGCGCCCTCTGGGTCGCGAGTGCCATGTCCGACGAGGACCGCGCCCAGTCCGGTCGTCGGAGGGTCCCGCTCGAGTCGGGCGATTCGACCTTCGATCTGCGGTTCCTGGCCTTCGACGACGACACCTACGAGCGCTACTACAACGGCATCGCGAACAGCGTCCTGTGGTTCGTACACCATTACCTGTGGGACATGGTCCGCGTCCCGCACTTCGACGAGCGGACCCGGGCGGACTGGGACGCGTACCGGACGGTGAACGAGGCGTTCGCCACCACGCTCGCGAAGGAGGGCGGGCGGCTGGCGGGGAGCCCCGCGTATCTCATCCAGGACTACCACCTGTCCCTGGTCCCCCAGATGCTCCGGCGAAGACTGCCCGGCGCGCGCATCTCCCACTTCTCGCACATCCCATTCGCAGGACCGACCTACATCAGCATCCTGCCGCGATGGATGCGCGAGGAGCTCCTCTCGGGCCTCCTCGGCGCGGACGTCGTGGGGTTCCAGGCCGATCACTGGGCCGACAACTTCCTGCTCGCGTGCCGGACGCTGCCGGGGACGAGGGTCAACCTCCGCCACCGCCTGGTGCTCTGGGAGGGGCGGGAGATCCGCGTTCGCGTCTACCCGGTCTCGATCGACGCCGAGGCGATGGAGGTACAGGCCCGCACCCGCGCCGTGGCGAGGGCGCGCCGGCAGCTCCGGCGTTCGCTCGGCACGCAGCGGCTGATCCTTCGCGTCGATCGGGCGGAGCTCTCCAAGAACATCCTCCGCGGCTTCCTCGCGTTCGAGGAGCTGCTGATCACGCGGCCGGACTGGCGGGGACGGGTGCGGCTCCTCGCGTGCATGGACCCATCGCGCGGCTCGATCGCCGAATATCGCCGCTACACGCGGCAGTGCCTCCTCGCCGCGGAACGCATCAACCGGACCCTCGGGACCGAGGGATGGCAGCCGATCGAGGTCCGTCTCGAGGAGGATCACCCGGCGCTCCTCGCGGCGTTCGGGCTCTACGACGTGCTCCTCGTGAACCCGCTCTTCGATGGGATGAACCTGGTCGCGAAGGAGGGCCCGGTCGTCAACCGCCGTCGCGGGGTCCTCGTGCTCTCGAGCAACGCCGGCGCCCACGCGGAGCTCGGGCGCTATGCGCTCACGGTGAACCCGTTCGATGTGAGCGAGACCGCGGAATCGCTGCTCGCGGCGCTCGAGATGGGTGCCGCCGAGAGGCGGCGCCGCGCCCGAGGGCTCCGCGCCGCCGTGCTGCGCAGGCGGCCGGAGTCCTGGATCGAGGAACAGGTCATGGACCTCGATCGCCTCGGTCCTTAGGGCCGCCCGAGCGCGCGCAGGAGCTCGAGGAGGCCCTCCGGGCCGTCGACCACGAGATCGGCCGCGGCGCAGAGCTGCGCGGGGGTCTCGGCGGAGCGAACCGCGACACGGAGCCCGTCGACGCGGCCGTCGCGGAGCCGGTCCATCGCGAGGAAGGCGTCGAGGTCAGCGAGGTCGTCGCCCGCGAACAGGCAGCCCGTGAGGTCGTGGGCCACGACCTCACGAACGAGCGCGCCGCCCTTGCCGGTGGCATCGAGCGGCAGGAGCTCGAACACCATCTTCCCGCGCAGGAGGCCCATCCGGCTCCGATCGGCGAGCGCGCGGAGTGCCGGGGCAAGCCGGCGCTCCGCCGCCGAGGCATCCGGCGCGCCTCGGTAGTGCACCGCGATCGCGGAGCCCTTGTCCTCGACCAACGTGCCGGGGATCGCGCCCGCGACGGCGCGCACGGCCGGGGCGATCGCCTGGACCGAGGACCGCGACCCGACGGGATCGACCATCCCGTAGAAGCCGAGCACCTCGACGCGCCGCGACGGCACCAACCGGCGGATCTCACGGTTCGGCCGGCCGGAGAGGACGGCGACGAGTGCGTAGGAGCCGGCGAGCTGCTCGAGGAGGGGCACGACGCCGGGGATCGGTTGGGCCGACTCGGGATGGCCCGCGATCTCGGCGAGCGTCCCGTCGAAGTCCAGGAACAGGCCTGCAGTTTCGCGTCGCGCCCTGAACGGCTCGAGCAGCGGTTCCCACGCGGGCGGGCCTTGGTCCACGATGGTGGTCCTTCCCCGTCCCTCCCGGTGGTAGTCCCTCAGCCGGCCCGCCAGTTGCGGCGAACCTCGACCGCCAGGCCCGGTCGGTTGGTCGCGACCGCGTCGACACCCAGCGCACAGAGGCGGCGCAGGTCATCCGGCTCGTCGACCGTCCAGGTCCCCACGCGGACGCCTCCGGCGTGGGCTTTCGTGACGAACCCCTCCCCCGCCTGCAGCAGCGCCGGGTACTGGGGAAGGACGTAGGCGTGCCCGGCCGACCTCGCGTACACGAGCGCCGCCGCAGGGTCGATGACGGCTGCGGTCAGGAACCCCGTTGGCACCTCCGGCCGGGCGCTCCGGATCCGTTCGATGGAGAGCCAGTTGAAGGACGACACGAGGACGGGGCCCGCGAACCCGGCCCGGTCAAGCTCGGCCAGGACCGCGTCCGCGATCGACTCCCGCGGCGAGTCGAACGCCGGCTCGCCCGGCATGTTCTTGATCTCCACGTCCACGCCGGCGCGCCCGGCGAGCGTCTGCAGCGCCTCGGCGAAGGTGGGAACCTCGACCCGAGCCCCGCGGCCCCCCGAGGCGTCCAGACGTTTCATGTCCGCCAGCGAGAGCTCGTGGACGAACCCGGAGCCGTCGGTCGTGGCCGACACGTCCGAGTCGTGCATGATCACGGCGACCCCGTCGGCGGAGAGACGTACGTCGAGCTCGACCATGTCCGCGCCCGCGCGGATCGCAGCCTCGAAGGACTCCAGTGTGTTCTCGGGATGATCGACCGGAGCGCCTCGGTGTCCGATGACCAATGGTTCGTTTTGGCGATCGGAATCCACCGGGGGCATTGTGCACCGCGAAACGGCGTCTGTATAATCCGCCCTTCGCTCGACCGATCACCGCCCTGACGGGGGGCAGGGCGAACCGGAACCGGCACTCCCGCGGTCGCGCGACTGGCAGTGTGGTCTGCCCGCGTTGGCGGCTCCACGTGGTCGAGAGGTGGGCATCCTATGGATTGGGTACACCGCGCACGCTGCAAGGACGAGGATCCGGAGCTTTTCTTCCCCATCGGGACGACGGGCCCCGCAGCGCTGCAGATCGCTGCCGCGAAGGCCATCTGCATGCAGTGCGAGGTTCGCACGGAGTGCCTGGAATGGGCGATGGCAACGGGTCAGGACGCAGGCGTGTGGGGTGGCCTTTCCGAGGAGGAGCGCCGGGGTCTTCGGCGGGCACGGCGTCGGGGCGAGGCGGCCCGGCCGCTCGTCGCGACCGGGAGCTAGACGCGGCTCGACGGGCAGAGAGCGTTCACGACGCACACCTCGCAGCGCGGCGTCGGCGCCTTGCACACGGCCCGGCCGTGGTCGATCAGTACGTAGGTGAACCGGAACCATTCCTCGCGCGGGATCACGTCCATCAGGTCGCGCTCGATCTTGTCGGGGTCCTTTTGGTCGGTGAAGCCCAGCCGTTGCGCGAGCCGCCGGACGTGGGTGTCGACCGCGATCCCGGCGTCCGGGTCGATGTCACGGGCCTTCGGGTATGAGTTCCCCTGCACGATGTTGGCGGTCTTGCGAGCGACCCCGGGAAGGGTGATCAGGTCGGCCATGCTCGAGGGGACCTGTCCGCCGTAGGCTTCGACGATCCGCTGCGCAGCGCCGCGGATCGAGCGTGCCTTCTGGTTGAAGAACCCGGTGGGCTTGATGTCCGCGGCCAGCTCCTCCTCGGGGACCCGCAGGTAATCCTCGTGCGTCCGGTACTTGACGAAGAGCGTCTTCGTCACCTGGTTCACGCGCTCGTCCGTGCACTGCGCCGAGAGGATCGTCGCGACCAGCATCTCGAGGGGGTTCGTGAAATGCAGCGCGACGGTCGCGTTCGGGTAGGCCTCATGCAGCCGGCGGATGATCTCCGGCGCGCGCTCGGCGACCGGCGCGTCCCGCCCGAGCTTCCTCCCGCCGGCCATCAGCGACCCCGGAAGACCGGCGCGCGGCGATCGCGGAACGCCCGGAGGCCTTCGGCCAGGTCCTCGCTCGACAGGGCCCGCGCGGCCAGGCGGTCGAAGTCCAACGCCTCGGCGCCGGCGATCCCCTGCTTCGATCCCCGAACCGAGAGCGGCGCCCCCCCGGCGATGTCCGTCGCCAGTCGCGTAGCCCGAGCCGGCAGCGCCTCCGGCTCCACGGCATCGCACGCCAGGCCCCAGCCGAACGCCTCCTCGCCCGAGATCGTCCGGCCGGCCAACAACAGCTCGCCCGCTCGCTTCGGCCCGACCGTGCGAACGAGCCGCTCGATGCTCTCCCGCCCGATCACCACGCCCAGCCGCGCCGATGGGACTCCGAACCGCGCGGTGGTGGCGGCCACCACCAGATCGCACGCCACCGCGAGCTGACATCCACCGCCCAACGCCGCGCCCTGCACCTCGGCGACCACCGGAACCGGGCATCCGACGATCGCCCGAAGGAGCTCATCGAGCTCTCCCCCATACGCCACCGCCGACCCCTCGCTCCGGGCGCGTTCCAGCTCGTTGACATCAGCTCCGGCGCAGAAGTCCTGACCGGCCCCACGTACCACGATCACCCGGCATGCCGGATCGGCGGCGAACGACGCCAGCGTGGCCATCAGCTCGCCCAGCATCGCGTGGGAGATCGCGTTTCGCTGCTCGGGCCGATCGAGCGTGATCGTTCCGATCGCGCCGGCCAGCGCCGAGAGAACGAGCGGCAAGGCCTACCCCCAGCTCTCGCGGCCGAGGAGCGCGAGGAGCCGAGTCTGGCGATCGGCTCCCTCGGGCGGATCGACGTCCCCCCCGAACGCGCCCGAGCGCTTCCAGAGGCCCATGACCTCTTCGTAGAACGGCTCGACGGCGTCCAGGAGCACGGGGTCGATCGTGTCGTCCGCCCCGATCGCGCGCGCCAGGTCCCAGCCGTGGATCGTCAGGTCCGCCAGCACCTGCAGCGTATAGTCGGCCCCGGGCACGTCGCCCATGGAGATGTGCACGGGACGCTCCATGGCGCCGTCGCCTTGCACCGCCGCCCCCGCGGCCTCCGCGGAGCGCCGCCACGCTCCCTTCGGGTCCGCACCCAGCAAGTCACCGTCGAGCGACGACCCGACCTCGGCGACGGTCTTGCCCTCGAACAACGGTGGCATCCAGGCGTTCTCGGAGACGAGGTGGTTCACCAGGTCGCGCACGTTCCATTCGGAGCACGGCGTCGACCCGTGCCACTGGTCGTCCCGGATCGCCTCCACCTTCTCGCCGAACCGGGCGAGCGCCCGCGCATGAAGCTCCGCCGTCTCCGCCACGACCTCTCCTCCTGAAGGTGTCCGAACCAGGGTCCGCCGCGGATTATGCCGGACCCGCGCCAGCCCGCGCCCGCGTACGATGGGCGCTGCCATGCCGACCGCGGAGGCCTCCTTCGAGCGCATCGCGGCGAAGCTCGCCGAACGGCCCGGCGTCGTCCGGGCCAAGATGTTCGGCATGCCCGGGGTCAAGTTCCAGGGCACGGCGTTCACCGGCCTGTTCGGCGAGGCCATGGTCTTCAAGCTCGGCGCCGGTTCGCCGGGTCACGCGAAGGCGCTCGCCCTGAAGGGCTCGGTCATCTGGGATCCCTCGGGGATGGGACGCGCCTTCAAGGATTGGGTGCAGGTCCCCTCGGCGCACGCGAAGACCTGGGCGAGGTTCGCGGACCTGGCGTTCGAGGCGGTGGCGAGAAGCTAGCTGCGGTCCTCGGCGAGACGTTTGCCGCGGTAGTTCGGGAAGACGATGTCGCTGTGCTGCCAGCAGGTGGGGCTCAGGTTGTAGATCGAGAGCCTCGTCGCGCAGCCGGGGGCCTCACAGGTCCTGCCGCCCTGCTCGGTCGGCGAGACGGGGGGGAGCTTCCCAGGCCGGCTTCCCTTCATCCCTGCATATTCGTGCGGGCTCGGGCGGCGGTTCCCGCCGGATCGTGCAGAGGTTGTGGAGAAACCGTGCCCTACTCGAACTCGCCCTCGAGCCGGATCGCCTGCTGGATCCGGAGCACGACGTGCTCGGGCGTCTCGCACCGGCACTTGTCGCGGACGATCTCCTTCAGCTTGCGCTGGAACTCCGCGCGTTCGAGGCATGGGCCGCACCCCTCGAGGTGGGTCGCGAGACGGGACGACTGCTGCTCACCGAGCTCCCCGTGAAGGTAGTGCTCGATCTCGTGCAACACCTCGTCGCAGCTAATCTCGGACAAGTCCTCGCTCCCTGACCACATCCCACAACCGTCGCTCCAGAGCCTTTCTTCCCCGGTGCAGGCGCGACATCACCGTGCCGATCGGCACGTCCGTGATCTCGGCGATCTCCTTGTAGCTGAACCCCTCCACGTCGGCAAGCAGGACGGCCACACGAAATTGCTCGGGCAGGGACGACAGCGCCTCCTGCACGTCCTCGTCGGGGAGCGACTCGAGGACCGTGGCCTCCGCCGACGGCTCGAGCCCCTCCTCGCTCATCTTCGAGTACAGGTACCAGTCCTCGACCTCGTCGTCGGAGATCGTGAGCGGCTCCCGCTGCTTCTTGCGATAGCTGTTGATGAACGTGTTCGTGAGGATGCGGTAGAGCCACGCCTTGAGGTTCGTGCCCTCCTGGAACTGGTGGAACCCCCGGTACGCGCGCAGGAACGTCTCCTGGAGCAGGTCCTCGGCGTCGGAGGCGTTGCGGGTGAGCCTGAAGGCCGCCGAGTACATGCCGGGAAGGAGCGGGAGCGCGTCCCGCTCGAAGCGTTCGGTCAGCTCGGCCTTGGGGCGCTTGGCCTCAGGTTCCACGTCGCACCGTGATGGCATGGTACCCACTCATACCGGGATGGGCCGGGCCCGACCCAAGCCGGGGGCACGAATCGAAGCCCTCCCAGGGTCTTTAGGGAATCCGATGGGAAGATGTAGCGTAGAGGTTCGCACGGGAAGGATCGACGCAGATGTCCGACAACCAGGGAGGGAACCGGCGGGGCCGCTGGCAGGGCTTCGACTTCCAGGGGGGATCGTCCGGGGGGCAGGGCGGGCGGAGCCCTCGGCGCCTCTCGCTCTTCGTGATCGTAGGCGCGCTCGTGGTGGTGGCCATCCTGTTCACGAACAGCGTCGGCCGCGCGCAGCAGAGCGCGACGCTCAACAACTTCTACAACGCCCTGAAGCAGGAGCAGCTCAAGAACGTCGCCATCGCGCCGGACAGCATCAGCTGGACGCTCAAGGACGATCGGGTCTTCAAGGCGACGCTCCCGACGAACTTCCAGACCCAGGACCTGGTGGCGCAGCTCGCCGCGGCGAACGTGCCCGTCACCGGCAAGCAGCCCAGCGCGCTCGTCGGCTTCATCATCCAGGCCGTCATCTGGATCGCGCTCATCGCCCTGCTGTGGTTCTTCCTCATCCGCCGCATGGCCGGAGGTGGCGCGGCGAGCGCGCTGAACCTCGGCAAGAACCGGGTCAAGATCTACGACCGCAAGGAGATGAAGACCACGTTCTCGGACGTGGCCGGGCTCGACGAGGCGGTCGAGGAGCTCCGGGAGATCGTCGAGTTCCTGAAGACGCCGAAGAAGTACCAGCGCCTGGGAGGGCGGATCCCGAAGGGCGTGCTGCTGCTCGGGCCGCCGGGATGCGGCAAGACGCTCCTCGCGCGCGCGGTGGCCGGCGAGGCCGCGGTCCCGTTCTTCTACATGTCCGGCTCGGAGTTCGTGGAGATGTTCGTCGGCCTCGGGGCCGCCCGCGTGCGCGAGCTCTTCCAGCAGGCGAAGGAGAAGGCTCCGTGCCTGGTCTTCCTGGACGAGCTGGACACGATCGGCAAGTCGCGCGCCGGCACGTTCGGCGGCTCGTTCGGGTCGCACGACGAGCGTGAGCAGACGCTGAACCAGCTCCTGGTCGAGATGGACGGGTTCGACACGTCCAAGGGCGTGATCCTGATGGCCGCCACGAACCGCGCCGATGTGCTCGACCCGGCGCTCCTTCGCCCGGGCCGGTTCGACCGTCAGGTCGTGGTGGATCGGCCCGACCTGCGCGGCCGTGAGGCGATCCTCAAGGTCCACGCGCGCGGCGTGGCGGTGGACAAGGCCGTGGACCTCCGCGTCCTCGCATCGCGTACACCCGGCTTCACGGGCGCCGACCTCGCGAACGTCGTGAACGAGGCGGCGCTCCTCGCCGCCAGGCGCGAGAAGAACAGCGTCGGCATGGACGACCTCGAGGAGGCGATCGACCGAACGGTTGCCGGGCTCGAGCGCAAGAGCCGGGTGATGTCCGACAAGGAGAAGGTCCGGGTCGCGACCCACGAGATGGGCCATGCGCTCGTCGGCCTGCGCCTGAAGAACATCGACCCGGTGCACCGCGTCACGATCATCCCGCGGGGCGCTGGCGCCCTCGGGATCACCATGGTGCGCCCCCTCGAGGACCGCTACCTGATGACCGAGCCGGAGCTGCTCGACCGGCTCGCCTTCGCGCTCGGGGGCCGCACGGCCGAGGAGGTCGTGTTCGAGGAGATCTCGACCGGCGCGGCCGACGACCTGCAGAAGGCGACCGAGATCGCGCGCGCGATGGTCGTCGAGTTCGGCATGAGCCGCACGCTCGGGCCGCTCTCGTTCGGCCGGGACGGCTTCCGCTCGAACGACGGCCGCTACCTCTTCCCGGGCCAGGGCCCGGAGATGTCAGACGAGACGGCGAAGGTCGTGGACGAGGAGGTCGGCCGCCTGGTGAACGAGGCGCACGACCGGGCCCGGGAGATCCTGCAGCATGACCGGGATCTGTTGGACCGGCTCTCGAGCGTCCTGGTGGAGCGCGAGGTCATCGACGGCAAGGACCTGAGCGACTACGTCGAGGGGAAGGTCCCCATCCCCACGCCCGCCGAGCTCGAGAAGGAGGCCGCGGAGCGACGCTCCGAGAACGGCCAGGGGGCCAAGGGGATGGTGCCCTCAGGCCCCGACATCGTGGCCGGGTCCAACGACGACGGCATCCCGAGCGGCCTCGGCGAGGAGGTCCCCGCCCGGCCCGACTAGGGCCCGGGGGCGACCAGCAGGTCCGTGCGGCCGCGCCAGCGGTCGAGGAAGCGGTAGAAGTTCCGCTTCGACAAGCGCGCGCGTTCGTCCTCGGTCGTGTTCGCCCACACGCGGTGCTCGTGGCGGCGCACCGGGAGCGGCGTCACGGTCGCTCGGAGCCCGCGCGCCTTGACCTGGAACGACAGCTCGATGTCCGCGGTCCGATAGAAGCGGAACTTCTCGTCGAACCGCAGCCCGTCCTCGAGGAGCGACCGCCGGAAGGCCATGAGGTAGCCCTCGATCGCGTCCACGTCGGGGCCGGGCGATTCGTGGAACTCGTGCAGGTCCTCCGAGGTGATGCCGAACGGACCGGTGAGGCCCACCGACGGGTCGGCCAGGGCCCGCGCGATGGGAGCGAGCACCTCCCCCGTCACCTCGATCGATCCGTCCATCACGATCACGATGGCGCCCGTGGAGGTGCGCAGGCCGGCGTTTCGCCCGGCCCCCCATCCGGTCCCCTCGGGAAGCCGCAGCGTCTCCGCGTGCGCCGGCCAGGGCACGCCGTCCGACTCCGGCGTTCCCCGCACGTCCACCACCACGTGCTGGATCGATCGGCCCCCCGCCGCGGCATCGAACGCCGCGATCCCGCGGGCGACGTCCTGGGGCCACCCCTCGACGATCCAGTGCACCGACGCGTCCATCGTCGCGCGCTCGCCCAGCCGGTCCGGCGCGTCGACGTCGCGAACCACCTCGGACGCCGGCCCCGCTCGCGGCTCCAGCACGGGACCCGACGGGCCGTCGGTGACCTCGAAGCCGGCCGCGCGGATCTGGTCCCGGAGGCGGTCGGCGGCGGCGAAGTCCTTCGCGCGGCGTGCCTCCTCTCGCTGCTGGAGGAACTCGCGAACCTCGGCCGGTACGGCCTCCCCGGGGGCGCTCATTCGGGCTCCTCGTCCACGACCGGCTGCGCGATCGTCGTGTAGCCGCCCCGGAAGAACACGAGCGGAAGACCGTCTCGGGATCCGGCATCGGTCACGCGGGCCACCAGGATCACGTGATCGCCGCCCGGGTACTCCGCCTCGACCTCGCATTCGACGTGCGCGAGCGAGCCCTCCAGGACCGGCATGCCCGTCACACCGATTCGGTGGGGGACCCCGTCGAACTTCCCCTCGCGCCGCTCCGCGAACCGGAGCGACGCCCGGTGCTGCTCCGCCGACAGGACGCTCGCCGCGAAGCGCCCGCTCGCCTGGATGCAGGGGAACGTGAGGGAGCTCCGATCCACGCAGACGAGCACGAGCGGCGGGGAGAGCGACAGGGACGTGAACGCGTTCGCCGTGAGCCCGCACATGCCGCCGCCCAGGTGGTGGGTGGCGACGACGGTGACGCCGGTCGCGAAATGACCCATCACCTTGCGAAGGGTGATCGGGTCGGCGCCGGTCATCGTCCCGGCGCGAAGGCGTCGACGATCGCCTGGTGGTTCTCGGCGAGTCGGGCCTCGGACGGACCCACCCACGCGCCCCCCAGGACGACCCGGTCCGCGATCCCCTCGTAGGCCTGAAGCCGCTCGCGGCATTCGTCGACCGGTCCGGCGATCGCGAACGCATCGACCATGGGGAGCGCGATCTCGATCATCCCGGCGTGGTCGCCGACGGCGAAGGCGCGGCGGAGCGGCTCGACCCGGTCTCCGAAGCCATGGCGCTCGAGCACCGGGCGATACGTCCGCGTCGTCGCGTAGAAGCCGATCTGCAGCGCCGCCTCGCGCCGGGCGAGGTCGCGATCGTCGCTCACCTGCAGGATCACCCCCGTGGTGATCGCGACGTCCTCGTGGCGGCGGCCAGCGGCCTCCGCGCCGCGCGCCACGGCGGGGCGGAGGACGTCGCGCACGTACTCGGGGGTCGTCATCGGGTGCCCCAGGACGCCGTCGGCGCAGGCGCCCGCGACCTCCGCCATCCGGATGTTCACCGCCGCGACGTGGATCGGGAGCGGACCCGGCGGCGGCCCCGCCCCCGGGAAGGGCGGCATCGTGACGGTGTAGTGGGGACCGCGATGCTGGATCGAGGCGCCCTCATACGTGGCGAGCACCTCACGGATCACCGATACGGCCTCCGCCATCTTGGGCGCGGGATGAGCGAAGGGCACCCCGAAGCGTTGTTCGTTCACTCGCTTGACCTGGCTCCCGAGCCCCAGCACGAACCTGCCGCCCGAGAGCTCCGCGAGGTCGCGCGCGGCCATGGCGGTGAGCGTTGGGCTCCGCGGGAACACCAGGGCGATGTTCGTGCCCACCGTCACGCGAGAGGTAGCACCGGCAACCACGGCCGCCTGCACGAAGGCGGAGCGCGAGGTCTCCGCGACCCAGACGCTCTCGAATCCGGCTGCCTCCACCTCGCGGGCTTGCGCGGCGAGCGCCCGGAGGTCCCCACCGACGTCGATGCCGAGGTGCATGACGGCCCCGAGGCTACACGGCCGGCAGGGCGCGCGGCCGACGGCGCTTACGCGCTGATGCCCTTCGACGACGCCCGCAGGCGCGACGCCATGGTCTTCAGCATCTTCATCGCGATCGCCGGGTTGCTCTCGACGAGCCGCTTGAAGACCCATTGCGTGAGGCCCAGCATGTGGATCGGCGAGTCGGACGTGACGGTCGCGGAGCGCGGCCCGTTGTCGAGGAGCGAGATCTCGCCGAAGAAGTCCCCGGGGCCCATCTTCGCCCGCGTGCGACCGTTCACGGTGACGGTCGCCGTGCCGTCGATGATCAGGAAGAACCCGAGGCCCGCCTCGCCCTCGCGGGCGAGCGTGGCGCCCGCCTGGTGGTGGACCTCCTTCGCGGAGCGCGCGAGAGCATCGAGGTCCTTCTTGGAGAGCTCCGCGAACAACGGCACCGCCGCGAGCATCTTGACAGGGTCGTGTCTGGCCACGTCGCGCTCCTCCCCGGCCAGCACCCCTGCCGGCCCCCGGTGGGCGACGGGATTCTATCCGAGTCCCTCCACGGGGACCATGCGCCCTCGTTCGAAGACGTTGGTTGCGGGGACAGACCGGCCCGCCGTCAACATCCTCAGCTCAACGATCCTCCCGGACGTATCCTGACGGCCGCATGCCGAACGGCCCAGCCGACACGCTGCGGCTTGCGGAGATCCTCGCCCCGCTCTCGCTCGTGATGGACCTCGGCCGGGGACAGCCGGCTGAGGAATCGATGGCAGCGTGTCTCCTGGCCACCGGGTTGGCCCGGCGCATGGAGCTGCCCGAGAGCGAGGTGGCCACGGTCTACTACACCACGCTTCTCCGGCACCTCGGCTGCACGGCCACCGCCCACGAGGAAGCGGCCGTCTTCGGCGACGAGCTGGCCACGCGCCCGACCGCCAACCGAACCGATTTCACCAGGCCCGCGGAGATGCTGGCGATGATGCGGACGGCGCGCGCCCTTGCTGGAACTCGGACCACCGCCCGCATGCTTGTGCGTTTCTCTGGATCCCGAGGTCGATCCATTCCCCGGGCCATCTGCGAGGTGGCGGGCCTCATGGCCGATCGGCTCGACCTAGGACCGGGCGTCCAGGAGGGCGTGTATCAGAGCTTCGAGCGCTGGGACGGCAAGGGCGATCCGCATCGCCTGAAGGAAGAGGCCATTTGCCCGGCAGCTCGCTACTCCACCCTGGCGTCCCAAGCCATGGCCTTCCATCATGTGGGGGGCGCCGACCTCGCGCTGGCGATCGTCGGGAAGCGGTCGGGAGGGTGGTTCGATCCGGGCATCGCCCAGGCGTTCCTCCAGCACGGCCGAGACCTGATCGAGGAGATCGAATCCACGGACGCGATGGTCGCGGTCATCGAGGGCGAACCCGAGCCCCACCGGCAGATCCCTGACGCCGGCATCGACCGGGTGGCCGGAGCCTTCGCCGACATGATCGATCTGAAGACGCCGTTTACGCACGGCCATTCACCGGCGGTGGCGGAGTTGGCCGTTGAGGCCGGCCGGAGATACGGGCTGTCCGAGGGCGACCTGATCTCCCTTCGGCGGGCTGCGCTGTTGCACGACCTGGGGCGAGTCGGCGTGCCCGCCGGGACCTGGGAGCGCCCCGGAGCGCTGACCGGAGCGGATTGGGAGCGGGTCCGGCTCCACGCCTACCACACAGAGCGGATCCTGGCCCGGGCGGAGGCCTTGACCGCGCCCGCCACGATCGCCGGCATGCACCACGAACGCATGGACGGGAGCGGGTACCACCGGCAGGCCAAGGGATCGTCGATCCCCGCCCCCGCCCGAGTCCTGGCGGCCGCCGACGCCTGCCAGGCCATGTCTCAGGACCGCCCCCACCGCCCCGCCCTCGACGGTGAGGCCGCGGCCGCGCAGCTCGTCGAAGGCATGGACCAGGGGCTCTTCGATGCCGATGCCGCCCGGGCGGTGCTGGAGGCCGTCGGGCACGTCCGCGCCCGGCCTCGACCGAGGGGGGCCGCCGGGCTCTCCGAACGAGAGGTCGAGGTCCTCCGGCTCATGACCCGCGGGTTGTCCAATCCCGAGATCGGACGCCGGTTGTTCATCTCGCCCCGCACGGCGGAGCATCACGTCCAGCACATCTACACGAAGATCGGGGTCTCGACGCGCGCGGGCGCGGCCGTGTTCGCCATGCACCACGACCTGCTTCCCACCTGACATCCCCCCCGCCCGGCTTCCGGTGCCGAGCCGAAATGGGTAGACCTGCCGATGCGCCGACCCCCTCAACCCTCCCATGCTCCAAGGCAATGCAGCGGAAGGAGGGAAGGATGGTCGAGGTTCGTTTCACCAAGGAGAGCACATCTGCGCCGGAGCGGGTCCTGTCGGCGGCGACGGACTTCTCCGACCGCCGGCTCGAGCTGTGGCCTACGATCGACCCCAAGGTCTATCGGGTCCACGAGGTGGGCGCGGATTGGGCCGACGTCACCGAGGGGTCGGCCGTCATGGGAGGCGTCTGGGCGCGGGAGCGGTACTCCTGGTCCGAGCCCGGGAGGGTTCGGGCCCAGGTCCAGGAGTCGAACGTATTCCGCCCCGGCAGCTCGTGGGAGCTCCGTGTGGGTCCCGGCAGAGACGGTGGGTCGACCATCGAGTGCGTCTCCCGTCGCCTGGGCAAGGGCCCGAGGGGCCGACTGATGGCCCTCATGCTTCGCCTGGCCGGTCGCAAGATCCTCGCGGCGAGCCTGGCCAGGACCCTGTCGATCCTGGAACAGACACCGGCCGGTGCCCCGGTCGGCGAGCGCGCGGGGGCCTGAGGCCCCGGGAAGGAGGGAACGATGTTCGCACGGGTCAGCACGTTCGAGGGGCCGCCCGAAGGGGT
>JACXTT010000523.1_pt1 | contig 65401 bp, 73 predicted proteins | sample 9270951 | NCBI WGS metagenome assembly JACXTT01 (sample SAMN15532306, study PRJNA645909) | rock metagenome | isolation source: weathered quartz diorite | place: Puerto Rico | collected 2017-06-21 | reverse complement strand
CCAAGCCTACGCGGGCGCGTAACGCGTGCACGCACGCGCGCGCGAGCGAGGAGGCGCGTGGCTCTGACCGGCGCTCGAGCATGAGGGGGCGGGGTGGTACCCCCGCGCGCGGGTTGCGCTGGTCGGAGTCCCGCGGGCGACTCGGCGGCGGGTAGCGTCTGCGCAGACTTCGGTGTGTTTACGGTCGGCCGTAGGCTCGAGGCGCGCGGTCGCTTGAGAGCTGCCGGGTGGCGATCTGTCGCGCATGTCGCGGATGTCGCGGATTTCCCGGGTATGGATCCGAACCCGGTCCCACCAGGGTGGTGGCTGTGATGGATGTCGAGACCCATCGGAGCGAGGTCTCCGCGGTCAGACGCCCAGATAGGCGGTGTGTAAGTGATCTCAGATCGTGCGCTGTCCGGGGTCTGCTGTCCGGGGTCGTCGGAGGGCGCCGCGTGTTGTGAGTACCCACTCCCGTTTTCCTGTTCCAGAGAAGCGGCGAGCTGCCCCCAGACGGCTCGCCGTAGTTCGACCGTTTCCCTATCTCGCGATTGGATGTAAACACTCTCGGTCAGATATCTCCTGAATGCCGCGACATCCGCGACATCCGCGACGCGAGCTCACCAGGTCGCGTCGTCGCGTGCTCCCGTCGGTAGGCGCGTCGGAGCCGGGGAGCTGAACGAGTGTTGGTGATCAGGGCGAGGTGACCCGTGAATGATCGGCCGGGTGGTGTGCGCCGGCTTCACGGATATCGGCTTCTCGTGATCTGTGGCGTCGCCAGTCACGACCGATCGTCGCGACGCGCGCACCCGGCCGCGTTCCGTCCGCTGACCTTACTTGTCGGATGGCCGCGGTTATCGCTGCCCCCTTCTGACCTCTTCGCGAAGTTGGTGGAGTTCGGCCAGGACCTGCTTCACGAGTCCCTCGAGCTCCTCGAGCTTGGCACGTTCTTCGCCGCGAACCACCATACCCGCGTCGCCGTGTAGGAACCAGGCGACCGGGCGTTGCAGGACGCGCTCGAGGTCCTTCATCCAGCGGTACGGGATCGTCTCTCCAGCCTCGTAGAGCTGCAGCGATCGCTCCGACACCCCGATCAAGCCGGCCAGTTCTACCTGCGACATGCCCCCCGCCTCCTTGCGGGCCTGCGCGATGCGCGTGCCGATCTCGGTTGAACGCTCGTCGCTCATTGCGGCTCTCCTTCGTTCTACTTCTTGCGTGATTGTAGTCTGCGTGTCAGATCGTACGGACACCTAACCGCAGAGTTTACGAAGAGTTTACGTACTTTTAATGATTGCTGCTCGCACGGGAAACAAGCGGGTTAGAGCCTGGTGTGTTTCTCTTCCCCCATTGTTGAAGCCAAAACAGGACATCGTTTGGCGTGCGCTGAAGCCCGGGTCAAGGCATCTGCGTGGACGACCATGCGTCCGGTCTGCGTGTTAACTTCGTCTCACGATGCCGAACGGCACCAACCTAGACAGGAGGAACACCATGACCGAGACGCAGGCGCGAGGCGAGCTGGCAGCGCTTCTCGATGATCTGGCGACGTTTGCGTCGCGCTATGTCGTGCTGACGGCGGAACAGGCAGACGCGGTGGCGCTTTGGGTGGCGCATACGCACGCGGTCGAGGCGGCCGAGGCGACGCCCTACTTGCAGGTGGTGAGTGCGGAGAAGCGTTCGGGTAAGTCGCGCCTGCTCGAGGTGCTGAGCCTGCTGGTCGCGGCGCCGCTACCGGTGGTGCATTTGAGCGAGGCGGCGTTGTTTCGCACGATCGCGAGTGCCCAGCCGACGCTGTTGCTGGACGAGTACGACGCCTTGTTCGGCCCCAGGGCCGCCCAGCACGAGGGTTTGCGGCAGTTGCTCAACGCCGGTCACCGGCGTGGCACGACCATCTATCGCTGTGTCGGCGCGCTGTCGACACCGACATCGTTCGCGGTCTTCTGCGCCAAGGCGTTGGCAGGGATCGGTCGGCTGCCCGACACGGTTGCCGATCGCTCGATCCCGATCCGGCTGCGGCGCAAGCGCTCGGACGAGCTCGCGGCACGCTTCCGGCGCCGTGACGTCGAGCCTGAGGCGGCAGCGCTGCGCGAGCGGATCGCCTCCTGGGCAGCGTGTGCGGTTGAGGAGCTCAAGTCGGGCTGGCCGGCACTGCCCGATCATCTTGACGACCGCGCCGCTGACGGTTGGGAGCCGCTGCTGGCGATCGCCGAGCGAGCGTCGCTCGATTGGGCGCGGCGAGCCCATGAGGCCGCGCTCGCCTTGTCAACCGGATACGAGCGCGAGGACGACTCCACCGGCGTTCAACTCCTGACCGCCATCCAGCATGTGTTCGCCGAGCTGGAATGGGGCGAAATCACCAGCCACGACCTGATCGAAGTCCTCGCCTCACTGGAAGAGTCAGCCTTTGAGGAACTGTGGGACACCCGCGAACGCGGCCCCGCCAAGGGCGCCCAACGCCGACTGGCCGACTGGCTCCGCCCCTACGGCATCCGCTCCCGCGATCTGCGGCTCAACGGCAAGATCAAGAAGGGTTACCGGCGCGAGGACTTCGCTGACGCCTGGGAGAGACACCTGCCACAGCCCGGGCTTGGCGGAGGCGAGGGCTGATGCCCGACCGGCCTGCCACTACCCGGCGCTGCGCCGCCCACCTCAAGGACGGCTCCGCCTGCCGCACCCACACAACGCTCGGTGGTAGCTACTGCGAGTACCACGCGCGGCTGCTCGACAACCAACCCGAGGCTGATCCGGGTGAGGTCTCGCCAGCGTCCACGACCGTCAGCGACCAGCCGTTGTCACAGCCGCGGACAGCGCACGAGCCTGTCGGTGATATACGCGCCCGACTGGCTCGCGATGTCGCTGAAGAGTATGAGGTGCTGCGCGGCGCGCTGCTGGACGCGCTCAAGGCCGAACGCGAGGCCTTCGCCACCTGTCCGCACTGCCAGCACCGCCACCCGATCGTGGTGCCCGACTGGACGGCACGCGTCAAAGCGGTGGAGACGCTGCTCAACCAGGGGTTTGGCCGGGAACAACCGCGAGCAGCGCTCACAGAAGAAGAGCTGCGCGTCAAAGAACTGATCGCGGAGATCGAAGCGAAGGACCCCGACCAACACCATCTAGACATGCTGCGCTTCGCCATCAACATGGTCACAAGCGAGGCCACACGCTGGATAACCGACGAGCGCGAACGACGCATGAAAACGGCACTGCAGGTTGGCGACTACCGCAAGCGCGAGGCAAAGGTGCGTGAGGCGAAGCAACACCGCGTTGCAGAATCGGAACAGATTCAGGCAAGCGTGCAATCCCAGATCATCGCGCTGATGAACCTGGACGAGGAGACATCAACTGCGCTCCTCGATCACCTGACACCGCGAAGAACGCGACCATCGAACTGATGCCAGCCGCTCTTCCAGGAGAGGCACGCGACGGCTTGATGCGCGCCTGGCTCGAGATCCTGCGTCAGCGTCACCCGCACGTCACCTGGATCAGACTCGAACCATCCAGTGGCGATCAGGCAGCCGCAAGTAGTAAACAGCCGGCAAGATCACCGCCGAGCAACGAAACGGGCGAACCAGCACAAACGACAAAGACCGACGTCATCGATTCAACAGGAGTGAAACAACATGAGCTTTCAACCCATCACCGTACTCTCCGAGCAAACCGTCGTCAGCCTGCAGCAGTACGCGTACAGCCCGGATCGCGACCGCCCACGCTTCGGCGATCCTCTTGAGCAGATCATCGCCGCTTCCAGCTTCTCCTGGCTCGAACGTGCGCTGCTCGCGGGACACCTACCCGACTGGGATGACCTGCTGCTGGCGCTTCGAGCAACACACGCGTACTTCCAAGACGAGGCGCGCGACGCCGCAAACAGCGACGCCAGCCGCGACGCGCTGATGTGGCTAGACAGCCAGCTCTTCCGCCAACTGCTCGCCACACTTGCAGGCTTTATCGCCGAACTCGAAGCCGAAACCGCGACCATCCTCCGCGCGGAAACCAGCTCCGATCCACGCCTCCAGAAACTCTGGGAGCAAGACGCCGTCGCCGCCGACAAACGAGCGCTGCACGCGCTCACGATTCAACAGACAAGCCAAGACGAAAATCGCCAGCTTGCGCTCTCACGCGACCGTTACCGCAAACTCCAGCTCGCCTAGCAAACCTCAACTCAAAGGGGGAAGTGGTTGAAACAGCCCTTCCCCCACCAAGAAGCCAGCAGGGCTACTCGGAAGACTTCGGTTTGCGACCACGCCGCGCCTGCCGAACGCCTTTGCTGGCCAGATCATTAACCTCGCTGCCGTTCACATCGAGCACGATCTGACCACGACGGGCATCCGCATACGTGATCACAATACGAGCAGAGTCCTTATCGTCGATCTCCTTACCGGTCAGATCAGAAACGAAAACCACCTTACGCGCCATCACTACCCTCCGTTTACCAAGCGGGATTTTCCCACTGCAATGCGAATGTATAGCAAACCGATCCAACGAACCGCTGACGCTCGACTGAGAGCCGAGAACTTACCGTTACGAGGCGACGCCGACTCCTGTGGAAGACGCTGTGGATAACGTCGAAACAAACCTGAACGTAGCCAGTTACGACTAGTCAGGGTCTGAGAGCAACACGTTGCCGCGAAGCACGATCTGCGTGCGTTCCGAGACGGGCAACGATCGCTTAGTGTGACTGGTCGGGTCAGCCTGTAACACGACGTTCGAGGTAGAGCGTCGCCCGGCGGGCAGCGCCCTTTTGCGGGAGCTTGTCCTCGAGCTTGGTGATCTCGGTGACGATCGAGCGGTCGAGTGTCGAGGCATCGGGCCAGTCCACCTCGACAAGGTTGCCGGCGGGATCGCGGAGGTACATCTGGACCCAGCCGGCGGGATGCACGCGGACGTCACCGCCGAACGTCACCGGATCGAGCAGTCCGAGTTCCCGAGCCCTTAGGTAGACCGCTTCGAAGTCGTCGACGTCGAGGCCGATGTGGTGGTATCGAGGGGGCGGCGTCTCGCTCTTGAAGAGATGGAGTTGGCGATCGCCGAGCCTCAACCAGATGACCGGTTGCTCGAAGTTCGGCGACGGGATCCGCTCCAGATCGAAAAGCTGCTCGTAGAAGCGCGCCGACTGCTCGAGATCGTCGGCGTGGATGGAGACATGATTAATTCCGGTCGCGGCCATGGCACCGATGCTACGCGATCACGTTTACGCCACCCGCGGCTGCGTACTCTCGTCCGGGTTGTTGCCGAGGAGGACGTTGCCGCGAAGGATGATCTGGGTGCGCGCGGGGACGGTAGGGGAGGCGTACTTGACACGCCGATCGGCGCGGCGGAGGAGGACGCGGTCGAGCAGGCCGTGCAGCAGCCGGCGTTTCTCCTCCACGCTCAGGCCGGGCCAGGCCTGGAGGAGATCGCCGCTCGTTAGCTCGACGGGAAGTTCGCTCCGGGCTTTTAGCGTCCCAAGCTCGGCGCGGGCCTGCTCGAACGCGCGCTGGCGCGCTTCCACCCCCTGCAGAAACTTCTTCTTCCCGAGCAGGCTCAAGAGCGTGGTGTCGGTGACGAACTGGTCGAGCTCGTGTTCTGCCTGCTCGAGCCGCCGCTGTGCTTCCTCCAGCTCGGTCGAAGCCTCCACCGCCTGGGCGAGCAGGCCGTCCTCGGCGGAGAGCGCTGCCAGCACCTGCTCCTCCACGTAGCGGTCAAGGTGCGAGGCGCGCACGGTGGCGGGGGCGGGACAGATGCCTTTCGCGTAGCGGCGGATGCAGTAGTAGATCGGGTAACGCGCACCCGTCTTCTTGTCCGTGCCACCCGTGATCTTGAGCGTGTGTCCACAGCCTGCGCAACGCGCCAGGCCGCCGAGCAGCGCCTGCGAGGCGACCGAGCCGTCGCGTTTGCTGAGCAGCGTGCGGCTCCCCTGCGCAGCCTGAAACTCGGCCTCGGTCACGATCGCCTCGTGCGCTTTTGCGTTGACGACACTGCCGCTTCTTGCCTCGCCCAAGTAGACGCGATTCCGGATCACCGCCATCACCCCCGTCGTCGACCAGCGCGGGCTCCCTTTTGAGGTACGTACACCTCTCTCGGCAAGGAAATCAGCCAGGCTGGTGCGGGAGGCGCCGTTGGCGCGGCGGCGGAAAACCTCACGGATCACACTCGCATCCGGCTCCACCGCCACCAAGCGGCGCGTCTCGTCGCGACGATAGCCGGCAGGTGGGGTGGAGGAGATGTGCACACCGCGCTCGACCGCGCTTCTGACCGCGCTCGACCAGTTCTCCTTGATCCGCTCCAGCTCCAGCTCGGCGATCAAGGTCAGGATCCCGATCGCAAAGCGGCCCATCGGTGTTGAGCCGTCAAAGTTGTCCTCCACCGACACCAGCCGGGCGCCCGCCTCGTTCAGACGCTTGATCGATTCCAGCGCATCGATCGCCGAGCGCGCAAAGCGATCCAAACGGGCGACGACGATCCCGCCCGTCTCCCCCCGCTCGCAGCGAGCAAGCGCCTCCTGGAACTTCGGCCGCTCACGCTTGGCGCCCGACTGGTCGATCTCCTCCCACCACTCGACGATCTCGACGCCATGCAACGCGGCCCAACCAGCAATCCTCTCCCGCTGCAACGCCGGCGAGATGAACGAATCGCCCTCCCTGCCGGCACGCCGCGACACCCTGATGTAACCGTCAGCCGTCGCTGTCATTGTCCACCCTGCCGTATCACCAGACACAGGCTAGTGGATTCGACCTTCAGAAGCAACTAGACGGCAACAACGTCGAGGCCGTGTTTCACGCGCGCTCGTAGCCGCGCGGACGGTCAGACGGCGATCTCGAACTCGCGCAGGACGTCGTTCAGGCTGAGTCTGAGGTCGTGGGACTCCTGGCGCCAACCGACGATCAGCGCGCAATCGAGCTGATACGTGCCCGCCGGGAACTCCTTGGGCCGCGTGCCGGGAACGACAACAGCGCGCGGCGGCACTACGCCCCGGTGCTCGACCGGCACCGCGCCGGTGATGTCGATGACCGGCACGCTCGCCGTGAGCGACACGTTTGCCGCGAGAACGGCCCCGGCGCCGACGCGGACACCCTCCGTCACGATGCAGCGTGAGCCGAGGAACGCCCCGTCCTCGACGATCACCGGTTGCGCCTGCGGCGGCTCGAGAACGCCGCCGATGCCGACACCGCCCGCGAGGTGGACGTCGGCGCCGATCTGGGCGCAGGAGCCGACCGTCGCCCACGTGTCGACCATCGTTCTCGGCCCGACCCAGGCGCCGATGTTGACGAAGCCGGGCATCAGGATGACCCCCGGCGAGAGAAAGGCGCCGTACCGCGCGACCCCGCCGGGGACGACGCGGACGCCGCGTTCCGCGTAGTCGTTCTTGAGCGGGATCTTGTCGAGATAGTGGATCGCGCCGGCATCCATGGGCTCGACCTTGCGAAGCTTGAAGTAGAGGAGGATCGCCTTCTTCGCCCACTCGTTGACGACCCAGCCGCCGTCACCGGGCTCCGCCACGCGGACCTCCCCGGCGTCGAGCATCCGGATCGCCTCTTCCACGGGCCCGGATTCCGGCTCGCCCGCAGCGAACAGCTCCTCGATCCGTTGCTCGAGCTCCACGCCGGGATCATCTCAGAGGCTGTTATCGAGGATCTCGACGGCGCGCGCACACTCGTCCTCGGTGGGGACGAGGGCAAAGCGGATGTAGCCCTCGCCCGACGGGCCGAGGAACGAGCCCGGCGCGACGAGAACGCCGTGCTCCAGTAGACGCGCGGCGAACTGCTCGGACGACTCGCGGTCGGGGACGGCCACCCACAGGTACATCGTCGCCTCGCTGCATGCGACACGCACGCCCTTCCGGGCGAGCACGCCGAGCACGAGCGCCCGTTTGCGGGCGTATGCGGCGCGTGCACGAGCCACGTGCTCCTCGTCGTCCCACGCGACGACGGAGGCCCGTTGGACGAACTCCTGCGGAGCGGTTCCGATCGTCGGCCGGAAATGCCGCAGCGCTCGGACGAGCTCGGGATCGCCGGCCACGAATCCCGAGCGATACCCCGTCATGGACGAGCGTTTCGAGAGCGTGTTGAAGACGGCGACGTTGGTGAGGTCGGCGAGCTGCAGCGCTGACACGGGCGGCTCCTCGAACCACAGCTCGGTGTACGCCTCGTCGGAAGCGAGCACGAAGTCGTGCTCGCGCGCGAGCGCCGCCAGGCGTTCGTAGAACACGAGCGGCGCACAGGCACAGGTCGGATTGTTCGGGTAGTTCACCCAGACGAGCGCGGCACGCCGCCACGTCTCGAGCGGGATCGCGTCTAGATCCGGGAGGAAGCCGTCCTCCTCGCGAAGCGGGAGTGGCTCGACGCGGGCGCCGGCGAACTGTGCGCCCCGCTCGTAGACGGGATAGCCGGGCTCGGTGAGGACAACCGTGTCCAGCCCGGCCAGGGGATCGAGCACTACCTGCGCGAACGAGAAGATCGCCTCCTTCGAGCCGAGCGTCGGCACGATGCTGTCCGGGTCGATCGCCGCGCCGAACCGGCGGCCGGTCCAGCCCGCGATCGCCGCGCGAAGCTCGGGGAGCCCCACGGCAGCCGGATAGCCCATGCGCTCGCGAACGCCTTCACGGAGCGCCTCGATGATCCGCTGGTCGGTCGGCTCGCGCGGGTCGCCCATGCCGAAGTCGATCACCTCGAGACCGGCCTGGCGGCGGGCAGCGGCCGCCTCGTTCAGACGAACGAACGGGTACGTGGTCTGCGCGCGCAGGATCGGCGAGATGGGCACGTCAGCCGAGGCTCCTCTACAACGCCGAGACGAACCGGTGCAGCGTGTCGTAACAGTGGACGAGTGACGAGATCGCGACCTGCTCGTCGCGGCGGTGCGCGAAGCGCGGTTCACCCGGCCCGAAGTTGACGGCGTCGATCCCGCGGGTCGTGAAGTCGGCGACGTTCGTCCAAGCCTGCTTCGGCTCGACCGCGAGATCGCCCGCCTCGCGCAGCGCCTGCACGAGCGGTGCCTCCGCGACGACGCGCGCGGGAGGCGAGTCGCCGCTGAGCTCGATGTGGTCGGCGTCGGCCACGAGGGAACGAAGGTAGGCCGCTGCCTCCTCGCTGGTGCGGTCGGGCGTGTAGCGGAAGTTCAGCGTCGCAGTCGCCCGGTCGGGGACGACGTTGTCCGCGATGCCGGCCTCGATTCGCGTCACCGACACGACCTCGTAGAACGGGAGACCGGAGATGACCACCTCGCGCCGCTCGAGCGTAGCCAACGGCGCGAGGGCGACGAGCGCCTTGTTGACGGCGTTCTCGGCGAGCCACGGCCGGGCGGAGTGCCCGCTCACCCCGTGGAACGTCACGCGGGCGTTGAGGTTGCCGACACAGCCCGCCTGGATGGTGCCGCCCGTCGGCTCCAGCAGGATCGCAAGCGACGCCTCGCGGATGAGCGCCGACCGGTCGAACAAGGCAGGGAGCGGGCTGAACTGGGCCGGGAGCTCCTCGCGACCGAAGAGAAGAAACGCGACGTCGGCATGGCTCGACGCGCCGTCGGCGATGTCGCGCACCAGCTCGAGCGCGACGGCAACACCGCCTTTCATGTCGGCCGCGCCGAGCCCGTGGACGACGCCGTCGGTGATCCGGCCGGGAACGTTGTCCTGGGCGGGAACGGTGTCGTAATGCCCTGCGAGAACGACGAGCGGCACGTCGCGACGCTGCACCGGCGCGAACAGGAACGCCTCGTCGCCCGCGAACTCGGCTGCATAGCCGTCCGGGATCAGCTCGAGCAGATGCTCTCGCACGACCGCCTCGTGGCGGCTCTCGGACGGGATATCGATGAGCTCGAGCGTCCGGCCGGCGAGCCGTTCCGCGAGGGATTCCATCGGCGGAGCGTACCCGTGGCATCATCCGTCGCGATGACGACCCGCCAGCCCGATCCGCACCCGGGCGCAGAGCCCGAGCGCGGCTTCGTGCTCGCGGTTCTCCCCAAGGGAGCAGACGCCGAGGACGAGCTCGGTGAGCTCCGCGAGCTCGCGCGGACCGCGGGGGTCGAGCCTGTGACGGAGCTCGTCCAGCAGCGTCAGCGTCCGGATCCGCGAACCTACGTCGGCAAGGGAAAGCTGTCCGAGCTCGAGGCGGCGTTCGCCGGCTCGGACGCGGAGGTTCTGCTCGTCGACGACGAGCTCGACCCCGTTCAACAGCGGACGCTCGAGAATGCTCTCTCAGCGCGCGTCGTCGACCGCACGCAGCTGATCCTCGACATCTTCGCCCAGCACGCCGTCAGCGCCGAAGGGAAGCTCCAGGTCGAGCTCGCGCAGCTCGAGTACAACCTCCCGCGCATGCGCGGCATGTGGCAGCACCTGGAGCGCCTCGGCGGCGGCGTGGGAACCCGCGGGCCCGGTGAGTCTCAGCTCGAAACCGACCGCCGCCTCGCCCGGCGGCGTGTTGCGCTCTTGAAAAAGCGGCTGGACGGGTTGGCTGCGCAACGCGCGACGCGCCGGAAACGACGTACGCGCGCCGAGACGCCGACGGTAGCCCTTGCGGGCTACACGAACGTCGGCAAATCGACGCTCCTGAACGCGCTCACCGGGGCGGAGGTCTCGGTCGAGAACAGGCTCTTCGAGACGCTCGACCCGACCACCCGCGGCTTCGAACACGACGGAAAGCGCTACCTCGTCACCGACACCGTCGGGTTCATCCGCCGGCTCCCGACGCAGCTCGTCGAGGGGTTCGCCGCGACGCTCGAGGAAACGCTCGTGGCGGACATCGTCCTCCACGTCGCCGACGCGTCCTTGCCGGAGGACCGTCTGCGCGAGACGATCGCAGCCGTGCAACACGTTCTCACCGAGATCGGAGCCGACGACGTGCCGATCGAGCTCGTGCTCAACAAGATCGATCTCGTCGATCCGCTGGCGCGACGCCGGCTCGCCAACCGCTTCCCTGACGCGGGAGAGATCTCCGCCGTCACGGGCGAGGGTCTGGACGGGTTGAAGGCACGCATCGCCGCACGCTTCGCAGACCGCTTCGAGGATGTCCGGTTGCTCGTGCCGTACGACGAAGGGCGGGCGCTCTCGGATCTCTACGCGCTGGGTGCGCCGATCGAGGAGCGTCGCGACACCGAGGACGGAGTCTTGATCCGGGCGCGTCTCCCGCACCGCGAGGTGCGGCGGTTTGCGCCGTATCTCGTCGCAGAGTCCCGAACCACCGCCTCGTCCACCCGGTGATTGAACTCCCTGTCACGCGGCTGCGCGAGGACGCAGTCCTCCCGCGTCAGGCGTATCCCGGTGACGCCGGCTTCGACCTGTCGGCGTGCGAGCGCGTCACGCTCGCGCCGGGAGAGCGTGCGCTTGTCGGCACAGGGCTTGCCGTGGCGATTCCAGAGGGGTACGCGGGGTTCGTGCAACCGCGTTCGGGCCTTGCAGCGCGCCACGGCATCGCCGTCGTCAACTCGCCCGGTCTCGTCGACTCGGGGTACAGGGGAGAGCTCCGCGTCGTCCTGCTCAACACCGACTCGCACGAGTCGTTCACCGTCGAGCCCGGGATGCGCATCGCCCAGCTCGTCGTTCTCCCGGTGGCTACGGTCTCGCTGCTCGAGGTGCACGAGCTCGCCGACAGCGAGCGGGGTGTACGCGGGTTCGGCAGCTCCGCGCACTGACGATGCGACCGGAGCCCCGAATCCGCGTCTCCGCCGTCCTCCGCTGGCACGGGCAGATTCTGCTCATCCGCCACGAGAAGCGCGGCCGTGAGCACTGGCTGCTGCCCGGTGGAGGCGTGCACGCGGGGGAGACGCTCACCGAGGCACTCCAGCGTGAGCTTGCCGAGGAGACCGGAATCGTGCGACGCGGGGTCGAGCTGCCCGTCGAGGGCCCGGTCGCGATCGTCGACTCGATCTCGCCCGAGCGAAGCCTCTGGTCCAAACACGTCGTTCACGTGATCTTTGCGGGAGAGCTCGACGGCTCACTCGTCGATGTCTCCTCCGACGACGAGGCCGTCCAGGGGCACCGCCTTTTCTCGCCCGACGATCTCGACGGCATCGCCCTGCACCCGCCCATCCAGCGGTTTCTCAGGCGCTGGCAACCGGGCGACCCCTGCGTCTACCTGGGCGCGCTCTGGGTCGAGTGACGAGGGCGGCCCGGGCGGGCATCTATGGCGTCGCTGGTCTGCTCGCCGAGCTCGCCTTCACCGGCGTTCGCGGGCGTCCGCGGACGAGCCTCTGGATGCTGCCGGTCTATGCGCTGGCGGCACCGCTCTTCGAGCCGCTCCACAACCGGCTCAGAGGAGCATCGCCGGCCCGGCGGATGTCCGCCTACGCGCTGGGGTTCTCGGCCGTCGATTACGGCGGCGGGCGGGCGCTGCGGCGGGCTCGTGGCTCTGCGCCATGGGACTACTCTCATGCGCGCCTCCACGTCGACGGTCTCGTTCGTGCCGGCTATCTGCCGGTCTGGGCGGTCGCGGGGCTGGGCTGCGAGCACCTGCACGATGCGCTCGACCGACACAGCTAGTCTCGGTGTGTGACCGAGCGGCGACTCGACTGGGAGGCACTCCGCAACGCGCGCGACCTTGGCGGGCTTGCCGTCGCTGGCGGCGGTGAGACGCGCAGCGGCGCAGTGGTCCGCTCCGACACGCTGTGGCAGCTGACGCCCCTTGGCTGGCTCGATCTCGAGGCGTACGGGATCAGGACGGTGCTCGACCTCAGGCTCCGGGTCGAGATCGACGCGAACGAGCCCCTCGACGCCGGCCCGGGCGGGCTATCGCGGGATCTGGGCAGCCCGCAGATCGACGGCGTCGGTCGGCCCGGCTGGCTGACCACGATCTGCGTCTCGGTGTTGGGTGAGCCCGACGAACGCCTCGGCGCGCATTTCGACCGAATCAGCAAGTCCCAGCCCGACGGGAGCGCTTCCACGCGCGCCATCTACATCGAGATGCTCGAGCTCTTTCGCCCGAGGTTCGTCGCTGCTGTCGCGGCGATCGCGAGTGCCCCCGATGGCGGCGTTCTCGTCCACTGTCACGCGGGCAAGGACCGTACGGGGCTCGTCGTGGCTCTCCTGCTCGGGATCGCGGGCGTCGGTGCGGCCGACATCGCCGCCGACTATGCGTTCAGCGGCCCCAACCTTGCTCCGTCGCTCGCGGCCTGGATCGACGACGCAGACGACCCGGAGGAACGCGAGCACCGGCGGCGCGTCGGGCTTGCGCCGGAACAGGCCATGCTGGATGTGCTCGAGACGCTCGAACGCCGACACGGCGGCGCCGTCAGCTACCTGATCGACGGGGGCTTGCGCGAACGCGACCTCCAGCGGGTTCGCGAGAGGCTAGTGGCCTAGCTCGCGGAGCGACCACTACTAACGGCCGCCGCGGTCGCGGGCGCGCTGGGCGGCGACGTCGTGCGCGACACGCTCGAGACGGTCCTCCAGAGGCTCCAGCGGCTCGGGGGCCGAGCCTGTGGCGTGCGCGACCGCCCACGACAGGAGCAGGTCCGCCAGCCACGGGTTGCGCGGAAGCAGCGGGCCGTGGAGATACGTGCCGACGGCGCGTCCGACGCGGCAGCCCTCGAAGCCGGATTCGCCGTCGTTGCCGAACCCGGCGACGACGCGCCCGAGCGGCTCTGCTCCGGGATCGAGCCGGGTGCGGCCCGCATGGTTCTCGAACCCGGCAAGTGTCTGCGGCTCGCCGGGAACGAGCTCACAGGCGAGGAGGACGTCGCCGATCATCCGCCGCTCGCCCGCTGCCGTCTCGTGCGGGAACAACCCTGCTCCCGCCAGTAGCGAGCCATCGCGACTCCGGTAGCCGCGCCCGAGCAGCTGGTAGCCGCCGCAAACCGCGAGCAGCGGGGCGCCGCCGTCGATCACCGCGCGGATAGCAGGCCCCTTCGCCGCCAGATCCGGTGCGATCAGCGCCTGCTCGCGGTCCTGACCTCCGCCGACGTAGAGGAGGTCGTGTCCGCCCGGGGCGATCTCGTCGCCGACGCTGACACTCTCGACGGTCAACTCGTGGTCGCGTAGCGTCGCGCGGCGCGCGAGCACGGCAATGTTGCCGCGGTCGGCGTAGATGTTCAGGTACTCCGGGTAGAGGTGCGCCACCCGGAGCTTCATGCGCGCTCCCAGTAGGGCTTCACGAGGCCGCGGTCGGTTGCGATCCCGCGCAGCCTGAGCATCGCCGTGTAGGTGGGGAGGACGACGAGCGGAGCACCCGGCTGCCCGAGCTCGATGCCGCGATCGAGAGCCCGCTCGAGATCGGGAACGACCTCGAGACCGCTTTCGCCGAAACCGGCATAGACGCAGCGCAAGGCGAGCTCTGCGGCTCGGTCGCCGCTCACGACGATCCGCTCGACGCGTTCGAGCAGCGGTTCGAAGTCGACGTCCCAGATCCAGGAGACATCGCGTCCGTCGGCGATCGCGTCGTTGAGCGCCAGCACGAAGACGGGCGGGACGTCGCCCTCCAGCAGTGTGCGTATCGCCTCGTTCGCGCCGGCGGGGTTCTTGATGAGGAGGACGACCACCTCGCGCCCGTCGGCCACGATGCGCTCGAAGCGCCCGAAGGCGCCCCCGAACCCGGCGAGACCGGTGCCGACCTCGTCGAGGGTGGCGCCCAGCGCCAGCGCGACTGCCGACGCGGCGAGCGCGTTGTACACGTTGTAGAGACCGGGTAGCCGAAGACGCACGCGCGTCGTGCCGTCGGTCGTGACAAGGTCGAAGCTCGAGGAGTCGAGCCCGTTCAGCTCGATCTCCCGGGCAGCGATGTCGAGCGGTGGACGCGAGTGGCCGCAGGACTCACACCGGTACGCACCCAGGTGCCCGACGTAGGCAGCGTCGTACGTGTACGGATAGCCGCAGCGAAGGCAGTACTTCGAGTCGGCTGCGTGTTGCAACGCCGGTCGGGCATGCTGCGGGTCGTCGACGCCGAACCGGATCAGTCCGGTCCGGTCCCGCGCAAGATCGCCGACCAGCGGATCGTCGGCGCCGATGACGAGCGTCGCGGTGGGGTCCAGGGATGCCACGGCGGCGCGCCAGCGCTCGGCGATCGTCTCGAGCTCGCCGTACCGATCGAGCTGGTCACGGAAGAGGTTGCCGAGCGAGACGACCCGCGGGCGAACGCGACGCATCATCTCCGGCAGGGCGGCCTCGTCGACCTCGAGCAGCGCGAGGTCGGCGGCGGGAGCCGAGAGGAGGGTGGAGGCGATGCCCGACGCAAGGTTCGCACCGGAGTTGTTCCACGCCAACGAGTGGCGAGCCCCGAGGATCCTTGCTGCCATCGCCGTCGTGGTCGTCTTGCCGTTCGTCGCGGAGACGAGCGCTGCCCCGTTTTCGAGACGCCCCGCGAGCACGTCGATCGCGCCCGGATCGAGCTTCCACAGCAGCTTCCCCGGGAGCGTCGTGCCGCCTCCTCGGCCGGCGGCCCGGGACAGTTTCCCCACAGCGCGAGCCGCGGCTGTCTCGAGGCTGACACGCCCGTTCACGCAGCCGAGCCTACCCGCATGTCGTTCCGTGACATCCGCGAGGCGGTACTTCGAGCTCGTTCTGGTGATCTTGCAATTGGTCCAGGAAGCTCTAGAGTGGTTGCATGGCACGCGGTCGGCGCCGGCACCCGGCCCTGGAAGGCATCGACGAAAAGGCTCTGGCCGAGTTTCGTGCGGGGCTGCGCCGCCGCTACACCGACGAGCAGATCCTGGAGGAGCTGCGCGCGAGCGCGGGCCGTCTCGGGCGTTCGCCGACGATGCGCGAGTTCGCAGGGGACGAGGAGGCCACGGTCCACCCTCAGACCGTGATCGAGCATTTCGGCACGTGGAACGCGGCCAAGCGGGCCGCAGGGCTCACCCCGCGCCGCTTTATCAGCCGAGACGAGCTGCTCGAGCAACTGCGAGCGCTGGCCGATGAGCTGGGGCGCCTTCCCACGGCCCGTGATCTCGAGGAGCGCCGGCGAACGATGGCGTCGAAGTCGCTGTTCTGGCACACGTTCGGGTCGCTCACCGGTGCGTTGCGAGAAGCCGGGTTTGATGTCCCGGTCGGAGAGGAGAAACTGGAGCGGGCCGTCGTACAGGGAGCAGCGCTGGCACGAGAACTGGGGCACCTGCCGAAGATGGCCGACTGGAAGGCCGCGCGGCAGCGCGATCCGTCGCTGCTGTCCGAATGGCAGGTCTACCGGCTGGTGGACATCGACGCCGGACCGTGGGCGGCCTTCCAGTTCCTCGTGCGCGAGCGTCTCCGCGAGGACAGCGTCGATGTGCGGCCGGACGGCACGCTCGCCGGCCGCTGAGGCACCGCGGAAGCCGCGTACACTCGCGACGTGGAGCTCACCTGCCCCGCGTGCGGCAGCGAACAGCCCGCCGGCGCGCGATTCTGCAGCTCCTGCGGGACGGCGCTCTGGAGCTCTTGCCCGAGCTGCGGGGTGGAGCAAGCCGCGACGTCGGTGTTCTGCTCGGCGTGCGGCTTCGCGCTGCGCGAGGACGTAACGCCCGCCGGAAGCGCCGACGCGCGCGAGGAGCGCCGCATCGTCAGCGTGCTGTTCGCCGATCTTGCCGGCTCGACGGCCCTCGGCGGGCGACTCGACCCCGAGGACGTGCGCGAGCTTCAGGGTGAGCTGTTCGACTTCCTGAACGCGGCGGTGGAACGCCACGGCGGGATGACCGAGAAGTTCGTAGGCGACGCGGTAATGGCCGTTTTCGGCGTGCCGCAGGCGCACGAGGACGATCCCGAGCGGGCGGTTCGAGCAGCCCTGGCACTGCGGGACGCATTCCCGGAGTTCGCGGCACGCGTGCGCTCGAAACACGCCCATGACGTGGCCCTGCGGGTCGGTGTGAACACGGGCGAGGTGGTGTCCGGTCGCGAGGCGGCCGCGCGCGGCGAGCTCGTCGTCAGCGGGGATCCGGTGAACGTCGCAGCGCGCCTCCAGCAGCACGCTATCCCGGGGGAGATCCTCGTTGGTGCGCGGACGCGTGCGGCGGCGCAGCGCGCAGTCGCGTTCGAGGGCCCTCGCGAGGTGGATGCGAAAGGGAAGGACGATCCCGTCCAAGCGTGGGTGGCAGTCGAGCTTCTATCGCGCCCTTCTCGGCGGGGGGTCGAGGGTCTTTCGGCCCCGCTTGTCGGCCGGGACGCGGAGATGGGGGTGCTGCTCGCGCTTGCCCAGCGTGTCGAGCGTGAGCGCACGCCTCAGCTGATCACCCTCTACGGGCAGGCCGGGGTAGGGAAGAGCCGCCTGCTCGCCGAGCTCGTCGATCGGCTCGGGAGAGACGTCCGACTCTTGAAGGGGCGTTGTCTCCCGTATGGCGACGGGATCACGTACTGGCCGCTGGCGGAGGTTGCCAAGAGCCACGCCGGTGTGCTCGAAACCGACAGTGGCGACGTTGTCGTCGAGAAGCTCCGCCGCTCGATCGAGGCAGTCGTCAGCCCGGATCAAGCCGAAGCCGTCCTCGACGCGGCGACCTGGACCATCGGGCTGTCCCTTCCGGGATCTGAGCCGACCGGCTTCGCCTCGGCAGACGTTCGCGGGCGGCTGTACGACGCGTGGGCTCGCTACGTCGAAGCGCTCGGCCGAGAGCGCTTCACGGTCGTCGCGATCGAGGACATCCACTGGGCGTCCGAGCCGTTGCTGGACCTCCTGGAGCACGTCACGGACACGTTGGAGTCGAGCGCGGTGCTCCTGGTCTGCACTGCCCGCCCGGAGCTCCTCGACGTGCGTCCCTCATGGGGCGCGGGCAACCAGAACGCCACAACCCTCAACCTGCAGCCGCTCGGTCGAGAGGAGTCTCGCCGGCTCGTTGACGCCCTCCTGCACGTCGATCAGGTCGGCGAGGACGCCCGCGGGCGCATTCTCGAGCGAGCCGAGGGAAACCCGTTCTTCGTCGAGGAGATCCTGCGGATGTTGATCGATCGGGGCGCGCTCGAACGGCGAGACGGCGGCTGGACCGCATCCTCGAATCTGGTCGAGATTCCGCTTCCAGACTCCGTGCAAGGCGTCATCGCGGCCCGGATCGATCTCCTCGACGCCGCCGCCAGAGAGGCATTGCGTCACTGCGCGGTGATGGGGCGGGTCTTCTGGCCCGCGGCGGTCGGGATCGAGGAAGACGTCGTCGGCAGTCTGTCACGGCGCGGCCTGGTGACCGAGCAGCCGTCCTCCGTTGCGGGCATGCGTGAGTTCAGCTTCAAACATGCGCTGACGCGCGACGTCGCCTACGAGACGCTGCCGGGGCACGAGCGCCGCACGCTTCATCGGCGCGTGGGGGAGTGGATCGAGAAGGCGGCACCCGGCCGGGCGATGAGACGGCGGAAATCGCCGCGTACCACTACGTCGAGGCGATCCGATACGGCGACGACGATCCCGGCACGTCCGCGCATGCCGTCGACCGTTTGCTCGCGGTGGGCGACGCCGCCCTTGCGCGCGTGGCGCTGCCGTCGGCGGTCTCTCTCTTCAACAAGGCGCTCGAGCTCGCCGGGACTCCCGAGGCCAAAAGCCGCGCGCTGCTCGGCCTGGGCCGCGCCGCCACCGCTGCCGGGCGGGATGACGAGGCGCTCGGGTTGTTGGGCGAGGCGCGCCTGCGCGCACATGAGGCGGCGTTGCCGTCGCTCGAGGCAGATGTCCTCTCGTGGCTGACGCGGGCATCGTGGATCGCGGGGCGATGGGACGACGCGATGTCGGTCGCCACCGAGGCCGTCGAGATCCTCGACGGCCTCCCGGAGTCACCTGAGCTCGCACGGGCGCTTGCACGACGCTCGCAGATGGAGATGCTTCGCGGGCTGCCCATGGTCGAGGAGCACTCCCTCGAGGCGATCGAGGTCGCCCGGAGGGTCGGCGACCGCTTCGCCGAGGCGAACGCGCGCATCAATCTCTCGACCTCGCGCGTGATGCGGGGTCAGGAGCCCGACGAGGCCGAGACCCTCGACATCATCGACGGCGCGGTCGCTGCTGGGGCATACGACGAGGCATTCCGCGCGGTTGTCAACTACCTGTGGTCGGCGGGACCGTACGTCCCGGTCGACACGCTCACCGCGAGCATCGACAGCGCGCTCACACGGATCGGCGACGCCAGCTTTCAGCTGGAGACGTACAACGAGTATCTGCTGCTGTCACGGGCTAAGTTTCTCTGGATTCCAGCGGGGCAGTGGGCAAAGGTCGATGCGATCGTCCGCGGCCCCGAGATCGTCGTCGCGGGCGGCAACAAGATCGTCTGGTTCGAGGTCGTCGCCGGGACACTTCTGCGCCGCGGCGAGCTCGCCCGCGCGGACACCATGCTGCCGGAGTTCCGTCGGCTGGCGGTAGCAAGCGAGGAGCCGCAGCGCATTCTGCCGATGGCGGGCGTCGTGCTGCCGCGGGCGGCCATGGCCGGGGACCGCGGGACGCTCCGCGAGATCACCGAGATCATCCTCGAGCTGCCGGGACGCGAGTACTGGACGCTCGTCACGGCGCCCGCGATCCCACGTGCGCTTGCCCGGGCGGGTGAGCACATCGCGCTCGAGCGCTTCGCCGCCGCGCTCGAGGAAGGGCGGCCTGTGGGAGAGCTTGGAGTCGCGAAGCGGGTGAGCGGCGGCTACCTCGCGCTCGCGGCGGGACGTCCGGGCGATGCAGTCGACTCGTTTCGAGAGGCAGTGTCACTCGAGCGCGCGCGTGACGCGCACTACGCCGCCGCCTGCGCCGAGCTCGACCTCGCGCTCGCGCTCGAGGCGGCAGGTGACCCGCGTGGTGGAGAGGAGGCGCGCGAAAGGGCAGCCACCGTGCTCGAGCCGCTCGGTTGCGTGAACCCCGTCTGAGCTAGGCCAGGTCGGCGATCGCCGCCAGCCGCTGGAGGCACCAGGCGCCTTCGTGCGGGGCGCGCACGGTCGGCAGGCTGCTGTCCTCGCGATAGCTCGAGTCCGGGCGGAAGCGCTCCTTCCGCTCGATCCGGTGCTCGCTGACACGCAGGAAGCGGCCCTCACCGACTTCGTCCATCCGCAGATGCACTCTCAGCGTGCGCTCGACGAGCTCGAGCGTGCTGCGCGTGGATGCGAAGAACAGCTCGTGGCGACCTCTACCCAGCCAGAGCGGCCGGCCGACACCGCGCGCGAGGCAGAGCACGCCGGGCTCACGTTCGTCCAGCCAGGCCGTCGCCATCGCGCCACGCAGCTCCTCGAGGGCCGACAGGTCGCCATGGCGCGCGTCGACCAGCGCGAAGATCACCTCGGAGTCGACGGTCATCAGCGGGTGCGCCCGCGGGATGCCGTGCTGCTCGAAGAGGGCGTCGTCGTTCTCGATGATCCCGTTGTGAATGCCCACGACCGCCCCGTGGCGGATGGGGTGGTTGTTGGCCTCGATCGTCGGGTGGCCCTTCGTGTAGTCGCGGACATGGACGAGCACCTGGGTCGCGTCGTCGGGGAGCAAGAGGCTGTCCAGGAGCCCGCTCGGACCCGTCTGCTGCTTCTGCACGGTGACGTCGGAGCCGTGGCCGCGGTGGGCCACGCCGACGGCATCCCCGCCGCGCTCGGCGATTCCTGCGAGCAGCGCCTGCGCGGCCAGCGTCCGGTCGATACCGGACTCATTGGAAATGCTGTATCCCGCAATGCCGCACACGTGCTTCGAGCTCCGTTCTCGTTCCGACAGCGCCGCCGTCCAGCGTACCGACGCCGGCGTACGTGACGCCCCGAGAGTCGTTTTCGAGAGATTTCGGCATCTCTCCTCGGGATCTGTAGTCCTCCCTCAAGAGAGGGTCGTTCTGCGCCGATACAGCGTCCGTGGAAGGGAACCTCGCAGAACCCCTGTTCGACCCTGTCGGTGAGCCGGCGGACGAGGGGCCGGTTGAACCGCTCACGCAGGACCCGCTGAAGCTGTACGTCCGCCAGATCGGCGACGGCAGGCTGCTGACCCCTGCCGAGGAGCGCGAGCTCGCGCGCCGCAAGGACGCGGGCGACGAGGAGGCGAAGCGGAAGCTGATCGAGTCGAACCTGCGACTCGTGATGTCGATCACGCGCGCCTACACCAAGGCTGGAGTGCCGCTTCTCGATCTGATCCAGGAGGGCAATCTCGGGCTCATCCGCGCGGTCGAGAAGTTCGACTACAAGCTCGGGTTCAAGCTGTCCACCTACGCGACGTGGTGGATCCGGCAGGCGATCTCACGCGCGCTCGCCGAGCAGGGGCGCACGATCCGGCTTCCGGTCCACGTCGCCGACCAGGTCCGCAAAGTGACGAGAGCGCGGCGGACGCTCGGTCAGAAGCTCAACCGCGACCCGTCGCTCGACGAGATCGCGGCCGAGAGCGGCTTCGCGCCCGAGCGGGTGCGCGAGCTCCTCGAGCTCGTCCAGGATCACGTCAGCCTGGAGACGCCCATCGGGGACGGCGAGTCGAGCGTCGCCGACCTCATCGAGGACACGTTCGCCTCGGCGCCGGAGCAGGAGACCTCGGACCGGCTCCGCGCCACCGAACTGCAGGAGGCGCTCTCCCGTCTCAAGCCGCGACAGCAGCGCGTGCTCGTCGAGCGCTTCGGCATCGGCGGCCAGCCGCCGAAGACACTCGAGGAAGTGGGGTCGATCCTCGGCATCACGCGCGAACGCGTGCGCCAGCTCGAGACGCGCGCCCTGCGCGAGCTCAGGTCGGTCGCGCCCGGGCTCGAGCTCTACCTGCGGAACTAGCCACGGGTCTGGCCGGAAGGCCAGACCCTTAATGCGCTACGGCCTGGATCTCGCGGGCCGCGGCGAGGCGGCGCAGCGAGTCGAGCTCGATCTGCCGCACGCGCTCGCGCGTCAGCCCGAGCTGCCGGCCGATCTCCTCGAGCGTCCTCGGCTCCGCCCCGCCGATGCCGTAGCGAAGGACGACGACCTGGCGGTCTCTTGGTGCGAGTGCGGCGAGCGCCTGGAAGAGCGCCTGACTGCGTAGCTCGAGCTCGACACGCTCCTCCGGCAGGGGTTCCTCTCCGGCAACGAAGTCGCCCAGCACCGCCTCGTCGGCGTCGCCGACAGGAGCATCGAGACTCGTCGAGGCACGCGCGGCGGCCTTCACCTCGATCGCCTGCTGAAGCGTCAGCGCCGCCTCCGTCGCGATCTCCTCGAGCGTCGGCTCGCGCCCGAGCTGGGTCCAGAGCGTCCGTTCGGCCCGATTGAGCTTCTGCATGCGCTCGACGATGTGCACGGGCATGCGGATCGTTCGCGCCTTGTCCGCGAGCGCGCGGGCGACCGCTTGCCGGATCCACCACGTCGCGTACGTCGAGAACTTGAAGCCGCGGCGCCAGTCGAACTTCTCGACCGCGCGGATGAGCCCGAGCGTCCCTTCCTGGATCAGATCGAGGAAGGGGAGACCCTGGTTGCGGTAGTTCTTGGCGATCGAGACGACGAGGCGGAGGTTCGACTGGATCATCCGCTGCTTCGCGGCAGGGTCGCCGCGCTCGATCCGTTTCGCGAGCTCCACCTCCTGCGCGGCCGTCAACAGCTCGTGTCGGCCGGCATCCCGCAGGAAGAGCTGCAGCGCGTCGGTCGTCGACTCGGGCATTACGGGGCCCGGCTCGGGCTCGGGTGCTTCGGCGGGCTGCGGCGCCTCCTCGACGATCTCGATGCCGCGGGTCTCGAGCTCGCGCAGCAGCGCGTCCTGCTCGAGCGCGTCGAGCTCGTGCGTCTCGACGATCTCGGCGAGGTCGGCCGACCGCATCGTTCCGGCGGTCTCACTGACCTCCACCAGTGCACGGATGTCGTCGCTCGTAAGGAGAGTCTCGATCTCCACGCCGCTTCCGATCATGGCCTACTTGCCCGACCTCGTATCACGAGCGACTTTCTCATTGCCGCAAGGTGTTGTCCAGCGGCGGTCCTGGACCATCCGGGCCCGCCGTGACGCGCTCTTCTCGTTTCTGTATCGGAGGTACCAGCCCGAGAACCGCATCCCCCGGATGTGGTCACTCAGCGATGGACATACCCGCGCATCTCCAAGAGGTCTATGACCTCATCCGCGAGGGCGACGGGATCGCCGGACGCGGTATCGAGGCGGAGATCCGGATGCCCCGGCGGCTCGTAGGGGTCGCTGACACCCGTGAAGTGCTCGATCTCGCCTGCGAACGCACGTTCGTACAGCCCGGTCGTGTCCCGCGCGGCGCAGACCTCGACCGGCGCCGTGCAGTAGACCTCGACGAAGTCCCCGATCAGCTCACGGGCGGCGGCCCGCGCCGCTGCGTAGGGGGAGATGGCCGCGACGACGCAGACCGCGCCCGAGCGGGTGACGGCGTCCGCGTGCGCGGCGATCCTGCGCACGTTTTCGTCGCGGTCGGCCTTCGAGTAGCCGAGACCGACGCTCAGCGTCCGCCTGATGACGTCGCCGTCGAGGAGCTCGACGAGGACGCCCGCCGCGCTGAGTTTCTGCGTCACGAGCGAGCTCAGCGTCGTCTTGCCGCTTCGCGGCAGACCAGTGAACCAGACCGTGACCCCTCGGTACGTCGTCGGCACGGCGCGGAATGGTCGCAGAAGCCGTGGACGGCGGTGATTCGAGCCGGTGCACGATAACCGGTGTTATGTCAAGTTGAGGTGGATCGACGCCTGGAACGGCCCTCTCCCCACCGCGACGAACTCAGACCCGTGCCAGAAAGGCCCTGAGCGCTCCCAGGAAGGCCTCCGGCTGCTCGTCCGGCACCATATGGGCCGCATTGGGAATGACGATCTCCTGGGCGCCGGGAATCGCCTTGGCGAGATCGTGAGCGGAGGCGGCGGGGGTCGTGCGGTCCTCCGCCCCGCTGAGGACGAGAACAGGACGCCTGAACGAGCGGAGCGTGTCCCGCTGGTCGACGAGCCCATACTCGCCGTCCGCGGCGAAGTGGCGGAGCACCTCGGCTCGGTAGACGATCCGATCGTTGTCGATCAGCCACTGCACGAGGGGCCCCTCGGGGTCTGCGACGTGGAACGGGTACTGGTCATGGAGGAGCTGCCTGACCTCGTTGGCAGTCTGAACGGTCGCCTCACGCTCCCAGGAGGCGGTCACCTGCGCTCTCAGGCGCTCAGGCTCGAAGTCGGCGAGGCGTTCGTGGACGGCGTGGACCGCAGCGGGCTCCGCAACGGTGCCGATCAGCACGTAGGCGGACGCGCTGCCGTGTCGGGCCATGTGGCTCTGGGCGACGAAGGAGCCGAAGCTCCACCCGGCGACGACGGGCGACTCGAGCCCGAGTGACGTGATCAGGCTCTCGACGTCGTCCGCCATCTGCGGGACCGTCCAGCGCGCCGGGTCGCCGAAGTCGGACAGGCCGTGCGCCCGCTGGTCGACGGCCAGGACGCGCCAGCCTTCGTCGGCGAGCGGGTCGAGCGCCGGGAACCACACAGAGCCGTCGAGGCCCGGCCCGCCGTGCAGGGCCACAAACGGGCGACCTGCGCCTTTCTCGTGGACGTGAAGCTCGATGTCGCCGACGTTCACGCGCACGGACGCGAACCCTAACGATTGCCGGCGGCCGGCGGGCGGAGCCGCAGCGGCGCAAACCAAAATTCACCGAGCCGGTGGCGCTTTCGTCCACCCAACCCGCTGACCTTCCGGTTGCCCGTACGGCCCTCGAGCTGAGCCTCGACCTACTCGCGCTCCGTGCTCGGTGCAGAGGGGAACCTACGGTGCCTCGCCGACCGGGTCAAGGCTACCCCGCTGGTGAACGTCGCAATTTGCGCTTTTTTTCTGGAGGGTTTGGTCCGGGCCGCCGCCGAGTCACGGGGGGCGCTGCCTACAGCTATAGGATCCGCGCGATGCACCTGCGGATGCCGAGCATCGACAAGGGAGTCCAGAGCTTCGTCTGGACGGTCGTCTTCTTCCTCTACATCTTCTTCGGGATGAAGGCGATCGGGATCGACGGCGCGACGTCACTCATCGTCGCGCTCGTGTCCGGCTTCCTCATCTTTCTGTTCGTACGCACCCGCGGCGACGTGCGCGAGTAGCACCTGCTGCGGTCAAGCGCTGCGGCGACTGCCGATCGTCAGCGTCGCGACGAGCTTGTTCGCCAGTTCTGGACCCAGCGCCTCCTCGAGTCGTGCCTTCACCGGTCGCGGGCTGCGCGCCGGCATTCCGAGCGCGAGGCAGTGACGGAGCAGGTGCTCCGCCGGGACCTCCGGGCGAGGCGGCAGGTTGGAGATGCAGTCCACGCCTCATAGATCGTCACGTCCTCAGGACGGCGTCGATCCCTCCCTGGAGGGAACAGTTTTTCTCTTTAGCCCAGGGCGAGGCGCCGCTCATCGAAGCGGGCCGAGTGCAGTTCCGCGTGGAAGTCGTCGATCGTCCGCAGCGCGTCGTCCCCGAAGACGTGCTCGACCACGCCGATGTGCTGGTCGTTCCAGAACGGCAGATCGACGTGGGGCTCGCTGACGACGTTGATCGAGAGTGAGCCGCAGACGGGGCAGCGCACGGCGAGGCCGACGCTTTCCGACCGCATCTCCCCGCCCGGTGCGAGTCGCACGAACGACGACGGGGTGACCGGTCGCGCCCGCTCTTCGGGGTAGCAGAAGAAGCTCCACGGCCACTCCCCGGCTTCGAGCCTGTTGAGCGCGATGGCGCGCAGATCGTCCGAGAAGTCGTCGTGGCGGCTCGTCATCAGGTTGACGAACGTCCGTCCTGGCTCCAGCCCGAGCGGCTGCCAGTCGAGCTCCGTCTCGGTGACCAGTCCGATGTGCTCGTCGCCGCAGCTGCACGCGAAGAGAACGCAGAACACGACGGGATGCGCTGCCCCCGGCAGGCGCTCGATCTGACGGAACGCCGACAGGCGGACCGTTGCCTCCCCCTTGTGGGGGCACGAAAACCGGTAGGTCGACGTCAGAGCGTCCATGGGACCTTGTACCCCTGTTATCGGACGGAAAACGAAATGTGTCGAGGTGTCGTTCCTCCGCGCCGTCCTACGAGTACGTGATCAACGCATGGACGTCGTAGCCGCCGAGCTTCGACCGCCCGTCGAGAAACGCCAGCTCGATCACGAACAGCGCGCCGACGACCGTCCCCCCGAGCTTCTCGACGAGGTCGACCTTCGCCTTGGCCGTGCCGCCAGTCGCGAGCACGTCGTCCAGAACGATCAGCCTCTGACCCGGGGCGATCGCGTCTGCGTGCACCTGCAGGGTGTCGTTTCCGTACTCGAGCGCATACGTGGCCTCGACTGTCTGCCATGGCAGCTTGCCCGGCTTGCGCGCCGGTACGAACCCGCATCCGAGCGCGTAGGCGAGCGCCCCGCCAAAGATGAACCCGCGAGCCTCGGCGCCCAGGATGGCATCCGGTGTGCGCGGGCCGGCCCAGGCTGCAAGCTCGTCGATCGCCTGTCGGAACGCCGTCGGGTCGGCGACGAGCGGCGTGATGTCCTTGAAGACGATGCCCGGGCTGGGAAAGTCCGGTATGTCGCGAATGCGGCTCGCGAGTTCGACGGCCATCAGCGGTCGACGAGCTGACGGAGGTCGCGCAGGAAAAGCAGGTGGTGGAGCTCGCGTGCGACCGCCGCGAGCGCTTCGAGGTCGTCCAGAGCCGCCTTGCGGCGTTCCGGATGCCGAGAGCGCAAGGCGGGCGCGACGAGCTGCTCGAGCAACGCGGACTGCCGGCCGGCAGCCGTTCGGAACGCACGGAGATGACGGGCGTCGATGCCGTAGCGGGCGATCCTTGCGCAGGTCGTCGCGATGTCGGCCTCGCTCTCCCGATACAGCCGGTCGCCCCCCTCGAGCCGCGGCGTCAGCAGTCCGTATTCCTCGAGCTCCCGCACGAACTCGGGTGTGACCCCTCCCCGCTCGCACAACTCGGCCTGGTCGATCTCCTCCTCCCGGTCCCGAAAGCCGTGGCTGCGGCGCCGCGCGCGCTCGGCGCCCGGCATCTCCAGCTCCTCGCGAATAACGCGAAGCGGCAGGAACTCGTCCCGCTGAAGCCGCAGGATCGTCCCGAGACGCTCGACATCGTCGTCCGTGAACAACCGGTAGCCGCCCCGCGTTCGCTTCGGTGACAGCAGACCCTGATCCTCGAGGTACCGGATCTTCGAGATCGAGATGTCCGGAAACTCGTCCTGGAGGTGGCGACACACCTCCCCGATCGTGTGGAGGCGTGCTGCGCTCGGCTGCTCGGTCGTCGTCATCGCTGGAGGAACGTCATCCGGTACTTGCCGACCTGCACCTCGTCGTCGTCGTGGAGCTCGGCGGACTCGACGCGGCGGCGGTTGACGAACGTTCCGTTGAGGCTGCCGAGGTCACGGATCGTGAAGCGGTCACCCTCGTGGAGGAGCTCCGCGTGGCGCCGAGAGACAGTGACGTCGTCCAGGAAGACATCGCAGTCCGGGGCGCGGCCGATCAGCGTCCGGGGTCCGGCGGGCGTGAACGTCTGACCGGCGATCCCACCGCCGGCGCGGACGACGAGCGCCGTCCCCTCAACCGTCACGTCGGGCGCGTCCGAGTCGTCGTCCTGCACGTCGTCGGGCGTCAGGCTCATCGTCGTCTCCCCTCCCTCGTCACGAACGAGGAGCGCCCCGCAGCGCGCGCAGTAGTTGGCCGCGGCCGGGCTCTGGAAGCCGCACTCTGAGCAGTAGACGTGGCTCACTCCGGCTCGCTGGGATCGTTCTTCCCGTGGCGCGTGAGGACGCGGGCGAGATCGGAGACGTCCAGCGATCCCGACCGAAGCCGGTGGTAGCGCGCGGCGCGAAGAATGTCGATCTGCCCCTGGAGGAACCGCCGTCGCAGCGAGACGTCGTCCTCCTCACGCTCGAGCTCGTGGATCATCGCGCGCAGGTCGGCGTCCGAGATCGTGGCGAGATCCGGCAGCGGTTCGAGCTCGTGCTCCTCCGGCAGGTCGCCGGTGCCCTCGAAGATGGGTCGCTCCAGCAGGGTCGGCTCTTGGTCGGCGATCGCCTCGGCGTCGTCCACGTGCTGCCGCAGCCGGCCCACGTATTCCGCGCGGAGGATGTCGATGCGTCCGTGGAGCATGCGCCTGCGGAAGGAGATCGAGTCCTCTTCACGCTCGAGGCCGCGGATCCGTGACTGGAGCTCGTCGTCGGAGAGCGTGCTCAGGTCTGGAAGAGGTTCGGGTTCCACCGGCGTCGCCTTTCGTCTGTCGGGGCTCGACATGATTGAAGCAGCCCCGCGCGCGAGGGGTCAACCTCAGCTTGAGACTTGAAGCCAAGTTCGGCGCCGAGGCAGCTCTCCCTCCCGCCTACACCGCGATCGTGCGCCTCGCGCGCGCGACATACTGCGCGGCAGCGGAGAGCGCGAGAGCCACTCCGGCCCAGAAGATCCAGAGCGGCCACCGGGTGCCCTTGTCGGTCACGATCACCATGGAGGTGCCTAGGTAGAGGACCCAGGTGGCGACCTTTCCCAGGCGGGTGACGTCGACCGTGACGCCGCGGGGCGCGAGGAGGCGGTAGCCGATCACCAGCGTGAGGTCGCGCGAGAGGAGGATCAGCGCCGCGGGCCACGGCAGGCGACCCTCGTGCCAGAGGAGCACGGCGGCCACGGAGATCATCAGCCTGTCCGCCAGCGGGTCGGCGATGCGCCCGAACTGGGACTCGACGTGCCAGCGGCGCGCGAGCCAGCCATCCAGCTGGTCGGTGATGGCGGCGCCGCCGAAGAGGAACCCTGCGCCCCACGCCGCGCCGCTCCCGGCGGCGATGAACGCGACGGCGAACGCGGGGACTGCCGCGAAGCGGACGATCGTGAGTGCGTTCGGGATATGGCGCGTCATGGGTCAGACCTTCGGGTCTGACCCGCATTGTTCCAAGGGTTGGTAGCGTCGCCGCTCGTGACCACGACCCTGCGGCTGCCCGGCTTCGTGAACGCCCACAGCCACACGTTCCAGCGTGCGCTCCGTGGCCGCGCGGCCGGACGCGACTTCTGGGCCTGGCGCGATGGCATGCTCGGCGAGGCGGCGCGGCAGACGCCCGACCTCGTCCGAGCCGCGTATGCCGACGCCTACCGCGAGATGCTGGCGGCGGGCTACACGGCGGTCGGCGAATTTCACTATCTCGGCGTTCCCGAGGCCCGCGCGGCGGCTGATGCGGCTGCTGAGGCGGGTATCGGCTTCGTCCTTCTCCATGTCGCCTACGCCCGCGGCGGCATCGAGCGGTTCCGCCAGGCGTCGGTCGCGGCCTTTCTCGAGGAGGTCGAGGCTCTCCGCGCCGAGGGGATCGCGGTCGGCGTCGCCCCCCACTCGGTGCGCGCCTGTCCGTCCGAATGGCTCGAGGTGATCGGGGCGTACGCCGAGCGCGAAGGCCTGCCGCTGCACGTCCATGCGGACGAGCAGCCGCAGGAAATCGAAGAGTGCCTGGCGGAGCACGGCGTGCGACCGATCGAGCTGCTCGCGGGTTGCGGGTGTCTCGGCGAGAGGACGACGATCGTGCACGCCACCCATGCGGACGCCTCCGAGCTCGAGCTCCTGGCCGCCCACCGCTCCACCGTCTGCGTCTGCCCCACGACAGAGGCGGATCTCGGCGACGGGTTCGCTCCGGCCGGGGAATGGCTCGCGCGGAGCATCGCGATCGCGATCGGCTCCGACTCCAACGTGCGCATCGACCCGCTCGAAGAGTTGCGGGAGCTCGAAGGCATCGCCCGGCGCGAGAGCTTGCGGCGCGGTGTCTTCCCGCCCGACGCGCTTCTCCAGATCGGCACCGTCGCCGGAGCGAGGTCTCTCGCGCTCCGGGAATGGGAGGAGATCGAGATCGACCTGGAGCACCGCTCGCTCGCAGGCGTGGCGGCCGAGCACGTCCGCGCCGCCCTCGTCGCCGGGTGCGGTGCCGACGTCGTGCTCGCGCGGCACGTAGAAGCCGATCGCTAGCCTCCACATCGTGGACGTCGACGAGACGACATTCGAGACGGCTGTTGTGGAGCGCTCGCACGGTGTGCCCGTGCTGGTCGACTTCTGGGCGGAGTGGTGCGGCCCCTGCCGCGCGCTCACCCCCGTGCTCGAGCGTGAGATCGAAGCCCGCGGGGGCTCGGTCGAGCTCGCCAAGGTCGACGTCGACGCCAACCCGGGCCTCTCACAGCGCTTCCACGTCAGCGGCATCCCGGCGGTCAAGGCGTTTCGCGCCGGGCGCGTCGTCGCCGAGTTCGTCGGCGCGCGCTCTCCGGCGTCCGTGTCGGCTTTCCTGGACGAGCTGCTGGCACCGCCGCGCGCGGACGTGCTCGTCGAGGAGCTCCGTGAGTCGGGAGAGCTTCCTGAAGTCGTCGCTGCGCTCGACCGGCAGGACGTGGACGGCGCGCTTGCCTGGATCGTCGATGCGGTGCCGGGCGCGAGCCGCGAGCAGCGGGACCGCCTGCGAGAAGTGGCGGTCGCACTCTTCGAGCGGCTCGGGCCGGACGATCCGCTGTCGGTCGGGTACCGGCGGCGACTGGCGACGGCGTTGTACTAGGCGGCCTTCCCGGGCGCGACCTTCGCGAGGTAGCGGCCGGCCCACATGCTCGTGCGGTCGAGGTACGCCCGCTCGGCCGCCTTACCGAACAGGCCCCACGCACCGTCGTACGACAGATACCGAACGCCGGCCTCGGCCGAGGGCTCGATCTGCGTACCCTCGTGCCACTCGTTGTAGCTCGTGATCGTGACGAGGTCGGCCCGTGCCCGGATCGCGCTTCGCCACATGCCGTCGTAGGTGACGCCGTCGGCTCTGGGGCGGATCCTGGGGTCGCCCATCACGCGCGCGTCGTAGCCTGGCCCGACCGACGGTGCGCAGAGGAGCCTGAGTGCGCGGGCCGACTCGCAGACGCGCGGGAACGAGGAGCCGTCGTACTCGTACACGTCGTACGTGTAAAGACCCGCGAAGCCGCCGGCCTCGGCCTTTCCGGGGAGTGCGGTGTTCGCGAAGAGCCTGACGCCGTGGAGGTCCCTGTTGACCGCGGCCCAGGCAGCGTCGGGTGCGCTGCTCGAGTCGTAGACGTAGAAGTCCGTGATGCCGAGCGTCCGCAGCTTCGCGACGTCCGCCGCGACCGTCTCCGGCGTTCGGCCCTCGTACGGCTCGATGTGGATGGCGATCCGCAGGCCGAACGGCCGCGCTGCCGCGATCACAGCGGGCAGTCTCGCGTCCTCGGGGCTCCCCGTCCCCCACCACGAGACGATCACGACGCCAATGCGCGCATCCGCGATGTCGGTCATCTGCGCGCGCAGGACGTTCGGGTCGGTGGACGAGTAGATGCCTCGCGCCGGGTAGAAGCTCGATGCGATGTCGGACGGCGGAAGGACGCCGTGCTGCCCCCAGTGTTCATAGGAGCCGTCTCGCGCCGGGGTTCCGTACCAGGGGTAGAAGAAGATCCCGACACGGGGCGAGAGCCTCTTGCTCGCCTCGTCGATGGGGCGCGCGCCGACGGACGCGACGACGAGTGCCGCCGCGCCGGCCGTTGCCGCAAGCACCGCCGCTACCCTCACCAAGCCGGCGCTACCGTACATTGGTTTTGGCCGTCGGGGAAGGGTCCATTTCGAGCGGATCCGGCGGGCCTCGCTCATGAGCTCGGAGGGAATCCAGGGTGACAGCGCTTCCGGAAGGCGAGTACGTTGCGCGGCGCGAGCGGTTCAGGACGGTCATGGCCCATGCGGGCCTCGACACGGTCTTCCTTCCCCCCTCCTCCGACCTCGAGTATCTGACCGGGGTCGAGCGCGACCTCCCGAGCTTCGGGCAGATTGCGTACGCGCACGGCTGGGTGACCGGCGCCTTCTTTCCCGTGCAGACCGAGCCCGTGTTCGTGCTGCCGCGGATGGTCGTCGCCTTCCACCTGGGCGACGCGCCACCGGAGGGCACGATCGTCGTCGCCGAGACCGACGACGCCGAGGCACGCTTTCGCGACGCTGTCGGACGCGCCGGACCGATTCACAGGCTCGGCATCGGGGCGCGCACGTGGGGCGAGACGGTTCTCGGTCTGGAGAGGATCGCCCGGCCTGAGGAGATCCGCGAGGCATCGAGCCTCGTCAACGATCTCCGGCGTACGAAGTCGCCTGCCGAGCTCGACGCGATGACCGTGGCTTGTGAGAAGGCAGAGCGCGCGATGGCCGCCGTGGAGCAGAAGATCGTCGTGGGAGTGACGATGTCCGACCTCGTCGCCGATGTCGACGCCGCGCTCCAACGCGAAGGATCTCCGTCTCCCTCCTTCCCGACGCACATCTTCGCCGTGGGAGAACGGACGCTCGACTCGGGGGACGAGACAGGTCGCCTGCCACTGCGCGAGGGCGAGGTGGTGATGTTCGACTTCGGAGCCGTCCACGACGGTTACTGCTCGGATTTCGGGCGAACGGTCGTGTGCGGCGAGGCAACGGCCGACGTGCGACGCGCCTATGACGTCCTGCTCGAGGCGCAGGAAGAGGGGCGCCGGGCCGCGCGTCCGGGCGCCCTGGCTCGTGACGTCAACGCGGCGTGCCGAGCACCCATCGAGGAGGCGGGCCTTGGGCCCCGCTTCCGGCATCGCATGGGGCACGGCCTCGGGCTCGACGTGCACGAGCGACCGTTTCTCTCCGCCGAGGACGAGACACCTCTCACGGAAGCGATGACCTTCACGGACGAGCCGTCGATCATCGTTCCAGGAGATTTCGGCGTCAGGATCGAGGATGTGATCGTCGTCGACGCGGGTGGCGGCCGGAAGCTCGGCAGCTACTCGCCGGACATGGCGTCCGTCTGACGCATCGCATCGGCCGTCGCGACCGACGTCGCCGCGATCAGTCGAGTGCGTCGACGGCGCCGAGCTGTTGCATCGCGAACGCATCGCGCTCGTCGTAGACGCGCGTGCGGGCGCGCTCGATCAGGTCGAGGAAGAGCTCGTTCAGCTGCTGTGCGGCCGGACGCTCATCCGTGAGCCACCGTTCGGGCAGGATCCTGCGCGCTTTGTCCTGGCGCTCCCAGCTTCGCTCGAAATGCCCAAGGAGCCGCCGATCCACGTTGCTCTCCCTCACGGTGGGGGATATCGGTCGAAAATCTCACCCGGACGCTCCCCCATTCGGGGGCACGTTGCGGGGGACGATCCGAGTGCGTAGCGCTGATCGCCTGGCGCTTCAGGTGCGGGCCGATCGTGCCGATGAGGTCAGCATGTTCGGAGCGATCCCGCACGCGAGGGTGTTGACCATGTTGTGGCTGGCCACGGTGCTCGCGGTCATCGCCGTTGCGCTTCTCGCCCTCGCCGTCGGACGCAACTCCAGCCGCCGGCATGTGACCGCGTCTCCCCCGGTTCAGACCTCGCTCGTGTGGCCGCGGCCCACGCCGGGATCGACGGCCCACGCCCGCTACCTCCATCGACTTAGCCTCGGCAGGTGACGCCGGGTTCGTAAGGACCTGGGCCGGTCGATAGCCACACCGTGATCGTCACTGCGTTCGTCGTCCTGATCGTCTGTCTGGCGACACTGAGCCATCTACTCGGGCGCGCGCTGAGCATGGCTGCTGTCGCGCTGGTGCGATCGGCGTACCGGCACGCACGCCAGGACCGATAGACACAACTTCCCGACAGGGCCGCCGTCGACTAAGATCGAAGCGCCGTTGGTTCCTCCGGCCGTCGGAGGTTTGCGAGGTGGGCGTCCACCTCTACAGGATCAATGTCGAATTCCCCGCTGCGGTCTGGAGCGTCGTCGTGACGCTGTCCGAGCCACCGCAGGTAGGAGACTCGATCGACGTCAACGGCACGGCATGTGTCGTCCAGGAGGTCCAGCCGCGCGCCGGCGACGGCGCCGACACCCAGTCGGTCGCCGCCAACGTCTACGCCGAGCCTCTGGAGGAAGGCCCCCAGCCCTGACGAGGGTGCCAGGGCGCCGTCGACCCGGGGGGAGGGGGACAGACGCCCCAGCCCGTTCGTCTACGAGCCCGAACCCCAATCTCCTCGCGCCGACATCGTCAGTTTCCGTGTCACGACACGCTCACTGACCCCCTTATCCTAGTTCGGGCCACGAAAACCGGCAATTTGCAGCAGGTGGAAGGAATCTCGGCGCGAGTGGTCGCGCAGCCGCATAGACTCACCGCAACTGCCGCCAAAAAGGAGGGAGAGATGCCCGAGTTCGCCCGCGTGGTTACGTTCGACGCCGATGCAGCAGCGATCGACGCACTGGTCAACGAGATCAATTCTGCGGAGGGACCACCCGAGGACGTCCCCGCCACGCGGATCATCGTGCTTGCCGACCGATCCGCCGGGCGGGTCGTGGTGGCGACTCGATTCGCCTCCGAAGAGGATCTCCGCAAGGGCGGCGCGGCTCTGGAAGCTATGAGCCCGCCGGACATCGGCAACATTCGCCGCGTCTCGGTCGACCAGTACGAGGTGCTGCTCGAGCGGCACGCCTAGCGCGATCGAAAGGAGAGGAGATGCACGCACGGCTGATCTCGTTTTCGGGTGCGGAGCCCGAGAAGCGCGAGACTGCACTGCAGACGATCCGCGAGACGGTGATCCCGACTCTGCGCGGATACGACGGCTTCGCCGGCTACCTCGCCCTCTATGACGAGGCGAACCGGCGGGCCAGGGCCGTCATCCTGTGGGATTCCGAGGAGGCCGCAACCGCTGCCGAGGAGACGTTGGCGGAGCGGCGCCGGCAGATGGCGAGCGGAGTCGGCCTCACCGTCGAGTCCGCGGATCTCTACGAGGCCCTGGTCGTCGAGCTGGAGGGTGTCCACGTCTGACCTTGGTCGCGGCCCGGAGGCTGTCCCGGGTTGCCTGGGGGCGGGCATTTGCCGTCGTGCTCGCCCCTCCTCGTCGGCGTTTGACCGCGGGCTGTTCAGTTCAGGGTCAACGCCTGCAGTCGGCCGCTCTGCCCGCACACGGGGCAGGCGAACGTGCCGTCCTCATCCGCGATGACGAGCTGCTCCTCGCGCCCGATCGTCATGACCGCAGCGCATTGCCTCGACGCGAGCTTCGTCCGGGATCGCGTACGCGAGAGCGTGCTCGATGACGAGGTCGGTTCCACAGTTGCCGCACTGGCCGCGTCCGACAGCGATCCGGAAGTTCATCGGTACAGGGATCGACATGACGCGGACGGGGCTTGAGCGAGCGGATCGTCACCGCCCGCGAGCTCGCGGGCGTCGTCTCAGCGAGCGCGCCGACCGCGCGCCTCCAACAAGCGGACTTGGCCTTTTTGCAGGCTGTTTCATCGGGGCGCCGAGATTCGAACTCGGGACCTCTAGTCCCCCAGACTAGCGCGCTAACCAGGCTGCGCCACGCCCCGCGACGCGCGCCAGTCTAGCGGTCGTGCTGCATCGCCCGTCCAGACCGGCTCGGCGTGCACAGCGCATCGACCGTCGCCGTCTCGACGATCCCCGAGACCGCACGTGCAAGTTTGCGGTCGGAGGTGACGAAGGCGTCCGCCTGAAGTTGCGTGAGCGCCACGTACTCGGCGTCGTATGTCGTCTCCCACCCGAGCTGTTCCGCGACCTTCCACGCCTGCGACTGCAGCACCTTGTCGCCCAGGAAGCGGACCTTCAGGGAGTTGATCCGCTTCACGCGCTCGCGGCCTTCGCCGGCGGAGAGCTCACCCCGCCGTGCCGCCTGGTACAGCGTCGACAACGCCTGGGAGCGGACGAGCGTCGGCGCGACGAGCCTATGCTCGGCCGCGACCTCGATCTCGCCGGCAGCGATCGCGAGGAGCGTCTCGCAGTCAACGACGAACCGCGTCACGCCGCAGACGCTATACGCTCGCCGCGGACAGGCCCGTCAGCTGGCGCGGCGGATAGGCGCCGCGGGGCCGGCGATTGCGCGGAGCAGTGCTTCCACCGCGTCCGGCTTCAGCGGTCGCCAGAAGAGGAAGCCCTGCCCGAGCTGGCATCCGAGCTCCCGTAGCGCATCGGCCTGCGAGCCCCGCTCAATCCCCTCGGCGACGAGCGCGAGACCGAGCGCGTGCCCGAGTTGGATGATCCCGCGTAGCACCGAGACGCCGTCCCCCACCCCCGCGTCGATCCCCTCGATGAACGAGCGGTCGATCTTCACGGTGTCGACGGGCAGGTTGCACAGGTACGAGAGGGACGAGTAACCGGTGCCGAAGTCGTCGAGCGCCAGGCGGACACCGAGAGCCTTGAGAGCGTGGAGCGAGTCGATGGCGCTGTCGCCGCCCTGCATGAGCACGCTCTCGGTCAGCTCGAGCGTGAGGAGCTCGGCGGGGAAGCCGGAGGTTGCGAGCGCAGACACCAGGTCGTCGACGAGGCCCGAGTGCTGGAGCTGGCGCGCCGAGAGGTTGACGCTCATGGTCAGCGGCGGATCGCTCGGGAAGTCGGCGTGCCAGCGCGCGCCCTGCGTGCACGCCTCGGCGATGGCCCAGCGGCCGATCGGAACGACGAGGCCCGTCTCCTCGGCCAGCGGCACGAAGTCGAGCGGCGCGATCAGCCCGAACTCCGGATGCTGCCAGCGGATGAGCGCTTCCAGACCCGTGGGGCGGCCCGTGGCGAGATCGACGGTCGGCTGGTACTCGAGGGAGAACTCGCCGCGGAAGGCGGCACGGCGTAGATCGGCGGTGAGCTTGAGGCGGGTGTGCGCCGCATCGTCCATCTCGCTCTCGTAGAACACGTAGTGCGCCTTGCCGGCGGATTTGGTGCGGTACATGGCAACGTCGGCGCTGCGCAGGAGCTCGTCGGCGTCGTGACCGAAGGCGATGCCCATGCTGGCGGTGACGAACACCTCGCACCCGGAGACAAAGAACGGCACGCGCAGGATCTCCGAGATGCGGTCAGCCGCGACCGAGGCGTCAGACCGGTCCTGTATGTCCTCGATCAGGACGGCGAACTCGTCGCCTCCGAACCTCGCCACCGTGTCCACCGGACGAACCGCGTCGGCAAGCCGCTGACCGACCATCTTCAGCAGCAAGTCGCCGGAGGTGTGTCCGAGGCTGTCGTTGACGGTCTTGAAGTCGTCCAGGTCGAGGAAGAGGACGGCGACCCCCAGCCCGGCGGCTCCGCTGCGGCGGAGCACCGCGTGCTCGACGCGGTCCGTGAAGAGGGCACGGTTGGCGAGCGCGGTCAGCGGATCGTGGAACGCCTGATGCCGGAGCTGTTCCTCCGCTTCACGTCGGTCCGTGATGTCGATCAGATAGCCCTGCCTGGACACCGGGTTGCCGTCGGTGTCCTTGAGAACGATCGAGCCGTCCCGGAGCCAGACCGTACGGCCGTCCCGCGCGATCAGCCTGTACTCGATGGTCATCGGTGCCATCAAGGCACGTGACTCGGCGTGAGCGAGAAGCACGCGATCGCGGTCGTCCGGATGCAGAATCTTGACGAAGAGGTCGGCGTTGGACGTCCATTCGTCGACGGTGTACCCGAGCAACGGCTCTACCTGAGGGCTCGTGTAGATGTTGGAGCTCTCGTCGTCGAGAGCGTCGATGTACGTGATCAACGGCAGGTGCTCGACGAGCGCCTGGTACCGCATCTCGGCCTCGATCAGCTTCGCCTCGGCAACTCTCCGATCGGAGATGTCCCTGAGGGTCGCCGTGAAGATCGGTGGACCCTCGAGGTCGAGCCGCGCGATCGTCAACTCCACCGGGAACTCCTCGCCGTTCGCGCGCAGGGCAGTGACCTCGATCCGCTTGCCGAGCAGCGCGCCACGACCTTCGATCTCCCCGTTGCTGCTCCAGCGGGCGAGTGCTCCCCGGTGCGCGTCCCGGAGCGCCGGCGGAACGATGAGCTCCGCCAGCTCCTGCCCCAGGACGTCCTGGGAGCGATACCCGAACGTCCGCTCCGCGGCAGCGTTGAACTCGATGGTGCGACCCGTGTGGTCGACGGTGATCACGCAGTCGAGGGCGGACTCCAGAATCGCGCTCTTGCGCGCCTCGCTTGCGTGGATGTCCTCCTCTGCTCGTGCATGCTCGATGGCGATACGGGCGAGGTTCGTCGCGATCCCGACGAGCTCGCGCTCGGAGTCCGCAGGCTCGTGCTGCTCGCGGTGATAGAGGGCGAACGTGCCCATCATCTCGCCGACGGTGGAGAGGATCGGCGTCGACCAGCAGGCCGCCAGCCCGTACGCACCCGCGAGCCCGGCGAAGTCGCGCCACAGCGGATCGGTGGCGATGTCGGCGACCACGACCTCGCGGGCAGTGAACGCGGCGGTGCCGCAAGACCCGACGTCGGGGCCGATCGCGACACCGTCGACGGCCGCCGTGTAGGCAGGCGGCAGGCTCGGCGCCGCGCCATGCTGAAGGTGCAAGCCATCGCGATCGAGCAGCAGAATCGACGCCAGCACGCCGTTTCCGGCGCGCATCTCGATAAATCGCGTCAGCGCCTCGAGCACGTCGGAGAGCGGGGTTCCGGTGGCGACGAGCTCGAGCAGCGCGCGCTGGTCCGCCGCGAGCGCATCCGTGCTCGACGAAGCCTGCGCGCGATCGCCGAAGCCCTCGCTCACCTTCTCAGTGTCGTAAGGGCACGCGTCGCGCTTCTCCCCCGTTCGGGGGGTGTCAGCCCGGCGCCGTTCTGCCCGGGGATGCCGGCTAGGCGAGCCGTTTGTACAGGCGATCGACGAGCTCGGGGGTTCGCTCGAGCTTCTCGGTGATCACCCGGATGCGGTACTCGCGAAAGTGCTCCGACTTGACCCCGAGCGCCTTCGCCAGCCGCGCCAGCACCTCGTTGGACGGAACCGGCCGATTCCCGTGCACGATGTGGTTCAAATAGCCGGCTGAAAGGCTCGTCTTGTCGGCCAGAGCCCTGTACGTGAGCCCGGTATCGGTCATCAGCCGCTCGATCGTCGGGCCGAGCGACTCGGTGCTCGGCTTCCTCGGTTTCGTCGCCATCAGCGCTCCTCCATGTGTTTGACGACGCCGCTCAGCGGCGTCCGTACGTCTTCGCCGTCGGCGCGCCCACGCACGTCAACTGCTCCGTCTTCGATGCTCTTCGAGCCCGCGGTCACCCGGACAGGTATTCCGATCAGATCCGCGTCCGCGAACTTCTCACCGGGTCGCAGGTCGCGGTCGTCGAGCAGCACGTCGTAGCGGGCCGCGTCGAGCGCAGCCGCCGCCTCCTCGGCGATGTGCTCCGCCCCTGTCAAGGCGAGCACGTGCACGTCATATGGGGCGATCGACCGGGGCCAGACGATGCCCCGGTCGTCGTGGGACTGCTCGACGACGGCGGCGAGGACCCGACCCGGTCCGATGCCGTAGCTGCCGCCGCGAATCGGCCGCTCCTTTCCGTCCTCGTCGAGGAATGTCGCTCCGAGCGGCTCGGAGTAGAAGCTGCCGAAGTCGAAGATGTGGCCGACCTCGATGGCGGTCTGGAACTGCAGCGCGCCGCCGCAACTCGGACACGTGTCACCCTCGCGCGGTTCGCGCAGATCCGCGAACCTGGGCTCGAAGTCTCGCCCCGCCTCGACGCCGCGTAGGTGGTAGCCGTCGCGGTTGCCGCCCGCGACGAACTGGCCTTCCCGCAACGCCTCATCGGCGACAACCTCGCCTTCGAAGCCGATCGGGCCGAGCGACCCGCCGCTCGCACCGAACCCCGCACGGATCTCCTCATCGGTGGCGGGCCGGGAGCCGCCCTTGAGCGCGTCGAAGAGCTTCGACTCGCTCAGCCGGTCGTCGCCGCGCACGAGAGCGAGCAAGAGCGTCCCGTCGACCGTGATCACCGGCATTGCCTTCGAGGTCGCCGCCGGATCGATGCCGAGGAATTGGGCCAGACCCTCGATCGTCGTCACACCAGGTGTCTCCACCTCGACCGGCGCGTCGAGCGGATCGGGGAACGAGGCGGGACGAGGGATCGCACGGGCGACCTCGAGGTCGGACGCGAAGTCGCCTCGCTCGCACACGACGAGCGTGTTCTCCCCCGAGCCCGAGGGCGCCAGGAAGTCGATGCTGAACTTGCCGCCCATGATCCCGCTCTCCGCCTGCACGTCGTGCACCCGTAGCCCACACCGTTCGAAGATGCGGTGGTAGGCGACGCGATTCTTCTCGAAGCTCGTTCGAACCCCCTCCTCGTCCCGGTCGAACGAATACGCGTCCTTCATGATGAACTCCCGCACGCGCAGGAGGCCCCCGCGTGGCCGCGGCTCGTCGCGGTCCTTGACGGCGAAGTGGTACCAGAGCTGGGGCAGCTCCCGGTACGACCTGATCTCCTTGGCGTGGAAGGTGACCGTCTCCTCGTGTGTCATCGGGAGGATGAAGTGCCGTCCGCTGCGATCCTCGAGGTGGAAGATCTCCGGGATCTTGATTCGCCCCGTTGCCTCCCACAGTTCGGCGGGAGTGAGCACCGGCATCAGCATCTCCTGTCCGCCGATCGCGTTCATCTCCTCGCGGATGATCTGAACGACGTTCTGGTGAACGCGCCAGCCGAGCGGCAGGAACGTCCACACACCGGCGCTCACCTGGCGGATGAAGCCGCCCCGGACGAGGAGCTTGTGCGATACGGCCTCCGCGTCGGAGGGCGCATCGCGGAGCGTGGGCAGGAAAAGCTGTGACGCGCGCGCGATCATCGTTGTCCGTCCAGACTAGTCAATGGCGCAGATCGGGAATCGGCGGAAGCAGATTCCCGATCAGCGCCTACGAGAGCGGAATCATGCTCGCCTCGGCCATGGCGAGCGCCGCCGGCTTCGCCATCTTGAGACGCTTGGGCCGCTGCATACCGTCGGCGATCCAGCGGTCGATCTCGCGGAAGAGCTCGTCGATGAGGATGTCGGACGAGACCTTCTTGAGCACGCGGCCGTGGGCGTACACAAAGCCGACGTCGCGGCCGCCGGCGATGCCGAAGTCGGCGTCGCCCGCCTCCCCCGGTCCGTTGACCGCGCAACCCATGACCGCGACCTCGATCGCCTGTGGATACGCCTTGAGGCGGTGCTCGACGACCTCGGCGAGACTCTCGACGCCGACGTTGTCGCGGCCGCACGACGGGCACGCGATCATGATCGGGCCGCGCTCTCGCAGACCGAGGGCCTTGAGGATCTCCCAGGCGACCTCGACCTCCTTGACGGGGTCTGCGGTCAGGGAGACGCGCAGCGTGTCGCCGATCCCGTCCATGAGCAGGGCGCCCATCCCGACGGCGCTCTTGATCGACCCCGCGAACGGGGTTCCGGCCTCTGTCACGCCGAGGTGCAGCGGGTACGGAACCTTCGCTGCCAGCATCCGGTAGGCCCGGATCATCGTCGGCACGTGCGAGGCCTTGACCGAGATCTTGAACTCGCGGTAGTCGAGCCTCTCGAGCAGCTCCACCTGCTCGAGCGCCTCGACGACGAGCGCCTCCGCCGTGTCCTTGCGCGCGAGCTCCTGCAGGTGCGCCGGCAGCGATCCGGCGTTCGCGCCGATACGCATCGGCACCTTCTTCGCTTTCGCGGCCGTGACGACCTCCGCCACCTTCTCGGGGCCGCCGATGTTGCCGGGATTGATGCGAACGGCGGCGACACCCGCGTCGATCGCCTTCAGCGCCAGGGACGCGTTGAAGTGGATGTCTGCGATCACGGGCAGCGGCGAGAGGCGCACGATCTTGGGCAGCGCAGCCGCGTCCTCGTTCTTCGGCACCGCGACGCGGACGATCTCGCAGCCCGCCGACGCGAGCGCCGCGATCTGCGCCGTCGTCGCCTCGACGTCATGCGTCTTCGTCAGCGTCATCGACTGCACCACGACCGGTGCGCCGCCGCCGATCGCGACGTTGCCTACGCGGATCTGCCGCTCACTCGCCATCAGTCGTCAATTCTAGGGGCACTGTCAGTTCCAGCACGCTCGGCCGGCTGCGATGTGGCGCGTGCCGTGTTAGCGTCGCAACAACGTCCGCCCAGCGAACATCGTTGGAATTCTGCATCCTAGGCCCCTTCGAGGTGAGGCACGAGGGTCGCGCGATCGGGATCGGCGGTGCGAAGCAGCGGGCACTTCTTGCCGTCTTGACGCTGCACGCGAATGAGGTCGTGTCGATCGACCGCCTCGTGCACGAGGTCTGGGGTGACCAGCCGTCGCCGAACGCGCCCAAGACCGTTCACGTCTACGTGTCCGGGCTGCGAAAGGCTCTCGGGGACGGCGTTCTCGTGACCCGGGCCCCGGGCTACGTGCTCGTAATCGAGCACGCCGGCCTAGACAGCCGGAGGTTCGAATCCCTCCTCCACGATTCGAGACATGCGGACGCCGCGCGCAAATCGGCCCTGCTCGACGAGGCCCTCTCGCTCTGGCGCGGTCCCGCGCTCGCGGATTTCGCGTACGAGCCCTTCGCACAGGCCGAGATCGGCCGTCTGGAGGAGCTCAGACTCACGGCCGTCGAGGAGCGGATCGACGCCGTCCTCGCGCAGGGACATCACGCCGACGTGGTCGGGGACCTGGAGTCACTCGTCGCGTCGCATCCGCTTCGCGAGCGCCTGCGGGGCCAGCTGATGCTCGCGCTCTACAGAGGCGGGCGCCAGGTCGAGGCACTCGAGGCGTACCGCGCCGCGCGACGCAGCCTCGTCGACGAGCTCGGCATCGATCCGAGCAAGGCCCTCCAGGAGCTCGAGCAGGCGATCCTCAGACACGATCCCTCGCTCGACGCTGCTGCTCCCCGGCCCGACCCGGGGAGTGTTCGCGTGGGGCCGACGGGAACGGTCACGTTCGTCTCGATCGACATCGAGGGGTCGACGAGGATCGTGCAGGAACTGCGCGATGCCTACGGAGATGTCCTCGACGCCTTCAGGGGAACCGTCCGAGCAGCGATTCGCGCCTCGGGGGGCCACGAAGTCGACACTCAGGGCGACGCCTTTCTCCTCGCGTTCACGACGGCCCGGAATGCCGTCACGGCGGCTATTGCCGTCCAGGGAGCGCTGGCGCGCGAGCCTCTGCCCCACGACGCGAGCCTCCGCGCTCGGATCGGGATTCATTCCGGTGCACCGGGTGTCGGTGCGGAGGGATATCACGGAGTCGATGTCGTGCGTGTCTCTCGGATCTGTGCAGCCGGGCACGGCGGTCAAATCTTGTTGTCGAGCGCGACGCGGGAGCTCGTCGAGGGCGAGCTTCCAGCGGACGCGGTCATGCGGGAGCTGGGTGACTTCACACTCAAGGATCTTCAGCGCCCCGAGCGGATCTACCAGCTCGACTGGGATCCACGCTCGCGCGAGTTCCCGCCCCTTCGGAACGCGATCCCGCTACCACGAGGCGGCCGGGGAGTTCGTCGTTTCGTCCCCCCCGGTCTGCGTGCTCGAGACAGGATCTTGCTCGGACTCGGGATCGCACTCGTCGCAACCGGGGGCGCCGCCGGTACCTGGGTGCTGTCTCGCGGTCCCTCCGCGCGCGCCCCCTTGGCCGTGCCGAACTCCCTGGCCGCGATCGAGATCGGGTCGGATCGCATCGCAGCGGACATCCCGGTCGGGAACACGCCGACCAAGGTCGCGGTCGGCGTAGGGTCCGTCTGGGTGCTCAACTCGAACGAGCAGACGCTGTCACGCATCGACCCCGCGAAGAGGGCTGTCTTGCGCGTCCTGCCGGCCGGCGGGCGATCGAGCGACGTGGCAGTGGGTGCCGGCGCTGTCTGGGTGGCAGGGAGCGAGCAGACGCTCACCCGAATCGACCCGGATGCGCCGCTCGCCGCCGGAGCTCGTCCACTCTCCTTACCCGGCGTCCAAAACCCTCTACTGAGCAGCGCGCAACCGAGCCGGGTGGCAGCGACAGCGGACGCGGTCTGGGCCACGACCACGGGAGCGGTGTGGCGTATCGAGCCGAACCCGAGACGCCGATCCGTCCTCGCTGTATCCGGCTGCTGCGGACCGGTCGCGATCGGTCTCGGCTCGGTCTGGGTCGGGAGTCAGTTCGCCGTCGATCGTCTCGATCTCGAAACCGGACGGCTACAGGCACGCATCAAGCTCCCGTTCACGGCCACGGACATCGTGGTCGGTGAGTCAGGGGTGTGGTTGACCGACGAGGCGTCCGACCGTCTGTGGCACATCGATCCCAGGCTGAACGCGGTCACCACGACCATTACCGTGGGCCAGGGGCCTTCAGGGGTCGCAGTCGGCGCCGGCGCAGTGTGGGTGGCGAGCGCCGACGGAACAGTCTCGCAGGTCGATCCCGGGGCGGATCGCGTCATCCGGACGCTCGACGTCGGTGGGACGCCAAGCGGCATCGCCGTCGGTGAGGGGACGGTCTGGGTGACAGTGGACTGAGTGCCCGGCGGTTGCCGCTCGGCACCACGGGTCTCATACTCGAACGGATGAATCGCGTGCGGGTCGGGCTCATGGCGTTGGCAGCCGCCGGGATCTCGGTGACCGTGGGGACAGCCTCGGGTGCAACGGCCGTCGATCCGCTGCCGTCCAGCTTCTGCTCGACGGTCGTCGCTGCGGGGTCCGGCAACCCCGACTACCTCATCGTCTCCGACCTGGGGCTGCAGAACCCGAACGGCGTCGCCCCCACGATGGTCCAGGCCATCGAGTTCGTACTGAAGCAGCACGGTTTCAGGGCGGGTCGCTACGACGTCGGGTACCAGTCGTGCGACGATTCCACCGCTCAGTCACCCCAGGGCGACCTCGCCAAGTGCGCGGCGAACGCCAAGGCGTATGCGGCAGACTCGACCGTGATCGGGGTGATCGGTGCCTGGTCGTCGAAGTGCTCGGCAGTCGAGATTCCCATCCTGGGCCGTGCGGCCGCAGGGCCGGTGATGCTCCTCAGCCCCACGAACACCAACCCAGGCCTGACACACGTGAGCAGCGGCAGCTCGCCGGGCGAACCGCGCCGCTACTTCCCCACCGGTCGGCGCAACTTCGCTCGACTTGTGGCACCCGACGACTTTCAGGGGTCGGCAGCCGCCCTGCTCGTGAGGAAGCTCGCGCTCCGAAGAGTCTTCGTTCTGGACGACGGCGAACCGTACGGTCTGGACGTCGCCGGGGGCTTCATCCGGACCGCCCGGAAGGTAGGGGTTCATCTCGCCGGACGAGCCTCCTGGGACGTCTCGGGAACAACGTTCGACGGTCTGGCCACGCGCGTGGCGAGCGCACACCCGGACGGCATCCTGCTCGGAGGCTATGCGTGCCCCGGCTGTGCAGCGCTCGTCAAGTCGCTGCGACTGCGCGTGCCCGATGCACGCCTGATCGGCCCAGACGGCTTCTTACCCGTGGACGCACTGGTCAAGGCGGTGGGAACGAGCGCGAACGGAATGCTGCTGCTCGAGCCCGGTATCCCCCCGGGAAGGTTCGGACCACTCGGGCAGAAACTGGAGCGCAAGTTCGGTCGGGCGAGCGCCGAGGCGGGCGGCGCACCGGTTGCCGGCCAGGCCGTCGAGGCCTTCCTGAACGCGCTCGCACACTCCGATGGAAGCAGGTCATCTGTATCGTCACACCTCCTCACGGATGAGGTGCACGGCGGGATCATGGGCGACTTCAGCTTCGACCGGAACGGAGACATTGCACCGAGCCCGGTGACGGTATACCTCGTCAGACGTGGACGTCAGACCATCGACCGCGTCGTCAGGGTGTCTGCCGCGTTGCGCTGACTGAGCGCGTTGCGGGCGGCGCCTGGCCGCCCGCAACGAGGCTCGAAGGGTGTCAGAGGCTGCGTGGCTTGTGCAGCCCGCGCTGCACGAACTGGACAGACACGAGCACGACCAGCAAGAGGCCGCCGACGGTGATCCCGCCGATCGCCGCGTCGAGCCATGCGAAGCCTCCGTCGGCAGATGCCGGCCGCGTCGTCGCGAGCTTCTCAGGGGGCAGCGATGCTGCCGCCTGCCGGCGAAGGAGAACGTTACGGATTGCGGGATCGAGATCGCCGAACGGCACCGCGTCGACGGGCGTTCGTTCGCTCGCCCAGTACTGCGTGGGTGCAGGCTGCAGCGGCGTGCGCTCGCTGCTCCAGGTGCCAGACGCCGCCTCCGAGACTCCCGGCATGGCGCCCATGACGAGCACGGTCGGAACGAACAGCAACAGAAGCTTGGTGCGGATACGGGAGATGCTCATTGCTCCTCCTCGTGCGGGCCGCCCTGTGGCGACCGATTGCGCTCGAGCGTCGGAGAGCAACCTTCAGCGGCGCTTAGAACACGCTTAAACCCGACTCGTGGGACAGCCGGAGCGTATCGCTACGAGATGTTCGGGATGTCGTTGGACAGCCCGATCACGAACAGGAGTACGACCAACGCGATCCCGACGACGGAGACCCGCTCGTAGAACTCGCGGGTCAATGCGCGGCCGCGGATCCCCTCGACCACCGCGAAGGCGACGTGGCCACCGTCGAGAGGAAGCAACGGCAGCAAGTTGAGGAGCGCGATCGAGAGGGAGATGAGAGCGAGCACCGACAGGTAGGAATCGGTGCCCTGCTTGACCGCCTGTGAGGAGCCCTGGACGATCCCGACCGGGCTCGAGATCTGATCGCGTCCCTTCCCGGTCGTCAGGTGGCCGATCGTGGCGACGATGTCGCGCGTCACCTGCCCGGTGACCCGGAACGCCGCCGTCGTCGCCTGCGGCAGCGGCAGCCCCTCCCCGCGCAGAGCGAATCCCAGCCGATAGACGCCGCTCGAGAGCTTCGGCGCGACAGGGCCGAGCAGGACGCGGTTTCCGCCTCGTAAGACGGTGATGACGAGCGGTCGGCCCTGCGACTTCTCGATGCGCTTGGGAATGTCCCTCGGCGTCACCGGGACGCCGCCGATCTCGAGGATCCGGTCGCCGGCGCGCAGACCCGCCTTGGCGGCCGGAGATGACGACGCCACCTCTGCCACCCTCGTCGTCGCCTTGCCGCCGCTCGAGGCGAAGAGCGCGATCAGCAGCACGATGGTGAGCAGCATGTTCGCGGCGGGCCCGGCGACGATCGCGAACACACGCTTCCACGTGGGAGCGCGCCAGTACGCGTCGGGGCCGAGCGCATCGTCGATGTCGTCCAGCGCCTTCTCGGCCGACAGGCGGGCGCCTTCCGACAGGTCACGCTCGGCCATGAGCGCACGCAAAGAGGCCGATGCCGTCCGCGCGGCGTCGTGGTCACCCATTCCCAGCGCCCAGCGCAGACGTTCGATCGGCCCGGCAAGGTCGGGGGCCTCGACCGCCGTTCGCGCGAGGCGGCCGTCGACGTCGCCCGGCGCGGGTCTGTGCATACCCGGGATCTTCACGAAGCCGCCCAGCGGGATCGCCCCGATCCCGTACTCGATGCCGCGACGGGTGGTCTTGACGACGGCCGGCGGAAACCCGATGTAGAACTTCCGCGGCCGCATGCCGAGAGCGAGCGAGGCCAGGAAGTGGCCCAGCTCGTGTACGAGCACCAGGAGCCCGAGCCCGACGACGGCAACGAGGAAGCTCACGCCGCCACCATTCTTCGCTCTGCGATGCGCCTCGCCTCTTCGTCGGCGGCGACGAGCTCATCGAGGCTCGCTGCCGGCGTCCCACCCACGTGCTCGAGCGTGTTCTCGACCGTGGCGGCGATCTCGAGGAACGCGAGCCGCCCCTCCAGGAACGCTGCCACCGCGACTTCGTTGGCGGCGTTGTAGGCGCACGGGTAGGTGCCGCCGCTCTCGCCCGCCTCGCGGGCCAGGCGCAGCAGCGGGAACGCCTCGAGATCAGGCGCCTCGAAGGAGAGTGTGAGGCCGCCCGCGAGGTCGAGCGCCGGCACGGGTGTACCCGCGCGGGTCGGATAAGTGAGGGCGAACGAGATCGGGACGCGCATGTCCGGGTAGCCGACGTGCGCGAGCGCCGCCCCGTCGCGGAACCGCACGATGCCGTGGACGATCGACATCGGATGGACAACCACCTCGATGTGGTCGTACGCGACCCCGAACAGCCAGTGCGCCTCGATCAGCTCGAGACCCTTGTTCGCCAGCGTCGCCGAGTCCACAGTGATCTTTCGTCCCATCGCCCACGTCGGATGTGCGAGCGCCTCCTCGACTGTCACCGTCAGGAGTTCTTCACGCGTCCGTCCTCGAAACGGCCCGCCGGAGGCGGTCAGCACGAGCGACTCGACGGCGTCGAGCTCGCGCCCCTCGAGACATTGGTAGATCGCGGAATGCTCGCTGTCGACTGGGATCAGCCGCCCGCCGCCGCGGTCGAGCGCCGCACGGGCGAGCGCGCCGCCCGCGACCAGGCTCTCCTTGTTCGCCAGCGCCAAGGTGACGCCGTGCTCCAGCGCCCAGAGCGTCGCGCGAATGCCGGCGAAGCCGACGATCGCGTTCAGGACGATGTCCGCCCCGGTCGCCTCGAGCAGCGTCGTCGGGTCTCCGCCGACCTGGGCCAGCGCGCCGGGATGCGCGGCGGCGATCTCGTCGCACGAACGCGTGCCCGACGTGACGGCGCAGAGCTCGAGGTCGGGGTGGGAGTCGATGATCTCGAGTGCCTGACGACCGATCGATCCGGTTGCTCCTAGGAGAGCGACACGAGTCATCACGTCTCAGTCTACGAACTGCGTGCCGACCGTCACGCGTGACCGAGGGAGAGCAGGACGGCGTAGGCGGCCGGTGCCGCGAAGAAGAGCGAGTCGAGGCGGTCGAGGAAGCCCCCGTGGCCACCGAGTAGGCGCCCGGAGTCCTTCACGGACACATCCCGCTTGACCGCCGACTCGAAGAGGTCTCCCAGGACTGCGGCGACGGCAATCGCGGCGCCGAGCACGACCGCCTGCCAGATCGAGAGATAGGTGCGACGATCCTGGTAGAGGGCGAAGAAGGCAGCGGCGATCGCGGCCGCCGTGCCGGCCACGAACCCCTCCCAGGACTTCCTCGGCGAGAGCGTGGGGGCCATTCTGTGGCGACCGATCAGCCTGCCGACGAAGTAGGCAGCGGTGTCGTCCGCCCAGACCGCGAGGAGGACGGTGAGCAGCGCGAGGCGGCCGCGCTCTGCGTCGCGGACGAGCACGAGGGCGGCGAGCCCTCCGGCGACCCAGACGACGCCGAGCATCGTCGTCCCCATCGCGCCCGTGAAGGACGGTCGTGCGTCGGAGATCCCGAAGACGAGGAACGAGAGGACGAATGTGCCGCCGATACCGGCGAAGAGCCACGGTGTGCCGCCGAGCTCCGCGCCGAGGAGAACGAGCACGAGGCCCGCGTACCCGCCGAGCACGAGCGGTCGGAGCCCGCGGGCGATGACGTACAGCTCGTGGAGCGCGAGGATGCCGCCGATGAGCGCGAGCCCGAAGAGCCACCAGTCGCCGAGCCAGACCAGGTAGAGCACCACCGGCAGCAGGGCGGCGCCGACGAGAATGCGCGACCAGAAGGGGTTCACTACCTACCGGCCGCCGAAGCGACGCTGCCGTCTGGCGAACTCCTCCAGCGCGTCTCGGAGATCTGCGTCGCCGAAGTCCGGCCAGAGTGTCTCCGTGAACACAAGCTCTGCGTAGGCGGACTGCCAGAGCAGGAAGTTCGAGAGGCGCTTCTCCCCCGACGTGCGGATGACGAGGTCGGGATCGGGGAGCTCCGGCGCCGAGAGTCGGGCGGCGATCGCGTCGTCGTCGACGTCCTCGGGCTCCACCCCGTCGGCGACGAGCCGTCGCGCAGCCTCCGTGAGCTCGGCGCGGCCACCGTAGTCGAACGCGATCCAGAGGTCGAGCCGGTCGCGGTCGGCCGTCGCTGCTTCGAGCTCCGACATCTTGGCGCGCGCCTCGTCGGGTACGCGGTCGCGCCGGCCGAAGAACCGGGTGCGGACGCCCTGGGCGGCGAGATCGGGCAGCTCCCGGTCGATCGTCTCGCCCAGGATCTCCATCAGCTGCGCCACTTCGTCCGGCGGCCGGGTCCAGTTCTCGGTGGAGAAGGCGTAGACGGCGAGTGAGCGGACGCCCAGGTCGATGGCCGCCTCGACCGTGCGCCGGAGCGCCCTCGTTCCCTCGCGGTGACCCGCCTCGACGGGCACGCCGTGGCTCTCCGCCCAGCGGCCGTTGCCGTCCATGATGATCGCGACGTTGCGCGCGGCGCCCGGGTCTGGGCTGGAGTGAGCCGGCAGCGGACTGGCCATGTCGAGGGTCGCCGTCACGGCGCGACGCCTACGCGCCGGAGGTGCGATCGCTGGGCGATCACACCTCCATGATCTCCGCTTCTTTGTGTTTCAGGAGCTCGTCGATGCGGGCGGTGTGCTCGTCCGTCAGCTTCTGCACCTGCGCCTCGGCGCGGCGCTCCTCGTCGTCGCCGACGTCGCCGTTGCGGACGAGCTCCTCCAGGTGGCGCATGACGTCGCGGCGGACGTTGCGCACCGCCACCCTGCCCTCCTCCGCGTAACGGCGAACGAGCTTGACGAGATCCTTCCGCCGTTCCTCGGTCAGCTGGGGGATCGGCAGGCGGATCAGCTTGCCGTCGTTCGACGGGGTCAGACCGAGATCGGACTCCATCACCGCCTTCTCGATCGCGCGGATCTGCGTGGGATCGAACGGCTGGATCGTGAGCAGCCTCGGCTCCGGGGTGGTGATCGTGGCCATGTTCTTGAGCGGCGACGGCGTCCCGTAGTAGTCGATGGTGATCCGGTCGAGCAGGGCCGCCGACGCGCGGCCGGTGCGGACGCTGTTGAACTCCTGCCGCGTGTGCTCGATCGCCGTGTCCATCCGGCGGGTTGCGTCTGCGAGAAAGTCCTCGATCGCCGCCACTACGTCTTCTCCCTGGGGGTGCTGATGACGGTGCCGACCCGTTCTCCGGCTGCCACCCGGCGGATGTTGCCCTCCGCCAGCTCGAACACGTGGATCGCGAGGTTGTTGTCCATGCAGAGCGACAACGCCGTCGTGTCCATGACCTTGAGACCGCGCTCGATCGCCTCCAGATGCGTCAGCTCGGGGATGAACCGTGCGCTCGGGTCGGTCTTCGGATCACCGTCGTAGACACCCTCGACGCCGTTCTTGGCCATCAGGATCGCCTCGGCGCCGATCTCGAGCGCACGCAGCGCACCGGCGGTGTCGGTCGTGAAGAACGGGTTGCCGGTCCCGGCGGCGAAGAGCACGACCCGCCCCTTCTCGAGGTGCCGCATCGCCCTGCGGCGGATGTACGGCTCCGCGACCTCCGAGACCGTGATCGCCGACTGGACACGGGTGTTGGCTCCGAGGCGCTCGAGCGCGTCCTGAAGGGCGAGCGCGTTGAGAAGCGTCGCCAGCATGCCGGCATAGTCGGCGGTCGCGCGATCCATACCCTCGGCTGCTGCCTTCATGCCGCGGTAGAAGTTGCCGCCGCCGACGACGACTGCGAGCTCCGTGCCGCCGCTCCTCACCGCCACCACCTCCCTGGCGATCGAGAGCACCGTCTTCGGGTCGACGCCGTACTCGCGGTCGCCCATGAGCGCCTCGCCGGAGAGCTTCAGCAATGCCCGGCGGAACGCCGGTCCTTGCCGTTCCGGTGCCGCGACGGAGCTCTCTTCGGAGCTCACGCTCATGACCCGGCGACCGAGACTCGCGCGAACGCCTTCACGGTTGCGCCGGCGTCGGCCAGGGCCTGGCCGACGGTCTTGGCCGAGTCGTGGATCCACGCCTGGTCGACGAGGACGCCGCCCGGGGAGGCCGCGTAGAACCGTTTGGCGAGCATGCCGTCGACGATCTTCTCACGCGCGGCCTCGGGCTTCGATTGCACCTCGTCGGAGTTGAGGAAGATCTGCCGCTCGGCCGCGGCCGTCTCGGCGGGCACGTCGTCCCGCGTCGTCCACTCCGGCGCTGCGAACGAGATGTGCATGGCGAGCTGTCGCGCGAGCTCCTCGCTACCGCCCTCCAGCGAGACGAGGACCCCGATCTTGTTGGCAGGCGGGTGGACGTACGACGCGAGCGTCCCGCCTTCGAGGCGTGTCGGCCTGACGATGACGATGTTCTCGCCGAGCTTGCCGATCAGCTCCAGCCGCTCCTGCTCGAACGCCGCGAGCACGTCAGGGCCGTCCGCGTGCAGCGCACGCAGCACCTTCTCACCGAATGCCTGGAACTCGTCGTTCTTGGAGACCGGTTCGGTCTCGCAGCCGATGCCGACGATCGAGCCGACGCCGTCCCTGACGATGCTGCCGACGAGGCCCTCGTTGGTCATGCGCTCGGCCCGCTTTCCGGCCTGCGCAAGGCCCCGCTCGCGGAGGATCCGCTTCGCCTCGGCAACGTCGCCGCCCGACTCGACGAGCGCGCGCTTGCACTCCATCATGCCGGCGCCGGTCTCGTCGCGGAGCTGCTTGACGAGCGTTGCGGGGATCTCCTGCTGCCCTGTGCTCACTCGCTCTCGCCCCCCTCGACTCCCTCGGCGACGGCCACCGGCTCGGCGGCGGGCTCCTCTGCCTCTGCCTCTGCCTCTGCCTCGGGCTCGGCGTCGGCAACAGCGACGTCGGGTGCGGCGGCGGCTGCGGGCGCAACGAATTCCTTGTCGCTCACCTTGGTGCGGCCGGCCTCGATGCCGTCCGCGATCGCGCGGACCACGAGGTTGCACGAGCGGATCGCGTCGTCGTTGCCGGGGATGACGAAGTCCGCCTCGTCGGGGTCGCAGTTCGTATCCACGAGGGCGATCACGGGGAGACCGAGCCGTTTTGCCTCGCGGACTGCGAGCTGCTCCTTGCGCAGGTCGACGATGAACATCGCGTCCGGCTGGCGGCGGAGGTCGGCGACGCCGCCGAGGTTCGCCTCCAGCTTCTCGAGCTCACCAAGCATCGAGATCCGCTCCTTCGCCGGCAGCAGGTCGAGCTGCCCATCGTCGCGCAGGCGCCTGAGATCGTGCAGGTACGAGATGCGGTCGGAGATAGTGCGCCAGTTCGTGAGCAGACCGCCGAGCCAGCGGCCGTTGACGTACGGCATGCCGACACGCTTCGCGTGCTCGGCGACAGCGTCCTGTGCCTGCTTCTTCGTGCCGACGAAGAGCACGGTACCGTTTCGTTCGGCAAGGTTGCGGACGAAGTCGTACGCCTCTTGCAGCAGTGCCTGCGTCTGCTGCAGGTCGATGATGTAGATGCCACCGCGGGTGACGAGCTCGCCCGCAGGGTCGGTGAAGATGAACCGCTTCATCTTCGGGTTCCAGCGGCGCGTCTGATGGCCGAAGTGAACCCCAGCCTCCAGAAGCTCCTTCATGGAGACGATTGCCAATGGGATCAGCCCCTTTCGGGATGGTTGACGGGTCGTGCACCGGCGGGCGCGAACGGAACCGGGCGCGAAGGCCCGGCACCCCCGCCCGGGCTGGTCGCCGGGTCGAGGAAAGAGACCGCGAAAGTCTACCTGGTGCCGCTTCTCCGGGCCCGTTCCAGGGCCGCCGCCAGGTCCGGCGGCAGCGGCGACGTCAGGTCGAGCGCTTGGCCGCTGAACGGATGGCCGAAACGGAGGCGGTGCGCGTGCAGGAACTGCCGGTCGAGACCGAGCTCCGGCACCCCGTACACCGGATCGCCGCAGACGGGAAGGTCGATCGCCTCGAGATGGACGCGCAGCTGGTGCGTCCTCCCGGTCTCGAGGCGCAACTCGAGCAGCGTCCGTGGCCCGAGCCGCTCACGAACCTCGAACCACGTCACGGCCGCCCGGGGTGTGTCGGTGTCGATCGAGTGGCGTGTTCGGTCCCGCCGGTCACGTCCGATGGCGGCCTCGATGCGCCCTGTTCGCGATCGCGGCGTCGCGTGAACGAGCGCGAGATACCGTCGCTCGACCTCGCGCCGCCGGATCAGTCGTTGGAGCGCGCCGTGCGCACGCTCGGAGCGCGCCACGAGCATCAGCCCGGAGGTGTCGCGGTCGAGCCGGTGCACGACGCCGGGGCGGCCTTCTTCTCCCCCGGCCGCACTGTGCTCGAGCAGGGCGTCGACGAGCGTGCCGCTCCGCGTTGCCCCGGCAGGGTGGACGACGACCCCGGCGGGCTTGTCGACGACGAGCAGGTGCTCGTCCGCCCAGACGACCTGGATCTCCGGTGCGTCCGTCTCGCCGGCGTCCGGCTCGAACAGCTCGACTGCCACGGTTTCCCCACCCGCAAGCCGGTGGCTCTTGGGAAGGAGCCTGCCGTCGACGTGGACGCGGCCGCCGCTGATCAGCCGTTCCGCCACTGCACGCGAGCCCACTTCGGGCCTCGCAGCGAGGACACGGTCGAGACGCGCGCCGGCCTCCGCGTCAGAGACGGGAAAGCGGAGCGGCGCCAACGCGCGGGCTCGTCCGGTCGGCAGCGACGAACGAGAGGAACAGGAGCGCCACCCCGACGACGATGAAGCTGTCGGCCAGGTTGAACGCGGGCCACCAGCGGAAGTCGATGAAGTCCGTCACGTAGCCGAGCCGGACGCGGTCGACGAGGTTGGAGAGGCTGCCGCCGAGCACGAGCCCGAGTGCGACCGGCAGGAAGGGATGACGCTGCGCGGAGCGCGCGTAGAAGACGACCATGGCGCCCACGGCGAACGTCGTCAGCACGATCACGGCCGACGTGCGGCTGGCGAAGAGGCCGAACGCGATCCCCGAGTTGCGGACGTGGTGGATCGAGAGCGGCCCGGCGACCTTGACGCCGTCGTCGAGCGAGAGGGCGCTGGCGACGACGAACTTCGTCAGCTGGTCGGCGGCGACGGCCGCTCCGGTGACGACGAAGAGTGACAGCCAATGCCACGGCTCAGCCGCGAGGGACCGAGCAGCGCTCGAGATCGGGATCAGCGCGTTCGGCGTCGAGCCGACGCGAATGTCCGGAGCCTGTCGGGCGTCGTCGCGTGCCGGCTCGCTCACCCGCGTTCCAGCCTGCGCTTGTCGTGGATGCACAGCGTGGCGTACGGCACCGCCTCGAGCCGCTCGTGCGGAATCTCCTCGCCGCAGGCCGCGCACGTCCCATAGGTGCCGTCGTCGATCCGCGCCAGTGCGGTCGCGATCTCGCGCAGGATCTCCTCGGCGTTCTCCTCGAGTGTGTCATCGACCTCACGGTCGTAGGTGACGCCGGCGTGGTCGGCGAGCTCGTCCGCTCCCCAGGAGGGCAGCTCACCGGACTCGTCGTCGAGGCCGAGCTCGTGCTCGACCGACGCGGCTGCCGCACGCAGGCGCCCCTGCAGCGCGAGGAGCTCGGCGCGCTGGTGCTCGAGGTCGACGCTCAACGGGGTCTCCCGGCGCGCTCGAGCCGTTTCTCCGCCTCGCTCCCGTCGAGGCCCGTCAGGTCGACGAGCTTGTCGCGCGACGAGGTGCCTGCGACGAGCGTGAGCTGGCGCCGGGGCAGGTCGAGCGCGGCCGCCAGCAGGTCGAGCAGCTCGTCGTTTGCCCGGCCGCGTTCGGGTGCGGCGGCGACGCGAACGCGCCAGGCGTCACCGTGACGACCGACGATCTCGGAGCGTCTGGCAGCAGGCGCGACGCGGAGGCGCAGCCGTGCAGAAGGGGCGTCCACGCCCCAAGAATATCTGCGTTACCCGGCGAGCCTGCGGATCTCCGGCGCGCCGGGCGACGGTGGAGCGCCGATCTGCGTGTCTTCGACGTGCTCCTCGGTTTCGGTCTCGGTGGCGGGCATCGTCTCCGTTGCCGCATCCTCGACGAGCGCGAGCGCGGAGCGGAGAAGCGCCGTGATCCGGCGCGACTCGCCGGTCAGTCGCTCGGTCTCGGCGCGGGCCTCGCGTGTGACGACGCGCGCCTCCGAGTGCGCCTCACCGAGGATCGTGTCCGCCTCGCGGCGCGCACGCTCTCGCTGTTCCTGAGCGGCTCGCTCGGCGGAGATCAGCGTTGACCGGAGCAGGCCTTCGAGCTCGACGTGCTTGGCGAGGTCGGCGTCGAGCTGCTCGACGCGGTCGGTCAGCTCTGCGCGCTCCCGCCAGACGAGCTCGAAGCTGTCGGCGATCTGGTCGAGCAACTCGTTGACGTAACGTCGCTTGTAACCGAAGAGGCCGCGCCGGAGATGCTGATGCCGGACTTCCACTGGGGTCATGGACATGGGAGGAACTCCTTCGCTAGACGTAGCGCACGACGAGCTGGTCGATCAACCCGAGCACGACGATGGCGGCAATCGGCGACACATCGAGAGGCCCGATCGGCGGGATCACCCGCCGGAACAGGCGTAGGTAGGGGTCGCAGGTGTCGTGGAGGAAACGCACCACTCGAGCGACCGCCGGGGAATACCCCACGCGGATCCAGCTCGAGAGGATGTACGCGAAGATCAGGAGGATGTAGACGCGGATGAAGACGTGCAGGAACCCTCGCGCCCACGACCGGACGTCGGCGAGCAGAAGAACAGAGTGCGCAAAGCCCACGGAGCCGATTTCGGCGCCGACCCGCCCTCTCCTACACCCGGGCGACGGGCCGCGCCGCGTTCGCTAGATGGTGGAGGCCACGAGATTGCCCGTGCCGGGGCGCGGGCTGGCCGCTCTGGGGCGCGACTAGGCCTGGTTGAAGAAGCCGCCGCGGTCGAGGGCGCGTGCGCGCTCCTCCGCGGAGAGCTCGACGTTGCGCGGCGTCAGCAGGAACACCTTGTCGGCAACGCGCTGCATGCTGCCGTCGAGCGCATACGTGAGGCCGCTCGCGAAGTCGATCAGCCGCTTGGATAGGTCGGTGTCGGAGTTCTGCAGGTTGAGGATCACCGGGATCGAGTCCTTGAAGCGGTCGGCGATCTGCTGCGCGTCGTTGAAGCTCCGCGGCAGCACGAGGTGCACCTTGACCTGGCCCCCGCCGTCGACGCCCCGCAGGCGCGCGCGTGACGGCCTCTGTGCCGGCGGCGGCGCCTCGGCCTCGTCGTCGCTCCAGTCGTCGCGCTCGCGGAGCCGTGGCAGCCGCCGGACGTTGTGGCGGTCGCGGACTCGGTAATCGCGCTCGAGCTCGTCGTTCGTGACCAGGCCGTCCTCGTCCCAATCTTCGTCCTCGGCGATCCCGAAGTAGACGAGCGTGCGGTTCCAGACGTCCGAGAATCCCACGACGGCGCCGATTGTAGCCCCGTCCGTCGAGATCTACCGTGAGTCCCGCGCGGACAACCTGCCGGGTTCGGGCCGCGACGATATCGGCACACACTCGTCGCAGACTGGTCCCTGTTGCCTGAATAGAATTGCAGGTGGGTGGTGGGCTAGGGGTGCCCCAGGGAATGTCCGCAAAGAGCGGGATCGCTCGTATTCATTCCGCCGGCGTCTCGCGGAAGAGAGTGCTCCCGACCCGGATCAGCGTCGCGCCCTCCTCGAGGGCGACGCGCCAGTCCTGCGAGGTCCCCATCGAGAGCTCCGACAAGCTGTGGGCCCGCGCGAGCTCCCGCAGCTCCTGAAACCACGGACGCGACGCCTCGGGATCCGTCGAGAACGGCGGCATCGTCATCAGCCCGCGGATCCCCGGGTAGTGCTCCACGTACTGCCCCACCTCCCCCGGTTGGACACCGGATTTCGACTCCTCGCCCGACAGGTTCACCTCGAGGAGCGCCGGGATGGCGAGCCGGCGGGCCGCCGAGTCCGAGTCGAGCGAGTGGACGAGCTCGCAGATCCGGTTGACGACCTTCACCTTGTTCGACTGCAGGTGTCCGATGAAGTGCCAGCGAAACGCGTCGCTGTAGGCCGCATGCTTGCTCTCCAGATCCTGCGCGCGATTTTCGCCGACCACCTCGACGCCGGCCTCGACGAGCACCCCCATCGCCTCGAGCGGGACGTACTTCGTCGCCGCGACGATCGTCACGTCGTCCCCGACCTGGCTCCGGAGCTCCTCGTACGCGGCTTTCACCGATTCCGGGGTCACGACCGCTCCTCCGCCGCTCTCGCGAGCAGGAAGGCGCGCTCGTTCCGGCTTGGATCGTCGATGACGTCCTCGAGCAGCACGTGCAGGACGCGACCCAGCTCGGGGCCCTCCTCGAATCCCAGCACGATCAGATCCTCGCCGTCGACTGCGAGGTCGCGCAGCCGATGCGGGCTGTCCCGCTCAGTCGCGAGCGCGTCGCGCAGCCGGCGGGCGCGCTCGAGCTCCTGCTCGGGCACGCGCTTGGTCGCGAGGTCGGCGAGCTTGTGCGCGATCAGATCGAAGGCAAGGTCGTCGCCGTGACGTGCCAGGAAGCGCCGCGCCGGCGCGCCGTCCACCTCGCCGTCGGTGTGAAACGAGTGCTCGCGCACGATCGCGACGATCCGCTGTCGCAGCCGTGTCGGATATCGCAGCCGGCGCAGGATCTTTCCGGCGATCCGTGCGCTGGCAACCGCATGATCGTCACCCGTGACGTCCGTTTCGGGCTTTCCCAGGTCGTGGAGTAGCGCCGCCAGCCGCGTCGCCAGCGACGTGCCCGCGTCGGCGGCCTCCTGCACGACGCGGAACAGATGCTCGTCGAGGGGCGCCGGCTGCCGGTCGGCACCCAGGCCGTAGCCGATCGCCGCCTCGTACTCGGGCAGAAACGCGACCAGGACGCCGGTATCGCGTGCGATGCGCAGAGCCCGTGCCGGCCCTTCCCCCAGAAGGAGCTTTGACAGCTCGCCCATCCCGTCCGCGGAGAGCCCGCCGCCGATTCGCTCGCCCGACACGTGTCGGAGACCCTCCGCTTCGGCGGCCATTTGCGCCAGCGTCTCCGCCGCCAGCGCAAACCCGAGCTGGCTGACGAGACGGAGCCCGCGCAGCATCCGCAGCGGATCGTCGTGGAAGCTCGTCGCCGAGACAGTTCGCAGCTCGCGGCTGGCCAGGTCGCGAACGCCGCCGAATGGGTCGATCAGCTCACCCGTCTCCAGTCTCCGGGCCATCGCGTTGACGGTGAAGTCGCGCCGGCCCATATCCTCGGCGAGCGGGATCGAAGGGTCAGCCACGATCTCGAAGTCGCGGTGACCCGGGCCCGTGCTTCGTTCGGCACGCGGCGGCGTCACCTCGATCCCGTGCGGCGTCAGGCTCCGAATGTCGGGGTCACGCGGATGAAAGCGAACCCCGACGAGCTGGCCGTGTACCTCCATGTCTTCGACGCGGCCGTGCGGGCTGAGAAGCGCGCGCAGCCCATCCTGATCGACGCCGGGAACGAGAAAGTCCTCGTCCCGGTGCGGGATCCCGAGCAGCTCGTCGCGGACCGCGCCGCCCACCACGTAGGCGTCGAGGCCGAGGCTGCGGATGTAACGCCGGACGGTGGTCGACACGCGGGAGATCGTAGGACGGGATACCCGCTCCGCGCCGCAGCGACATCTCGCCGCGTGCTCTCAGAGGTGCGCGACGGCCTCGATCTCCACCAGTGCGCCGGACGGCAGCTTCGCCACCTCGACGGTCGACCGTGCGGGCGGGCGGTCGCCGACGTGGCGGGCGTAGATCTCGTTCATGGCGGCGAAGTCGTCGAGGTGCTGCAGGAAGACCGTCGTCTTGACCAACCGGTCGAGCGAGCTCCCCGCTGCCTCGAGGATCGCCGCCAGGTTGCGCAGCACCTGCTCCGTCTGCTGCGTGATGTCGCCCTCGATCGCCTTGTCGCCGGGTTTGAGACCGAGCTGACCGGCCACGAACACGAGCTCGCCGACGCGGATCGCCTGGTTGTACGGGGCGCCCTGGAACGGCGCGGGCGCGGCCTCGGTGCGAACGACGGTCTTGTCCACGGTTCTCCTCAGTCTTGGATGACGGTGCACGCATCGGCGAGCGCAACGCCGAGCGCCTTGAAGATCGCGTCCACGACGTGCGCGCTTTCCTCGCCCTCCACGAGCCGCACGTGGATCGTCAGCCCTGCCACGGTCGCCAGGGCGTTCAGGAAGCGGACCGCGAGATCGCTCTCGAGGCCTCCGACGTGCGAGGACGCGAGATCGACATTGGCCACCACCAGAGGTCGACCGGACACTTCGAGGACGACCGTGGCGAGAGCCTCGTCGGTCGCCATCGTGCCGACGCCGTGGCCCCTCGCCCCGGCGACGCTCAGAAGCGGGAGCAACGACTTGCCGAGCTCCGCTCCGGCCGCATCCACCTCGGCTTCCGGCTCGGCCGGAGCGAGCGCAAGGCGCACCTGAAAACGTCCCGCCCGGGCCGCCAGCTCGATCAGCCGATCGAGCGCCGCCACACCCGTATCGACGCTCGAGGCGGCCGCGGTGCGGGCGACGAGTGTTGTCCCGGCCACCGCGACAGCGTAAATGGACTAGAGCTCCGCGCGTTCGATCGCCGCGCCGAGCCCCCGCAGGCGTTCATCGATCAGCTCGTAGCCACGGTCGATCTGGCTGATGTTGCCGATCGACGAGCGTCCCTTGGCACACAGCGCCGCGATTACCATCGCCATGCCGGCGCGGATGTCCGGACTCTCGAGACGCTGCCCGTAGAGGCGCGCCGGGCCGGTGACGACGACGCGATGCGGGTCGCAGAGGATGATCCGCGCACCCATCGCGACGAGCTTGTCGACGAAGAAGAGCCTGCTCTCGAACATCTTTTCGAACACGAGAATCGTTCCCCGCGCCTGGGTCGCCACGGTCACCGCGATCGACGTCAGGTCGGCCGGAAACGCGGGCCAGATGCCGCTCTCGATCTTGGGGATCTGTCCGCCGAGATCGTCCTCGACATGGAGGTCCTGGTTCGGCGGCACCCGCAGGCTGCTCTCCGAGATCTCGAGCCGGATGCCGAGCTTGCGGAAGGAGGGCACGATCGAGATCAGGTCGTCCGGCTGGACGTTGTCGATCACGACGTCGCCCCCGGTGACGGCGGCCAGACCGGCAAAGCTCGCCACCTCGATGTGGTCCGGACCGACGCGGTACGTACCGCCTCCGAGCCGGTCGACGCCCTCGATGTGGACGATGTTCGAGCCGATCCCCTCGATACGCGCGCCGAGGCCGACGAGGAACCGGCAGAGATCCTGAATATGGGGCTCGCAGGCTGCGTGACCGACGACGGTCTCGCCCTCGGCGAGAACGGCAGCCATGATCGCGTTCTCCGTCCCCATCACGGAAGCCTCGTCGAGGTAGAGCCGGGTGCCTTTGAGGCCGCTGGTGCGCATGGCGTAGCCGCCGTTCAGCTCGACCGCGACGCCGAGCTCCGCGAACGCATGGATGTGCGTGTCGAGCCGTCGCCTGCCGATCACGTCGCCGCCGGGGGGCGGGATCGACGCCTGTCCGAACCGCGCGAGCAACGGCCCGGCGAGCAGGAACGACGCCCGGATCTCGCGCGAGAGGTCGACGTCGAGCTCGGTCTTGTCGACCCCGGCCGGATCGACCCGAACCTCGTTCGGCCCCGTCCACGCTGCGTCGGCGCCGATGTCCGCGAGCAGCTCCACCATCGTCTCGACGTCGCGGATGCGCGGCACGTTGGTGAGCGTGACCGGGTCGGACGCGAGCACGGTGGCGGCGAGGATCGGCAGCGCGCCGTTCTTGTTCCCGGCCGCCCGCACCGTTCCCGAGAGCGGCCGCCCGCCTTCGATGACGAACGACTGCATGAGGCGGGCGGTATCGTAGCGACCGCTATGGAGGTCACCCGCGAGCGAGCCTGGGACACGCTGACGCGCTACACGAAGAGCGAGGCGCTGCGGCGGCACGCCCTGGCCGTCGAGGCCTCCGTGCGGTTCTACGCGCATCTGTACGGGGAGGACGAGGAGTTCTGGGGCTGCACGGCCCTCCTCCACGACTTCGACTACGAGATCCATCCGACGCTCGACAAGCATCCGCAGGACGGAGCGCCCATCCTGCGCGAGGAGGGCTATCCGGAGGAGTTGATCGACGCGGCGCTCTCGCACGCCGAACATCTGGCGATGCCCCGCGACACCCCTCTCCGAAAGGTGCTGTTCGCGTGCGACGAGCTCTCTGGCTTCGTGCACGCGTGCGGGCTCGTGCGGCCCACGGGGCTCGACGGACTGGAGCCGAAATCGGTGCGCAAGAAGCTGAAGCAGCCGTCGTTCGCTGCGGGCGTGCATCGCGACGAGGTCTACGCGGGCGCCGAGCTCCTCGAGATCGAGCTCGACGAGCACATCGCGAACGTCGTCTCGGCGCTGCAGCCGATCGCGGCCGAGCTCGGGCTCCGCACGGAAGCCGACGCGGCCGAGCCCGCGGCCTAGCCGCTGTGCCGGTCGACGAACGCGAGCACGCGCGACCACGCGTCCGCCGACGCGTCGGCGAACTCCTCGTGCTTGCGGTCGAAGAAGCTGTGCGGCGCTCCCGGGTAGATCACGACCTCGTGCTCGACGCCTGCGTCGTCGAGGGCAGCGTCGAAGGCCTCTGCATCTGCAACCGGGATGCCCGGGTCGTCGCCCCCCATCAGCGCCAGAATCGGCGCGGCGAGCTCGCGAGCCTGCGGTATCGGCCCCTTGCCCTCGTCGTCCGCAGCGGGTCTCCCGTAGAAGCCGATCGCGCCCGCGAGCCCGTGACCTGACGCGGCAGCGAGCCATGAGCGACGGCCGCCGAAGCAGAAACCGACTGTGAAGATGGCGCGGCAGCCCGCCGCACGTAGCCACTCCACGGCGGCACGAGCGTCTCCCTGCACGCCGGCCTCGGTCGTTTGCTCGACGTGCGGCATGTATTCGAAGTCGTCACCGCGCTTACCCGCTCCCGCCGTGCGCCCGAAGTAGTCGATCGCAATCGCTGCGTGCCCGCGCTCGGCGAAGCGGAGTGCCAGCTCCTCGTAGAATCGGTACAGCCCGCGGACGTCGGGCAGGACGACGATCCCCGCGCCGCTCGGCTCCTCGGGGGTCGCGGCGAATGCCGCGAACTTCTTGCCGTCCGAAGCCTCCAGAACGAGGTCTTCGTGCGAGATCGACGCGCCGTGGATCCGGGGGATCGGGGGCGACGAGTCAGGTTCGTGGCACACCGGCAGATCCTCCGTTGACGAGTCCGCGCGAGGACCGGTGAAGCGTACTCACTCCGGCGCCAGGCGGGTCAGCCGTCGTGCTGATCGAAGAAGCGTCGCTTGCGGGGCGAAAGCCCGAACCGGGCCCGCCGTGCAGATAGAGAGCGGTGCGCCCTCGCGATTGCCACAGCACTCCAGTACACATGGCGATCGTCACCGACCTCGAGGAGGCCGCCTTGCACGGCTCGATCTCCGGGAACCTAGGGTCCATCGCCCCAGTCGAGCGGCCGCGCATCGGGCGGATACCCGCGTGGGTAGGCGGGCACGCCTGCCGCCGGACGCTCCCAGTCCGCGCCCTGCTCGACCCAGATGTGTGCCGCGACGCGGAGACCCGAGGGCTCGTCGAGCGTGCCGGCGGAGAGGCTGACCCGGTCCCAGCCCGGAACGCGCCAGAAGAGACTCGCGCCGCAGCGGAGGCAGAATCCGCGCTCGGCGCCGTGCTCGGACCGCGGGCTCGGCACCCAGCACAGGTCCGCGGTGTCCGCGATCTCGAGCTCTGCTGTCCGCGCAGCCGTCGCGGCCCACGCGTGTCCTGCCCAGCGCCGGCATTCGACGCAATGGCAGACGAGGACCTCACGCAAGGGGCCGTCGACCGTGTAGCGCACGGCCCCGCAGAGGCATCCGCCGTCCCGCCTCATCCGACGATGCCTGCCACGAGCCGCTCGAGGTCGTCGTCGCTCGTCCACCAGCCGACCGACGCTCGCACGAGGCCGCGGCCCGGCAGGGCCCGCACGACGACACCGGCGGCAGCGAGCCGTTCGACCAGGGCGACGGGATCTTCGTCGCGCGGCGGCCGGAACGAGACGAGCGTGGCCCGCTGACGCGGCTCCGTCAACTCGACGTGTCCCGAGAGGAGCTCGCGCAGGCGCTCCGCCTGCGCCGCCGCCCGCTCGTACGCCCAGTCGGGCGTTTCACCGAGAGCGGTCGTCAGCCCGGCCACAGATGCAATCGGGAGCCAGTTGGGCTGGAATCGTTCGGCGCCCGGACGGGGATCGAACGTGCCGTCGGGGTCGAACCGGCGCTGTGCGAACGAGCTCGGCCGCGCGATGCGCAACCGCTCGGGGTCGGCGACGACGAGCGCACCCGTGTTGTCGGGTCCCCGGAGCCATTTCTGACCCGAGACGGTGTAGAAGTCGAGACCGCGCGCGTCGACGGAAATCGCGCCGGCAGCCTGTGCACCGTCGACGAGGATCGGCAGCCGCGAGCGCTCCCGCAATTCGCGTACGGGCATGATCTGGCCCGTCGTCCAGAGGACGTGCGAGATCGCCAGAAGTCGCGTCCGTGGTGTCATCGCCGCGACGACCGCGTCGGGATCGGGCGGCGCGACGACGATGCGCGCGCGGGACGCGTGGAGTGGCCCCAGGAGGCCGAAGTGCTCGTCGGTCGTCGTCACGATCTCGTCGTCCGGTTGCAGATCGAGACCGGCGAGGACGATGTTGCAGCCGTCCGTGGTCGACGAGGTCAGGGCGACCTGCTCGGCCTCCACTGCGATCAGCGACGCGAGCTGCGCCGAGAGCTTTGTGCGCATGGCGGTCGCCCGGTCCCAGTACGCCTGGCCGGAACGACCTTCCTCGAGGTCCCGTGCGAGCTCGGTTCGCACTGCGTCCAGCGTTCCGCGCGAGAGCGGCCCGAACGTGCCGGCATTGAGATAGGCGATTCGGTCGAGGACCGGAAAGAGCGCTCGCGCCTGCTCGAACGTCATCCGACCAGGAGCTCCACCGGGGCATGGTCCGACAGCACGAGGCCATTCTGCCGCCGGCGTTCCTCCGGCCAGACGACAAGCTGTGAGGCCGTCATGCCTCGAACGAGCACGTGGTCGATGCCGGGGCCCGGGTGCGAGAACCCGGCAAGCGCGACACCACGCAGGTTGAAGTCGCCGGCCAGGACGACCGCAGTCCCCGGGTCCGTGTGAGACTCCGCGAACGCGAGCGCCCGCTCGAGCTCGAGTCGTTGCCGGTCGCCGGCGCTGCTCAGGTGCGTGTTGGCGACGATGGTGGCACCGTTGAGCTTGACGACCTGACACACCCGGCGCTCGGCGCCCGGGTCGCTTACCTGGATGCTTCCGAGGTTCACGCAGGTGTGGTCGGACCTGACGAGAATCGCGTTCGCCTGGCCGGCGACAGCGGAGCGCAGCAACCCGTTGTGCAGGCGCGTCACCCAGCCGGCGAGCTGGGCCGGGTGCAGGCCGCGCCGTGCGATCAGCGGAAACACGGTCATCCCGCTCCACGAGGCGAGGCGAGCAAGCCCCCACACCGGGACCTCCTGGAGGCAGAGCACGTCGGGCGCGTCCGCCGTCGCCAGCTCGATCATCTCGCGGAGGTACGAGCGGCGCCGCGCCGGGCTCGCGTTGCCGTGGAAGAGATTCCAGCTGCGGACGAGGAGGGCCACGGGCCGCACTACTCTAGGCGGCACCGTGAAGGTCGTCGTCGCGGATCCTCCCGCTTACACGCCGCCCTACGACCGCGCCCTCGCCGCAGCACTGGCGCGCGCCGGCGTCGACGTCGAGCTGGCGACATCGCACTTCCGCTATGGGCCGGTGACGGAGCCGGACGGGTACCGCGTGCGCGAGCTCTTCTATCCGCTCTCCTCGCGTCTTTCCGACGGGAGGCTGCGGCTGGCGCTGAAGGCCGTCGAGCACCCGCTCGGGCTGGCGAGGCTCGCCCTCGCGCGACCGGATGTCGTGCACCTCCAGTGGGTCGGCGCACCCGAGATCGACAGGTGGCTCCTGCGATCGCGTACTCCCCTCGTCTTCACCGCGCACGACCTCCTGCCGCGCAGAACGGGACACCGGACGGCGCTGTGGCGGCGCCTGTTCTCACGCTTCGCGCGGATCGTCGTGCACAGCGAGAACGGCAAGCGGGAGCTGACCGTGTTCGGCGTTACGCCGGACAAGCTCCGCGTCGTCCCCCACCCCGTCTTCCCGGGAACCGTCTCCCGGCGAGACGACGGGCGCACAGTGCTCGCGCTCGGGTCGATCAAGCCGTACAAGGGGCTCGCGGACGCGATCGCCGCGGTTCGCTCGATCGATAACGCCCGGCTCGTCGTAGCCGGCGATGCACGCGTGCCGCTCGAGGGCTATCGCGCCGCCGGGGGTGCGCACGTGGACTGGCGGCTCGGATGGCTGACGCCGCCGCAGATCGCCGCGACGCTCGCCGAGACGACCGTCGCCGTCTTCCCCTACCGCCCCGAGATCGACCAGAGCGGGGCACTGCTCCAAACGCTGGGAGCGGGCGTGCCGGGCGTCGTCTACGACG